>Ga0233425_10000892_pt1 | contig 71973 bp, 56 predicted proteins | sample Watercolumn_Towu_2_FD_181712 | JGI IMG/M metagenome (GOLD analysis project Ga0233425, IMG submission 181712) | Freshwater microbial communities from Lake Towuti, South Sulawesi, Indonesia - Watercolumn_Towuti2014_140_MG | ecosystem: Environmental > Aquatic > Freshwater > Lake | place... | reverse complement strand
TTGTTCTTGCCTTATCTTCTCTATAACGACTGGCAGGATGTTTCTGTCTATATAGTCCATGCTCTTTATTATCATATCAATTGCAAAATTGCAAGGTAAATTTGCATGGCTGATTCATTTTGGCTCAGAGGGGCAGGGCCTTTTCGGGGGAATCCTCGGCTTAAGGCAAACACGTTGGAAGGTTACACATTGATTTCCGGTGTACTCGGCATCCCTGAGCCGGAGAAACTCAAACCTCTATCTGAGCGCCGATTTCGATGACCTGATTGGGCGGCAACTTAAAGAAGTTGGTCGGATTCATGGCATTCCGGGACATCATGGAAAACAAGATTTTCCTCCAGGTGCTCAGTCCAGACTTGCCGGTCATCAAGAGGGTTTCCCGTCCTAAAATATAGGTGGTGGCCATGGGTTCCGTGTTCAGCCCATAATCCTTGGCCTGCCGCATAAGTACCGGAACATTTGGGGTTTCCATAAAACCGTAGCGGGCCGTCAAACGATAAAACCCCTCTCCCAGATCTTCCAACTTCAGGCGATCTTTAAGGGCTACCCTGGGGATCTCTTCCACCAAGACGGATAATAAGACCACCGTCTTATGCAGGACTTTATTCAATTTATAATGATGCATCAAGGCCCCGGGAATCCCCTCCGGAGAAACGGACATGAAAACGGCGGTTCCGGGGATACGGTGAGGCTTAACCTGGGTCACATCAGCCAGAAACAGGTCTACCGGCATTCGGAAGGAACTAATGGCCTGGCCTAAGACTTTTCGTCCTTCTTTCCAGGTGGTCATGGATATGGCCAGGATTGTGGCCACTCCCAGGGTAAACCAGCCGCCGTCGAGGATTTTAAAAAGATTGGCCCCGAAAAAACTCAGATCGAATAAGAGAAAGAGACCGACCAGGGGGAGGGCCTTGACCAAAGACCAATTCCAAAGCCGAGTAGCAACAAAAAAATAGATAATCGAGGTGATTCCCATGGTGGCCGTTACGGCGATGCCGTAGGCCCCGGCCAGACGACTGGATTCTTGAAAGGCCAGGACCAGACCGATACATCCAACCATCATGGCCCAGTTCACCCCCGGCATGTAGATTTGCCCCCTTGTATGGGCAGAGGTATGGATAATGCGCAGTCGGGGGAGGTAACCCAGTTGGATAGCCTGTTGGCTAAGTGAATATACCCCGGAGATCATGGCTTGTGAGGCGATAATCGTGGCGATGGTAGAGAGGATGACCAACGGATAGAGCAGGATCCGGGGAACTAAGGCATAAAAGGGATGAAAGGCTGCTTGAGGAGAGGTGAGAAGGATGGCCCCTTGGCCGTAATAATTTAGGATTAATGCCGGATAGACTAAAAACATCCAGGAGAGCCTGATGGCCTTGGGGTGGAAGTGACCCATATCAGCATAAAGGGCCTCGCCGCCGGTAATACAGAGGACCACCGATCCCAGGACAATAAAACCATGCCAATGGTTGACCAGGAAAAAATGGATGGCATACCAGGGATTCAAGGCCTTAAAGACCAGGGGGGCTTGAACGACCGAAATCAGTCCCAGCAGGGCGATGACTCCGAACCAAAGGATCATGATCGGCCCAAAGAGACGTCCGATATGCTCGGTTCCGTATTTTTGTAACAAGAAGAGCCCGAATAGAATGAGGCAGGTCAGAGGAACGATGAAAGGTTTGGTAGCCGCTGTAGCCACTTCCAGGCCTTCAATAGCCGACAATACGGAGATGGCCGGAGTGATAATCCCGTCTCCATAGAGGAGTGTCGCTCCAAAAACGGCGGCCAGAACAACCCAGCCTCGTTTCCTGGGGGACATCCGTTCCTTTACCCCCAGCAATAAGGCCAGGAGGGCGAAAATACCCCCTTCCCCCCGGTTATCGGCCTTCATGATGAAGCCCACATATTTTATGGTGACCACTACCGTAAGGGACCAGAAGACTAAGGAAAGAACCCCCAGGATATTGGTTGGGTTGAGGGCGATGGCATGCTGACCATGGAAGCATTCCCGAACGGCATACAAAGGACTGGTCCCGATGTCTCCATAGACCACCCCCAAGGCCCCCAGGGATAAGGCCAAAATACCGGTTGGGTTTTTTGGTTTTATTGGGGTGTTGGATGGGTCGGTTTTCATTTGCCTTTTTTGTCAGCGTGACTTAAATTTAACGGCATAGGGTAATTGATCGATTGAACATTGTCAATTGTTTTGAAGGCCGGAAATTGACCTTGACTTTGAGCTGATCCTATAATATTTTTAAACAATCTAAAGGGGAGTAGTTAAAAAGACAAGGTCAACATACCGGGCAACCCCTGGCCTTGTCGTTGGATCCAGCCAATTAACGAGACCTTTAGTGTGACCACGTCATGCTAAAGGCTCGTTTTTTTTTGCTTAAAGGGATCAAAGATGACCGCTTTTTTATTTTCCCTGGGATTTGTCGTTTTGGCCGAAATGGGCGACAAGACCCAATTGCTGGCCATGGCCCTGGCCTGCCGGTTCAAGGCCTCGGTGGTCATGTGGGGGGTTTTCGCCGCCACCACCGCCAATCACTTCCTGGCCGTTTTAGTGGGCAATTACCTGACCCATATCATTCCTATCCAAACCATTCAGATTGCGGCGGCGGTTTCTTTTATCCTTTTCGGGCTCTGGACGATTCGCGGCGACGAGTTAGAGGGGGAAGACAAGCGATTCAATTTCAGCCCCTTTTGGACGGTGACGGTGGCCTTTTTTCTGGCTGAAATGGGGGACAAGACCCAACTGGCCACCGTCTCCCTGGCGGCCAAATATCAATCGGTTCTTCCCGTGCTGATTGGGACAACCGCCGGGATGCTCATCGCCGATGCCATCGGCATCGGAATTGGGATTGTATTAGGAAAAAAGCTCCCCGAAAGGGCGATCAAATGGATCGCCGCCATCATCTTTATTTTTTTCGGTCTTTACGGCCTTTATGAAAACCTTTCCTTGGAAGGGTTAAAGATCCCGATTATGCTGGCCGTCCTGGGGACGGTCGCATTGGCGATTATGGTTATCGGACGCCGGGAGTTCAGAAGTGCAAAAGAAAGACGATCCGGATAACCCATCCGCTGCTGTTGATTTGACCTTTCCTCCCCAACGATGCTCCGGACCCTGCACCGGACGATCTGAAATTCCGACATCCGAATTCCTTGTAATCCATCAAAATTTTTTGGATATTTAATCTTTACAACGCTTTTCGATGCCGTTAAAATTAATCCTTAAGAACCCAACCCGGACCAGCCGGAACAAAAAGTGGATTAACCTGACAAATGCTATCGCTGGACCGGGTAAAGGACTTGTTCTCTAATAAATTCTTTTCATTTTGCATAGAAATTTATTCTTAAGTTACTAAACAATGCAACCCTCTGGAGGCTGAATGCCCGAATCCCCCTGCCTTGAAACGGTCGAAAATGGTGAGGAGTATTCCCGGCTGCTTTATAAACGCCATTTTCAAGCCGCCATCGTCAGCTGCCTGGCCACGATCGGCCTCTGGCTGACCGCCTTGGCCGTCTTTTGGCTAAATATTATTGCGGTCAGTCATTTCAAGGGTATTTCTCTTACCGTCTTGGGTATTATCCTGATTAATCCACCCATTCTCTGGGGGATAAAGAAAGCGAAGACGACGAGGACCCTCAACGGTGTTTCCTTGCTCCATAGTGTCTTGGAAGTTGTCGGGTATACGGCGGCGATACATTTTTTAGGAGGCATAGAGGCCGTCTTCCTTACTCCTCTCTATGCCATCCTGATTACTTATGTGGGTGTCTTTGCGCCCAAAGGGATTCCCGCATTATTAGCCTTTTTCAGCTCTCTTGCCTTCACCCTTTTGATTGTTGCCGAGCATTACGGTTTTTTGGTCCATCATAAACTCATCCCCTTTTATCAACTTCCTTTCCGGGAACAATTAATCGTCTGTTTGGTGGTCTCGGCCTTACTCTTCATCCTGGCCTATGTCTCAACCTATACCTCCACCCTTTTGAGAAGGAACCGGATTAAACTGAAAGCCCGGAATGAGGCTCTTGAAGAAAAGACCGTCGCCTTGGAAGAAAAAGAAAGGGCCCTGGTTGCGGCTTATGATGAGTTGGAAAAAAAGGTCGAAGAGCGGACAGCCGAACTCCGAGATGCCAACAAACAGTTAGAGGCGGAGATCGTTGTCCGTCAAGAGGCCGAAAAGGTGCTCAAGGAAAGTGAAGAAAAATACCGCCTTCATTTTGAAAATATTGAAGACGTTCTCCTCTCCCTTGACCGGGAAATGGTCATTCAGATGGTTTCTCCTTCCATCGAGAAGGCCCTGGGCTACAAGCCGGAAGAACTCCTGGGACGGTCCATCCTGGAATTCACCTTCTTTTCTCCGGTCTCCTCTTTTCAGGCCCAGGAAGACATGATTCGCGTATTCTCCGGAGAGAGTATCACCAATACGATCTATGAATTTATCACCAAAGATGGAGTAAAAAAATATGGAGAACTGAGCGGATCTCCCGTGATCCAGGGAGATCAGGTTATTGGTCTGATCTGCGTGGCCCGGGATATTACCGAACGAAAACAGGTCGAAGAGGCCCTTCGAAGAAGTGAAGCTTTCTTGAAGCAGACCCAGGAAATCTCCAAGGTCGGCGGCTGGGAATATGATGTAACCGCCGGACGTCTATCCTGGACAGAGGAAGTCCGTCGCATCCATGAAGTTTCCCTAGATTATGATCCGAACAACATTCAGCAGGATATCGATTTTTATGCGCCTCAGGATCGCTCGATTATCGCTGAGGCCTTTTGGAAAGCCGTCAAAGAAGGTCAGTCTTATGATCTTGAACTTCGTTTGATCACCGCCAAGGGAGAGGAAAAATGGGTTAGGACCACAGGCCAGGCCGAACGTCTTGAGGGGAAGACCATCCGGGTTTTCGGCAATATCATCGATATCTCCGACGTCAAACTGATGGAGGAAAAAAGGCTGGTTGTGAGTAAATTGGAATCCACCGGGATCCTGGCCGGGGGAATCGCACATGATTTTAATAATCTCCTCTCGGCGATTATTGGAAATCTGCAATTGATCGTGATGGAAGTTAAACCGGATGAAGATACGGCCCGGGCTTTTCAGGAGATAGAAAAGGCCGTCTGGCGAGCCCGGGATTTAACGAAACAGCTTATTACCTTTGCCAGCGGAGGCGATCCGATAATTCGAACGACCATCCTGCCGGATTTGATAAAAGAAGAGGTGAATTTTTCATTGAGCGGCTCCAATGAGGAGACGGCCTTTTTCTTTCCGACGGATCTTTGGGCGGTTATGGCGGACGGACTCCAACTGAAACAGGTCGTCAGGAATATCATCCTAAATGCCCGGGAGGCTATGCCGGGAGGGGGCAAGATTTCCGTGGAGGCTGAAAATCTTTCCATAGGAGAAGCTTCCGGTTTACCTCTGCCGCCGAACAACTATGTCAAATTAAGCTTTACCGACCGAGGAGAAGGTATCCCGGAAGCGATTTTATCAAAAATTTTCGATCCCTATTTTTCAACCCGGCAACGCGGTACTCAGAAGGGAATGGGGCTGGGCCTGACCATCTGTCATTCCATTGTTAATAAACATGGAGGGGCGATAACGATAGACTCCCAGATTGGAAAAGGTACAACCTTCCATATTTATCTTCCGGCTATGGTTGGATCTGCCGTGGAGAAACATCTCCCGACAGGACCTGCCGTGAGGAAGCGGAGAATTTTAATTATGGATGACGAAGAGATGATGCGTCATATGGTGAGGGAGGTTTTAAAAAAGCTTGGTTACGAAATCGTCTCCACCGAGAACGGGCAAGAGGCTATCGATCTCTACCGAGAGGCCTGGAACAAGGGACACCCCTTTGATGCGGTTCTCCTGGATCTGACGGTCAAAGGTGGAATGGGAGGCAAGGAGGCCATTCCGGAACTGCTCAAGATCGACCCCTCCGTCAAGGCCGTAGTTTGCAGTGGTTATGATAATGATCCGGTCATGGCCAATTTTCAAGAATATGGGTTTAAATCCGCCTTGATTAAACCTTTTCTGGTCGAGAATCTTAAGGAAATTCTCTCTAAAATTATTTAAGGGGTTGCTGAAATCGGGTACCGCCCGCAGGGATGGTGCCCGGTTTCAGCAACCTTAAAAACCGAATTTTTCCGTAAACTGCCAAGGAGATCAGGTGAGGATCACTTTAATCGAATTATTCACCGGCCCATTTTCTCATTTTCTCCTTGACCCGTCTCTGGACCTATCTTATACTTTTCTTACCGTATGACTAATAACCATGAAAGAGGTCATTTATGTCCATCATTACTATTTCCAGAGGTTCTTACAGCCAGGGAAAAGAGGTGGCCGAAAAGGTCGCTCAACGATTAGGTTATGAATGTATCGCCCGGGAAGTCCTTTTGGAGGCCTCGGAACAGTTCAATATACCCGAGGCTAAACTTCTGATGACTATTAAAAACGCCCCTTCCATCCTGGACCGGTTTACCTACGGCCGAGAGAAATACATTGCGTATATTCAGGCGGCGATCTTAAAACATTTTCAGAAAGACAATGTGGTCTATCACGGCATGGCCGGACATTTCTTTGTTAAAGGTATTCCTCACGTCTTAAAGGTCCGGATAATCGCTGATATGAATAACCGTATCAAAATAATTATGGAAAGGGACGGAGTTTCCGCCAAAGAAGCCATGCGAACCATAAAAAAACTGGATGAAGAACGGTTAAAGTGGAGCCGTCAGCTTTACGGCATCGACACCAGTGATCCGAGTCTTTATGATCTGGTTCTGCATATCCAAAAATTATCGGTGGATGACGCCGCCGACATTATTTGTCATACGGTCAACCTGAAGCACTTCCGCACAACTCCCGAATCTCAGGTTGTCCTGGATGATCTTGTCCTGGCCGCTCAGGTCAAGGCAACCTTTATTGATATGAAACCCGATATGCAGGTTGTTGCAAATAACGGAGTGGTCAATCTCTTTGTTGAAGCCCATACGGCCGAAGATGTGGAGTTGATCGAAGAAATAAAACAAGTGGTCGGAAATATTCCCGGGATTAAGGAATTGAAGATTGATGTGATGCCTAGCATCACTTTCGGTAATTAGCAGGTTGCTGAAAAAGCTCCATTTACTGCGTTGCCCTCATCCCTAGTCATTGCGACGTATTTCTATATACGTCTCATTCCTCGAGACTTCGGGACGCCTTGTATCTGGGCCTTTTTGAGCAACCTGTAATAAATGAGTTTTTCCGCAAACTGTTAAAATACAGTTCGGATTTAAGAGTTCGGAGTTCGGGGAAGCCGTGTTTTTTTCAAAGTGCCCCCGAATCTTTAAAGTTCTTCAATTAAACGTCTTGCTTTGGTAAAGGGCCGGAAGAGTTTTCCAGATAGACGTTTTTTTAGGCTCTTCAGAGCGGCCGGAATGTATTGTTCAAAATAGGTTTTCCCCTTGACCCGGGACAGATACCCATAGGCTCCGAGGATTTGGAGATTTCGTTGGAAGGCCAGCCATTCATAATTTTGTTTGAATAGGCTTTGATTGACGGCCCGTTGCTCAGAAAAGATTTCGAGATAATATTCCAATAGCTCTTCCTGAATTTCCCAAGACAAAGAGACATAAGGGTCGATCAAGAGTGAGGCCAGATCGTATTGGGGCGGACCCAGGCGGCCCCCTTGAAAATCGATAAAACCGAATCGGTCTCCCTGGACCATGATGTTTCGGGACTGAAAGTCCCGATAGAGAAAAACCCTTCCCGCCTCCTGATCCACCAGGCCGGCAAGTTGACGCAGTTCTTCCTTGACCCCTTCTGGGGGATCCGTCTGACCTAAATAGCCTTTCCAAAAAGCCCTGATGAAATAGAGTGATTCCCGTTCCCAAGAGAATCGGCTGTTAAAGAACGGGGTATCATAGCAATACCTGGTGTCGAATCCTTGGACCCCTTTGATTTGAATATCAACCAGCCGTTCAACTATCTTTTTATAACAATGTACAATTTGTTTGGGAGCGGTGAAGGACCGGATGTGCGAGGCCAAGACCGAATCCCCAAAATCCTCCAGAAGAAAACAACCGCGGCGGCGATCAAAGGCAAATAGGCAAGGAACATTAATGCCTTTATTTTTCAAGTGCCGGGCGATATAGGCAAAAGAGTCGTTTTCCGACGGCCGCCCCAGGCGGCCCCGGGGATGGGACACGGCGATGACGGACCGGTGACGCATACGAAGTCTAAAAATTCGCCTATCCGATCCGTCTCCCTGAAGAGGGTTGATTCGGAGACGCCCGGAGGAGGGGATTCCCGGCGCAGCAACTTCTCGTAAAAATGAAAGCAGATTTCTCATCCCGATTTTTCCCCGAGCCGGTTTGATCTATCCAACCACCAGACGACAAGAGATAGGATTAGAGAAATAAAAACCAGTAGAGCTCCAAGATGGAAGGTCCCGGTTAAACCGCTGACGATCAATCTCGGCGGGATGGCCGATAAATTCCCTCCCGCCATCCAACCCTCTTGCCTGTGAATGATGGCGATGAAAAGGGTGCTCATGATGGGCAGACCGGTGGTTTGGCCTAAAGTCCTGGTTAAGGCCATAAGCCCGGAAGCCACACCCAGGCGTTCCCGAGAGACCGCTCCCATAATGGCACTGTTATTAGGAGAGAGAAAAAGACCCAGTCCCAGACCCAAGGGGATCACCCTAAGGATATAACCTCCAAGGCTAATGTCCTGATGAATGGTCCCGAGAGTCAGGAACCCCCCTAGGGCCAATAATAATCCCATGAAGCTGATGCCTCTGGAACCGAAACGATCGGAAAGGAGACCGGCCAGGGGGGCCAACAGGCCCATACCTAAGGGCACGGTCATCATCAACAGGCCGACGATTATGGTGGAATACCCTTTGACAAGTTCCAAGAAAAAGGGGATGAGGAAGACACCGGAAAGGGAGACAAAGACCAGAAAGCCCATCAAAAGATTACAACTGAAGAGGAGGTCTCGAAAAAGTCTTAATTCGATCATGGGCTGGGGTAGACGATATTCCACGGCGATGAAAGCGACCAAGCCTACTGCGGTCGTGACCAATAGTCCCATTATCCATGGATGATAAAACCCGAGCTGTTCGCTTAAGGTCATGCCCAGGGCATAGGATGCCAGGGTGATCATCATCAGGGCCGCTCCCAAAAAATCAAAACGTTGTCCCGAATGCTGGGGAGGCAGCAGGGGCACATGGCGGATGATGATAAAGATGGCCGTCAAGCCGATGGGGACATTTACCAGGAAAATGGACCGCCATCCGGCCAACCCGATGAGCATTCCTCCCAAGGCCGGACCAAAGGCCAGGCCTATGGAAACAATGGCCCCAATAATGCCCAAGGCCCGACCCCGTTCCGATTTCGGAAAAATCTCCGTTACCATGGCCGCTCCCAGGGCCTGCATCATCACCGCCCCCATTCCCTGGAAGACCCTGAATCCGATCAACCAACCGACTCCCGGAGCTAAACCGCAGAGGAGGGAACTGAGAGAGAAAAGGACCATTCCGCTCAAATACAATTTTTTTTTGGAAAACATGTCCCCCCAACGGGCCACGCCTAAGACCAGGGAGGTGAGGATCAATAAGTAACTGAGGATGATCCATTGAATGTGGGCAAAAGAGGTGTTCAACACCGCGGCCATAGTCGGCAATGAGACATTGATGATGCTGGCATCCAGGGTGGCCATGAGCACACCGCAGCCGATACCGGTCATGGCCCACCATTTCTTGGGAGGTTGGAGAGGGGGATTAGACAAGGATTTCATCGGTGATATCCCGGGTAACGGAAACGCCTTTTCCGATAATGGCCTCAGAGATCGTCAATCCCGAGGCCACTTCTACATCTTCCCAAAGCACGGCATTATGAATGCGGCATCCCTCTCGCAATCGGCATCCTTTCTGCACACAGACCCAGCCCGACAAATCCACTCCTTTTTCGAGACCGGTTTCGGGATGAATAAACTGGCCCTCAGATCCTTTCCGTCTGAAAAAAGGAAGAAGGGCCGGATCGGTCAACAATTCTTCATGGATTTTTAAATAGGATTTCGGAGTTCCGATGTCCCGCCAATAATGATCTTCACTGACATAAGCCCAAAGGGGAATCCCTTTTCGAATCATTTCCTGATAGACCGGGATGATATCATAAGCCCCGGAGGAGGGGAGGTGTTCAAAAATGGTCCGGTCCAGAATGTGAATTCCGGTAAAGGCCAAACCCTTCCCTTTAGCCAAGCGAAAGTCGCGGATGCGTCCTCCCGGATCTACGGCGATTTGGTTGAATTCTTTATGGTCATGCAAAATCAAGGTCACCGGACCTCGGTGGTTCCGGTGAAATTGAAAAGCCTTGGATAAATCAATGTCCGTAACGATATCGCCATTAATAATCAGAAAAGGGCTTTCCGACCAGAAAGTCCGGGTCCGTCCGATTCCCCCCCCGGTGCCCAAGATGGTCGGCTCAAAGGAAGTATTGATTTCAAAAGAACGGGTCCGTTTTTCTCTTTGAAGAAAGTCATCTATTTGGGCCTTTAAATGATGGGTATTCAGAATAACCCGGCGAAGATCAAATTGACTAAGATAGTCAAAGGTGAGCTGCAAAAGGGGCTTGGCCAGGATAGGAAAAAGGGGTTTCGGTTTTTGTCGGGTTAAGGGGAGAAGACGGGTTCCCTCTCCCGCGGCAAGGATCATGGCTTCCATAACTAAAAAATAGAATCCAGAAGCCAGGACCCAGAATTCAGAAGGAAAAAACTAAATTCCTTATTCTGAATTCTGAATTCTGGATTCTGTATTCTGGCTTTTTTCATATTCCCAAATAAGCTTCACGCACATGGGGATTGCCTAGGAGTTCCTGCCCGTTTCCTTCCAGAACGATGCGGCCGTTTTCCAGGACATACGCCCGGTCACAGATGGCTAAGCTGTGCGTAACATTCTGTTCCACCAACAGGATGGTGACCCCTTTCTCCTTGATCCGTTCAATGATCTTAAAGATTTCCTGGACCCAAATTGGTGACAACCCCATAGAAGGTTCATCGAGGAGTAAGAGGTCCGGCAGGGCCATCATCCCCCGCCCAAGGGCGCACATCTGTTGCTCTCCTCCGCTGAGGGTGCGCGCCAACTGCTTGCTCCGTTCTTCAAGACGGGGAAAAAGATGATAGACCTCCTTAAGGGTTTGGGACCGATTGGACCTGGCCTTACGACTCAAAGACCCCATGACAAGGTTCTCCTCCACGGTCATCTCCGGGAAGAGGTGTCGGCCCTCCGGGACGTGGGCGATTCCGCATTCGATAATCTTGTTGTCCGGGATTTGATCAAGGCGGATGCCTTTAAACTCGATAGAACCTTTGAAGGGGCGCAATAATCCGGAAATCGTCCGCAGGGTGGTTGATTTTCCGGCCCCATTGGCCCCCACCATAAGGAGGATCTCTTTTTCTCTTACCTCAAAGGAGACATCCCAAAGGACCTGCACATCCTCGTAGGATACATGAATCTGATTGAAGGTCAGCATATTATCCATTCCCCAAATAGGCCTCAATCACCTTGGGGTTTTGAGCAATCTCCGCAGGGGTCCCGGCGGCGATGGGTCGGCCGCAATTGATGGCCAAGATACGTTGGGAAATCGTCATAATGACCTTCATGATGTGCTCAATGATGATAATAGTTACGCCGCGGCGATTGATTTCCCGGATTAATTCTATGGCCGAATCCACCTCTTTGGGATTCAATCCGGCGGCGGTTTCATCCAATAAAAGCAGTTTAGGCTGGGTGGCCAAGGCGCGGGTAATCTCCAAACGTTTACGCAGGCCGATGGGCAAACGTTTAACCGGATGATCTTTATAGGGGCCGAGACCGCAGAATTCGATGGTTTCCAGAGCCAATTTTTGGGCCTCTTTGACGGTTTTGAGGCGGCAATAGGCCGAGGCCGTAACATTGTCCAGGACGGTCATGCGGGCCAGGGGGCTGATGACCTGGAAAGTCCGGGCGATGCCCAGTTGACAGATCTTGTGGGGCTTCAACCCTTTGATGCTTTTATTTTCCAAGAGGATGTCCCCGGACGACAAAGGAAAGAAATTGTTGATCAGATTGAAGGTGGTGGTCTTTCCGGAACCGTTGGGACCGATCAAACCGAAGATCTCCCCATGCGCTACTTGGAAACTAAGCCCATCGACAGCGGCCAATCCGCCGAAAAACTTTACCAGATCTCGGGCTTCGAAAATGAACATCGGGCTTTCCTTGCCTTCTTTAAGAAAATTTTTATCTTTGGGCAGTCTCTTACCTTAAGGCCTTATAAAAATTAACCTATTGTTTTTTCAAATGATTATAATATTAAAATTTTATAAAATCAACAGGATTCCCACGAAAATCCATCCAAGATTCCTCTTGGCTTTTTGGGGAATCCGTTAAGGGATACCCCCGGTAAATAAATGGACCGCTACTATCCCATTTTCCATTAAAACCTCGGTGTAGGGCCAAAACTTGGAATTATGGCTGGGACTTAAATCTCTTGACTTTTATCAGCCTCTTAAGGTATTAAAATCATCATTTGTCAGCAAGGGGAAAGGATGAAGTATGGAAAAAAATCTCGAAAAAACCCGAACAATCGGTCTCGTAGCTCACAGCGGGGCCGGGAAGACTTCTCTGGGAGAAGCAATGTTATTTATTACCAAGACCACCGACCGTCTGGGAAGGGTGGATGACGGCACCTCGGTGTTGGATTATGAACAAGAAGAATTGAAAAGGCATTTGACCATCAACACCTCCTTTCACCATTATGATTGGAAGAAACATAAAGTTTTTTTTGCCGATACCCCGGGGGACGAGAATTTTATCGCCGACACCTTTGCCTGTTTACAGGTTCTGGACGGACTGGTTGTGGTGGTCGATGCCATCGACGGAGTCAAATTCCAAACTGAGCGCCTCTGGCAGGCCGCTGAACAATATAATATCCCATGTTTGATTTTTATCAATAAACTGGACCGGGAACGGGCCGACTTTCAACAGGCCTTGAATTCGATTCAAAACCTATTAAGGACTCGGGCCGTTCTGATGACCCTGCCGATTGGAAGCGGGGAAACCTTCAAAGGCGTGGTGTCCCTCCTGAAAGAAAAGGCCTTTGAATATGGGGCGGCCGGCGGTGAAGGAAAAGAAGTCCCTATCCCCGCCGATATGACCGATGACGTTAAGTCGGCCAGGGAGTCCTTGATTGAACATTTGGCTGAAGCGGATGATGCTCTAATTGAAAAATTCCTGGATGGGCAAGCATTATCGGCCGAAGAATTGAATTTGGGATTTCGTAAGGGGGTTTTAAATCGAACCTTTACCCCTGTTTACTGCGGTGCGGCTTTAAAATCCCTGGGAATCGATCAGCTTTTGGAGGCAGTCAATACTGCCCTGCCTTCCCCCCTTGATCGAGGACCCCGAAAGGGACAAGATCCGAAGACCAAAGAGGAAAAATCGAAAGAACCTTCAACGGAGATCCCGTTTGCCGCCTTGGCCTTTAAAACCTTGGCCGACCCCTATGCCGGCCGCTTGACTATTTTCCGCATTTTTTCAGGGCAAGTCACTGCCGATTCCGGATTTTACAATGTCAATAAAGGGGTCAAAGAACGGTTCGGACAATTGTTCGCCCTGGAAGGAAAGGCCCAGAAGCCGGTTCCGGTAGGATACCCCGGAAATATCCTGGCCGTTGCCAAACTAAAAGAAACCGTTACCGGCGATTCACTGACCGATGAAAAAGACCCGGTCCTTTTCCCCTTTGTTCCTCCATCTTCCACCGTTATTTCCTATGCCGTGGAAGCCAAAAATAAAGGGGAAGAAGACAAAGTTTTCTCTTCACTCAGCCGCCTGATGGAAGAAGATCAGACCTTACGGCTGGATAGAGATTCCCAGACCAAAGAGATCATCCTTTCAGGCATGGGGCAGGTCCATATCGAAACCACCATCGAAAAATTAAAGAGAAAGTTCGGCGTGGAAGTCAACCTGAAGGCCCCGAAAATCCCTTATCTGGAAACCATCCGCCAGGCCGCCAAAGGCATCATTTATCGCCATAAGAAACAGACCGGTGGCCGGGGGCAGTTTGCCGAGGTTCATATCGATATCTTCCCGCAGGAACGGGGTAAAGGATTTGAATTCGAAGATGCCTTGGTGGGGATGAATGTTCCCCGAAATTTTGTCCCGGCCGTGGAAAAGGGGATTGCCGAGGCCATGCAGACCGGAGTGGTGGCCGGTTATCCGGTGGTGGATTTCAAAATCCGTTTTTATGACGGTAAGTCGCATGAAGTGGATTCTTCGGAAATGGCCTTTAAAATAGCCGCTTCTATGGCTTTCAAGAAAGCGGTTCAACAGGCCCAACCCGTTTTACTGGAACCGGTTGTCAAGATCAGCGTTACGGTTCCGGACGATTATATGGGTGATGTCATCGGTGACTTGAACAGCCGCCGAGGGAAAGTTTTGGGAATGGATTCCAAAGGGGCTAATCAGGTTATTCAGGCGCATGTTCCCATGGCCGAGGTGGCTAAGTACGCCCCGGATTTGACGGCCATGACCCAAGGCCGAGGATCCTTCACCGCCGAGTTCTCTCATTATGAGGAAATTCCGGCTTACCTGAGTGAAAAGTTGACTCAAGAAGCAAAGGCCGCCTTAGAAGAGTAAACTGAATACTGGATAAATACAAAAAACGATACTGGATACTTGATAATGCTGCAAACAAGTTATCCAGTATCGAGGATCCAGCATCGGTAACATAATCATGATCCAAGTCGGCATTCTGACCATTAGTGATAAAGGCTCTCAGGGTCTGCGAGATGATCAAGGAGGGCCGCAGATCCGGGCGCTCCTTCCGGTCGATGGTTATCGGATCGAAGCCACGGCCATTGTACCCGATGAAATCCCGGCGATCATACAGGTCTTGGTGGAATGGAGCGATCAAAAAAAACTCGGCCTGATTTTTACTACCGGGGGAACGGGATTAAGTCCTCGAGATATCACCCCGGAAGCCACCGGAAGGGTCATTGATAGAGAAATCCCCGGCATGGCCGAGGCCATGCGTCAGGAAGGACTTAAACACACACCTTTCGCTCAATTATCCAGGGCCAGGGCGGGCACAAGAGGAGCAACCTTGATCATAAATCTTCCGGGGAGCCTCAAGGCCATTCAAGAGATGCTACCGGTCATCCTGCCGGCTATTCCTCATGCTGTTGAAAAAATAAAAGGCGATCCCAGGGATTGCGGGAGATAATTTATTAGAGACCTTTCCGTTAACCTCAATTCTTACCATCCCCGCCGACATAAGAGGAATGAATATTTTAAATGGCCCATGATAGTTCGCCGACCGTCAGAGAATTATTAAAAAAGTAATTCGCTAATTTATAGGAAATATATTATAATAAATCCATTCGGGTTATTTTAAGTTTTCATTAATGCCCATCATAGTAAGGTGAGGCAGGCAGCTCACAGAATAGGAGGGAACGATGATTCGCAGTGTCAAAGATTTTTGGACCGGAATACTTTATATATTTTTCGGATCGAGCGCCATCTTTTTGGCCCATAGCTATGGGATGGGGACGGCCACGAAAATGGGACCGGCCTATTTCCCGACTATTTTGGGGGGCATTTTGATTGTTATTGGAGGCATTTCGGTAATCAAATCATTTCTGCAAACCGGAACCCCCATCGGAAAGTTCGCCTTTAAAGGGATGGCCTTGGTATTAGGTTCAACCGTCCTTTTCGGCCTGCTGGTCCGTCACACCGGGGTGATCGTGGCTTTACCCCTGTTGGTCATAATTAGCGCCATGGCCAGTAATGAATTTAAATGGGGGGCCTCCATTTTAGCAGCCATAGTGCTGAGTGTATTTTGCATCCTGGTCTTTCTGAGAGGGTTGGGTATTCCTCTGCCTATTATTGGACCTTGGTTTGGCGGGTAAACAGGTAGCTGAAAAAAGCCCATTTACTTCGTTGCCCTCATCCTTCGTCATTGCGGCGTATTTTTATATACGCCTCATTCCTCAGAATGTAGGGCGCCTTGTATCTGGCCCTTTTTGAGCTACCTGAGAAAAATAAGTTTTTCCGCAATCTGTCAATTAATCAAAAAGTCTGGTTCAGTTCCGGGAAGGAGGATAATTTAACCGATGGATATATTACACAATCTGGCCATTGGCCTGTCAACCGCTGTTTCTTTAGCCAACCTGTTTTATTGCCTGATCGGTGTTTTTGTAGGTACGGCGATCGGGGTTCTTCCAGGCTTGGGGCCCACGGCGACCATTGCCATGCTCTTGCCCATTACCTTTGCCCTGCAGCCGGTTTCGGCTTTGATCATGCTGGCCGGTATCTACTATGGATCCCAATACGGTGGATCGACCACCTCCATCCTGGTGAACCTGCCGGGAGAGGCGGCCTCCGTCGTAACTACTTTGGACGGCTATCAGATGGCCCGTCAAGGCCGGGCCGGTGTGGCCTTAACCGCCTCAGCCGTTGGATCCTTTTTTGCCGGTACCGTGGCCACCTTTATTATTGCCTTCTTTGCCCCATTGCTCTCCGATGTGGCCTTGAAATTCGGCCCAGCGGAATATTTTTCCCTCATGACGCTTGGGCTGGTCGCTTCAGTTGTCCTGGCCCAGGGATCGCTGCTCCATGCTATCGGGATGGTCGTTCTCGGCCTGCTCTTGGGTCTGGTGGGAACCGATGTCACCTCTGGTACGCAAAGGTTCAATTTCGGGATTCCGGATCTGGCCGATGGGATCGGTTTTGTAGTGGTGGCCATGGGTATGTTCGGGCTCACGGAGATCACCCGCAACTTGGAGCAACAGGAACACCGTACGGTCATGGCTAAGATCACTACGCTCATGCCGACCAAGGAGGACTGGAAACGGATGATCGCCCCTGTCTTGCGAGGTACGGCTATCGGGTCGGCCGTGGGAATACTACCGGGCAGCGGATCGATCCTGGGATCCTTTGCCGCCTATTCCTTGGAAAAGAAGGTCTCCAAAAATTCGGCTCAATTCGGCAAAGGGGCCATCGAAGGGGTTGCCGCCCCGGAATCGGCCAATAATGCCGGGGCTCAGACTTCCTTTATCCCCATGCTGACCCTGGGTATCCCCTCCAATCCGGTTATGGCCTTGATGATCGGGGCCATGATTATTCAAGGCATTCAGCCCGGCCCTTCGGTCATCAATGAACAGCCGGTTCTCTTCTGGGGGATTATCGCTTCCATGTGGGTGGGTAATCTCTTTCTGGTTATCCTCAATCTGCCGTTGATCGGGATATGGGTGCGGATGATTATGATTCCTTATAAACACCTTTACCCGGCCATCCTGGTCTTTTGTTGTATCGGGGTCTTCAGCCTGAAGAATACGGAAGTGGATATCTATTTTATGGCCCTTTTTGGATGTTTGGGGTACATCTTTTCCAAGCTGGATTGTGAACCGGCCCCTATGCTCCTGGCCTTTATCCTTGGACCGATGATGGAAGAATATCTGCGCCGGGCTATGCTGCTCTCCCGGGGTAATCCCCTGGTTTTCGTGCAACGGCCCATCAGTGCCGTTCTGCTGATCATGGCGATTCTGGCCATGATGATGGTTTTACTGCCGTCTTTCCGGAAGACGAGGGAAGAGTTGAAGGAATAATAGCCTCGAAGGTCTTCGCCTTAAATCTCTTGCATCTCAAGGCGTGATGAGACTGTCTTGCGGGGCGGTTTCTTTTATAATAATCCCCCAATCTTCGAGAGCCCGGATCATATTTTGTACATGCGTGCCTGCCCAAAAAAGCTGCCGGCAGACATTGCACCAATTGAACCGCTTCTGAGTTTGGAAAACATAGGGAGGTAGGTCCGGCCATTTCTTCCGGGCGTCTTCCGGCTCTAAGGGAATAAGCAAGGTGTTGCAGCGAAGACAGCGTTTGAACATCCCGGAACGTTCAGGTTGGACTCCGGTAAGTTGGAAGAATTCTTTCAAGAGGGCCACACGACCGCGAGCCGAAAGGGTGATCCGAGGAACCCTGGTCCTTTCCAATGGTAATGGGTAACGATCCCATTGGACAACGGCTTCTCCCGCCTCCCTGAGGACACTTTCTTTCTCCCAGATCAGGATATCCAGACCAAGAATTCGTAACCACTGAACCAGGAAGGCCAAATGAGGGGCTATCCAAAAACGCACCGCGTTAATCTCCCATTGATGTTAACGGGCCCTGGTCTGGGAAGAAGGTCAACCCTATAACCCAATACGAAGATACCACCTCTCTTTTTTCCCCATATCAAGATCCTTTCTGACCCCTTCGTCGCTCTGATAGCGTCTAGTCTTTATCAGAGGTTGGGGGCCGGCGGCGCTGTGGGAATCTCCGGGAAGGAAAAAGTATCATCGGGGATATCCGGTCGAAGGATCAGGGTTTCATAACGAAAGGTTAGGGTATTTTCTCCGTTATTTCCCTTGACCTCAAACTGCATCGGGATTTGGCTTCCGGCAATTGAAGAAAAAAGGGAAAAGGTTATTTCCAGTTCCCCTTTTTTCTCTCGATCTTTCAGAATTGCTTTGGCCAAAGTAAAGGGATGAGGTGTGATCCACAGTTCCTGTTCTATTGGTCCGGCAAGAATCATTTGAAGAGAGTCTCTTTCCGGCTTATCACCTGTGATTACTCTCACCGAAATATATGGAAAAAGAGGGACCCGTCCCCAAAAGAGTTTCAATATCTCGGTTGCGGGCATATGGGAAATGGTTGACCACGGACCGAAAAGGGAAGGATTAAAGGGGACTTCCTTCTTTTGGACAAGGGAAAGAACGCGGGTTACGCCTAAATAGGAAATGATATAAAATATGGGCTGCCCAAAGGGATCATAAATTTCTAAACGTACGGCCTCCGGTCCTCGGGCGATTAAACGAAACTGAAGCTGGTAATATTCTCCCGGCCCCCGGGCGGAAAAACGTCCACTTCCCTCACGGGAGACCGGCTCATCCAGGATGGACAGGCGGGTAATGAGGGATTGAAACGTTAAGCCCTCTTTCCCTGCCGGACTGTCCGGGGCGGGCAAGGCCGGTGTCACGATGGATGCGGGCAAGGAGGGGGGAATAGTATATATGGCCCCCAACAGAATTATTAGGATTTTAATAAGGGGCTTGATGTTCCCCTCCGGGCTTTTCTTCTTCCAGTTTCTGCTGGACATCTTTAATCTTTTTCAGGATAGCTTCTTTCTCTTTGGCGTTCGGGTGGTTTTCAAGGATTCGACGATAGATTTTGAGGGCCTTATCCCAGAATCCTTTTTTAATATACACATCACCCAGGTGTTCTCCGATGACCTGATCGTTGGGGGCCAGTTTCCAGGCCTTCTCCAATTCCACCAGGGCTTCATCATATTTTTTCTTTTTATAGTAGACCCAGCCCAGGCTATCGATGATATAGCCGTCGTTAAACCTAAATTTTAAGGCCCGTTTAATCAGATCTTCGGCCTCATCCAGATTGATTCCTCTTTCAGCATAGGTGTACCCAAGATAGTTCAAGGCCATGGCATGAAAGGGATCTTTTTTTATGGCCAATTTCAGGTGTTGTATCGTTTCCCTCTTTTGACCGAGCTTGTCCGCCAAGACACCGAGGCGAAAATAGAACTCCGCCTGGTCGGGATCGATCTCCAACCCTTCCTGGAGTATTTTTTTCCCGGCCTGGAGGTCGTTGACCTGTTCATAGAGGGCCGAGAGATTGAGGTAAATTTCCATTTTCTTCGGGGCGATAACCAAGGCTTTAAGCAGGAGATCAATGGCCTCCTTGAATTTTTTTTCTTTTTCGAAAATGTAGGCTTTCAGCAGAAAAACTTGAGGGGCGTATTCCGATTGTCCGGAAATAGATTGGAGAATTTCCTCGGCCCGATTATAGATTTTTTGCTCCACCAGGGTGGTGGCTAAAAAATATTTGATTCGATCCTCGGCGGGGCGTTCTGTTAAGAGGGCCTCGAATTCTTCCTGGGCTGAAGTGAAGAGCTTATTCTCCAAGTAGATGACCCCGATCCTAAAGCGTGTTTCCGGGTCCTTTTTGGAAGTTTTCTTTAGGGTCTCCAGCAATTCACGTCCCTGTTCCGTCATGCCCAATTTTAACAGTTGATCTCCGGCCCGTTCCTGAGCTTCCTGGTTATTAGAGTTTAGTTGAAGGACTCTCTGATACATGGCCAATGCCTGCTTGGGTTGATCGGTCAAATCATAGACCTTTCCCAAGCCGAGATAAGCATTCATGTTATAAGGATTGATCTTGATGGTTTCCTGAAAAAAGATCCGGGAGCGGTCATACTGTTTGAGGTCCAGGTAGACCCTGGCCAGGAAAAAATGGCCCTTTTCCGATTTGGGATTCAATTTTATTAAATTATGAAGAGCATCCAAACCAAGCTGGACTTTCTTGGTTTGCAGATAGAGGATTCCTAGATTAAATATCACTTCTTCATTTTGAGGCTTGAGGGCCAGAAGGGACTGATAGGCTTTGATGGCCTCTTCCCATTTTTGTTGAGATATGTACAATTCGGCCAGATAGGCGTAGGCCTCCTGATATTTTGGATCAATTGAAATCGCCTTCTGGAAGTGCTCATGGGCCTTGTTCAGTTCAGAGGTCTTGAAGTATATTTTTCCTAAAGAAAGATGTAAAAATGCGGAATCCGGCTTCAAGGCTAAAGCCTTTTGGATTTCTTCGATCGCCTTGAGATCATTATCATCCTGAAAATAAAGAGTGCTTAAAAAATAATGATAATAAAGGTCGGCTTGCTTATCCGCCGGTTTAGGGAGATATTTCGGTAAGGTTGGAGGCGTTTCCGGATCCTTGGCGGGAGGGCTGGCCCATTTCCCCTGACACCCAGCTCCGCAAAGGAGAATAAATGCCAAAACGATTACCATCCTAAGGACGGTAAAATTAGATGATGAACTTCTCATGGTCGTGATTGAGGACTCAAGACCTTTCTTCAAAATAATAAGGTTTGATCTCGGGAAGTTCTTTTTCCAGATAGGCCTTAACTTTCTTGAGGACCTTATCTTCGAGTTGGCGGATCCTTTCCCGGGAGACCCCGAATTGAACCCCTAAATCCTGCAGGGTCAGAGGGTCTTCCGCCAGGATTCGTTTGTCAAAAATAATGGATTCCCGTTCGTTGAGACTTTTCCGAAACTGATCCAATTTGGATTGCAAAATGACCTTTAACTCCAAATCGCCTAAAGCCGATTCCGGCGAAGCATCTTTGGACGGTAAAAACGATTTGTGATCTTCTGAAGAATTCTCCGCTACCGGCGCATCTAAAGAGAGTTCCCATTCTCCCAGCCTTTGATCCATTTCGATAATTTCTTTTTCACTGACATCAAAGGTCTCAGAAAGGAGTTTCGGCGCCGGATCAATCCCTAAGGCCAGAAGACGTCCCTTCTCTTTTTTTAAGTTATAAAAAAGTTTGCGTTGAGCCTGGGTGGTCCCGATCTTGACCAGTTTCCAGTTGTCCATAATAAATTTCAAGATATAGGCCTTGATCCAGAAGGAGGCATAATAAGAAAACTTGATCCCGCGAAAGGGGTCGAATTTGTTAATCGCCTGCATCAGTCCGATATTCCCCTCCTGAATCAGGTCCAGTAGGTTCTGCATCCAATAACGCTGAAACTCCATAGCGATCTTGACCACCAGACGTAAATTGGCGGTGATTAATTTGTAGGCCAACTCCGGTTCAGGGGTCTGTTGATAGCGGATTAGAAGGGCCTTTTCTTCGTCCGGCGTGAGGAGAGGATAGCGATTGATCTCATAGAGATAACGCTGCAAGGGATCATACTGAACGACCTCCCCTTTAACCGGGCCGGGGGCTTCATGGTCTTTCTCTTCAGTGAGGTTGTTCCAGAGATCTTCTGACAAGGTTTAACCGATTCTCTAAATTAGTCAAGAGTGTTATCGTCATACTGCAATGGTCCCGACTGTTTCAATGTACTGTTCGCTCAGACGGTTGTCAAGAAAGAAAAAAAAAGTGAAAAGGCCCCTTCCAGTCGGAAGGGGCCTTTTGATGATTCGCCTGGGTGACCCAAAAGGCGCGATGCAGGATGAAAATAATCTTTGGAACCGCCCGTCAGTCTGCGGCTGACTTGACATGGACAGCGAACGAATTCCTGCTTTGTGCAGGACTAGTGAGCGAACTTCAATTAAGACAACCTCCTTGCATGGAAGATCCAAGCAAGATCATGGCGAGGGTCTTCAATGCCGGGACAAAGCCAGGAAGTTTATTATTGCCCTCGGGCGATAGTCCCCGAGGGCAAGTCTGTCTTTCCTCGGTACAACATCGTGCCGAGGGAAAATACTCGTCCGGCAGTTGTCCGGCCTTGGTCTAGTGAGCGTAGCGAATGGGCGGTAAAAAGGATATTCTGGTTTTAATCCCAGGTTCTTTGGTCGTCTATCTTTTTTATCCCTGAGGGCAAAGAACCTTTTGTCAACAGTTGGACTTCCCCGCGGATGCGCAGGATGTCCTGTATGACTTTTTTTATGGATTCGGATACGGCTTTTGGATCAGCAGCCGGCTTAATAAGTTCAGCGCGGAAGGTCATCTTATCCTGATGGCCTTCCCGGGAAACAACAACCTGGCAGCCGCAAATTTCCGGAAATTTTGCGGCCACGGAATCGACCAGGGCCGGATGGATGAACATGCCTTTTACTTTAGTCACCTGGTCAACCCGACCGACTATTTTTATCAGTCGGGGAGAGGTCCGTCCGCAGGGACAAGGTTCGTCACTGATATAGGACAAATCGCCGCTGCCAAAACGAATCAACGGATAGACTTTATTAAAACAGGTCCCGACCACCTCTCCGATCTCTCCCGGGGCCAACTGTTTGCCGGTCAGGGGATCAACGATTTCGACAATACAGTCGTCCGGAATGTGCATGCCGTTTTTTTCGCGGCATTCGAAACCCAAACAGCCGATATCGGCGGTTCCGTAACTCTGCCGCATGATGAGGCCTAATTCGGATTCCAGATTGTCCCTCAGCGATTCCGGAAGCATCTCGGCGGCCACAAAGGCCGTGCGTAAGGTCAGGTCTTTTTTAGGATTGAGCCCCATTTCCCTGGCCTTTTGAACGGCGGAGAACAGAAAACTGGGTGTGCCTAAAAACCCGGTCACTTTGAGGGCCTTCATAATTTGAACCTGGATTTCCGTATTGCCCACCCCGGCAGGAATGCTGCGGCATCCTAATATTTTTAAAGAAGAATCCAGCATAAAGGCAAAGGGAACAAGGTGGAAATTAAAAGTAATCTGAGCGATATCTCCAGGTCGAAACCCCCCGGCAAATAATCCCTGGGCCCAGCGAGTGTCTTCATAGTCCATCTCCCCCGGTTCAAAGATCGGGCCTGGAGAGACAAAAATACGCCGTATTTCTTCCGGAGGCACTCCTAGAAATCCTCCAAAAGGGGGGTTCTTCTTTTGCATGCCCACCAAATCGGTTTTTTTGGTTACGGCCAGGCGTTCTAAATCTTTTACGGATTTGATATCTTCGGGCTTCAGTTTGGCCTTTTCCAGTTTTCTCTTGATGGCCGGGGCCTTTTCATAGGCATAGGCGATTATTTGTTTTAATTTTCTGTTTTGAAACCGGAGCCGTTCCGAAGCCGTCAGGGTTTCATGCTTGGAAAAATAGCCGGATAAACGATCTTTTTTGTTTAGCATCAGACCTCTCAACAATGAAAAAAAGAGGCCGGTTTATTACTCCGGCCCCTTTCCTCAACAAAAATATTGGTTAATTTTTTTGGGGGAAGGTGGCCTCAAAGGGGACGACAATCATTTTCCCGTTAGGCCCGGCAAAGTTAGCCGTCCCGTTGACCGCTATGGGGAAGTTAAAATCGGAAATGCCTTCCCACCATTTTTTAAGGAGCTCACCCGATTTGACATTCATCTCCTGGAGACGATAACCGCTGGTCACCAGTAAGGCCAGATTGGCGGTATTGTGATCAAACGTGCCATTGATTCTTATGGTATTGGTGGTCAAGGCCGGGATATAGCTGACATCAAAATTGGTCAGGGTATTCAGTTCGAATCCCTCAAAGGCCACGGTGAATTTCATGTTTTCAAGCATGATCTTTGTTTTGTTGGGATTAGTCACGGAATAGACAAAAGACAGGACCAGAGGCGCTCCTCTGCGTCCGGCGGTTAATTTGCCTTCCTTATCCAGAATACCGTCCAGATAGTAACCCCAATAATTGGCAATCTCAATCCGTTCCAGCTTGACCACCGGGTCTTTGACGGTGGGCATTTTGGCGGCTTTCCCTTTTCCTGCCGGGGCCTTGGCCGCAGTTTTATCGGCAGCGGCGGCTTTTTCTTCCGCGGCCAGACAAGGTAAGGCGATCAGACTCAGGATACCTACTAGTAAGAACAATATGACCGTATATTTTTTCATAAGATCCTCCCTTAAGTTAACCAGCGTTTTCGGCGTTTATAGTGTTTGACCTCTCGGAAACTCTTGCGGGTGCCAAGATCGGTAAGGCCGAGGTAGAAGTCTTTAATATCCGGGTTTTCGGAAAGCTTTTCGGCCGTGTCGTCCATGACGATCCGGCCGTTTTCCATGACATAGGCATAGGGGGCCACGCTGAGCGCCAACTTGGCATTCTGTTCCACCAAAAGGATGGCGATCTTGGATTCCTCATGCAGCCTGGTAATGATATTGAAGATCTCCTTGATCAGCATAGGAGCCAGGCCCATGGAGGGTTCATCCAAAAGCAGCAGCTTGGGATTGGCCATCAAGGCCCGGCCGACCACGGTCATCTGCTGTTCCCCCCCGCTGATAAAACCGGCGGTTTCATTACGCTTCTGTTTTAAGCGGGGGAAATAGTGATAGACCATTTCCAGGCCGTCTTTGACCGCCCCCCGGTCCCGGCGGAGATGGGCCCCGACGATCAGGTTTTGCTCTACCGACAGGTGTTCGAAAACCTTTCGTCCCTCAATGACCTGGACAATCCCGGCTTTGGCGATCTCTTCGGCATTTTTCCGGTCGATCCGTTCACCCAGAAACATGATGTTGCCGTCGGTCACCTTGCCGTCTTCATGTTTCAAGAGACCGGAAATGGCCTTGAGGGTGGTGCTTTTCCCGGCCCCGTTAGCCCCCAGAAGAGCGACGATGCCTCTTTGGGGAACTTCGATGGAGACCCCCTTCAGGACCAAGATCACCTCATGATATTTGACTTCGATACTATTAATTTTAATAATCGGTTCTTCTGCCAACGGCCTTACCTCCTTGGAATACATTCTTCAGGCGGTTTTCAGGGTTCAGCCAAAAATAAACGTGGGAATTTTTTTACTGAACTCCGAACTCCAAACTCGGAATTTTTATTACCAGCCCAACCATTCCTTTTCCCATTTGTCGGGCCACCGTTTCTTCAAATCCACACCTTCCACCAGGACAAACTTTCCCTTTTCAATTTTATAAATCGGGCAACCGGTGGCCGGACGATGGTCCGTGGCCGAAAAACTGGCCGGGAGGGATCCGACGCCCAGATCCTTATTTTTAAAAGTTTCCATGGCCTTCATAATGGATTCGCCGGTTAATTTTCCCTGTTTGTCGGCGATTTTCATGGCGTCGGCCAGAAGAAGAACCGCTCCCCAGGCCTGTACGGTCCGAATCAACCGTTTGCTGGCCGGTACGCCGGGATTGATCTTTTTTGCATAAGCCATTATTTTATCCATCATCGGGGCCTTGCCTCCGAAAAAGGCACAAACCGCTGCTCCCATTGCCCCTTCCGCTGCCGGCCCGGCCAGACGGGGTAAATTTTCATCAAATCCCCAGTTGTTGACGATATGGGACGCTCCCAGGCCCAGGGAAAAGGAATCCCGCAAGGCCGTGGCCACCGACATGGTGGTGTTCCCATGCCAAACCAGATCAGGTTTAAATTGTTTGGCCCCTAAGACCTGGCTCTTGGTGTCTAAAGCGGTTAAGGAAACGTCCTGATCCGGACCAAGTTCAAAACCCAGGAGTGTGGCCTGGTCTTTGACGGCCTTGATCGGAGCGCTGGCATAAGGAGTAGGGAAGGCATAAAAACAAAGGAATCTCGGTTTTTCTCCCTTATCCCGACGGTCTTTGAATTTTGGATCCTTTTTCCAGACATGCTCATACCAGGCGGTTATGGCTGACCGGGCGTTGGTCGAATAATCCGAACAAAAGAAAAGGTTGTACGGAGTTTTTTTGGGATCGGCCAGGTGAGCCGAATAGGAAGCGGAAACATAAGGCATCTTGTCTTTGGTAACCGTGGGAGAGAGGGCTTCCGTATCCCCGGTGCCCCAGCCCAGCACAGCGACGACTTTATCAAAGTCCCGAAACCGTTTGTAAGTGGTCACTGCCTCGGGAATTCGATACCCATAGTCATATTGATACAATTTGATTTTTTTTCCGTTAATCCCGCCTGTATCGTTGATATAGGCGACCGCTTCGGCGATGGCCAAGGCGTAATCTTTACCTACATCCGACGTGGCCCCGGTCATGTCGTTAATGGCCCCGATTTTAATCTCTTCCGCCCCCCAGACCAGGCCTGAGGCCCCTAAAAAGGTTATCAATAAAGCAGTAATCCAAAATAAAGTTTTCTTCTTCATTGCTCAAACCTCCCTTTTGTATTGTTAATAAAATGGATCATACCCAGCCGTCTGAATTTGCGGACCGTTAGACCGGACATCACCTCCTTAGATCAAAAAAAGGTTTAAGGTGCAAGGTTTAAGGATTCAAAAAACATAACATCCACACCTTTCTCTTGAATCCTTGAATCCTTGCCCCCTGAATCCTTTATACTAATAAGAGAACGGCCATAAATTAAAATAATTCTTGATCTGCCACCAGCGATAGGCCAGGCCATTGGGTTCATAGATTAAAAAGATACAGATGGCCAGGCCGAAGGTTGCTTCCTTTAAAAATAAAAATTTCATTGATAATTGAGGATAGATCGGGGTCAAAGGGATAATGGCGAATTTCAAGCCTTCCAGAATGAGGACCATAAACAGGGAGCCGAAGATGGTTCCGTATATACTGCCTACGCCACCGATGAGGATGACCCCTACCAGCCAGAGGGACCAGAACCATTGAAAATGCTCCGGGCTTAAGGCCGCCAGGTTGCTGACCCAAAAGGCCCCGGCGATTCCCCCCATGAAACCGGCGACGAAGAAGGCCAGGAGTTTATAAAAGACAATATTGATTCCCATGGTTTCAGCGGCAATATCATTGTCCCGAATGGCGATCCAGGCCCGGCCGACTTTGGAACGCAGCAGGTTGGCCAGGATCATGGTCAAAAGGATGGTCAGGATGACCCCGAGAAAATAGACCTTGGTGTCATCATCGATCACCAGGGGACCGATAGTGATGGTTCCCGGAGGCAGGGAAAAAGCCTGGCCCCGTCCCCCGATCTGACTGACGAATTGGGTCAGGATAAAATCAACGGTGACGAACTGGGCGGCCAGAGAGGTCATGATCAGGTAAAAGCCTTTAACCTTGGCCGAGGGCAGGCCGAAGATGATTGCCCATAGACCGGCCACCAGGCCTCCGATGAGCATGCTCAGGAGGTACGGGACATTCAGTTGGAGCATAAGGAGGGTGGCCGTGTAGGCCCCGACGGCGATAAAGGCGGCATGGCCAAGGGTCACCTGCCCGCAATAACCGATTAATAGTTGAACCCCCAATGCGCCCATGATGGTATAGGTCACCAGGTTGGCCACTCCCACCCAATACAGCCCTCCCCAAAAGGGAAGAATGTAAAAAAGAAAAAGGGCCAGAAAAATCATCTTGCCGATAACGAATTTGGTTTGCCACCAGGCATGGTCCTGACGATAATATTCGTGGTAAACACCGCAAGGTAAGTAAGACATGACTTAGACCCTTTCGATTCTTTCCCAGCCCCACAGACCGTAGGGTTTAAATAGTAAGATGATGACCATAAAGACAAAGGGAGCGATTTCTTTTACTCCGCCCGGGGTAAAACGGTCCAGGTAGGCCCCGCTGAAGTTCTGTAAAACCCCGATGATGATCCCGCCGACGATGGCCCCGGGTACGGAATTCAGACCACCCAAAACCACGGCCGGTAAGACCAGCAGGCCCAGATAACCGACCGAGATATTCAGCCCGTTGATGTTTCCCAGCAGCGTTCCGCCAACTCCGGCGGCGATGAAAGCGATGCCCCAGGCCGTAGCATAAACGAACCGGGCGCTGACTCCCAGTGACATGGCGGCCATCTCGTCATCGGCCGTGGCCTGCATGGCCAGCCCCCAGCGGGTGTATTGGAAGAAGGCGACAAAGGCGATCAGCAGGACGATGGCGGCTACAAAGCTCCAAAGATAGACCTGCCCGATTATGATCCCGCCGATATCAATGGGTTGCATGGGAAAAACCGGCGGATCGAAGATGACCGTATCCGTTCCAAAGAGAAACTCAACAATCCCCCGGAAGAAAAAGGAAAGACCGACGGTGACCATGATGACCGTCAGGACCGGTTCGCCAATCAATTTATCCAGAAAGATTCGTTCGGTGATCAGGCCTAAAACAAATCCGATGATCACTGTAAAGAGGAGGGAAAGGAGAAAGGGAACCCCCCAGAGATAAAAAGTGAGACTGACATAGGCCCCGATCAATGTGAGCTCGCCCATGGCCAGATTCAAGACGCCGGAACATTTATAGATCAATGTCCAGCCCAAGGCTACCAGGGCGTAGATCCCACCCATCATGATGCCGGTGATCAAAACTTGAAGAAAAAGCTGCATCTTATTTCTCCTCCTTAACAGGGATTTCACGGATATGGAGATCGGTTTTGATATGGACCACCCGTCCGTCTTCATAGGTAATGGTGGTATCCATATGGACGTTATCGGTTTGTTCGTAAAGGGCCTTAACGATATCTTTATAGCGGTTTTCGACAAAGGCCCGGCGCAGTTTGCGGGTCCGGGTCAATTCTTCGTCGTCGGCATCGAATTCCTTATAGAGGTTGACGAATTTATTAATCTTGGCTGCCGGTTTGAGGCTTTTGTTGGCCTCCCGGATCTGTTTCTCCACCAGATCATAGACTTCTTGTTTCTGAGAGAGTTCGGGATAGCTGGTATAGTTCAGTTTTTTCTCATCGGCCCATTTCCCGACGACGGCGTAATCGATGCAGACCACGGCGGTGATATAGGCTTTTTCATGACCGATAACCCAGGCATCCTTCAGATAGGGAGAAAATTTCAGGCGAGTCTCCAGATATTGAGGAGAGAAAATGGATTTATCGCTTAGGATCATGACATCTTTGGTCCGGTCAAAGACGACCAGATGACCGTCTTCATCAATAAATCCCTTGTCTCCGGAATAGAGCCAGCCGTCTTGCAGGGTCTTGGCTGTTGCCTCGGGATTTTTATAGTAACCGAGGAAGACGGAAGGGCTCTTGGAGAGAATTTCTCCATCTTCGGTAATCTTGATTTCCGTATCGGGAATAGGGGTCCCTACGGTGTCGAATTTGATGTCACCGGTGCGGTGGAGGACGGAGATCCCGGCGATCTCCGTTTGACCGTAGATCTGCTTCAGGTTGACCCCCAGGGCGTGAAAGAAGCGGAAGTGATCCGGCCCCATGGCCGCGCCGCCGGTGTAGGCATTGCGGACCCGCGATAGCCCGAGATGGTCCCGCAATTTTTTAAAGACCAGGGCGTGAGAGATCCAGTCCAGGATCTTCCAGCCCAAGGGGATGGGTTTTTTGTCGAATTTCAGATCGGCCACATAATAACCGATTTTCTGAGCCGTAGTGTACATGAAACGCTTCAAGCGGGTTGAGTCGAGATGTTTGACCTGGACGGACCGGGTCATCTGTTCGTACATCCGGGGAGGGGCGAACATAATATGCGGACCTATCTCCCGGATATTTTCATTGGCGACCTCCGGCTCTTCCGGAAAATTAACCGTAAAGCCGACCTGGAGTCCGGAAGAGATAGACATCATCTGCTCACCGATCCAGGCGAAGGGCAGAAAGGAAACGAAATCATCCTCCGGGGTACAGGGATCGACCTTCATCATATTCTGGCCCATGGTCAGCATATTATAATGGGAAAGCAAGGCCCCTTTGGGTAAAGCGGTTGTCCCGGAGGTATAGAAGAGCAGGGCTACATCCTGAGCCTTACCCTGAGCGACCATCTTTTCAAAGAGATCGGGTTCCTTTTTCTCCAGCTCCCGGCCCAGGTTTTCCACTTCTTTTAAGCTGATCAATAGGGGATCGTCATAATCCCTCATCCCTTTGGGGTCATCCCAGATGATCTTTCTCAAATAGGGGCATCGGTCTCTGATGGAGAGGGCCTTGTCGACTTCTTCCTGTCCTTCGCCGAAGAGAAAGGCGGCATCGGAATGATTGATGATATAGGCTACTTCATCCATCAGAGAGTCCTGAAAGAGCCAGATAGCGATACCGCCCACCGACATGGTGGCCATTTCGGCCCATAATCCCTCGGGACGATTGTCGCCGATCATGGCCACCTTATCTTCCCGTTTTAAGCCCAGAGAAACCAGACCCAGGGCGATATATTTGACCTTTTCCAGGTATTGGGTCCAGGTGATCGGTTTCCAGATCCCGAATTCTTTTTCGCGCATGGCCGCTTTGGACTCACCGTACCGCTTAGCCGTTTCCAATAAGACCTTGGGTAAGGTCAGATCTTCCGTAATTTGAAAAGGGATGGTAAAGGTTTTATCTCCTTGTGGCATATAAGTCCTCCTCACCCAGGTAGGCTTCAACTACTTGCGGATTGTTCTGAATATCGCTGGGAGTGCCGGTGGTGATTTTGGTGCCGAAATTCAACACCGAGATGCGATCGGAGATATCCATAACCACTCCCATATCGTGTTCGACCAGGATACAGGTGACCTTCCAGCGTTCCTCCAGATTGATATCCAGAATGAACCTGGCCATATCCTCCACCTCTTCCAGGTTCAGCCCGGCCAGGGGTTCATCCAGGAGAAGCAATGTGGGATTCAAGGCCAAGGCTCGGCCTAACTCCACCCGTTTTTGCATGCCGTAGGGGAGCATCCCGACTGTTTTATTGCGGATCGATTCAATCTCCAGGAGGTCGATGATCTCTTCCTCAATAAACTCCCGGGTCTTAATCTCTTCCTGGGCGGTTTTCCCGAAATAAATGGACCCGCTGATGATCCCGGATTTTAAATGGTTATGCCGGCCGAGACGGATATTGTCCAGGACGGTCATGCCTCGGAACAGTTCAATTTTTTGAAAGGTCCGAGAAAGACCCTTTTGTGCCCGTTGATGGGGTTTCAGCTTGGTGATCTCTTCTCCCTTAAAGGAAATGGAACCTTTTTGAGGGTGGTAGAGTCCGTTTATGCAGTTAAGCATAACCGTTTTACCGGCCCCGTTGGGGCCGATGATGGAGTGGATCTCCCTTTCCCGGACATCAAAGCTTACTCCGGAAAGGGCCGCCACTTTCCCGAAAAACATGCTCACTTCATCGACTTTCAGCATTACGGGTCCGAGGTGATCGGATGACATCTGGCCATTCTCCTTCCTTAAAACAGGTGAATAGATCCGGCTTACTCCCCAAAACTATTGCGGAGAAAGACAACGGAATTTGTACGTAATTCGTCCAGTGTGAAAAACTTATTGCAATCGCTTCGGTTTTATAACAGTCGAAACAAATCGGCTCTCAGTGTTTCGGCTGTGATGAACCGTTTAGAATTTGCCGCCCTGAACCATCTGGTGAATTCATATATAAATAAAATTAATGTATTCAAGTTTGGTTTGGAAGATAATGGGTGAAGTTGCAGCCGGGGTGGCTGACAAAGTCGTACGAAGATAATGATGATCTGAATAAGAAGTGTTTGCAACGGTCTCATTATTTAGAGGAAAGGCTTGTCCGCTCAACCATATAAAGTATAGGTTTATTTTGTCAAGCAATTTACCATGCCGCGATTCGGCCCGACCTGATTGCCGGTTTGGTCTGCTGCCCCTTTGGGTCAACCGCCTCTGAGACGACCGGCAATACAAAACGACCTGTTATGCCTATCGAAATTTGGTCAGGATGTCAAGTTTATAAAATAGTGGTAAAATAGTTGGTAAAAACCACTATTTGTCAAAAGAGAGGAGGTGGGAGCGGAGATTGATTTTTTTATTTTTGAGATTAAGCTTACTGCGAATGTTATGGCGATGAAATAAAACTGTATTTTTAGATAGATAGAGAAGTCCGGCAATCTCCTTGTTCGTTTTTCCTTCTTTGACCAGATTGGAAATTTTAATCTCCATGGAGGTAAAATTGAAGTACTTGGAGGATAATTTGCTGATAAAAGGGGAAATGATATTGTCTAAATTGGATTCGAGGATATCAACCAGGGTCTGCTGGTTGGTAGTCAAACGGCTCGTTTTTAAGCGCTCGAGATAAGGGGAAATCAGCCCTTTGACATTGGAAAGAACGTGCTCGCCGATTTCTTTTTTGTCATCTTCCCTTTGTTTCAACAGGACCTTCAAGGCCGTATTGACTTCTTCCAGGTGGTGGGATTGGGCTTTTAACTCCACTTCCCTTTTCCGCAGGGCTTTTTCGGCCCGTTTCCGCTCCTCCACCTCCTGCTTGAGCTTGGTGTTGATCTTGGCCAGTTCGGCCGTCCGGGCCTCGACCATTTCCTCCAGATGGTCCCGGTAGCGTTTCAATTCCTTTTCGACCTGTTTCTGGACGCTGATATCTCTAAGGATGACGATGTTTCCGGCTTGTTTGCCGTCGTGATTTTTATAAATTGTTGAGCTGATTTGGACATCCAGTATCCGGCCGTCTTTTGTCAGCCGTCTGGTCTCAAAAAGCTTGATCGTCTTGCCGCTGAGCATCCGTTCAATATGTTTTATCGTCTCGGGCCAGCATTCTTCCGGAACAAAATCAATCGGCTGACCTAAGACTTCCTCACTGGAAAAATGGAAGGTCTGCTCGAATGCCGGATTAACATAGGTGGCCTTACCTTCCATGTCATAAACGACGATGGGATCAGGGGAGGATTTCAAAAGGAGCCGGTAACGTTCTTCGTTTTCCCGCAAGGTGGCTTCGGTTATTTTGCGCTCAGCCAGTTCCCGGCGGACGTCGGCATATAATCTGGCTTTTTCCAGAGCAACCAAGGCCAAATCGGCAAATTGACCCAAAACCGTCAGGTCTTCTTTCTGAAATTTTTTTTGAGGGCCCATGCTGGCCAGGCCGATGACGCCATGAAATCCTTTGCGGTCTTTCAGAGGTATGCCGACCACGGAGCGGAGGACATCCAACGAGGGGTCGGTTATGCGGTCTTTCCAGAAACGGTAATCATCAATGATGATGGACTTTCCGGTTTCCCAGACTTTTCCTCCCATGCCCACACCGGGTTTCACCTCACGTCCTAATTGGCCTTTAAAAAAACCCATACCGACACGCATTCTCAATGACGATTCCCCCGGCTCGAGCAGATAGATATAGCCGTCTTCGGTTCCGCTCAATCGGGCGGCCCGAAGGAGAATGACTTCCAAAAGCTCCTCTTTATCCAGGCGGTCGATCAGTCCCAGAGAGGTCTCATGGAGGGCGGTCAATTGTTCGATTTTTTTTTGAATTATTTTCCAATCCATTATTTCTGGTTTATTTTTTGAGTGGATATCTTTAAGGGAAGAAGAGGAGGAATCGACCATTTTTTTCTTTTTTAAGGAAATTGGTGAAGGTATCTTATTTGTCTGCATATCGATGTTCTCCCCTCAGCCCCCCTAAGCGATCCATAGATGTGAGCCGGAACAGGATCCGGTCATTCGGTTCAAAATCCCCGGAGACGGAGACCGTCAGATAATTTTCAGTCAAGGCCTTAAACCAGCCTCTTTGTTTTTCCGGCTGGAGGACCAGTGCCGAAAAGGTGTGTCCTAAACAGCGTTTTGAAAATGCCTCTCTTTTTTGTTTGTCCAACTCCCGAATAATTTTTACCCGTTCTTTTTTGATCTTTTCCGGAACCGGGTCAGGGAAATCGGCGGCCGGGGTTCCGGGACGCCGGGAATAGGGAAAGATGTGCAGATAGGATAAAGGGAGGCCGGTGATAAAGTCCACTGTTTTTTGAAAGAGGGCCTCGTTTTCTCCAGGGAACCCCACGATCAGATCGGCCCCGATAGCGGCCAAGGGGATTTCCCGGCGAATGGACCGGATCAAGCGGCGGTAAAAATCGATGGAATAGGTGCGGTTCATTTTTTGGAGCAGGGTATCAGTCCCGGCCTGTAAAGGGATATGGAGATGGGGACAGAGGTTGGGATATTTATGAAAGAGAGCAAGCAATTCCGGGGTCACCTCCTGTGGTTCCAGAGAACTTAAACGGAAGGAGATCTCGGGAATCCGAGGCAGGAGACGTTCCAAAAGAGAGACCAGATTTTCCCGGGGGCAAAGGTCTTCGCCATATTGCCCCAGATGGATTCCGGTTAAAATCACTTCTTTGATTCCCTGAGAAGCCAGGGATTCAATCCCGGCAATCACTTCGTTTAGTAACAGGCTTCGCGACCGGCCACGGGCCTTGGGTACCAGACAATAACTGCAGGCGGCGTTGCACCCTTCCTGGATACGCACCGTCGCCCGGGTTCGCTGATTCGGTTGGGGAAATTGGGCCTCAATGGTGTGTTCCGGCTCCGGAGTCAGGCAGAGCTGAGGAGAAGAAAGTTTTGGTCCAGTCGTGAATTTTTCGGGAATCTCCAATTTTTTGAATGTACCGGAGATGTAATCCAAACCGGGAATTTTCTCGTACTCCCGGGAAAAAAGTTGGGCCGCACATCCGGCGGCGATAACCAGTGCCTCCGGGTGATTACGGATAATCTGCCGGACCATCTGGGCCGACTGCCTCTGGGCCTCGTGGGTCACGGCACAGGTATTGATGATATAGAGATCGGCCGTCTCCTTAAAGGGAACAGCGGCATATCCTTTCGTCTTAAAACGATCGAGCAGGCAGTCCGATTCGAACTGGTTGACCTTGCAGCCCAGGGTGTATACGGCCACCCGTGGGGATGATTGTTTACCAGGCTTTTTCAATCCATCCTCCGCCCAGAAGGGCCTCTCCAAGATAAAAGACAGCGGCTTGTCCCGGGGTGACCGCACTTTGGGGGTTTTCAAAGCGGACAAGAAAATGGTTTTCCTCTCCCTCTGCGAGAATGGCCGGTGCCGGTTTATGACGGTAACGCACCTGGACGAGAACCTTCAGACCATTGATTTCCGGAGGGCGATTTAAAAAACGAACATCCGAAACCCGGCAGCCCGGCGATTCCAAATCTTTTTTCGATCCGATAACCAAACGGTTTTCCCCGGCCTCCAAACGGATCACATAATAAGGCTCAACGGCCGGGAGGCCAAGTCCTCGCCGCTGGCCGACGGTATAGGCATAAAGGCCCTGATGTGTTCCCAATTTATTTCCCTGCAGATCAACGATGTCACCCGGAACATTCAGGTCCTCTGAACTATGGTGGAGGAGAAATTCCCGGTATCCTCCCTTGGGAAGAAAACAGATATCCTGGCTTTCACCGTGAGGATGGACCGGTAATCCAATTTCAGAGGCGAATTGTTTGACCCGATTTTTTGTCCAATCCCCTAAAGGGAAAAGAATCCGGGGAAGGATCTGAGATCCCAGACGATGGAGAAAATAGGACTGCTCTTTTGTTTTATCGACTCCCCGGGCAAGGGTCAGGCCCTCACCCCAGGGAGCCGGAATGATACGGGCATAGTGGCCGGTGGCGAAATAATCGGCTCCCAGAGAAAAGGCCTTTTCGGCGAGAACCCCGAATTTGAGAGCCGGGTTGCAAACCACACAGGGGTTGGGAGTCCGCCCCAGTCCGTATTCGGAAACAAAATAACCAATCACTTTTTGGTGAAACGTTGAAGGGCAGGGCACAATCTCCAAAGGAATTTTTAAAAAGGCGGTGATTTTTTCCAGCCAGGGCAGGGGAGACGGACCGGGCAGTCCAAAGTCGGCATGGAGGCCCTGAACGTCATAGCCATTATTTTTCAATAGATAAGCCGACAGGGCGCTGTCAACCCCGCCGCTAAGAGCTACGGCAACGGTTTTCATGGAATCAGCGGGTTGCTGAAACAGGGACCCACCCCGGAGATGCGGGAGTGCGTCGGGATGTAAGGCCCATCTAAACTATTATTTCTCATTATCCCGGAAGGGGAACTTTTAACCCTTCATTCGGCCGCTTTCGGCTTATAGCGTTCAGGCTCGTCAAAAAAATCCAGGGCCTTGAGGGGAGAGAGGATGCGGATGGAATGGACGACGCCTTCGGGGATGAAATAGGAATCGCCGCGGCGAAATAGGTGCCTCTTCCCGCCGATGGTCATCTCGGCTTCCCCTTCCAGGATTACGCCCCATTGGGCCTTGTGGGCATGGGGAGGAATTTCCCCTGTGCCTTCCAAGGAAAAGAAAACCGCCTGCATGCCCGGGCCCTGAAATAATTTGCCTCTTACCCCCGGCAAGTTGATGTCGATATCGGGTAATTTTTCGATGATCTCCGGGAAGGCGCCGTTATCTCCCAAAGCAGGTTCCTCCTTCGTGACAACTCATACTAATCCGTCATGCCACGCTAGTGGCGTGACACCACCAAAGATGATAATGGCTTTGATTGACTTCAAAGCCTATTTTCGGATTAATGATCTGAACTATACCATACCTCCAGGGAAGGAGTAAAGCTTAAAGTGTTTACTTTTCTTGACAAAATAGAACGCTCATGCCATAAGTTTTTAAACCAGTCAAAAAGGGGGATCCATGAAAAAAATTTTGGTTACCGGTGGAGCCGGTTTTATCGGAAGTCACCTTTGTGAGGCCTTGCTCGACAAAGGGCATGATGTGGTCTGCCTGGATAATTTTTTTACCGGATCAAAAGAAAATATCCTCCATCTGCGCCCTAATCCCCATTTTGAGATCCTGCGACATGATATCGTCAACCCTATCATTCTGGAAGTCGATGAAATTTATAATCTGGCCTGTCCGGCCTCACCGGTCCATTATCAGTTTAACCCGGTTAAAACGGTCAAGACCAATGTCATGGGGACCCTGAATATGCTCGGTCTGGCCAAAAATATCAAAGCCCGAATCCTCCAGGCTTCCACCTCCGAAGTTTATGGCGATCCCTCCGTCCACCCTCAAGAGGAGACTTACTGGGGCAATGTCAACTGCATCGGCCCACGGGGGTGTTATGATGAAGGGAAGCGGGTGGCGGAGACCCTGATGATGGATTATCACCGGCAGCATCAGGTGGATATTCGTATCGTCCGCATCTTTAATACCTATGGACCCAGGATGGCTGTCAACGACGGACGGGTAGTCAGCAACTTCATCGTCCAGGCCCTGCGGGGTGAGGACTTGACCGTCTATGGTCAAGGTTTGCAGACCCGCTCTTTCTGCTTTGTTTCGGATATGATCCGAGGATTGATCGCCATGATGGAACAGGAGGAGACCATCGGTCCGGTGAATTTGGGTAATCCCAATGAATTTACCATCCTTTCGCTGGCCGAAAAAGTCATTGCCTTGACCGGATCAAAGTCGTCCATAATTTATAATCCCCTTCCCCAGGATGATCCGGTGCAAAGGAGACCGGATATTGAGAAGGCAAAGACCTATTTGAATTGGGCTCCAAAAGTGCAGCTGGAGGAAGGTTTAATCCAGACGATTGAGTATTTTCGAGAACAGCTAAAGAAATAATCGAATCAAATCATCCTTAACAGGGTTCCCTGCCGGTCCATTTTGAATTACAGAGCTGTATTGATGAAACGACGTTCAATTTTTCTGATCATTTTTCTAGCCCTATTATTTACGACGCCCACCGGCCATTCATCGGCTGCCGGCAAGGGCCTGGTGACGGGGGTGATGGACGGCGACACTATTGAACTATCTACCGGACAACGGGTTCGTTATCTTGGCCTTGACTGCCCGGAAAGGGGAGGCGGGAACCACCCGGCTGAATTTTTGGCCGAAGAGGCCTATCATTTTAACCGCGACCTGGTTTACGGAAAAGAGGTTCTCTTGGAAGCGGGGTTGGAAGCCCGGGATCGATATGGGCGAATATTGGCCTATGTTTTTCTGTCTGACGGGAGGTTTGTTAATCGGGAATTGGTTAAGAACGGCTTGGCCCACGTCTTATATTTCGACTCCCGGATGCCTCATTTTGCTGAGTTATTACAGGACCAGAGAGAAGCCTTGCGGGTCGGCCGGGGGATCTGGGCCAAGGCCCTGCAGGAAACGGACAGCGGATATCGGGGACACAAGGAGACCCGCCGGTTTCACCGCCTGGATTGTCCTTTTGGAAAAAAAATTTCCTTCCGTAATGTGATCCACTTTTCCTCAAAAAAAGAGGCCTATTGGCAGGGGCAGAGCCCTTGCCGGAGTTGTCGTCCATGAACGAACGTTCCTATCCCGATCATCCCTGGATAGGTGTAGGAGGAATTATCTTTCAGGAGGATCGAGTTCTATTAATCAAGCGGGGAAAAGAACCGGGGTTAGGGTTATGGAGTATACCAGGGGGCATTGTTGAAGTCGGGGAGACTGCCGCCGAAGCTCTTCAACGGGAGATGGAGGAGGAAACCGGTTTAGAGGTTGAAACGATCGGTTTGGTGGAGGTTTTTGAACGGATCTTTCCGGATAAAGAAGGGAGGATCCTCTACCACTATGTCATCTTGGATTATTTGTGCGTTCTCAAAGGAGGACGGTTGGCGGCCGGGAGTGATGTCACCGAGGCCGCTTTTTTCCCTCGGTCTCAGTTGGTATCCCTGGGTGTCTCGCCGGAGGCGACGCGGGTTATCGAAAAGGCTTATGCAATGATAGAAGTTTTTTCTTGACAAACCCTAAAAAAGAGAAGAAAAACTTGATACAATATATAGAGTCGTTGTTCGGTCGCTAGAAGGTTTTTGAGTTAAATTCAATGAACCAGAATTTGCAGGGAGACTTGAAACGAATAAGGCCTGAGGGATATTTAGGATAGCCAATCCAAAAATTCTCGTCAGGCTTTTTTTATGGAGATAAAGGCGGAAGATATGGAACACGAAGGTAACGGGAAAAATCCCTGGAAGTTTTTTGTTTTGGGAGTCATCGCCTCCTTGATTGTTGGTTGGTTGGTCTTTCCGGCACTGATCCATTCGCGGCAGAAACAGCCGGTCTTTTTCAGCCACCTCAAACACGGGGAAGGGGCTGGTCTGCAATGTACGGAATGCCATCTGCTCAGGGATGACGGTCGGTTTGCCGGGATCCCGAGTCTGGATAAATGCCTGGAATGCCATGCCTCCCCCCAAGGAAATTCCAAGGAGGAGACCGACTTCATCAAGCTGGCCGAAAAATTAAAAAAAGAGAAAAAAAACGTACCCTGGTTGATCTATTCCAAACAGCCGGATCACGTCTTTTTTTCCCATGCGGCTCATCTAAAAATGGCTAAGTTGGATTGTGCCGCCTGTCATACCTCGGTGGGAGGTAAGACGGAAGAGAATCCGACCTATCGTTATAAATGGATTTCCGGTTATGCCCCGGAAGTGATGTCCATGAAAACCTGTGAAACCTGTCATGAGAAAAAAGGGAAGAGTAATGCTTGTTTTGTCTGCCACAAATGACGACGTCGTAAAAAGTCCGGATGCTGCGTTGCGCTGCATCCTTCGTCATTGCGGCGTACTTCAATGTACGCCTCATTCCTCAGGACTGGCGCGCCTTGCCTGCGGACTTTTTACGACGTCGTCAAGTTTGCCATTGTGGTCGCTCCTTTTGTATAAATAATTTGAGGATAATAAGATGCCCATAGATCGAAGAGATTTTTTGAAATTTGTCTTGGGGGGGGCCGTAGGGACGGTCATTTCTCCCATGCCCTGGGTCAGTATGGACGAGGTGGCCAAGTGGAGTCAACGCTGGGCGCCCATCCCGGAAAAGGGGGAGCCCGGGTTTATTTCCTCCACCTGTAAGTTGTGCCCGGGCGGATGCGGTATCCGGGTCCGGGTGATCCAGAAGGAACGGGCCGTCAGGATCGAGGGGAATCCCAATCATCCGGTCAACCGGGGAGGGTTATGCCCTATAGGCCTGGCCGGGCTGCAATACCTCTACCATGAAGATATCCGGGTTAAGACCCCAATGAGAAGGGACGGCGCCAGAGGTGAGGGAAAATGGAAAGCCGTCAGTTGGGATGAGGCCCTGAATCAGGTCGCTCTGAAGCTGAAGGAGCTTAAAGCTAAAAATCAGCCTCATACCCTGTCCTTTTTAGATGGGGAAGGCGACGGGAGCCAGGCCCGGTTGGTCAAACGTTTTTTACAGGTTTTTGGATCTCCCAATCTGCTTCGGCCTTTCCAGTTAAGGGAGATGGAAGAGGTCCTGACCGAGGCTGTTCATGGTCAGCGCCTGGGACTTTCTTATGATCTGCCCCGGTCCCAATATGTTTTGAGTTTCGGCAGTGCCCTGCTTGACGGCTGGGGAAATCCGACCTGGACGGCCCAGGCCTATCAGGAATGGCGAGGGGATTCGGCCAAAAAGACCAAGGTGGTTCAGATCGAACCGCTGGCCTCCACTACAGCCTCTTTGGCTGATGAATGGGTCGCCATTAAACCGGGAAGCGAAGGGGTCCTGGCCCTGGGATTGGCCCAGGCGATGGTCGAAAAAGAATGGTACAGAAAAGAGTCCGTTCAAGCCCATACCACCGGCTTGGCCGACCTCCGGGAAATTTTAAACGCCAAGTATACTGCCGATCAGGTGGCCGGTGAAACGGAGATTCCCAAAGAAACCATCCTCCGCCTGGCTAAAGAGTTTGCTACGGCTAAACAGCCGGTAGCCCTCTGGGGAAAGGGAAAAGGAGAAACCCCGCTCTCCCTCTTTGAGGCTCAGGCCGTTCATCTCTTGAATATCCTGGTCGGGTCAGTGAATCAAGCGGGTGGGGTTTATCTGCGGTCCGAACGGGGCGCCTCCCAGACCACGGTGAAAAAGGATAAAAAAGATAAGAAGGGGAAGGATGAAACCCCAACGGAAACAGGGAGCCGTGAGGCCCGGGTGGATGAGGCTCTCTCCCTGAATTATCCCCTGCCCGGACAACGGATGGAGGCCTTTTTTGAGAATGTCTCCCGCAACCATCCCTATGCGGTTAATGTCCTGATGATTCATGAGGCCAATCCGGCCTTTCACTTAGGGGCCAAAGCCGTTAAGGCCGCCCTGGATCAAATACCTCTGGTGGTCAGCTTTTCCTCTTTTATGGATGAGACCACTCAACTGGCCGATCTAATCCTGCCGGTACCGACCTTTCTGGAACGATGGGATGATCAGATAAATTGTCTCGGAGTGCCCTATTCGGTTTATGGTCTGGTGAAGCCGGTTCTGCCGCCTCTCTTCGAGACCAAATCCCTTGGCGATGTCCTTTTGAATTTGGCCCGGAAATTGGGGGGGAGTTTACAGGCGGCCCTTCCTTTTGAAACCATGGAAGAGGTGGTCAAACAGTCCGCCAAAAAGGTTTATGAATCCAAAAAGGGATGGCTGGCCGACGGATTGATTCATGAAGGGGGGAAAGGGGCCTCCTTTGATTCCTTTGATAAATTTTGGGAGCAATTGGTGGCTAAGGGAACCTGGTATGATTTGGAAAACAAAGGGGCCGAGGTCAAGGAGAAATGGAATCTTCGGCCGGCTACCTTTAAGACCGCGCCCCCTAAACCGGCTCAATCGGCCGGCGAAAGGGCCCTTTGGATGGTCCCTCAATCGCTCCTTTTGCTTCGTTCCGATTACTGGCCCAATCCCCCTTTTCTGACTAAGTATCTGGGGGAAGAGACCCTGGTTAAAGACCGATTGGTGGCTCAGATTCATCCTAAAACCGCCGGTTCTTTGGGGGTGAAGGAAGGGCAAACGATCGAGATGCAATCGGCCAAAGGCAAGATCAAGGCCCAGGTTCATCTTTTTGAGGGGGCCAGACCTAATTGTTTGTTTGTCCCTTTAGGAATGGGGCATACGGCCTTTGATTCAACCCTCCAGTGCCGGGGAGACAACCCTTATCCGATGTTGGATGCCGAGATGGATCCGCAGACCGGATGGCCGGTTGCCTGGGCCACCCGGGTAAAAATTTCAAAAGTGTAGAGGCTGCTCATGAAAGAAGCACCATTGGGAAAAGAATTATACGGCATGGCCATCGATCTGGATAAGTGCACCGGTTGCGGGGCCTGCGCCGTGGCCTGTATGGCTGAAAATAACTTGGCATACCGAGACGATGAAACCGATAAACTCCGGACCAATACCTGGATGAAACTTTATCGTCTGAGTAACGGCAAGTCTTATCCGAAGACTAAGATGGCTTATTTGCCTAGACCCTGTATGCACTGCCAATATCATACCCCGTGTGTCTCGGTCTGTCCGGTTAATGCCACCAAGATTGATGAAAAAGGCGTGGTCAGTCAGATCTATTCACGCTGCATCGGCTGCCGGTATTGTGTTGCTGCTTGTCCCTACCATGCCCGCTATTTTCACTGGTGGGACCCGGTTTTCCCCAAGGGCATGGAAAACTATTTGAATCCTGATGTTTCCGTAGCCATGCGGGGGGTGGTCAATAAATGCACCTTTTGTCATCACCGCTATCAGCAAGCCAAAGACAAGGCTTTTATGGAAGAGAGAAGGGATTTGAAAGAAGGTGAATACACTACGGCTTGCGCCGAGGCCTGTCCGACCAAGGCCATCACCTTCGGCAACCTGCAGGATGCGCAGAGTCGAGTGGTCAAGTTGAGCAAAGATCCTCGGGCCTTCCGTTTACTGGAAAAACTGGGCAGCCAGCCCAAGGTCTATTACCTGACTTCGCAGGACTGGATACGCACCCAGGGGGATAATTATTTAAAGAAAGAGGATAGAGCCAAGAAGGCTTCCTGATACTGGATAAATAAAAGCGATACTCGATGCGGGATTAATTCAATCCAGTATCCTGAAACCAGCATCTTTTCAATAATATTCAAACCTCCGGCTTTACCGGAAGTCGAATGAATTACGAGGACCCCTATGAACGAAGATAGTTTGCCTGTCGATCATGCCCTTATTCCCGAAGGACTGCCCCGCTGTTCCTTGGGGGCTTTTGCCAAATGGATCTTTGTGGTGCTCCTGGTTTTGGGCTGGGGTTTACTGGCCGCCGGACTGATTCTCTGGAAGGGCTTGAACCAGACCAATATGAATGATTATTTCGGGTTTGCCCTGTGGATCACCTTTGACCTGGCCGTTATCGCCCTGGGGGCCGGGGCCTTTTTCACCGGATTTTTGACCTATATCTGGGGAAAAAAAGAGCTGCAGGCCATCATCAATTTTGCGGTGATCATCGGGTTCATCTGCTACAGCGGGGCCATTCTCATCCTGACCTTGGATGTGGGGCAGCCGCTTCGCTCCTGGTTCGGTTTCTGGCATCCCAATGTTCACTCCATGCTGACCGAAGTGATGTTCTGCATCACCCTCTATCTCGGTGTACTGACGATTGAATATGCACCCCTGGTGCTGGAAAACCGCAAAATCAACGCCAATCCCGGGGCCCATTTTTTTGCTCATAATATGCACAAGGTCATGTTTGTCTTCGCCGGCACCGGCACCTTTCTATCCTTTTTTCATCAGGGTTCTTTGGGGGGCATGTATGGGGTCATGTTCGCCCGGCCTTTTGCCTTTCGAGATGGGTTTTTTATTTGGCCCTGGACTTTTTTCCTCTTTATTGCTTCGGCCATCGCCTCCGGACCGGCCTTTACCGTCCTGATTACTACACTGCTTCAAAAGGTGACCGGAAGAAAACTGGTCAAACAAGAGGTCCTGGCCTTGATGGGCAAGATCTCCGGCGGATTGTTGATTGTCTATCTCATCTTGAAGTTCGCCGATACAATTTATTGGGGTGCCTCTGTACTCCCGGCCCGGGGTCTGAGTTTTATGGATCAGTATCAGAACCCCTACGGCTTCTGGCTGGTGGTGGCCGAGTTGGGGATTTTCGGGATTCTTCCGGCCATTATGCTCTGGAGTCCCAAGGTGCGCATGAGCCCCATTTTACTTCCTGTTGCTTGCATCTTGGTCTGCACAGGGATTGTCTTTAACCGCTTTGTCTTCACTATTGTGACCCTGGCCATTCCCGTGCTGCCCTTTGATCAATTTGTAACCTATATGCCCAGTTGGCAGGAGTGGGCCCCCACCTTTGCCATCCTGGCTTACGGGGCACTGATCATCTCCCTCTCCTATCGCTATCTGCCTATCTTTCCGCAGGAAAAGGAATTAAACGAATAATCCAGCCTTGCCCATCGTCAAATGTTTCGGCGATGGGCAACGCCACCTATAATAAAAAGTGTATTCAAACCCATCATACCGGCAAAAGCCGGTATGATGGAAATAGGGACGCATAAGAGGTGACGTTGATTCTGAATTGATTTATTTCTTGCAGGTCTCCCGCCAGTCGGCCTCCACCAGCTCCCGTATGCGCAGGGAGCTGTCAGGGAGGAGTTGAATCGACTCAAAGTCGGGGGTAAAGAAGAGCTTCTGCATCAGCAGACCGTCGTCGTCGAACCATTGGGGCAGTATCCCTCCCAGGAAAAAACCCTTTTGCCGTAAAACATCCGCCACGGCCCCTATCCAAGGCATAGTCAGTTTCAGCCAGACCTGAATGACCAGGCATCCTTTGCTTACGGCTTCGTTCTCCAAGTCCGAGAGGTGTTGGATGAAGTCCGCTCCCGTTTCCTGAAAGGCGATTCGGGCTACCTTGGCGAAATCGAAAAAGTCCATTTGGGACCGGGAAGCGCCCTCGGAAGGAATCGGATCAATGCTTTCCGTAAGAGACCGTCCCGCGGCGAAATCCCTATATAAAAATTTTATGGCCTCCTTATAGTTTTCAGGCAAAAAGACCGTTTGGGTAATGTTCCGATAGATTCGAAAACATATGATCGTACTTACGCGGCCGGAGGTCACTCCTTCGCCGGTATAGGCTTCTCCGGGCATCAGTCCGACTTCCAAAGCCGTGGGTTTAAATCCATAATCCTGAGAGTGTTTCTGCATGGCCACATGATTGGTCACCGCCTCGCCGAAGACCGTATGCATGCCTAATTCGGGAATGACCTTCTCGAGCATAAAGATTTCGATGGCCCTCGAAACACCGACGATACGCCAATCTTTGTGAACCAGACCGACCCCCCACTCATAGACGTCGGGGCTGGGGGCCGATCGAAAAAGGTTATGCATACCTATGATTTCCCCGTTCTCGGACCTGGCCACAGTACTGTAGTAGTCGCCTTTTTTATTGGCCTCGATCAAAGCCGCCGGGTCATAAAATAGCTTGATGGGATAATCATCGCCGTAGACCGCCCGGAACAATCGGGTAACCTTCTCGGCATCTTCGGGGCGTAGGAGCTTAACTTCGAAAGATCCTTTAGAGGTCTGGTGTTTGTGAGGTTCCATATTGCTCCATGTTATAATTTAACTTCTATTCTTAGAACCTGTCGTTCGACCAGGGTCATGTATTATGATTTTATAGTAGTATTTCCCGGAGCCACCGTCAAAAGAAAACACTGATCATCGGCCTGGGGCTGTTTGGCAACATCATCTTTTTTCTGTTGTTCACCACCGGGACCAATCTGCGTTTTTCGGATCCCTCGTTGACTCGGGAGCAGATTGTCTATTCCGGCTTTTGGGGGCTTGTGCCCTTATACGCCTTGCCTGAAGCCAGACCGATTGTCTTGATGTTTTACATCCCCGCTTTCAGCTTTGGAATGCTTCGCCTTACCCGGAGGCAGTTTCTCGGCGTGACAGCCTACGTCATGGGGTTTTATGCTTTAGTGCTGATAGTGGAATATCTTCAAGGGCGCCGGGGATTTAGTATTCATTACGAACTTTTTCTGTTCGTGCTCTTCGGCATACTGCTGACCTGGTTTGCTTTTTTCGGAGGGTTTGTTTCGGATTTGAGACGAAGGCTGAGATTGCGGAATCTGGAAATTGAAAAGGCCCAGGTCGAAAAAGACAAATTGATAAAGGAATTGGAACAGGCCCTGGGCGAAGTGAAGATTCTAAGCGGCCTCCTCCCGATTTGCGCATCCTGCAAAAAAAACAGAGACGACAAAGGGTATTGGAACCATGTGGAATTATATATCCGCAAGCATACCGACGCCGAATTCACCCACAGCATCTGTCCCGAATGCCAAAGCAAGCTTTATCCTGATATATAATTGTTAGCCAGGTTTGTTGCGAACGGAAGACAGCATTCCCAATCAACTCTTGTCGGCAAGAATCACCTCCGGTTTTTAAAGGCCTCGGCAAAAGGGTTGTTGGAAAAAGTGGGCTTGGTCTTGAGCGGTTTTTCGGGATTTTTCTCCTGCCTTTTTTGAGGTTTTTCTTTCGGCGCACCGATTGTCGGAGACGGTTCATTCTTCATGGAGAGAGATATGCGTTTGCGGGGAAAATCCACTTCCAACACAGTGACCAAGACCTTTTGATGAACCTTGACCACTTCATTGGGATTTTTAATAAAGCGGTCGGCCAGCCGACTGATATGGACCAGCCCGTCCTGATGAACGCCGATATCCACAAAGACTCCGAAGGCGGTGATGTTGGTGACGATGCCGGGAAGCTTCATCCCCGGCTGAACATCTTCGATCTTTTCCACGCCGTCAGTGAAGCGGAACATTTCAAATTGTTCCCGCGGATCGCGGCCCGGTTTGGAGAGCTCGGCCAGGATATCCTCCAGGGTCGGCAGGCCGACCTTTTCGCTGATGTATTTATTGAGATCAATTTTTTTTCGAAGGAGGTCATCCCGCAGCAGGTCGGTTATTTCACAGCCCAGGTCCCTGGCCATAGCATCGACTATAGGATAGCTTTCCGGATGGACGGCACTACCGTCCAGGGGATTATCTCCTTCTCGGATACGTAAGAACCCGGCGGCCTGTTCAAAGGCCTTTGGCCCCAGGCGCGGAACCTTTTTCAGGGCTTCCCGTGAGTGAAATGGACCGTGCTGATTGCGGTATTCGACGATACCTTTAGCTAATTGCGGCCCCAGTCCTGAGACGTAGGACAGGAGCTGTTTGCTGGCCGTATTGACCTCTACACCGACCCGGTTGACACAACTGATGACCACATCATCCAGGCTGCTTTTTAAGGCCCCTTGATCCACATCGTGCTGGTATTGTCCTACACCGATGGACTTGGGATCGATCTTGACCAACTCGGCCAAGGGGTCCATCAATCTACGGCCGATGGAAACCGATCCTCGGACGGTGACATCCTGATCGGGGAATTCCTCCCGACCCGTTTCGGAGGCGGAATAAATAGAGGCCCCGCTCTCATTGACCATAATCACCGGAATGTTTTTGGGAAGACCCAGTCCCAGCACAAAAGTCTCGGTCTCTCTTCCGGCTGTACCGTTGCCGATGGCGACGGCCTCGATGGCGAACCGTTCGATCATATTCAAGACGTTTGCGGCGGCCTCGGCGGCCCCTTTCTCCGAAAGGATAAAGATGGTTTGATGGTGCAGCAATTTGCCCTGCCGGTCCAGGCAGACGCACTTACAGCCGGTCCGAAATCCGGGATCGATGGCCAGAACATTTTTTTCACCCAGAGGAGGGGCCAGGAGCAATTGACGGAGATTGTCCGTAAAAACCCGGATGGCCTCATCATCGGCCCGTTTTTTAGCGGCTAGACGGATCTCCGTTTCCATAGAGGAGGAGAGCAGTCTCTTGTAGCCGTCATGGACGGCCAGACGCACCTGTTCCGAGGCCGGGCCGTCGCCTTTTAGGAATTGGGCTTCGAGCAGGCGGAGGGCCTCATCTTCCGGGGGAAGCACACGGAGGAGCAGAAAGCCTTCTTTCTCTCCCCTCCTCATGGCCAAGATACGATGCGACGGGGCGCTGACCACCGGCTCTTCCCAGGAAAAGTAATCCTTATATTTGATTCCTTCCTCTTCTTTGTCGGTAATGATCTTGGATTTGAAAACGCCCTGCGTCGCAAAGAGCTCGCGCAGGCGGGCTCGGGCGATCTGGTTTTCACTCACCCATTCGGCGATGATATCTCGGGCACCGGCCAGGGCCTCATCGGGCGATTCCACCCCTTTCTCCGAATCCACAAAAGCGGATGCCTCGACCTGGGGATCGATCTTCTCTTGAGAAAAAAGAAGGTGAGCCAAAGGCTCAAGCCCTTTTTCTTTGGCCATAGTAGCCCGGGTGCGGCGTTTCGGTCTAAAGGGCAGATAGATATCTTCCAAGACGGCCAAGGTTTCGGCGGCCTGAATCTTTTCCTGTAACTCGTCCGTGAGCTGACCTCTTTCCTCCATTGCATTGAGGATCGCTTCGCGGCGCTTATCCAATTCCTGGAGTTGTTCCAAGCGGTCTCTAATCGTCGTGACAGCCACTTCATCCAAAGAACCGGTAGCTTCCTTCCGGTAGCGGGAGATGAATGGGACGGTGGCCCCTTCGACCAACAACTCAGCCGTAGCCTGAACCTGCTTGGGTTTGAGGGTTAATTCCAGGGCAATCTTCAAGATGTGTGCTTCGTTCATAACTTCCTTACCTTTGGGTAATTATTTTTAGTTTGGAGATTATTGGTGCTGGATGCGAGGCTCAAGACTCAAAATACAAAGTGAAAAGTCCGAGAGCGTGTGTGCTGGATTAACGGGATATATGTATTCTTTAATCCTTCTGTTACATGACCTTATCCACCAGCTTCCGGAGCATCTCCTCTTCCACCAGATATGGAAGAGTGATGTGTTCGGAGCTTTTGTTGGCCAGATTGTACTGCATGACGGTTTCCATGGATTTTTCATTACGGGCCCAGGCTCTTCTGGCTACTCCTCCCATAACATCCCAGGAAATGGCTTGACGAATAATCTCATCCACCCGTGGACTGCCGTCCAGAACCAAACCGAACCCACAGTTAATAGCCTTTCCGATACCCACTCCGCCGCCGTTATGAATAGAGACGAGACTCATCCCCCTGGCGGCATTACCGGCAAAGGATTGGGTGGCCATTTCGGCCATGATGTTGCTTCCGTCTTTAATGTTTGCCGTTTCTCTGAAGGGAGAATCGGCACCTGCGGTGTCGTGGTGATCCCGGCCGAGCATAACCGGACCGATGGTCTTGTTCCTGACCATCTCGTTGAATTTGAGAGCGATCTTCATCCGGCCTTCGGCATCATGATAGAGAATTCGAGCTTGGGTACCCACCACCAGATTGTTGGCTGCCGCATCTTTAATCCAGGCAAAGTTGTCTCTGTCTTGAAAACTTCTGGCCGGGTCGATACAGGACATGGCGGCCATATCCGTTTGTAAAAGATCTTTGGGATTTCCGCTTAAACAGACCCAACGCAAAGGACCATAACCCAAATCAAAGAGGATGGGGCCGACAATATCTTCCACATAAGAAGGGTAGATAAAGCCGTCCAAGGAATCCCGGCCGTTGGTGCAGATCTCGGTAATGCCCGTATCATAAACGGCTTTCAAAAAGCTGTTCCCGTAATCAAAAAAATAACCCCCTCGATCGACCAGGGTTTTTATCAGTCCGATATGTTTCTTCAGGGATTGATCCACTAATTCTTTAAAACGTGTGCGCTCTGTTTTAAGGAGCTCGGTTCTCTGCTCAAACGATACCCCTTGGGGGCAATAGCCGCCATCATAAACCGCATGGCAGGAGGTCTGATCCGTGAGGAGGTCGAGTTTAATGTCAGACGTGACGGCATATTCCAGAAGATCGACGATGTTTCCATGAAAGGCGATGGAAGCGGCTATCTTTTCTTTCTGATAGGTCATGGCCGTGCTGAAGGCCTCGGCCGGTGAATCGACTACCCGGCTTATCCATCCCTGGGCCAGCCTGGTATTAATCCTCGAGGGATCGACTTCGGCAATGATGGCCACGGCCTTGGCAATCTCGGCGGCTTTCCCTTGGGCACCGCTCATACTTCCCAAACCGGAAGAAACAAAGAGATGACCGGTCAGGTCACCATCCTTAAATAAGTTGAGCTTTAATCGAGCGGCATTTAAAATCGTGGAATAAGTGCCGTGGACAATGCCCTGGGGACCGATATGAATCCAGCCTCCGGCCGAGGTGGGGCCGTAGTTGGCCACGCCTAAGGCGGCCGCCCTGTCCCAGTTATCCTGATCGTCAAAACAGCCGACCATCAGGCCGTTGGTAATGATTACACGGGGTGCTCCAGGGTTGGATCGAAAGAGGCCCAAGGGGTGGCCGGATTCGACCACCAGGGTTTGATCTTTTGTCAAGACTTGAAGGTAGGCCTTAATCAGCAGGTACTGCATCCAATTCTGGCAAACCTGACCGGTTTCTCCGTAAGTCACCAGCTCATAAGGATAAAGGGCCACTTCAAAATCCAGGTTGTTATCAATCATAACCTGAAAGGCCTGGCCTTCCAGACAATTTCCCGTATAGGTATCGATGGGATTTCCTTTGATCGCACCGACCGGTCTGAAGCGGTAAGCGTAGATACGACCGCAGGTCTGCAGTTCTTCCAGAAATTCCGGGGCCATTTCATTATGCCATTTTTCCGGTAAGTAGCGCAGGGCGTTCTTAAGGGCTAGAATGATTTCCGCTTTAGACAAGGAGTGGTTTCGTTTGGGGGCCCTGCGGATTCCTTCCTGGAAAGAGGGTTTTGGAGGTAAGGACTTAACGACCTTATCTAATTTGATGGTCATAGCCTTGGAAATATCGTTATTATTCATATTCCATTATCTCCGTTCACCTGCTCCGATTTTCGATTGGAAAACGATTTAGGCAAAATTGTTATTTGAGAGGCTGAGTATAGAATAGAGAGGTGAGATGGGTCAAGGAGAAAAAAAGCCGGAAGAACAAATTTCCCTCCGGCTTTTAACTAATTGGAACTGCCACAAAAAATGATTTCAGATAACGTCTTTTTGTTTTCAGGCCATTTTAAAGAGATGCTTGATCGCGCCCCAACCCATTTTGCGCCGCAGCAGGCCCAGCTGGTCCTGTAAGGGAAGGTCCTTAGGGCAGACATCTTCACAACCCAAAAGGCCCATGCAGCCGAAGATGCCCTCATCGGTCCCGACGACTTCAAAATATTCTTTTTCGCTTCGTTGATCCCGCGGGTCCATCATAAACCGGGCGATACGATTCAATGCCACGGCTCCGACAAAGTCGGCGCGCATATTGGCAGTGCCGCAGGCGGCGACGCAGCACCCGCATTCGACACAGCGCTCCAGTTCATAGATCTCTTCGGCCAGGGTGTTGTCCATCCGTTCTTCGATGGCCTGGGAATCAAAAACTCTATTCGTATGAATCCAGGATTGGACCTTTTCATTCATGGCCCGAAACCAAGTTCCCGTATCGACGGAGAGGTCTCCGATCAGCTTAAAAACCGGAAGAGGCAGCAAGGTGATCTCGGATGGCAGGTCTTTGGTCTTGGTATGGCAGGCCAGGTCCGGACGTCCGTTGATAACCATGGCGCAGGACCCGCAGATCCCGGCCCGGCAGCAGAAATCAAACTGCAGGGACGGATCCTGTTCTTCGCGGATGCGGTTTAAGGCGATAAAGATGGTCAGGCTGTCGGTCTCATCCAGAGAAAAGTCTTGCAGATGAGGCTGAGAATTGGGATCCAGAGGATTGTAGCGGAAGATATGAAAGGTCAATTTTCGGGACATGATAAAACCTCGTATTAAAATAAAAAAGGGTTCAAGGATTCAAGGGGTCGAGGATTCACGTGAACAGCATGGAAATAACCCCTCCTAATTTTTATATTTGCGTTATGGGATCAATTGTTAGTTGGTGATCCTTTATTTCATTCATTAAACTGACCAACCGGTTCTTCCGGCGGCAGTCCGCAGACCAGGGGGTCTGTGGAACAGATGATTTTACAAGTGCCGTAGCCTCTTTCTCCGGGGGGGATCTCCCAGATCTGGGAATTTATTTCAAAATTCAAAATAGGGAGATTTTCTCCTTCCTTCCAGGTGGCCAGAGTCCGTTTCAACCAGTCACGGTCGTTTCGTTCCGGATAGTCTTCCCGGGCATGGCAGCCCCGGCTTTCGGTGCGCACCAAGGCCCCATAGGCGATACACAAGGCCAGACGCATCATCCCCTGGAAGCGGATGGCCAGGGACAATTCCGGATTAGCTCCTTGCCCGTTCGATTTCAGGCCGATTTTTTTGGCTCGATCGTACAAGACCAATAGATTATCTACGGCCTTTTGCAGATCCTGACCGTTGCGGAAAATGGAGACCCGGTCCATCAATTCATCCTGCATGATTTTACGCAGTTCAAAGGCATTTTCCCGGCCGTCTTTGCCTTGCACCAGCCGATCAATCCGTTCGCGTTCCTTATTCACGGCGGAACGCACTACATCAGTCTTAAATTCCACTTCGTAGCCATCCAGAAAATCGGCCACTTTTATGCCGATGATGCGACCGGCGACAATGGTTTCGGCCAGGGAATTTCCGCCCAGGCGGTTAAAGCCGTGCATATCCCAGCAGGCCGCTTCGCCGGCGGCAAAGAGTCCTTTTAAACCGTAAGCGGCTCCGTCTTTATTGGTCCGAACCCCGCCCATACTGTAATGCTGGGCCGGTCGAACCGGGATCATCTGGGTAACGGGATCACGACCCAAAAATTTCTGGCAGATCTCATCCACTTCCCGTAGTTTGGTCTTGATATGCTGGGCGCCCAAATGGCGGATGTCCAGCCAGAGGTGATCGCCGTAAGCACTTTTGACCCCTTTACCTTCCCGGATATGATGGGTCATCCAGCGGGAGACCACATCCCGGGAGGCCAATTCCTGTTTGCCCGGTTCATAGATGTGCATGAATCGTTCTTCATTGACATCCTTTAATGTCCCGCCGTCACCACGGCAACCTTCAGTGACTAAGATGTTGGTCGGTACAATCCCGGTCGGATGAAACTGAACGGCCTCCATATTTCCCAGAGGAACGATCCCGGTATCCAAGGCGATAATGGCTCCGGAGCCGTCATTAATCACGGCGTTGGTCGTTTCCCGGTAAAGGCGTCCGTATCCGCCGGTGGCGATCAAAGTGGCCTTGGCCAGATAAACTCGAAGTTCCCCGGTTTTCAGACAGCGGGCTACGGCTCCCATGCAGGTAACCCCGTCATGGATCAGGGCAATGGCCTCCACACGATCGTGCACAGCCACACCTAATTGCACGACCACATTGTCCATGGTAAAGAGCAGGGTGTGACCGGTGCCGTCCGAGGTATAACAGGTCCGCCACTTGGCCGTCCCGCCGAAGTCGCGGGCGGTAATCAGACCTTCCCGTTCGGGCAATTCGATTTTTTCATATTGCTTGCCGGCCTTGTAATAGGTGCTTTTGCCTGGTACAACCCGGTTCCAGGGGATGCCCCAATGGGCCATTTCCCGCACGGCAATGGGGGCCGTTTCAGCAAAAAGGCGGGCCACTTCCTGGTCACATCCCCAGTCCGAACCTTTGACCGTATCGGAAAAATGGACATCCGGACAGTCGCCGTCACCCATGCAGCAATTTCCCAAAGAGGCCTGCATACCACCCTGGGCCGCTGAGGAATGGGAACGTCGCGGCGGGACGATGCTCAGACAGACGGCCTTAAATCCTCGGGAGGCCGCTTCGACGGCCACCCGCTCACCGGCCAATCCGGCGCCTATGCTCAGTAGATCAGTATAGAAGGTTTCCAAAATCAATTCTCCTTATAGTAATTGGGTGAATAAGTCTGATATGACCTATTTGACTTATTATTTGACGACCAACGTGTAAAAGGTGTACAACGTTATCGTTCCAATGATCAGAAACCCAAGGGTCAAGAGATTTTCCAGTCTTTTGTAAAATGGACGATTGGATCGTTTGATGATCCCCCATTTGACTCCGATACGATAAAAACCAATGCCGACGTGAAGTTCGATCATGGGCAGAAGAATCATATAAAAAACCAGCCAGAATCCGCCTTGAATACGGGTAGCACTTTTGGCCGCCGTAATCGGCAGGTTGGTCAGTACGGTCCAGATATGGATGGAGCCCATGATCAGAACGATCATGGCCGTCCCGGCCTGGACAACCCACAGCCAGGTGTCCAGATGATGCAGTCGTTTACTGTGCTGCCAGATGGCCTTTTGCTCCTGACTGCGAAAGGGCAGTTTGCGGGCGGCCAAAATAAAATGGACTAAGAAAATAGCACCGATCATCGGTCCGCCGGTCTGGGCCAGATAATAATCCTCCAAAAACTTGGCCAGGGTATTCATGGTTTCCGGCCCCAGGTTGATGCTGGCTACCAGAATCATGTGGCTCCACATGAAAAGAATCAATCCGACGCCGGTGAGCATTTGAATAAAATCCAGATAGGCGGCGGTTCGTAAGTTAGGCCTGGAATAGGCTAGGGCTTGGCTGGACATGACACCTCCCAATCAATTGTAAATAAAGTCATGTCATTCCGGCGAATGCCGGAATCCAGTGCTTTTAGATCTCTGGATGCCGGATCACGTCCGGCATGACGGTAATGATCATATGGGGCATGAATAAAAATTTTTGCTGATTATTCTAATTTTAACTCTTCAGCTTTTTGATTGTACATTATCCTGAATATAACGGATGATATCGCTGGTATAGGTTCCGGGGCCGAAGATTTCGCTGATGCCGACAGATTTCAAAGCCGGAATGTCTTCTTCCGGGATAATTCCGCCTCCAACCACCAGTACATCCTTGAGACCTTTCTCTCTGACCAGGTCCATGACCCGGGGGAAGAGATAATCATGGGCCCCGGAAAGGACGCTCATGGCAATGACATCGACGTCTTCCTGAACAGCGGTGGAAACAATCTGTTCCGGGGTCTGCCTTAGACCGGTGTAGATGACTTCCATGCCGGCATCCCGCAGGGCATGACAAATGACCTTTATGCCGCGATCATGTCCATCCAGACCGGGTTTGGCGGCTAATATTCGAATTTTCCTTCCTGTGCTCATGGATCATGACCTCCTATAAAGTTGAGACGGCGGTGTATTCCCCGAAAACGGACCGCAAGGTATCGCAGATTTCTCCTAAAGTAGCATAAGCGCGCACGGCCTCCAGAATCGCGGGCAATAGATTTTCGGTCCCCTGGGCGGTTTTCTTCAGTTCGGCCAGACAGGCCTGCACTTTTTCATTGTTTCGCACATCTCTTAGGCGGATGAGCTTTTGTTTCTGCATTTCCTGAACTTGGAGATCCACCCGGAGTAAGTTTCTGGGGGGCGGTTCTTGAACTTGAAATTTATTCAGGCCCACCACCACGCGGTCTCCGGTCTCAATGGCTTTTTGATAATGATAGGCGCTTTCCTGGATCTCCTTCTGAATAAAACCTTTTTCGATAGCCATGGCCGCTCCGCCCAGTTCGTCGATCTGGCGGATATAATCCATGGCCTTCTCCTCGATGGTCTTGGTCAGGTGCTCGATATAATACGAACCGGCCAAAGGATCGACGGTTTCGGTAACACCCGTTTCATAGGCGACGATCTGCTGGGTGCGCAGGGCCACCTGGACCGCTTCTTCCGTCGGCAGAGAAAGGGCTTCATCCATGGAATTGGTGTGCAGAGATTGGGTCCCGCCCAAGACCGCTGAAAGGGCCTGATAGGCCACCCGAACGATATTGTTCTTCGGCTGTTGGGCCGTCAGAGAACAGCCGGCCGTCTGGGTATGAAAGCGCACCATCATAGTCCGGGGATCTTTGGCCCCAAAACGTTCCTTCATCAGTTTGGCCCACAACCGGCGGGCCGCCCGGTATTTGGCGATCTCCTCCAGAAAATCGAGATGGGCATTGAAAAAGAAGGACAGGCGGGGACCGATGGTATCCACGGATAATCCCGCTTTTTGGGCGGCTTCGACGTAGGCCAGCCCGTTTGCTAAGGTAAAGGCCACTTCCTGCACGGCCGTGGAACCGGCTTCGCGGATGTGATAGCCGCTGATGCTGATGGTGTTCCATTTGGGAACTTCCGAGGAACAATATTCAAAGATGTTGGTAATGATGCGCAAAGAGGGCAGGGGAGGGAAAATATAGGTTCCCCTGGAGGAGTACTCTTTGAGGATATCATTTTGGATGGTCCCGTTTAGTTCCTTCGATGACACCCCTTGTTTCTCGGCAACGCCGATATACATGGCCAGTAAAATCGCCGCCGGGGCGTTAATGGTCATGGAGGTGCTGACTTTGTCCAGGGGAATTCCATCGAATAGGGTTTCCATATCCGCCAGGGAATCAATGGCCACGCCGACTTTGCCGACCTCCCCTTGGGAGAGGGGGTGATCGGAGTCATAACCGATCTGGGTCGGTAAATCAAAGGCCACCGAAAGACCGGTCTGTCCCTGTTCCAGAAGATATTTATAGCGGCGGTTGGATTCCTCGGCGCTGGCGAATCCGGCATACTGGCGCATGGTCCAGAAACGGCCGCGATACATGGTCGGCTGAACGCCGCGGGTGAAAGGATATTCTCCGGGGAAGGCTAGTTCTTGTTCATAGTCCTGGTCGGCTATATCGGCCGGGGTATAGATCCGTTCCACCGGGATTTCGGAAATGGTTGTAAAGGCCTTTTTCCTTTCCGGTGCTTTGGCCAATTTGGCCTCGGCTTTTTCCTGCCAGGCCTGTTGTTTCGCTTTCAAAGCATTCAATTTTTCCGAATCACACATGGTCATCTCCAAAAAAACAGGTAGAAGGTTAGAGGTTGAAGGGTTTAGGCACAAAGTTCGTTAATGGTTTGGTTTTAACCTTGCACCTTAAGCCTTGAACCTTGGGCCTATTACAACGGTATATTCCCATGCCTCCTGGGCAGGCGGTGCGTATCCACCTTGGTTTTCAACGAATCCAAGGCCCGGATCAGTTTGGGCCGGGTGTATTCCGGGAGAATGATTTCATCGATATAACCCAGTTCGGCGGCCTTGTAAGGACTGGCAAAGGTCCGGCGGTAATCTTCAATCAGCTCCTGGCGTGTTTTGGCCGGATCGGGTGAATCCTTAAGCTCTTTGCGGAAGACAATAGGCACCGCCCCTTCAGGACCCATGACGGCGATCTCGGCCATGGGATAGGCCATATTGATGTCTCCTCCGTGATGCTTGCTGCCCATGACATCATAGGCCCCGCCATAAGCCTTGCGGGTGATGAGGGTCACTTTGGGCACCGAGGCGTCACAATAGGCGAAAATGATTTTGGCCCCGTGACGGATGATGCCGCCGTGTTCCTGGGCCACCCCTGGCAGAAATCCCGGCACATCGACGAAGGTGACAATGGGCAGGTTGAAACAGTCACAGAAGCGCACAAAGCGGGCGCACTTATCCGAGGCGTTGATATCCAGACATCCGGCCAGGGCCCTTGGTTGGTTGGCCACAATCCCCACCGGCATGCCGTTGAACCGGGCGAAACCCACGACCATGTTTGGGGCATATAACTTCTGGACTTCAAAAAAATGGTTGTCGTCCACCACGGAGAGGATGATCTTTTTTATGTCATAAGGCGTCCGGGGATTGTCCGGGATGATATCTCGAAGGCCCATGTCAATTCGATCCGGATCATCTTTCGGGACCACACAGGGAGGCGCTTCATGACAGTTCTGGGGGAGAAAAGACAAGAGTTCTTTAATCAGATCCAGGGCCTTTTTGTCGTCTTTGGCCGAAAAATGGGCTACACCGCTGGTGGTGTTGTGACGAATGGCCCCGCCCAGGGCCTCGGGTTCCACATCCTCGTGGGTCGTGGCCTTAATGACCTGGGGACCGGTGATGAACATGTGACTGGTCTTTTCGACCATGACGATGAAGTCCGTTATGGCCGGGGAATAGACCGCCCCTCCGGCGCAGGGCCCCATGATGGCCGAGATCTGGGGGATAATCCCGGAACTGTGGACATTGCGTTTAAAGATTTCTCCGTAACTGCCCAGACTGACCACACCCTCCTGAATGCGGGCCCCGCCGGAATCATTCAACCCGATCATCGGGGCCCCGTTGCGGACAGCCAGATCCATGACCTTGCAGACTTTTTCACCGAAGGGACCGCTCAGGCTCCCTCCAAAAACGGTAAAGTCCTGAGAAAAGACATAGACCAGCCGTCCATTGATCTTGCCGTAGCCGGTTACGACGCCGTCCCCGAAAATTTTTTGTTTTTCCATGCCGAAATCGGTGCAACGGTGGACCACAAATTTATCCATTTCCTGGAAGGTATCTTTGTCCAAGAGATACTCAATCCGTTCTCTGGCGGTTAATTTGCCTTTCTGATGCTGGCTGTCGATTTTGTCCTGGCCTCCGCCCAGTTCGGCTTGGGCATTGAGCTCAATCAGTTCTTTGATGCGTTCTTCATTAGTCATGGTTCACCTGTCCGTAGTTAGGTTGCTGAAAAAGGTCCATCTGCGGCGTTGTCCTCATTCCTCGTCATTGCGGCGTACTTCTCTGTATGCCTCATTCCTCGAAATGTCTTCGCATCCGGAGGATGCTTAGGCCCATCCCTTCGGGATGGGTCCCTGGCTTCGGGCGCCTTGTATCTGGACCTTTTTGAGCACCCTGAAAAAATTTTTTCATCTTACTAAAAACCCAGCTCTCCTAAAACCTTAACCAGGCCCCGGACGGCCTCGGCGCTATTGTCCAAAGCGGCTTTTTCTTCCGGAGTCAGTTTGATTTCCATGACCTGGACCACTCCGCCTTTACCCAGTTTGACCGGAACACCGATGAACAGGTCCTGATAGCCATACTGGCCGGTGAGGTAAGCGGCACAGGGAAGGATTTTTTTCTTGTCTTTAAGGATGGACTCGGCCATCTCCACGGCGGCACTGGCCGGGGCATAAAAGGCGCTGCCGGTTTTCAGCAGGCTGACGATCTCCGCTCCTCCCTGGGCGGTGCGCCGGCAGAGGGCTTCGATTTTATCCGGCGGCAGCAGTTCCGGCAGGGGTATGCCGCTGACGCTGGAGAGTCGGGGCAGAGGGACCATGGTGTCGCCGTGTCCGCCCAGGACAAAGGCCTGACAGTTTTCCACGCTGACATCCAGGGCTTCGGCGATAAAATAACGGAAGCGGGCCGAATCGAGCACACCGGCCATACCGATGACCCGGGCGGGCGGAAAGCCGCTGGCCTTTAAGGCCACATGACACATGGCATCCAAAGGATTGCTGACCACGATCATAACGGCGTTTGGTGAAACCTTGGCCGCTTGTTTAACCACGGCATCGACGATCCCGGCATTGGTCTTGATGAGATCATCACGGCTCATGCCCGGTTTGCGGGCAATCCCGGCCGTGACGATAATGACATCGGAATTTGCAGTGGCCTCAAAGGTGTTCGAGCCAATCACCCGGGCATCGTGTTTTTCAACCGGTGCGGCCTCGCAGAGGTCCAGACCTTTTCCCTGGGGCATGCCTTCAATAATGTCCACAAGGACCACATGGGCCAATTCTTTTTCGGCGGCCCGCTGGGCACAGGTGGCCCCGACATTACCGGCCCCGATAACGGTCAATTTAGGTAACATAGAATTCTCCTTTCATGAAATCACCCCAGGATTTCAACTTCGCTGGTTTGACTAGGCCTTTATTTTTTGGCGAATTCCTGGGCCATTTTTTTGCAGTTGGCAATGATTTGATCTTCCTTAATTACATCATCAAGGGTCTTGCCCTTCATAGCTGCGGGCATGGGCTCGAGACCATGCTTGATTCGGACAAATTTCGTGCCCGTTTGGTCGTAAATAGCCGCGGTCATGACATCAAACTTGTCGGCCCCGGGGATATCTTTGACCCGTTCCTGAGCCAGGTGCAGCTCCGGTTCCAGGACGTCGGCCGGTCGGCAGGTAATCGGCTCAGAGCCGCGGGAAAATTTTTTGAGGGCCTTGGCCCGCACTTCCGTGTCAGGCTCCGTCGGAGTTTTTCCGTAAAGGCCGTAGAGGACCCCTTTGGTTTCGTTGGTGACCATCTTGTATTTTCCGAAAAGCACATTCAATACCGCTTGTACGCCGACGATTTGGCTGGTGGGCGTCACCAGAGGCGGAGTGCCCATTTCTTTTCGGGTGACGGCCACTTCCTGATAGACTTCATGAAGCCGATGAAGGGCCTTGGCTTCTTTGAGCTGACTGACCAGATTGCTGATCATGCCACCCGGAACCTGATGGACAAGCACTCCGGTGTCGATAACGCTCATCTGGTTGGGCATCCAATAATCGCGGTATTTAGGGGCGATCTTTTCCAAGACCTCACCCATAGCCAGCATTTTCTTTAAGGAAAGCCCCGTATCCCTGGGGGTTCCTTCCATGGCCACAATAATCGGCTCCACAGCCGGGTGGCTGGTCCGCAGGGCAAAGGGGGCCAGGCAGCAGTCGATGATGTCCACACCGGCCTCGGCCGCTTTGAGCATACTCATACAGGCCATGCCGCTGGTATAATGGCTGTGTAAATGAATGGGAATTTTACATTGTTTTTTTAAGGCCATGACCAGGTCATAGGCATCATAAGGGGCGATGAGTCCGGCCATGTCTTTGATGCAGATGCTGTCGGCGTTCATGGCCTCCAGCTCTCTGGCCTTGGCTAGATAGTATTCCAGGTTAAAGACCGGACCGCCCATCCGTCTTTCGGTTAAAGAGTAACAGATCGTTCCCTGGAAGTGCTGCTTGTTGGCTTTAATGCGCTCAACGACCGTTTCAAAGTTACGATAGTCATTCAAGGCATCGAAGGTCCGGAAGACATTAATGCCCGCTTCACAGGATAAATCGACAAACTCCCGGGCCACATCGTCGGCATAATTTCGGTAGCCCACCAGGTTCTGTCCCCGCAGAAGCATGGAAAAAGGCGTCTTCTTGGCGTATTTCCGTAAGGTCCGCGGACGTTCCCATGGGTCTTCACCCAAAAACCGACTCATGGCATCAAAGGTGGCTCCCCCCCAGACTTCCATGGCCCAGAAGCCCGCCTCATCCATCATCTCGGCCACTTCGATCATGTCCTCGGTGCGCATCCGGGTGGCAAAGAGAGACTGGGTCCCGTCACGTAAGGTCAAGTCCATCACTTTTAAAGGTGTGGGATTTCCGCCCCACTCGAGTTTGTCACACATCTTATTTCTCCTTTACAGATGTCTTGGCGGAAAGATCCGCCGGTTAGAGCAAAAGATTTGAATTATGTTCAGGTTATGTCAAAAATATCAAAAACCGGTTTAAGGTGCAAGGGTTAAGGTGTACGGTTTTTCTTTTCCCCTTAGACCTCAGACCATAGACTTTTAGCCTTACACCTTGAACCTTACGCCTTGTTTTTCAACGTCTCGGCCACTTGTCGCCCGAATTGGCCAAGCGCTTTGATTACTTGGATTCCGGCCCCTTCCATGGCGGCAATTTTGTCGCTCGCCCGGCCTTTGGAGCCGCTGATGATGGCCCCGGCGTGACCCATCCGTTTACCCGGCGGGGCGGTAAGCCCGGCAACGAAACCGAAAACCGGTTTGGGGTAACGGCTGTCTTTGATGTATGCGGCGGCCTTTTCTTCGGCATCCCCGCCGATTTCTCCGATAAGACAAACGGCTTCCGTATCCCGGTCTTCGGCGAAGAGTTTCAAAAGATCAATGAAGTGAAGGCCGACGATCGGATCGCCGCCGATACCGATACAGGTGCTCTGGCCCAGTCCGGCCTTGGTGATCTGGTCAACCACTTCATAAGTCAATGTCCCCGAACGGCTGATGACTCCGATGGTCCCTTGTTGGTGAATATATCCGGGCATGATCCCGGCTTTGCATTGGCCGGGGCTGATGATTCCGGGACAGTTCGGTCCGATTAAATAAGTGTTATGAGTTTTCAAGAAAGGTTTGACGCGAATCATATCCATAACCGGGATATGCTCGGTGATAACTACTACCAATTTTATTCCGGCCTCGGCCGCCTCACAAGCGGCATCAGCAGCCATCATGGAGGGGACAAAAACGACACTAACATTAGCCCCGGTCTTGGTTACGGCCTCGGCAACGGTGTTGAAGATCGGCACACCCAGAACCTCCTGGCCGGCCTTGCCTGGGGTGACCCCGGCGACAACCTGACTGCCGTACTCAATCATTTGTTCGGCATGAAAGAGGCCCTCTTTGCCGGTCATTCCCTGGATGACTAGTCGGCTGTCCTTATTCAACAGTATACTCATTGAGCACCTCCTGTGACCAGGGCAATTTTGGCTGCCGCCTCGCTGAGTGATCCGGCGACTTCAAAATGCAGTCCGCTCTCGCCCAAGATCCGACGGCCGTCATCCACATTCGTTCCTTCCAGACGGACAACCAGAGGCACCTTTAGATTAACTTTTTTAGCGGCGGCAACGACTCCCGAGGCCAGGGTGTCGCAGCGCAGTATACCGCCGAAAATGTTAATGAGGATGGCCTTGACATTGGGATCGGAGAGGATGACCTCAAACCCTTTGGTAACCATTTCTTCGCTGGCCCCTCCGCCCACATCCAGGAAATTGGCCGGCTCAGCCCCGGCCTGCTTGATCACATCCATGGTGGCCATGGCCAAGCCGGCGCCATTGACCATGGTGCCCACATTGCCGTTCAGGCGGATATAATTCAGTCCTAGATCGACGGCTTGCCGTTCAAGCGGATCGGTTTCCGTTGGGTCTTCCAGGGCGGCTATATCGTTGTGTCGTTTAAGGGCGCTTTCATCGAAGTTGATTTTGCCGTCCAGGGCCAGTAAACGTCCATCCGTGGTCAAGGCCAGGGGATTGATCTCCACCAATGTAGCTTCCTTCTCCCAGGCCAGACGAACCAGGTTTTGAATTAAAGTCGCTCCGGATAAGACCTGCTTGGGCTCCAGGCCGCAGCCAAAGAGGAGTTTGCGGGCCTGAAAAGGCCAGAGCAGTTGACCGGGAACAACATGGGTGGTAAAGATCCGCTCCGGCGATTTAGCGGCCACTTCTTCAATATCCATACCCCCGGCCGGAGAGGCCATGACCGTCAGACATTCAGAACCTCGGTCCAGGACAACCGCCAGATAGAGTTCTTGAGAAATATCCGTTCCTTGTTCAATCCAGACTCTGCGAACCAGTTTCCCCTGGGGGCCGGTTTGATGGGTAACCAGGGTCATGCCCAAAATTTGGGAAGCAGCCGCTTCCGCCTCGGCAGCGGAACGAACGACTTTTACTCCCCCCCCTTTACCCCTTCCGCCGGCATGGATTTGAGCCTTGACCACCCAAACGGGTCCGGGCAGAGTATCAGCGACAGATCGGGCTTCCCGAACGGTCGTGGCCAGACCTCCGAGAGGGACGGGGACATTATAGTCCTTGAAAAGGTTTTTAGCTTGATACTCATGGACATTCATGTATGGACTTCTCCTTATGGTATAAATTGGTATATTGCATATCGTATATCGTAGATGAAATTTTTACCAAATACGAGGTGCGGACGACGAACGACGGTTTACTAATATAATCCCGATAAATCAATATCCGATTCCGGATTGGAGAGACCTCTCCAAACGATTTCGAAAAGTTGCCCGGCCCGTTCGGCCAAACTAACAGTCTGTCCCCGGTAGACCCACATAAAAAAAGAACGCTGGACCAGACCGTAATAAAAATCTAAAAGATCTTCGGCCCGCACCTTGGGATTGAGGAGGCCTTCCTTTTGACCTTGCTTCAGGGTTTCCAGCCAGATCCCGATTAATTTTTTCTGCTTAAAGGATTTATCCTTCATCCAGGTTATCATGGGCACGGTCATGAAAATAATGCGTCCCAGCTCCGGATTTCGTTCATAATAATCCATCTGGAGCCAAAAGACCTTTCGAAGTTTGTCTTTTAAATTGTCAATCCCCTGAAGATGATCGACCATCCGTTCGGTGAGGACCTTTAATTTTTTATCAACAAAGGCAAATAATAAATTTTCCTTGGACCCATAGTATTTATAGATCGTGCTGAAGCTGACTCCGGCTTTTTTGGCAATGGTCCGCATATTGGCCTTATGGAAGTCTTCACTGGAGAATATTTCCATAACTACGGTTTCAAGCCTTTGTTGATTTTTGGGTCCCAGAACGTCTGTAGAAGAGGAAGTTTTTTCCTTTGGCAAGGCCTTCTTTGGATTAGTGAGTAACGTCATTCTGTTTTACAAATAATAATAAATATAATAAAAACAAAACGTTAAATTCAAAAAACATTTAATTTTATTAAAAAATTTTAATAGTACGAAACAATGTTCTATTAATTTTATCGAATTGTCAAGAAAATAATTTTGGGAAAATAATCAGGGTAGAAGGGTGGATCCCCGATACACACGGGGCATTAGAATTAATAGAAAAATGGGTGGATAGATAAAAGCCTGAAAAGGTTTTTTCGGGATGTGGCTTCAGGTTGAGGCAAAAGGTCCCTCCGCCAATCAGCGGAGGGGCCTTCAAAAGTCGGGAATCCCGACTGATTATTCAACGATCATCAAGACTTGATCGGCCTCGACCGAATCTCCCTTGGCAATTTTTATTTCTTTTACTGTTCCTTCGGAGTAGGTCAGGATGGGCATCTCCATTTTCATGGCCTCTATGGTGGCCACTTCATCGTCCTCTTGAACCTTGTCGCCTACGTTTACTTTGATTTCAATGACCTTACCGGCCATAGGTGCCAATACTTCAGCCACGTTACTTCCTCCTTTTGATAGTTAATAATGATTTTAAGAAAACATTCTGACGTTTTTAATAATTCCAGCTTATTTTGTCAAGCTTAAAGAGTATTGAACTTTTTTCCTGTTGCGGTGTTCAGCCGGCCTTATCCCTATAACTACTTTCTATGACATTTAAAATATTGGTTATAAGGATTTATTTCCGCCAATCCGGAGATTCTCCTAAATTTCACCGTCCTTGTCCATCTTAGCCAAGTCTTCGAACTTAATATCCAGTCCCAGGACTCCCTGGATCTCATTATCTTCCTTTCTGATCGGTCCGGAAACGGTAATGCATAACGCTCCGGTAATCTTGGAAGTATAAAAATCGGTGATATGGATTTTTCCATCCTTGATCGGCCTAGTGAACCAAAGACGATCGGAAAAGTCTTCATCCAGTTTAAAGACCTGATATTTGGCCCGATCGATAATCCGGGTGATGTTTTTGGTGATCTTTTTTCCTTCCATGTTGGTAATATAAATAAACTGGATAAAAGGATTCAGTTCGATAAAGTTCTCCATAACCGGTTCCTGCTGATTCGGGTCCATGGAGCGGATCTCTTCCCGTTCGAGGATCTCTTCGACGATATGGAAGGCCAGATGGTAAGCCTTTTGCTTGAGTTGGTCGAATTCGGAGGTGAAATATTCGGGCAGATGTTTCCGGCTGATCCGCTCCATCTCCTGGTGGGACATGGAGGTATTCCTGCCCTCCTCATACTGACGCATCACCCATTTGTAAATCTTTATGACGCCCGGGTGATTTTTATCCACGGCGTTGTCTCCGGAAAGTTTGAGCCGTTTGTTCAACCAGTGGACAATGCCGGCCGTACCGGATTTATCGGTAATGATAATACTGATCGGCCGTTTAAGAATTTTTTCCGTATCAAAAATATTGTAAATTTCTTCATTTTTGATCAGGCCGTCGGCATGGATTCCGGCGCTGGTGGCATTAAAATCCGCACCGACAAAGGGGTAGTTGGCCGGGATAGCATAATGTATTTCTTTCTCAAAGTATTCGGCCATTTCGGTGATGGCCTGGGTATCAATTCCGCTATCCTGCCCTAAGAGATTGATATATTCGATTAGCAGTCCCTCGACCGGGGTATTGCCGGTCCGTTCCCCGAACCCCAAAAGGGCCCCGTTGACCGCACCGCAGCCATAGAGCCAGGATGTGGTGGCATTGATAAAGCCTTTATGAAAATCATTATGGCCGTGCCATTCCAGGAGTCGACCGGGAACCCCGGCATCATCGATCATGGCCCGAACCAGTTTGGGCACACTACGGGGTAAGGCGGCTCCAGGATAGGTAATCCCATAGCCCATGGTGTCGCAAAGGCGGATTTTGATATCAATCCCCGAGGCCTCCCTGAGTTTCATCAATTCCATGGCTAAGGGTACGCAAAATCCATAGATGTCAGCCCGGGTAATATCCTCAAAGTGGCAGCGGGGGATGATGCCGAGGTCCAGGGCGGTTTTGATGATGGAAACGTATTGATCGAAGGCTTTTGCCCGGGTCCAGTTTAATTTATAGAAAATATGGTAGTCGGAGACCGAAGTCAGGATACCGGTTTCTTTCAGGTCCATCTCTTTGACCAGCTTCAGGTCGTCGGCATGGGCCCGGATCCAACCGGTGATCTCCGGATAGGGATAGCCCTTTTCCTGACATTTGCGAAGGGCCTCTTTGTCCCGTTGGCTATAAAGGAAAAATTCCGTTTGTCGGATGACCCCGTATGGACCTCCCATACGATGGAGATAATCGAAAATATTTAGGATTTGATCCATGGTATAGGGCGGACGGGCCTGTTGACCGTCCCGGAAGGTGGTGTCGGTGATCCAGAACTCTTCGGCCGGGTCGAGATAGGTGAATTTATGGTCAAAGTCGATGCGGCAGATCTTCTCATAAGGGAAGACGTCCCGCTGCAGATTTGGTTCGGCCACATCCTTTAATTCATATCGCCAGAACGGCGTATGTTCGTGATCCAAAACCTTTTTATGGGGATTCCAGCGAGCCATGTTGTACCTCCGTACCGTTCGGAGTTAAGCGTTCGTCGTTCGTCGATGAGCCAATACTAAATAAAGATAGGCTGAACGCCTAACGACGAAGGTCATTCATATATTAAGTATTACTTTATGTCTTTGACTAAAATCAAAGAATTCAAGATTTTTTTAGTTAAAAGTTGTTGTTCCCTTTTTCTCCGAACGCCGAACCCCGAATGTTTCAACTATTTCTTCACATCCAATCGCAGGCCCAGCTCATTCAATTGGATTCGGCTGACGGTTGAAGGGGCATTGGTTAAAGGGCAGAGCGCCTTTTGGGTTTTGGGAAAGGCAATCACTTCCCGCAAAGAGGGGGCTCCGGTCATGAGCATGACCAGGCGGTCCAGTCCAAAGGCAATTCCTCCATGAGGAGGGGCTCCCATCTCCAGAGCCTCCAAAAGAAAACTGAATTTTTCTTCAGCCTCTTCTGTCGAAATATTAAGGACTTGAAATATATTTTGTTGGACGCTTCTTTGATGAATACGGATACTGCCTCCGCCGATCTCGTTACCATTTAGAACCAGATCATAAGCCCGGGAGCGGACTTTGCCCGGATGGGTCTCCAGTAAGGGGAGGTCTTCCATTAGGGGAGCGGTAAAGGGATGATGGACCGCCCCATAACGGCCTTCCTCCGGTCGATATTCTAATAAAGGAAATTCATTGACCCAGGTGAATTCATATTGGTCTTTGGGCAGATCCTTCCTGGTTCCCAGATGAAGGCGTATCTTCCCAAGAACTTCATGGACCACCGATGGAACATCGGCTTGAAAAAGAATCAAGTCTCCTGGACGAGCTGCCAAAAGATCGTTAATACCCTGGCGTTCCCCATCGGTCAGGAACTTGGCCAAGGGGGACTGCCAGCCTTCCGGCTGGATTTTAGCCCAGGCCATCCCTTTAGCTCCCCAACTTAAAGCCAGCGCTGTCAGGTCATCCAGTTCTTTCCGGGAAAGGGCCGCCCCTTCAGGTAAACAAATGGCTTTAATGCAGCCTCCTTTTTGAACCGCTTCGGCAAAGACCTTGGCTCCCGATTTCCCTGCCAAGGCTGTTAAATCGACCATTTCCAGCCCAAAGCGGAGGTCCGGCCGGTCGGTCCCAAAGCGGTTCATGGCCTCTTCATAAGTCATTCGCCGAAAAGGTCTGGGGATTTCCCGTCCTAGAATCTGCTTAAATAATCCACTGATAAGTTCTTCTATTAACTCAAAAATATATTCTTCTGAAATAAAAGACATTTCCATGTCCAATTGGGTGAATTCCGGCTGACGATCGGCCCGGAGGTCTTCATCCCGGAAACAGCGGACGATTTGATAATAACGGTCGAATCCGGAGACCATGAGGAGCTGTTTAAAGAGCTGCGGGGATTGGGGCAGGGCGTAAAATTTTCCCTGCTGGACCCGGCTGGGGACCAGATAATCCCGGGCCCCTTCAGGTGTACTTTTAGTTAAGAATGGCGTCTCAACATCACAGAATCCTTTATCATCCAGGAAATTACGGATAAATTGAAAGGCCCGATGGCGCAGAAAAAAATTCGACTGGAGACTGGAACGGCGAAGATCCAAATATCGGTAACGCAGACGGACAGCCTCGGAGACCTCCCCTGTATCCTCCAAGGAAAAAGGAGGGGTCTTGGAAGTGTTGAGCAGTTCATACTCAGTCACCAGGACCTCGATTTCTCCGGTTTTCAGGTTGGGGTTGGCCATACCCTCTGGCCGGGAACGGACTTTTCCATGGATAAGAATGACATACTCACTGCGCAGTTGATGGGCCGATTGATGGGCTGAACTGTTGATCTCTGGGTTGAAAACGACTTGGGTGATACCGGCCCGGTCGCGAAGGTCGATAAAGATCAGACCGCCATGATCCCGGCGGGTATCCACCCAGCCGGCCAGGGTGACTCTTTCGCCGATATGGCCGGAAGTAAGGGTTCCGCAGTCATGGGTCCGAACTCCGATAGGTTTAGCTCCTGTCAATGTTTTCTCCTTTAAATTAAAGGTATAAGGTAATAGGTTTAAGGTATAAGGTGAGGAAATATTGGCTTTTAACCTTGAACCATATACCTTGTGCCTCACACCTGTCTTTTATGATGTTTTTCTAGAAAATAATTTAAAAATTGGGGGATAGGGATTTCTTCCTGTTCCTTGGTATTCAAGTTGCGAATCAGAATCTGATCCCGGTTAAGCTCATCAGTACCCAAAATGGCTGCATAGGGGGTCTGGGCCTTATCGGCCCGCCGAAGCAGACTCTTCAGGCTTCTGTCTTCGTATTCCATCAACGCCGGGATCTCTTTCTTATGGAGATTCCGTAAGAGCTTGAAGGCCTTTTGCTTGGCCTCGGCCCCAAGAGGTATCAGATAAACCAGAGGCTGTGTGACCCAATCCCCCTGAGAGGAGATCAGGAGGGCCGCCCGTTCCATTCCGATGGCAAAGCCGATGGCCGGGAGATCCGGCCCGCCCAGTTGTTTTATCAGGCCGTCATAACGCCCTCCGCCGGCTACGGCATCCTGGGAGCCCAAATGACTGGCGCTGACTTCAAAGGTGGTCCGGCTGTAATAATCCAATCCCCGGACTAAGCGGGGATCCAAATGGATAGGGATAACCAGAGAAGAGATCAGTTCCTGAACCTCTGCAAAATGCTTTTGGCAGGGGCTACAATTGAAGGCCGTAATAGTCGGGGCCTCGGTCAGGATTTCCTGACATCGCTCTACTTTGCAGTCAAAGACCCGCAAGGGGTTTGTTCTCATCCTGCGCTGGCAATCGGGGCAGAGGATCGTCTGCTGATCTTCCAGAAAGTCTTGCAGGGCGGATGAAAAAGAAGGGCGGCAAACCGGGCAGCCCAAGGAGTTGAGCCGAAGCCGGGTCTCCTGCAAGCCGAGGTAATCCAGGATCTGGATCAGAAGAAAAATGATCTCGGCATCGGCATAAGGGCTGTCCGAACCGATCAGTTCGGCATTAACCTGATGGAACTGGCGGAAACGCCCTTTCTGGGGGCGTTCGTGACGGAACATGGGGCCGAAGGAAAAGAGCTTATGCACAGGCTGCAGGGCCTGGAGATTGTGTTCGATAAAGGCCCGGAGGACCGAGGCCGTAGCCTCAGGCCGCATGGCGATCGAATCCCCGCTCCGGTCGGTCAGGGAATAAATCTCTTTTTCGACTATATCGGTATAGGAGCCGATTGAACGGACAAAGAGCTCCGTCCGCTCCAAAATGGGGGTCCGGATTTCGGCAAAACCGAAGGTTTGGAAGACCCGGCGGGCCGTCTCCTCCATGAAGACCCATTTCTCCGACTCACCGGGGAGAAGGTCTTTGAATCCTTTCAAGGCTTGAATGGCCATTTATTTGCTGTTCCTTGCTGAATCTAATATAGGGTGATACCTTTTTTGCTAAAATTATTATTTATATAGGAATCTGATTGATTTGTCCAGAATTTGTTCGAGGTTAGGGGATTGGGGAATGCTGGCCGAAATAAATATTTTTTTCCCGGGGAGACAATTTGGTTCGAACTCAATACACCACAAGGCCGGTCAGTAAAGGCCCTTCAGTAGGAATTATTCCAAGTTTAACGTCCCCCAAAATTATTATTAAAGAAAAAGATCGAACCTGTCGATAAGAGTGTAGAAGTATTACTCTCCGGCGGATTGGTTTGTCCAAAGTTAAGGAAATTATTTCATGAACCAAACCAACATACTGGTCGTTGATGACAGCCCCAGCATTCGAAAAGCCTTGCTTAAACAGTTGAGGGAGATGGGTGCCAACGTTACCCAGGCGGAAGACGGCCAACAGGGACTGAAGGCTGCCCTGGAGGGGGAATTTGATCTAATCATAACTGATATCGAAATGCCAAATTTAAATGGCCTCGACCTTTGTCAACGACTTAAAAACAGTCCCGCAACCCGGAGTACCCCGGTAATCATCCTTAGCAGTTTGGAGACTACCAGAGACATTGATCAGGGTTTTAAGGTCGGGGCATCCGCCTATATCTCCAAATCAGAGGCCCACCTCCAGCTTAAGGAAACCATTGATAAGGTTTTGAAGAAATCCAAATTTCACCACAGCCGTCTGATTTTGGTGGTAGATGATTCCAAGATAATTTGTCAGGTCATAGGACAAGGTCTGGAGGCGGCTGGTTTTCAAGTGGTTACAGCTGAAAATGGGAAAATGGCCCTGAAACGTATGCAGGACATCAGACCTGATCTGATTCTGAGTGATATAGAAATGCCGGAAATGAACGGGATCGATTTCTGTAAAGCGGTTCACAACGATCCGACCCTGGCCAGTATTCCTTTTGTGATCATGAGTACCAATAGCGATCGGGCCGTTATGCGCCGATTGCTTCAATTGGGGGCGTCCAGTTACTTGGTTAAACCGTTCAATTTGGAGCAAGTAATTATTACGGTTGAAAAACTGCTTTCGGATCATTTTCTTATCCTGCTCAAAGAAAAAGAACGCATAGACTCAGAGCGAAAGATGCTCTTGGACAGTATCACCAGTCTGGTGGTGGCCTTGGAGGCCAGGGATCCTTACACTCGAGGCCATTCGGAGGCCGTGGCCGGTCTGTTAGTCGAAATGGCCTCTCGGATGAAGATCAGTCAAGAGGAGACAGAGACCCTGGGCATTGCCGGAAGGCTCCATGATTTGGGAAAAATCGGAGTGCCGGATAACATTCTGCTCAAGCCTGGTCCGCTCACTGCGGAAGAATTTACCGTCATCAAAGAACATCCTATCACCGGAGCCTCTATTTTAGGGGCGATCCCCAGCCTCAAAACCGTCCTTCCTGTAATCCGACATCATCACGAACGTTTTGACGGCCAAGGCTACCCTCATGGCTTAAAAGGCGAACAAATTTTGCTTTGGGCCAGGATGACGGCGGTTGCCGACACTTACCATGCTTTGATCAGTGATCGTCCTTATCGTCAGGGTTTGGACCATGATGAGGTTTTAACTATTCTCCAAGAGGTACGAGGAACCCAACTCTGCCCGGATTGTGTTGATATTTTTATGGAGGTAATATCACCTAAACCAATAGAGCAACCAACCCCATCTTTTGATGAAGTATTTCCTCTCGATTAGACGTTATTTAATGTAACGTTATCCACTAATGGCCGGTAATTTTATTTCCCAGTTCTATCCGGGGGCGGACCGGGCCCCCGGGTCAAAAAATCATAAAAGTGTTTTTCACTGACACGACCCCTCCGGGATTTCAAAAAAAACATCCGGCCCGACAGGAGGGCCTTGATCCTCCAAAGAATTTTCTGTTCTATGGTCTTGTAAAAACACTCAAAGGTTGCTAGACTGTTTTCCATCGAAACGCATTTCCTTCTTGTCCCGCCCGAGAGCAAGGCCGGATCAAGTGGGAAAAAGTAAGGATATTTTCATTAGGGAAATTGGGGATATTCTCCGGGTTTCTGGGGAGGAGGGAAAATGGTTGGTCTTCCTGAACTGATTGTAATTGCTGTTATTGCTTTGTTTGTCATCGGGCCCCTTGTGGCTGTCTTTTATTGCCGGAAGCACTACCCGTCCCGCCTCGGGATTGGAATTTT
>Ga0233425_10000891_pt1 | contig 71986 bp, 67 predicted proteins | sample Watercolumn_Towu_2_FD_181712 | JGI IMG/M metagenome (GOLD analysis project Ga0233425, IMG submission 181712) | Freshwater microbial communities from Lake Towuti, South Sulawesi, Indonesia - Watercolumn_Towuti2014_140_MG | ecosystem: Environmental > Aquatic > Freshwater > Lake | place... | reverse complement strand
GCCGCCCGGCAGCCCCGCTCCGGAGCCCGACCGCAACGATGGGCTTGCAGAACACCTTGAGCGGGAGCAGTATAAGCCTAGGACGAAGCCTCATCCGGCGAATGTCGGCTCATCAAGCGATTGGCCGGCAGTCATGACGCGCTTCACAATTCCCTCGTCACGAGCCTGCGATCGAACACCGCTAGAACTTCGTCGATCGGCGTCGATCGCGCAAGCAAGGGAGCCAGATGAACGACAAGCGCCTTTTTGCGCCATCGACCGCTCGCAATCGAGAACCGATTCTCGACGTTCTTCGCGAGGTCCTGCCCGCGAAGGGGCTGGCGCTCGAAATCGCAAGCGGCGCCGGCGAGCATGTCACGTTTTTCGCGGCGGCTTTCCCCGACATGACCTTCTGTCCGTCGGACCCGAGCGCCGAAGCGCGTGAAAGCATCGCGGCCTGGATCGCGGCCAGCGGAGCCGCCAATGTCCGCGCGCCGCTGACGCTTGACGTTCAAAAATTTCCCTGGCCGATCGGCGCCGCTGACGCCATAATCTGTATAAATATGATTCACATCTCGCCGTGGCGCGCGACGGAAGCCCTTTTCGCTGGGGCGCGTTACGCCTTGCCCGAAAACGCGCCGCTCTATCTATACGGTCCATACAGGCTCGGCGGCGCGCACACCGCGCCAAGCAACGCTGAGTTCGACGCGAGCCTTCGGGCGCGCAACGCCGACTGGGGCGTGCGCGATCTCGAAGAGGTCGCCGAGTTGGCGCGCGGGAAAGGATTCGGGGACCCTCAAGTCGTGGAAATGCCCGCCAACAATCTCAGCGTGATCTTTCGCCGCAGCTTTGAAGCGGCATGAGCGCAGCCATCCCGTTGGCGCAAACAGCGCCATCGGCGTTACGCTTCAGCGTCACTGAAGCCTGAAGTGAAGCCACTTGGAGAGAAACCATGCAACGTCGTGAATTTATCGCCGTCGGATCCGCCGCCGCGGTTGCAACCGCCACTCAAGCCTTCGCCACTCAAGCCTTCGCCGAGGCGGCCGGCGGGGCCAAAATGGAGGATATGCATCCCGCTCTCTATAAGGGGCTCGAGAAGGCCACGATCGACTGCGTGTCCACTGGCAATGACTGCCTTCGGCATTGTCTTGGCATGTTCGCGATGAAGGACACGAGCATGACGGAATGCGCCGACGCCTCAATGCAGCTTGTCGCCGCATGCAACGCGCTCGCAACGCTGGCCGCGATCAACTCGTCGCATGTTCCGGCGCTGGCGAAAGTGGTCGCCACGATTTGCGAGGACTGCAAGAAGCAGTGCGACAAGTTTCCGAAAATCGCTGAATGCGTGGCCTGCGGCAAGGCGTGCCAAGAATGCGCCGACGAATGCCGTAAGGTCTAACCGACGCCAAACAGCTGAGCGGAGAACCGCGATGAGGATCATGCGCTCGATATTTTGGCTCGTCGCGGCCGGCGCCGCCGTTTCTCTTGCGATCGGCGGCGCCTCGGCCAAGACCTATACCGAATCAGCGCCTCCCAATGCGCCGCGCTTCGTCGTCGCCCAGGCCGCGGAGACGGCGGGCAAGACGACCGGTCAGGGCGACGGCGTCGTCAGGGCGATCGACGCCGACGAGCGGCGGATCATGATCACCCATGGTCCGGTCTCCGGACCGTTGGACATGTCGCCGATGACGATGGCGTTTCGCGTCGCGCCGAACGTCGATCTTGCCAGCCTGTCGAAGGGCATGAGGATCAAATTCACGATCAGTCGCGACGCAAAGGGCCTTTACGTCATCGAGGACGTTCAACCCGAGAAGCCGTAACGCGCGCGCTTCGAACCCACCTTATCTGCCGACGCCGTCCATGCCGATGCGGTGCATCAGATAGCACAGGCAATCCTGCTGAACCGCGTTCCGGTCGACCGTCAGCATCGCCGGGATCGCTGAGCGGGCGAGTCTGATTTCGCCGTCGGCGTAATCAAAATAATTGAGCGGCTGGGTATCGAAACCATCGCCCGGCAGGACTTCGAGCCGCGCCTCGTCGTCGCCGAGCGCGCCGAACGAGGCGCCTGCGTCCAATTCGCTGAAGTTGAGATGGTCGATATCCGGACGGAAAAGAAAATCCGCCGGCGTTCCGTCGAAGGAGAAGCTCGCGCCGGCGGGCGGCTTCACGATGGCGTGCGTGCGCAGCAACTCCACGTCCTGCAGCGCCGGCGGGTGGTCGGGAAGCTCCGCGATCGAGAGGCAGGCGTCGAGCAATTCGATGGCGTGTCGGGCGCCCGCCTCCAGTCCGGACTTGCCGCATTCGACCGTGATCGCCGGACAAAGCTCTGCGAAAGCCGCCGCGCAAGTGCCGCGCGGGCGCTGAAACAGCACCACGATGCGAGAGTAGAGCTGCGCGAGCGCGACATATTTCGCATCGAGCCTGCTGATGCAGCTGTAATGCGGATTGAAGCCGGTGTTGTTGTGGATGTCGACGGCGGCGAAAGCGTCGCGCTTCGCGACGTAATCGTAAATCCAGCGCGCCATGTGAGCGAGCGGATCGTCGGGAAAGGCCGTGCCCGGCCACACCCGGTTGAAGTCGCGCTGACCGGGCAGCGTCCGCACATCCTGCGCGGCGGCGTCGACATTGCCGATGAACAGGATGAGCGAACGATTCAGTCCGCGCCCAACCCTCCGGCGCAGCGCCTCCTGCACCGCGGCGAGCCCGCTGGTTTCGTTTCCGTGCAGCAGGGTCGACACGAACAGCGGCTGCGGATCGCGGCCGGGAAGGTCGAACAGCGTCGGTCCAGGCAGGATGTCGTTCAGGCGTTCGGCGGGACAGTCGAGAAATCCGTCAGGCAGCCGGTCGAGCAGGGCGCAAGGCGCGTCGGTCACTTCACTCCTCATATTTCCCACTGATGGACCGGCGCGCCGCTCCGCTGGCGCTCGCAATAGGCCGCCATCAGGCCATAAAGATCGCCGCCGCGCGCCTCAAGCGCTTTTCTCTGCCAGGCCGCGCCGGTCTGCCGCGTTCGCACCCGCGCTTCGATGATGTCGAGGAAGTCGTCCTCGGCGACGCCAAGGTCGCGAAGCCCCGCCCGCGCGTCGGGAATGAGGCGCTCTAGAAGCAGTCGATCCGCTGCGATTTCCCCCTCCCCCGGCCAATCGAGCCGCGCGTCGAGGCCGAAACGCGCCGCGCAGTAGAAGTTGCGCTTGGCGTCGTCGAACGTCAGCCCTCCCGCGCCATTGCCGCCGACGCCGTCTCCCGACATGGCGAGCCTGCGCGCGAGGCCGAGATAAAGCGCGGCATTGGCCATCATGTCGATAAAGGTCGGCCCAGCCGGCAGGATGCGGTGTTCGATGCGCAAATGCGGCGCGCCGCTCTCGTCGAAACCGATCAACGGGCGATTCCAGCGCCAGATGACGCCATTATGCAAGCGCAGATGACGCAGCGCCGCCGGCGGATCATCAAAAGCCATTGGCAGAAGCGCATCATAGTCGCGCAAATTCTCCTCGAAGATTTCGACAAGAGATCGCGTCGCATAGCCTGAGCCCATCGAAACCCTCGCCGGGCCCGGCACTTTCACCGCCTGCTCAAACAGCGGAATGCGCGTTTCCTCCCACAACGCCTTGCCGAACAGGAAGGGGGCGTTGCCGCAGGCCGCGAGGATCGGCCCGGAAGCCGCGATCGAGGCGTTGTAATAGAGATGCGCAAGATCGGCCGGGACTTTGAGATGGATCTGAAACGACGTCGTCGCCGCCTCGAGCATCACGTCCTTGTGGATGGAAGCGAGCCGGTCGCGGCCGGCGATGTTGACATGCAGCGGCTGACCGCCGCGAAGCCGCAGCACTTCCTGGTTCAGCGCATAATAGCGGTTGAGCGGCGACATATTGGCCAGCGTCAGATCGGAATCGCGGATCGTCGGCAGCGTGCCGATCAGCACGAGATTGGCGTCGAGCCGGTGGGCGACGTCGTTGCATGTCGCCCAAAGCCGCGTCAGCGATTCATGCGCTTGCGTCAGCGCATCGCCCGCTAGGCGGAAAGGCGCGCAGTTCAATTCGAGGTTAAATCGCGACAGCTCCGGAACGACGAGCGGGTGATCGAGGGCTTCGAGCACACGCTGATTGATCGATGAGGGCGCATAATTGTGGTCGACGATCCAGGTTTCGATTTCGAACCCAACCATGTGGCCGTCGCGCGAATATCGGTCCTCCTCATACAGTCGGCGAGCGATCCTGGTTTCCTCGGCGAGGCGGCCCATAAAGCGCGCCTTATCGGCCGTGGTGAAGCCGGCCGTCTTGATTTCTTCGCCCAAGTTTCCCCCTTCCGGCCTCGCGGACGTCGGCGTTCCGCGACCGGGTCGCATAAAGCCGATAGTCGATCGAAAGCCGATTCGCCGCGGATCGCTCTAATGTAGGCCTTCCGACTTACCGATAAAACCAAGCGCGTGCGCGCGACAAACCGCAAGCGCTGCGATAGATTTGCGCGTCTTCGCCCGGAGCCGAACTTGTCTGACATCGCATATGTGAATGGCGTCTACCTTCCCCTTGCCGAGGCGCGCGTGTCGATTTTGGACCGCGGCTTCCTCTTCGCGGACGGCGTCTATGAAGTCGCCGCCGTCATCGGCGGTCGGCTCATCGACAATGACGCGCATCTGTCGCGGCTTGAGAATTCGCTGCGCGAGCTGCGTATCGAGAGTCCTCTCTCGATTCGAGCGATCGCCGACATCGAGGCCGAACTCGTCGCGAGAAACGGATTGACCGAAGGCCTCGTCTATCTGCAGATCACCAGAGGCGCCGCCGGCGATCGCGACTTCGGCTTTCCCGGCGGGACGACGCCGACAGTCATCGCCTTTGCGACCAAGAAGAACATCCTCGCCTCTCCCGCCGCCGAATCCGGGGTGAAGGTCCTCACCGTCCCCGATATGCGCTGGGCCCGCCGCGACATCAAAACCATCGCGCTTCTCGCCCAGGTGCTGGCGAAACAGGCGGCGCTCGAGGCCGGTTGTCAGGAAGCCTGGATGGTCGATCGCGACGGCCTGGTGACGGAAGGTTCATCCTCCACCGCCTTCATCCTCACCAAATCGGACACGCTCTTGACCCGTCCGAACTCGGCCGCGATTCTTCCCGGCTGCACCCGCAGAATCGTGCAGAGGCTCGCGGCGCGGGAAGGACTGACCATCGCAGAGCGCGGCTTCTCGATCGCTGAAGCCTATGAAGCGAAGGAGGCCTTTCTGACAAGCGCCTCCAATCTTGTCCTTCCGGTGGTCGCGATCGACGGCCGTCCGATCGGGTCGGGCGCGCCGGGCGAGAGGAGCCGTCTGCTTCGGGCGCTTTACATCGAATGGGCGACGAACCCCGGCGCGGCGTGATCGATTCTGATGGTTTAGAGCGCGCTCTATGCGAAAAACCGGTTCCCACTTTTTCGCAGCGCGCTCTAACGCTGAATTTCGAGTTCTTCGTAGTCGGAACTGCGCGCCTCCTCGATGGCGAACGCGATGACCAGGCTGAACACCGCCGCGGCGAGACACCAGACGGAATACCAAGCCGGACGATTGAATGCGAGCGCCAGGAAAAACGTAGCCAACACCGCGACGCCGAAAACATTGATCGCCCTTCTCTCGGCGAAAATAAGCGGCGTCACGGTCAGCAGGAGATAGAGAAAATCGGTCACGAGCGGCGGGCGCTCGAACAGCGGATCATAGGCGAGAGAATGCCGATACACCGACAAGTCGATACCATCGGCGCCGGCAAGCTTGGCGATAAGAAACGCGGCCAGAACGAAGCCTACGCCGCCCATGGTCAGCCAAATGCGCTTTCGTTCCGGATCGGATTCCGCGTAGGCGGCGGCCAACGGCGTCAACACCGGCCACATCGTAAAGGCGATCAGCGTATAGAGATAGCGAAACGGCTGGCCGGCGACCGGATCGCTGCGCGTCAGCCATACCGCGGCCTCGACGAATTGATGCGCCGAAAACACCACCGGAAACAGCGCGAAGAGCAACATGCGCCGGTCGTGGCGCAGCGCTTTTGAGACCATGCCGTAACCGGCGAGTCCCAGGCCGAGCCCAGCGGTAATGCTTGCCTCAAGCGAATAGCACATGACGTCCAACCGCAAGTGACGTTGATGCTTTCAACCAATTTAACGCCAATTTTGGCGGCGTCGAGACCGGAGCAGTGCGCTCTTCGCCGTTCGGCGGCGCTGCGGCTTCGGAACATGAACGCAATAACCGCGTTCTATGACGTGAGTTCGTATGCGGAGGATAAAATGGGCAACCTTCTCTACTGGGCCGTGATCTTTCTCATTGTCGCGCTCGTCGCCGCGTTTCTCGGCTTCGGCGGCATCGCCGGCGTCGCGGTGGAAGGCGCGCGCATCTTGTTCTGGATCGCGCTGGTCCTGCTGGTCGTTTCGGTCGTCCTCGGCCTCCTCCGGCGCGCCTGACATCGCCGGCCGCAGACGATGAGCCGGCTGCGCTTCATGAGCGGCCGGCGCGTCGGCGTCAGGGAATGTCGTCGAGCGAGCTTATCCAGGCGTCCGCGACCGAATCCGACGGCGCGCGCCAATCTCCCCGCGGCGACAGCGACCCCCCCGAACTGACTTTGGGGCCGTTCGGCAGCGCCGAACGTTTGAATTGGCTGCCTTCAAAGAAACGCTTCACGAAGACGCCGAGCCAATGCTTGATCGTCGGCAGGTCGTAGGCGACCTTGTCTTTGTCCGCGACGCCGGTCGGCCATGATCCGGCGGCGGCATGCCGCCAGGCGCGCCAGGCGAGGAAGGCGATTTTCGCCGGCGCGAATCCATAGCGCGTCGCGTAATAGAGATTGAAATCCTGCAGCGCATAGGGCCCGACTGTCGCCTCGGTCCGCTGCGTCGTCTCACCGGGCACAAGCTCGGGCGAAATTTCCGTCGCGAGAATATCCTCAAGCACTGGCGCCGTTTCCGCGCCAAAGCGCGCGTCGCGGGCGCACCAGCGGATGAGGTGCTGGATCAGGGTCTTGGGGACCGAGGCGTTGACGTTGTAATGCGACATCTGATCGCCGACGCCATAGGTGCACCAGCCGAGCGCGAGTTCCGACAGATCGCCGGTGCCGACGACGATCGCGCCATGACGATTGGCGAGACGAAACAAGAGCGACGTGCGCGCGCCCGCCTGCACATTCTCGTAAGTCGCGTCGTAAACCGCCTCGCCGCGCGCCGCCGGATGGTCGATGTCGGCGAGCATCTGCCTGCAGGCGGCGGTCACGTCGATTTCCTGCGCCGCGACGCCAAGCGCCCGCATCAGCCGCCAGGCGTTGGCCTTGGTGCGTTCGCTCGTGGCGAAGGCCGGCAGCGTGAAGCCCAGAATATTTTCGCGCGGCAGGCCGAGCGCGTCCATCGCCGTCGCCGCCACCAGCAGCGCCTGGGTCGAATCCAATCCGCCGGAGGCGCCGATCACGACCTTGTCGATCTTCGCGGCGCGCAGGCGTTGTTCGAGCCCATGCGACTGTATGTTGAACGCCTCGAAGCAGAGTTCGACCAGTCGCGCGTCGTCGGACGGAACGAAGGGAAAGCGCCCGACCTCGCGCAGAAACCCGAGGTCGCGATCGCAGGTCGGGGCAAGTTCGAACGCGATTCGGCGAAAGTGCGTCGCGTCCTGCTCCACATCGGCGCAGGCGCCGAATGTGCCCTGCCGCATGCGCTCGGCCAGAAGGCGGCCGATATCGACGTCGGCGAGCGTCAACTGCGGTTCGTCGGAAAAGCGCGGGGCCTTGGCGAGAACGTCGCCTTTCTCGCAGATCAGCGCTTCGCCGTCCCAGGCGAGATCGGTGGTCGACTCGCCCTGCCCCGCCGCCGAATAGAGATAGGCCGCAAGGCAGCGCGCCGAATGCGCCGCGCAGAGCATTTCGCGGTAATCCGATTTGCCGACGATCGCATTGGACGCGGAAAGATTCAGCAGCACGGTGGCGCCCGCCAGCGCCGCGCGCGCCGATGGCGGAATCGGAACCCACACGTCCTCGCAAATCTCGAGATGGACGACGAGGCCGGGAAAATCCCTCGCTTCGAGAAGTATGTCGGAGCCGAAGGGCGCGGATTGTCCGGCGATCTCGATCTCTTCGCCGGCGATGAAAGCGCTGGAGGAGAAGTGCCGCTGTTCGTAAAATTCGCGATAATTCGGTAGATAGACCTTGGGCGTCACGGCGAGGACGCGGCCGCGCAAAATCGCGACGCCGCAATTATAAAGGCGGCCGCGATGGCGCAGCGGCGCGCCGACGACAATCAGCGGATGAATGCCGCAAGACGCCTCGACGAGTTCGGCGAGCGCCGCCTCGACGGCGTTAAGCAGCGCCTCCTGGTGCAGGAGATCGTCGATCGCATAAGAGGACAGTCCCAGTTCGGGGAACAGCGCGAGCGACGCGCCATGCTTGTCGGCGTCCCGCGCCAATTCGATCGTCCGCGCGACGTTGAAGGCCGGATCGGCGACCCTCACCCTCGGCGTCGCGACCGCGACACGGGCAAAACCATGCGTGTGCAGACAGTAGAAGGGATGGGTCATGAAGTCCGCCTGCGCCGCCGAGTTTGCGACCGGAGCGCCCGTCCGCCGCGATAATGCAAGACCTCTGCACGAAAGTCACATGCCCGATCGCCGCCGATGGCCTCACGCCAAGAATCTGGACGCGCCAGTCGGTTCATTTCGCGAGTTTCTTATAGAGGACGCCGTAGCGCTGAAGGCTCGATCGATAGGCGTCCATGACGCGACGTCGCGCCGTCGTCCCGCTGCGCTTTTCGACATGCGTTCGCAGAGCGTCGTCAATGACGGCTTCAAACGGCCGGCCCTGACGCTTCGCAATCTTCCGAAGCTCGGCAAGCAAACTGCTTTCGACCTCGAACGTAAATTTCTGAAGAACACGAGCCATATTTCTGAACCCTGAAAAAAAACTTCGATACTTATTTCAAGACAAATTCGCAAAATAAAAGGGCGGGGTCTCCCCCGCCCTCTTTCTTTTCGCTTTGCGCAACGCCTCAATGCGCCAGGATCGCCAGCATCAGCAGCGCGACGATGTTGGTGATCTTGATCGCCGGATTCACCGCGGGGCCGGCGGTGTCCTTATAGGGGTCGCCGACCGTGTCGCCGGTCACCGCCGCCTTATGGGCGTCCGAGCCCTTCTCATGCTTGACGCCACCCTCGTCGATGAAGCCGTCCTCGAACGATTTCTTGGCGTTGTCCCAGGCGCCGCCGCCCGAGGTCATGGAGATCGCCACGAACAACCCGTTGACGATGACGCCCAGCAGCAGCGCGCCGAGCGCCGCGAAGGCGTTGGCCTTGCCGCCCAAGATCCAGGCGACGATGAAGGCGACGATCGGCGCCAGCACCGGCAGCAGCGAGGGCAGGATCATTTCCTTGATCGCCGCCTGGGTCAGCATGTCGACGGCGCGGCCGTAATCCGGCCGGTCCGTGCCCGCCATGATGCCGGGCTTCTCCTTGAACTGCCGCCGCACCTCGACGACGACCGAGCCGGCGGCGCGTCCCACCGCCGTCATCGCGATGCCGCCGAAGAGGTAGGGGATGAGGCCGCCGAACAGTAGGCCCGCGACGACGTAAGGATTCGACAGGTCGAAATCGACCTTGTCGATGCCCTTGAAGAAGGGCACGCCCGCCTCGATGAAATGCTTCAGGTCATTGGTGTAGGCGGCGAAGAGCACCAGCGCGCCCAATCCGGCCGACCCAATCGCGTAGCCCTTGGTCACTGCTTTCGTCGTGTTGCCGACCGCGTCGAGCGCGTCGGTGTTGCGGCGCACCTCCTTCGGCAGGCCCGACATTTCGGCGATGCCGCCGGCGTTGTCGGTGACAGGTCCGAAAGCGTCGAGCGCCACGATCATGCCGGCAAGGCCGAGCATGGTCGTCACCGCGATCGCGGTGCCATAGAGGCCGCCGAGCTCATAGGTGAGAATGATGCCGAGAACGATGACCAGCGCCGGCGCGGCGGTCGCTTCGAGCGACACCGCGAGGCCCTGGATGACATTGGTGCCATGGCCGGTCACCGACGCCTGAGCGATCGACACCACGGGGCGCTTGCCGGTGCCGGTGTAATATTCGGTGATGTAGACGATGGCGCCGGTGACGATCAGGCCGAGAACGCCCGAGAGGAACAGGCCGTAGCCGTGAATGGCTTCGCCATTCGCCTTGCCGATCTCGCCCCAGCCGACGGTGAAGGTCGTCGCCAGGAACAGGCCGGCGATGGACAACACGCCGGTGGCGATGAGGCCCTTATACAGCGCGCCCATGATCGAATCGTCGATGCCGAGCTGCTTGAAATAGGGCGCGGCGAATTTGCCCCATGGCGTGTCGTCGTCGCCGAGCTTCACGAAATAGGTGCCGGCGATCGAGGTGAGGATCGACAGGCCGCCGATGGCGAGCGGATAGATCATCGCCGAGGTCAGCCCGTCCTGACCGGCGAAGAAAATCGAGGCGAGCACCATGGTGGCGACGACCGTCACCGCATAGGTCTCGAAGAGGTCGGCCGCCATGCCGGCGCAGTCGCCGACATTATCGCCGACATTGTCGGCGATCGTCGCCGGGTTGCGCGGATCGTCTTCCGGAATGCCGGCCTCGACCTTGCCGACGAGATCGGCGCCGACGTCGGCGCCCTTGGTGAAAATGCCGCCGCCAAGGCGGGCGAAGATCGAGATCAGCGAGCCGCCGAAGCCGAGAGCCACAAGCGCGTCGACGACCGTTCGATCAGAAGGCGCATAGCCCGCGTACCAAGTGAGGATCGCGTAGTAAACCGCGACGCCAAGCAGCGCGAGGCCTGCGACGAGAAGTCCAGTCACCGCGCCGGCCTTGAAAGCGATGTCGAGACCGCCGGCGAGCGATTTCGTCGCCGCCTGCGCGGTGCGGACATTGGCGCGCACCGAAACATTCATGCCGATATAGCCGGCGGCGCCGGAGAGAATGGCGCCGAGCAGAAAGCCGAAAGCGACCGCCCAGCCGAGCAGAATGGCGAGGACCAGAAAGATCACGCCGCCGACCATGGCGATGGTTTTATATTGGCGATTGAGATAGGCCTGCGCGCCCTCGGCGACGGCGCCCGAAATTTCCTGCATCCGCGCCGACCCCGGATCGGCCGCGAGCAGTTCCTGCGAGGTCTTCACGCCGTAGACGATCGACATCAATCCGAAGACGATGGTTAGAAACAGAACCATTTTGGCTTCGCCTTTTCGTTCCTCGACCGGGGTATGGCCGAATTGGTCACGTCGCGGCGATCGTGTCGCGCAACGAAAAAAGAGGAGCGGCCCCGCCGAGCGACTCGGGCGGGGACACGGCTTTCCGGCGCGCTTTCTGCCAGAAACGTAGCCGCGCGGCAATGCCGCGGCGCCTCTATTTTTCAGAAGTGCTGGAAGGACAATTTTTTGAAAAAGACCGGCTTTCCCTGAGCGTCGCGAAAATTTGGCGCCGCGTCGCCCGCGACGATCTCGCCGATACGAGAGGCGCGCGCGGGCGACGGCGCGCCGTCGCCGCAGGAAAAGAGGATTTCATAATCATCTCCGCCGGTTATCGCCGTTTCGAAGAGAGCGGAGTCGAGCGCGATCGCCTCTCGTGCGGAGTCGGACAGCGGAACGGCCGAAAGATCGACTATCGCGCTGACGCCCGACGCGCTGCCGAGCTTGGCGAGATCGCCGGCCAGCCCGTCGGAAATATCCATCGCGGCGCTGGCGTTGGCGGCAAGCCACGCCGAGAGATCGAGGCGCGGCTGGGGCAGCAGATAGCGCCCGATAAGATGGTCACGCGCGGCGGGGGAGAGACGCGCCGCGAACGCGGGATCGCGGCGAATGGCGAGCCCCAGCGCGGCGTCGCCGATCGGCCCGGAAACGAAAATCGCCTCTCCCGGCTTTGCGCCGGTGCGCGGCACGAAACGCTCCGCCCGCCCGAGCGCCGTGATCGACACGGTCAGCGGACCGGGCGTCCCCCCGGTGTCGCCGCCCATGAGCGGCGCGCGATAGGCGCGCGCGTCCTCGGCGAGTCCCGCGGCGAAGGCGTCGAGCCAGTCGTTGGTCCAGTCGCCCGGCAGCGCCAGGCCCAACAGAAAGCCGATCGGCGCGGCGCCCTTGGCGGCAAGATCGGAGAGATTGACGCGCAGCGCCTTCTTGGCGATCAGCCCCGGCGCATCATCGGCGAAAAAATGCACGCCCGCGACGATCATGTCGGTGGTGACGACGAGCGGCGCGCTTTCCGGCGCCAAAAGCGCCGCGTCGTCCTTCAAGCCCAGCGCCGCCGCGCCGGCGAGCGGCGCGAAGACTTGGGCGATGATTTCGTCTTCGCTATAGCGCGGCATGGCCTCGCCCTCGCGCTTCGAGACGCGAGCCAATCATTCTTGGCCCTCGTGCTTCGAGACGCGAGCTTTGCTCGCTCCTCAGCATGAGGCCCAAGAAAGCGCACAACAGTCTTCCTCATCCTGAGGAGCCTGCGAAGCAGGCGTCTCGAAGGAGGAGGAAGACGGTCGTTTCCCCGAAGTCAACTCAGCTCCTCGGCGCGTTCCTCATGGGCGATCCTGTCGAGCACGGCGTTGACCATGCCTGACTCGGTCGGGCCGAAGAAGGCGCCGGCGACGTCGACATATTCCTTGATGACGACGCGCGCCGGAACATCCTTGCGCGCGCGCAGCTCATAGGCGCCGGCGCGCAGAGCGGCGCGCATGACCGACTCCAGCCGCGACAGCGGCCAGCCGCCGGAAAGCGCGCGGTCGATCTGCCGGTCGATCGCCACCTGATCGGTCAGCACGCCCTGCAGCACATCGCGAAAGAAGCCGGCGTCCGCTGGCTTATACTGCGCGCCCTCGATCTCGCGCCCGATCCAATGCGACTCGAATTCGGCGAAAATTTCATTGAGGCCCTTGCCGGCGACTTCCATCTGATAGAGCGCCTGCACGATGGCGAGACGCGCCGCCGAACGTAGATCGACGCTCATGCGACGCCCCGTTTGAGCCGCACCAGCGCCAGCGCCGCGCGCGCGGCGTCGGCGCCCTTATTGCCCCGCTTCGGATCGGCGCGCACGATCGCCTGCGCTTCGTTCTCGACCGTGAGCACGCCATTGCCGAGCGGCAGGCGGCGCGAGACCGAAAGATTTGTGAGCGCGCGCGCGCTTTCATTGGCGACGAGTTCGAAATGATAGGTCTCGCCGCGGATGACGCAGCCGAGCGCAACCACGCCGTCATAAGGCGCGCCAGCGAGCTCCGCGTCGTCGAGCGCGATCGCCGCCGCCGTGGCGAGCTCCAGCGCGCCGGGGACCTCGATCACCGTCGCCTGCGCCTGCAGCGCGCGCAACGCGTCAAGCGCGCCGTCGCGCAGCATGGCGACGATTTCGCCGTTGAACTTGGTCGTAACGACGAGAATATGCGCGCCGGGAACGGGCGCGGCGTCATCATCGTCGGGTGCAAAACCTGCCATGGGGACTCCAGGAATGCGCGCCACCCTCTCCCGTCGGGAGAGGGTGGCTGCGAAGCAGCCGGGTGAGGGGCGACAATCTCAATTGCGAAGGGCGCGGGACCCGCCGCCGCGGTCAATGCAGACGGCTGAGACGCAAACCCCTCACCCGACCCGGCCAAGAGCTCGTCGTTTACGACGGGCGTCCTTACAGACGCCCTTTGGCCGGGCCACCCTCTCCCTATGGGAGAGGGTTATCGCGCCCTTTAGTTCTTGGCCGGGCTTATGTCACAAGGTGATGCGCCTGTCAGCACGGATACACTTTTCCTCGGGAAACGCCTATAGCTCGAAGATTGAATTTCAGACGCCTTTGTTGGAACACTTTATGGCCGAGGACGATAAGCCAACAAAGTTCACAGAACTCACTCCAGCGTTGGCGGTCATCGGCACGATCGTAGGCGCGCCGATCGCCTTTCTGAAGGCGAGCGGGCTCGCCGATGATCTCAGAGCCGCTTATGGCATCGCGATCAAGGACCTCTTGTGGGTAATCACCTGCGGCGCAGCGTTGGCGATCGCTTTCGTCTTTCTCTGGTATTTCGAAACGCTCGGCGGCGGCGCGGAAGCGGCAGGCAGCGCTCTCCGAGAGAGATTTAATCGGGAACGCGCCAGACTCGCGGACTATCGCGTCGCGGACGACGGCTATGCGCAAAGGCTGAAAGTGGTTCTTGCCTGGATCGACCGATTTTTCGACAGTGACCAAGTGCCATCGCACCGCGTGCTCTTCCTGAACGAACCGGCGCATGTTTGGACAGTGACCGCCTATGACCGCTGCCTGCTGCTTGCACTCATTTATCCGATAATCGCAATTTTCTTCTGCTGGACGATTGCAGGCCATGTCGGACCGGCGGAGTCGGCGCTGGGATTAAAAGAAGCGCATGGGTGGCTTCGGGCAGGAACCACCGGCTCTCTCGTTCTTATTGGCGTCACCTTTTTCAAGTTTGCGCGCGCTGAGGGTTTGCCCAAGTTTTTCTGGGGAGTCACTGCTCTTTGCGCCTACGCTGCCACCATCGTTTTCTCTGGCGTTGGCTCTGGCGCTGCCGCTATCGCTTCCGCTGCGCTCTTCGCATTCATTACCGTTTCCAATCTCCCTGTCTCTGCCATTGTGGTTTTCGTCGGTGTTTTCGCTTTCACTGGCGCTATCGCTAGCACTTTCTTTTTCACTGTGCCTGCTCCTGTCCCTGTCGTTCTCGCTGTCACTCTCATTTTCATTTTCGGGTTCGGTGTCGCTCGGCTTGCAACGATATCGCATTGGAGCGGCCGGCGAGGCCTATTTCTCGTGGTTTATTGCGCAATGATGTTCACGCTGTGCCTACTCGCGGCGCGCATGCTGGCGACGCCGGAAATGACCGAATATTTCAACTGGGGCGGAGCAAAACCCCTGCTTCTCTTTCTCGGCCTCTTTACAATCGTCAATGCCCCCTTCGACTGGCTCTCGCTCGGCCTGACGCGCCTGCTGCTTCGCTATGGCATCGAGAAAGGTGGCTATTGGCCATATGCGCTCGCCGTCGTCGACGCTGTCGTCGCATCCCTGCTGATTACGATTCTCGCGCTTGCTATGGCCTGTTCAAACGATCTGTTCAATTTCCTCGCTGAACAAGGCGGCGGCGCGCAGGCGAGCGTTCTGCCGCCTTCGAGCTTTTATCTTGGAATGCTCGAAAGCGATCCGGCGGCACCGGAGTTCTGGTGGCTCTACGCCACGCTGTTCTCGACGATGATTCCGAGCGTGATCAATCTTTTCATCGCGGGATTTTCCTTCTTGCGCACGCTACCTCGGGCCAGGAATTTTGTGCTCTCGAATATGCGCGAGGGCGAAACAATGCCCATTATTGCGCGAGTCGTCTCTTCAACGATCCTTGCTGCGCAAGTTGCGCTGGCTTGGCCGCTCGCGATAGCCGCCCAGGTGTTCCTGACTTACGTTGTGCTTTGGCAGATTATGCCCCGGCTTGGCCTCGGCATTCTGCATCTCGTCGAAACGCTCTCGCTTTGAATCAATGCGCCGTCATTGCGAGCGCAGCGAAGCAATCCAGAGTCGCAGGCGGTCGCTCGACGGCTTCAATCGGCCGCCTGGATTGCTTCGTCGCTTCGCTCCTCGCAATGACGAACCTACCGACCTTCGCTCAACCTTGCCGCGTAGCGCGCCATCAGATCGACTTCGATGTTGAGCGCATCCCCTGCCTTGCGCGCGCCAAGCGTCGTCACGGCGAAAGTATGCGGGATGAGCAGCACGGAAAAGCGAACGCCTTCGACTTCGTTCACCGTGAGCGATACGCCGTCGAGCGCGACAGATCCCTTCTTGGCGATGAAGCGCGACAGCTCTCGCGGCGCCTCGAACCAAAAGCGGCGCATGTCATTAAAATCCTCGCGCGACAAAACTTTCGCGACGCCGTCGACATGGCCGGTGACGATATGGCCGCCAAGTTCGTCGCCGATCTTCAATGCGCGTTCGAGATTGATGCGGGTTCCCTCGACCCATGCTCCGACCGTCGTCACCGCGAGCGTCTCGGCGGCGGCGTCGACTTCGAAAATCGTGCGCGCACCGTCGCGGGCGACGCCGACGACCGTCAGGCAAACGCCCGAGCAGGCGATCGAGGCGCCAAGGGCGATGCCGTCGGAATCATAGGAACAGGCGATGCGCAGGCGCCGCAATTCGCCGCGCGGCGCGACTGAAACGACTTCGCCCATATCGGTGACGATTCCGGTGAACATCAGCCGACCCGCGCGTAACGGGTCATCGTGTCGGCGCCGAGCGCGCGCGTTTCGATCAAACGGTAGCGGGATTCATCATCGAGCGCGGCGCGCGCCGCCGGCGTCAGCGCGGGGCGCCCTTCCCGCCCCAATGGCTTGACGCCGGTATGCAGGATCACTTCGTCGGCGAGATCGGCGGCGAGCAGACTTTCGGCGACGCGCGGGCCGCCTTCGCTGAAGACGCGGGTGACGCCGCGATCGGCGAGAAGTCTCAAGGCGCTCGGAAGATCAAGCAAGCCGTCATGCGTCCCGACGCAGACGACCTCGGCGCCGGTCGCGCTTTCGAACGCCTTGACCGCTTCATCGGAGACGGCGGCGCCGGTGATCGCCAGCAGCGGCGTTTCGCGCGCGGTGGACGCGAGGCGCGAACGCGGCGACAGCGACAGTTTCTCGTCGAGCACGACGCGCAGCGGCTTGCACTGTTGCATGCCCGGCAGGCGCACGGTCATCAGGGGATCGTCCACGCGCGCGGTGCCGCCGCCGATCATGATCGCGTCATGGAGCGAACGCTGCACATGGGTGAAGGCGTCGGCGACCGGGCCGGTGATGTGCAGGCGCGGATCATGCGCGGCGCCGGCGGCGTAGCCGTCCGCTGTCCGCGCCAGTTTCAGCGTGATCATCGGCCGGCGACGGGTGACCCGCAAAATATGGCCGAGGTGGTCGGCGCGCGCGGCGGCCGCGCCCGGCCCGACGAGCACCTCAATGCCCGCGTTGCGCAGCCGCGCATGGCCATCGCCCGAGACGCGCGGGTCCGGGTCCTCCAGCGCCGCGACGACGCGCGCGACGCCGCCGGCGATGATGGAGTCGACGCAAGGCGGCGTCGCGCCATGATGCGCGCAGGGCTCCAGCGTCACGTAAAGCGTCGCGCCGCGCGCCGCCTCGCCCGCCGCCGCCATGGCGATCGCCTCGGCATGCGGACGGCCGCCCGGCGCGGTCCAGCCGCGGGCGATGACGATCCCGTCGCGCACCAGCAGCGCGCCGACCGCTGGATTTGGCGCGGCGCGGCCCAGATTGCGCCGCCCGAGCGCAAGGGCCGCCGCCATAAAGGCGTCGTCGGTCGCGGCCTGCGGAAAGGAGTTGTGTAGCGTCATGGCTTCTCGGGGTCGCCGGCGCCCGACGCAAAAGCCGCGCCGTCGCCGCCACTCTCCAATTCGTCGATCACCGCGGAAAAATCGCTGACCTCGCGAAAATCGCGATAGACCGAAGCGAAGCGCACAAAGGCGACGGCGTCGAGCGAGCGCAGCCCTTCGATGACCAATTCGCCGATACGCCGGCTTTCCACCTCGACTTCGCCGAGGCTTTCGAGCTGGCGCACGATTCCGGAAATCATCTGCTCGACGCGCTCGGGCTCGACCGGACGCTTGCGCAAGGCGATTTCGACCGAGCGGGTCAGCTTGTCGCGATCGAAGGGGGCGCGGCGGCCCGATTTCTTGACGACGATGATTTCGCGCAGCTGCACCCGCTCGAAGGTGGTGAAACGGCCGCCGCAGGTCGGACAGACGCGGCGCCGGCGAATGCAGGACGAATCCTCGGCGGGACGAGAGTCCTTCACCTGCGTGTCGGCGGAGCCGCAATAGGGACAGCGCATGTAGGGTTGCCTTTAGGACGCGAACATTGCGCCCCCACCTTCCCCTTGAGGGGGGAGGTCGATCGCCAAAGGCGAGCGGGAGGGGGTGAGAGCCCGAGTCGCCGCCATTTCACCCCACCCCGCATTGCTTCGCAATGCGACCCTCCCCCTCAAGGGGAGGGTGTTCGCCTCAATAAATCGGGAACTTCGCGGTCAGCGCGTGAACCTTTTCCTTCACCGCGGCTTCGGTCGCGGCGTTGCCTTCCTCGCCCTTCGAGGACAATCCGTCGAGCACTTCGACGATCATCTTGCCGACCTCCTTGAACTCGTCCTGGCCGAAGCCGCGCGACGTCGCCGCCGGCGAGCCGAGACGAATGCCAGAGGTGACGAAAGGCTTCTCAGGATCGAAGGGAATGCCGTTCTTGTTGCAAGTGATATGGGCGCGGCCGAGCGCGGCTTCCGCCGCCTTGCCGGTGATCTTCTTGGGGCGCAGATCGACGAGCATCAGATGATTGTCGGTGCCGCCCGAGACGATCGCGAGGCCGGCGTCGACGAGCGTCTGGGCCAGCGTCTGGGCGTTGTCCTTGACCTGCTGCTGATAGGCCTTGAACTGCGGGGTCAGCGCCTCGCCGAAGGCGACGGCCTTGCCGGCGATGACATGCATCAGCGGACCGCCCTGCAGGCCGGGGAAGACCGCCGAGTTGATCTTTTTGGCGATGTCCTCGTCATTGGTCAGCACCATGCCGCCGCGCGGACCGCGCAGCGTCTTATGCGTCGTGGTGGTGACGATATGGGCGTGCGGGAAGGGCGACGGATGCAGGCCCGCGGCGACGAGGCCGGCGAAATGCGCCATGTCGACCATGAAATAAGCCCCGACGCTGTCGGCGATCTTGCGGAAGCCCTCGAAGTCCCAGATGCGGGAATAGCCCGAGCCGCCGGCGATGATCATCTTCGGCTTGTGCTCCTTGGCGAGCTCGGCCACCTGCTCCATGTCGATCCGCTGATCGTCCTTACGCACCGTATAGCTCACCGGCTTGAACCAGCGGCCGGAGACGTTGACCGGCGAGCCATGCGTCAGATGGCCGCCCGCGGCGAGGTCGAGGCCCATGAAGACGTCGCCCGGCTGCAAAAGCGCCAGGAAAACCGACTGATTGGCCTGCGAGCCGGAATTCGGCTGAACATTGGCGAAGCCGCAGTCGAAAAGCTTCTTGGCGCGGTCGATCGCCAGATTTTCGGCGATGTCAACGAACTGGCAGCCGCCGTAATAGCGCTTTCCGGGATAGCCCTCGGCGTATTTGTTGGTTAGCACCGAACCCTGGGCCTCGAGAACCGCCTTGGAGACAATGTTCTCCGACGCGATCAGTTCGATCTCATGCCGCTGGCGGCCGAGTTCGAGTTCGATCGCCTTGGCGATTTCCGGATCGGAAGCGCTGACGGAGGCGGTGAAGAAACCGGAATGGCTCATGGATTTGGACCTCTATGCCTAGAGCGCTTCCCGATCACATGGAATCATGTGATCGATAGGGAATCGCTCAAAATCAAAACGTTGGAGCAGGTTCTCATCGAAAAAGTCTGTCAACTTTCTCGGAACCTGCTCTAACGGCGCTGGACGAAAGCAAAAACCGGCTCCCGGCGTTAAGCGGCGAGGCCGGTCCTTGCGACGCGCATCGTGAGAGGGGTCGCTTATCACGACGAAGTCGTGACGGAAAGAGCGGCCGCTGTCGCGGACCCGATCCGTGACCGCAAGCGCTAAAATGACGCATTCGGGCTCGGGTTTTTTGCGGCGCCATAATTTCGCTTCAAACGGGCGTTTGAAATTCAATCAGTCGTTTTAAACGGAGGTTCGCCATGGGGAGCCATTTGGAGGAAAAATTTGCCGCCGCCGGCGCGAGGTCGCGCCGGCTTCTGGTCGACGCCGCCATTTGCTTCGTCGCCACCTCGCTCGTCGCCGTCGTGCCGCCGCAATGGAAGAACGGCGAAGCGCTGAAGGAGATGGTTTTCACCACCGACCCGGTGAGCGGCAAGATCATCGATCGGCTCCTGTCCGGCGACCCCGAGCGTGGCGCGACGGAGCGCGACGGCGCTGCGCCGACGCCGGCCGTCTTCGCGGTCTATCCCCGCGAGCACATCTATGATTGGTCAAACGAAATCGCCCCTGTGATGACGGAGACGCGCCCCGCGAAGCCGACGAAACTCGCCGCTTCGCGCAAGCCTTCCGCGGAAACGAGAAACCCTGTCGAGTCGACTCCCCGAACGCCCCCGACCAAGAACGCCGAACCGGTCGCCCAGACGACGGGCGAAAGCGCGGACCAACCGGAACGGAGTTTCTTGGCCAAGTTCGACCCGACAGGGCTCCCATCAAAACTGGCCCCGCTCGGCCAAAAGGTGTGGAACGGGGCGACCTCGCTGACCGGCGCGGTGTCGGGCTTCGTCAACGTCTATCGTTTTTGAGGACCAGGATTGAGCAATCTGGATCAGGCGCGCGTCGCCTCTCGCACCGCGGAGACGACGCGCGCGGCGCTCATCAAGGCCGCGACGTCAGTCTTCGCCGAATATGGATATGACGGCGGCTCGGTGCGGCTCATCACCCAGCGGGCGTCCGCCAATCAAGCCGCCGTCAATTACCACTTCGGCGGCAAGGATGGGCTCTATCGCGAAGTGCTGCTCGCCGCGACCCGGGCTTTCGAAGAGAATGCGTTTTTGGACGCCGAAGAACTCGATGGGCTTTCGCCGGAAGACGCGCTCCGGCGCTATCTGCATCAATTCCTGCTGCCGCTCGTCAAGCGCGATCGCGTCAGCCGCTATCTGCGCATCTTCTCCTGGGAAAGCGTGCAGCCGAGCCAGGTCTTCAGCGCCTTCATCGCTCAATCGCCGCCACGAATTTTCCGACTGTCGGAACGCGTCGTGCGACGTTTCCTGCCGCAAGACGCGTCGATGGAGACCGTGACCTTCGCGACGCTGTGGCTGGCGCAGCAGCCGATGTTCTTCGTTCGTGAAGCCGAGCGGCTGGCGCAGCCGCCCTTCTCGCTTAAATTCGACGACGACGCGCTGGAGCGCCTCGTCGATACGCTGGCGGCCTTAAGTCTTCGCGGACTGGCCGGCTTCTGAACTTTTTGGCGATCGCAGCCTTACGCGCCTCGGGAACGGACATGGGCTTTCTGCTGAGCAGCAATTATCTATCCGCAGTTCTGACCGAAGCGCAAAAGACGCTGGAAGTCACCGAGACTGTCATCATTGTCGCCGCGACCGTGGCGTTGCTCCTGGCGTTCTTGGCGCTGATCAAGGGCGCTTGAGCTATAGGAGCCGCAGCGAAAGTAGCCGCTGTGTAAAGCCATTGCGGCAATAGCTCATAAAAGCTTGCGCAATTTCTCCGAACTCCACTCGTAAGAGTCTGGATGGTGGGTCCTAAAGTTTTCGGCCGCTCCGATCGGAGCGGCGCTGCCAAAAAGCATCGCGGAACATAGAGCGCGGCTCGCGAAAAAGTGGGAACCGGTTTTTCGCATAGAGCGCGCTCTAATCTTTTGGAATCGATCAATTTATCTGCATTTGAGCGATTCCGCCCAAATGCAGCGTGATCTAGGAGCGCGCCTGGAGGCGCGCAGGGATCGGTCCCTCCCCACGCGCTGGTCCGGTCCCGCGAAATATCTAGCCTTAGATGTTTTGCTGGCCCCGACTGGGCGAGCTCATTGGGCGGCGACGCCCCGCCGGAGGGATTCGGATCTGACGTAACCGGTCCTCCCGTCCAAATTAACTCTGCACCAGCCGCGGAGCCAGCCATGAGTACAGTGCGCGACATGCACTTGGGTTGACGCCGGAATTGCAGCCACTACGCGAGAACCCGAGCCCGGCCTTTTTCTCAGTTGAACGGGCCCGGCCGTAACGACGGGCGCGACAAAAATACGCTCTCCCGACGGGGCGAGCGCACCTTCGTGGACGTAGCCCTCGATCCCCAAAGAGCTGACTTTGCACCAGTCATGCTGTCCCCACCCCTTGACGCAGTCCGAAACGGAGACCTCTTCTCCTGCGCGGAGCTCTCCGATCACCGGCCATTTCGGTCCCGGGCCCGAGTGTACGCTCACCGCGCCGCCGAAAGGACTTGCCGAAACGTAACCGAAGGCGAAAAGCTCAATACCCAGTAAGAGGACGGCCAGCAAAGCTGAGAGCGCCGTTCGCATGTATTTCTCTCCCGACATCGAATGATTGAGAACCTCTTTGGCTCATCCCCTGTCACTCAAAAGCAGGGACCGCACCAACAGCGCCATGGGCCGCATCTACGCACCAATCCTGGCGGACAAAACGGACCCCAACCAAAACATGCGGCTTTCTCTGGTCTGATCGAGTATTGTTGAGCCATCGCATTAACCGCCGAAGACCCGCGTGAAGATTGCGCCTCCGCGATCGAAAATGCGCTCCCCAGCAGAAACAGAAAGGTTAACAGTGACACCCTTGCTCTATGCATAACCACCCCCCTTAAGCGTGACCTTAAAAAACGCCCAATTCTCGCAAAAGGTTCCACGGGTCTTCGTTCAACCCAGACGAAATTTAGCGCATCTGTTCGCGGGGGACGCCGCGGCGACATTGTTGGCGGCTAGGCCGCGCGCTTCTGATAATCCTTCACATCCGAGAATTTGATCGCCGGATTGCGTTCAGCGTCATAGTTGAGCTGGAACGCCGACGAACTCATGAACACCGGCGCGCCGTCGAGATCGTCGGCAATGCTGGAGCGGTTGGAGTCGATGAAGCTCTTCAGCTTCGCCGGCTCGTCGGACACGATCCAGCGGCAGATGGTGAATCGCGGCTGTTCGTAGCGCGTCTGCAGTCCGTATTCGGCCTCGAGACGCGTCGCCAGCACGTCGAGCTGGAGCGCGCCGACGACGCCGACGATCGGACCCGAGCCGTCATGCGGCGTAAACACCTGCACGACGCCCTCTTCCGCGAGCTGCTGCAAGGCTTCGCGCAGCTTCTTCGCCTTCATCGCGTCGCCGATGAGAATGCGGCGCAGGATTTCAGGCGCGAAGCTCGGCACGCCGCGAAAGACGATCTCTTCGCCCTCGGTCAGCGTATCGCCGATGCGCAGCTGCCCGTGATTGGGCAGGCCGACGACGTCGCCGGCATAGGCCTCATCGGCGATCGAGCGGTCGCGCGCGAAGAAGAATTGCGGCGCGTTGATCGGAATATTCTTGCCGGTGCGGATGAGCTTCGCCTTCATGCCGCGCGAGAGCCTGCCCGAACAGACCCGCATGAAGGCGATGCGATCGCGATGGTTGGGGTCCATATTCGCCTGGATCTTGAAGACGAAGCCGGTCATCTTCGGCTCTTTCGCTTCAACTAGACGCTTGTCGGCCTCCTGGGCGCGCGGGCTCGGCGCATATTCGGCCATCGCGTCGATGAGATCGCGCACGCCAAAATTGCGCAGCGCGCTGCCGAAGAAGACCGGCGTCAGATGGCCTTCGCGGAACGCCGCGAGATCGAAGGGCTTGCTGCCCTCTTCGGCGAGCATCGCCTCCTCGCGCCACGCATCGGCGCCGCCCGGCAGCAGCGTATCGAACAGCGGATCGTCGAGGCCGCTCGTCGTCAATTCATCGCCATCCTTGTCGAGCTGTCGGACGGATTTCGTTGCGAAGCGATATGTTCCAGCGAAGCTTTTTCCAGAACCGATCGGCCACGCAATCGGCGTCGCGTCGAGGGCAAGAGTTTTCTCGATTTCGTCGAGGAGATCGAACGGATCGCGCGCCTCGCGGTCGAGCTTGTTGATGAAGGTGACGATCGGAATGTCGCGCAGCCGGCAGACTTCGAAAAGCTTCCGGGTGCGCGCCTCGATGCCCTTCGCCGCGTCGATCACCATCACCGCGGCGTCGACGGCGGAGAGCGTCCGATAGGTGTCTTCGGAGAAGTCCTCATGGCCGGGCGTATCGAGCAGGTTGAAGACGCAGCCGCCATATTCGAAGGTCATCACCGAGGTGACCACCGAGATGCCGCGCTCGCGCTCGATGCTCATCCAGTCCGAGCGCGTTTGCTGGGCGTTGCGCTTGGCCTTCACCGCGCCGGCGAGCTGAATCGCGCCGCCGAACAGCAGCAGCTTTTCGGTGAGCGTCGTTTTGCCGGCGTCGGGATGCGAGATGATCGCGAAGGTGCGGCGGCGGGAGACGGGGTCGGTGGGAGGAGACACAACAGCCTTATACTTGGTCAGCCATTCCGGCGACGTGATCAAACATGCGTTTGAGGTGGCCGGATATCAAAGAGCGAATATCTGTAGGGTAATCTTTCCTATCAAATAGCGACGACTCAACCCCTTCTCTAAACATTTGGACAGCCTGCGAGGTAGACATTTCATCACTACCGGCTTTTGCGTTCTGTAGATTTGCGAAGTTTGCGGCCGACACTAACGCTGTTGCGTAAAAGGCGTGCTCAAGCGCCAATAGTCGCGCTAAATCGTCCCTATCGAAGTCAGCGCTCATGTCTCGTTCTCACCGTGCGGAAGTCATGAACAATCATTAAATGATTCGGAATCAACTAACACGACGATCCGAGCCTAACTGGTCGCCGCCGCTCACGCCGCCAACTCCCGCAAGACTTCGGGACGCCGCTCGGCGATTTTGTAGAGCGTCAACGCGGCGCCGGAAGGTTTGCGGCGGCCCTGCTCCCAATCCTGCAAGGTGCGCACGGAAACCCCGAGCAGCGCCGCGAATGCCGTTTGGGAAAGTCCAGACGCCAGCCTCGCCCCGACAAACTCTGGAACATCCGGCTTATGAACGCGCGCCCGCACGCCGGCCTTCATCTCGCGCACCGAGGCCAGCAACTCCGCGCCAACGTCCAACTTGACCGGGCTCTTGGCCGGCTTCGGCGCTGCCCTAGACATTGTCAATTTCCTTTCTGATCTGCCGAAGTACATCGGGCGAAATATTCTCGCGCGTGGATTTTGGATAAACGAGCAGAAGCCATATCTCGCCTTCGGCGAGACGGCTGAAATAGATCACACGAACGCCGCCGCGTTTGCCTCGGCCGCTTCCGCTCCACCGCACTTTTCGCAGCCCGCCCGACCCGGGAATGATATCGCCCGCATCGGGATTCGCCGCGATAAATTCGATGAATGCGGCTCGTTCGTCATCTCGCCAGCATTGTCCGGCCAGCCTGACAAATGTTGGCGTCTCGACGACCATGAACACGGCGACAGTATACGGCACTGCCGTATCACGTCAACTGCGGTTACGATTCAAAATCCCCCGCCAGCGCGGCGCGCGTGGCTTCCGACAGCACCGCCATATGGCTGTAGTTGGGATGCGTGAGGCCCAGGATCGCGCGGGCGTTCGGCGCGCTGAAGGCGGCGATCTGCGCATCGGTGAAGGGAAAGTGCACGAATTGCACGCTGCTCGCCTTGCCCTCTTCGGAAGTGCGATCCTGATCTTCCTCGGCCTTGCCGGCGATGCGCTCGCCGCCGACTTCGATGAAGGCGGTTTGCTCGATGCCGCCGAGCTGCGCCAACACGCGGGCGCGGCGCAGCGCGTCGTCGATTTCGATCATGAAGGTGGCGATCAGCTCCCTGCCCTTGGGGATGAGCGGATTATAGGCGGCGAGTTCGTCCATGAGCTGCGCTTCGCCGCCGCGCTCGATATGCAGCATTTCCTGCACCTGCAGCCACATCGTATCAAAATTCTCGAAGTAGAAGGTGACGTAAGGCCCGACCTCGACCCGGCGATGCCGCTTGATCGCCGTGATGCGCTTGCGATGTTCGGCGCGACCCTTGGCGTATTCCGCCCAGGTAAGAATGTCGGCGGCGGTGAGTTCGAGACGGTTCGTCATTCTTTTGCTCCTCGCCCGATCATTCTGGCGCGGCAGTCGGTCTTCGGCAGTCGACAATTCTCCGACCGCCGACTGCCTATTGCCGACCGCCCATTTCATACGCCCTTGCCATCAGCACGATCGGATGGCCGACGCGCTCCGGCTTCGGCGTTTCGCCGCCGAGCGTTTCAATCTCCTGTTCGACATGCAGTCCGGCGAGCGGGCATTCCGAGACGATATGCGGCTTGCCGGCGCTTTGCATCTGCCGCGCGGCGGGCTTGCCGACTTTCATCGCGACTTCGAAATTGCCCTTCTTATAGCCCCATGCGCCGCCGTGTCCCGAGCAGCGCTCGACCACCGTCACGTCGGCTTGCGGAATCAGCGCCAGCAGCTCCGCGCCTTTCTGGCCGATGTTCTGGGCGCGCGAATGACAGGACACATGGAAGGCGACGCCGCCGTCGAGCGGCGTCATGCCGTCGGCCAGCCCCTCCTTGCGGGCGATGTCGACGATATATTCGGAAAGGTCGAATGTCGCCTCAGCCAGCCGCTTGACGCTTTCGTCCTCGGGCAGGATGAGCGGCCATTCGAATTTCAGCATCAGCGCGCAGGACGGCACCGGCGCGACGATGTCGTAGCCCTGTTCAATGTATGGCGCAAAACCCGCCGCGACCGTTCGCGCCGCTTCGGCCACCTCTTCGATCATGCCCTGTTCGAGCTTCGGCATGCCGCAGCAGGCGGGATGAACGACTTTGGTCTCGACGCCGTTCCTGGCGAGCACGGCGAGCGCCGACATGCCGATCGACGTATCGTTATAGTCGCCGTAGCAGGTCGCGTAGAGCGCCGCCTTGCGCGCTTTCGCGGGCGCGGATTCATCGCGCGCCGGCGGATGCGCGGCAGCCTGCGCCTCGAGCGTCTTGCTGGCGTATGTCGGCAACTCAGCGTTGCGATCGACGCCCGCCGCCTTCTCCTCGAGATCGCGCATCGTCTTATTGTCGCGGCGCGTCGCCCAATTCACCGCGCCCGAGATCAGCGTCGCCCATTTGCCGTTGCGGTCGGTGTCGGCAAGCGCGCGATCGGCGGCGGACACGCCCTTCTTCTTCGCCTCGACGGCGCGATAGCGCAGGATCAGATGCGGAAAGTCGATATTGAATTCATGCGGCGGCACATAGGGGCACTTCGTCATGAAGCACATGTCGCAGAGCGTGCAGGCGTCCACGACTTTTTTAAAGTCCGCGCTGGCGACGGTGTCGAGTTCGCCGCTTTTCGACTCGTCGACGAGATCGAAGAGCCGCGGAAATGAATCGCACAGATTGAAACAGCGCCGGCACGTATGACAAATATCGAAGACCCGGCGCATTTCGGCGTCGAGCTTCGCCTCGTCGTAAAAATCGGGGCTTCGCCAATCCAGCGGATGCCGGGTCGGCGCCTCGAGACTGCCTTCTCTCATGATGGTCCTATGTTGCGACCGCAACCGTCATTGCGAGGCGCGTCAGCGACGAAGCAATCCAGCAGCCTCACGGCGGCCTTGGATTGCTTCGCTTCGCTCGCAATGACGAAGTCGTTGGGCTGGCGCCTTACTTCAGCTCGTCGAGCGCGCGCTGGAAGCGGCCGGCGTGCGAACGCTCGGCCTTGGCGAGCGTCTCGAACCAGTCGGCGATCTCCTCGAAGCCCTCTTCGCGGGCCGAGCGCGCCATGCCCGGATACATGTCGGTATATTCGTGGGTCTCGCCGGCGACGGCGGCCTTGAGATTGTCGGCGGTCTTGCCGATCGGCAGGCCGGTGGCCGGATCGCCCACGACCTCGAGGAACTCGAGATGGCCATGAGCATGGCCGGTCTCGCCTTCGGCGGTCGAGCGGAACACGGCGGCCACGTCATTGTAGCCTTCGACGTCGGCCTTTTGAGCGAAATACAGATAGCGGCGGTTCGCCTGCGATTCGCCGGCGAAAGCGGCCTTCAGATTGTCTTCGGTCTTGCTGCCCTTGAGCGTAGCCATTTATTGCCTCCGGATGTCGAGTCGGCGGGCCGGCGGGGCCCGCGACGCAGGAATTAGAATAATTAAAAACTGGCGTCTGTCCAACCCAAAATCCGCCGTCCCGACGCGGGCATTGGTCGCAGGCGCCAGAAGCGGCCGCCCGGGCGGCGGCGCTATTTGATGGCGACCGCCATCGAATTCGGCCCGTTCAGCGGCTCGATGCGCGCGCTGGAGAAGCCGGCGTCCTTCATCCAGCCCCGGCAGTCGGCGCCGGTGAAATCGAACCCGCCGTCGGTCTCGATGAGCATGTTGAGGCTCATCAGCAGGCCGAAGGAGTTCTCGCGGCGATCGTCGTCGATCATCGCCTCATAGACGATCAGCGCCCCGCCTTCGGGGAGCGCGTCATAGGCTTTCTTCAGCAGCATGCTCTTTTGTTCGAGATCCCAGTCATGGAGAATATGGCCCATGATGATGACGTCGGCCTTCGGCAAGGCGTCGTTGAAAAAATCGCCTGCATGGAAGCGCAGGCGATCGGCCAGTCCGTTGGCGGCGACGAATTCCTCGAAGACGGGCCCGACCTGCGGCAGATCGAAGCCTGCGCCGGAAAGATGCGGATGCGCCCGCGCGATGGTGACGGGGACCATGCCTTGCGCAGCGCCAACATCGACAAATGTCTTGTAGTCGCGCCACGGGAATTTTTCGGCGATCGCTTGCGCGGCGCCGGCGCTGACGCCGCTCATCGCCGCCAGAAACCCGCGCAGGCGTTTCGGATCGGCGTAAAGCGCCGCGAACAAATCGCTCGCGTCCCGATTTTCGCTCTGGCGTCGGCCGGTCTTGAGCGCTTCGGTGAGATTGCCCCAGCTCTCATAGAGACGGGCATTGGCCATTTCCAGCAGGCCGCCGACATAGGTCGGCCGGCCGCGCACGAGGAACAATGCCGTCTCAGGCGTATTGGCGTAGCGCCCGTTGGCGTCGCGCTCCAGAATTTTCAGCGCCACGAGCGCATCGAAAAAGTCGTGCGCGGAACGCTCGTGCAGGCCGAGTTTGGCCGTCAACGCCGCAAGATCGGCCGGGCCGTCGGCGAGGGCGTCGAAGACGCCGAGCTCGACCGCAGAGAGCAGCGTCTTGGCGTTCCAGAACGACATGCCGATAGCGAGGAGTTTTTCGGGATCAGGATTTGCGGACATAATGGTTTCCCTGAGCGTGTGAGCGAACCGGCTCATGCGTCGAGGCCTTTAATCACATGGCGGACCGATACGATAGATTCGTCACGCTCGCGGCGAATGAAATCGAGGGCGTCGATTACCGGATTTGCGTCATGAAGCGCGCCTCTCCGATCGCGATCGTCGCGCCGCATGGCGGGCTGATCGAGCCCGGAACCTCACAGATCGCGGCGGCGATCGCCGCGGACCGATTCTCGCTCTATTGCTTCGAAGGCCTGAATCGCGCCAACAGCGCACGCCTGCACATCACATCCGCGCGATTCGACGAGCCGCGAGCGCTAGCGCTCGTCTCGGCCGCCGAGGTTGCAATCGGCGTTCATGGCCGCAAGGATGGGGGAGACGATGCGTCGATCTGGGTCGGCGGCCTGCATGAGAGTCTGCGCGACGCAATTTACGGAGCGCTCGCAAGCTCGGGCTTCAAAGCGAAACCGGTTGGAGACGACCATCGCTTGGCGGGGCGCGATCCGGCCAATATCTGCAACAGATGCCGCGGCGGCGCCGGCGTGCAGCTTGAACTACCGAAAACGCTGAGAGACGCGCTCGTCCGTGAGGCAGGCCGCCGCGCCGCCCTAGCGGCGGCAGTGCGCGACGCGCTTGAGCGCGCAGCGCCGCCATCGGCTTAATCCTTTCGATTTCCCACGTAAGGATTGTCCCCCGCCTTTTTCGATATCCGGATCGGCACGCCGGGAAGGTCGAATGTCTTGCGCAGTCCATTGATCAGGAAGCGCTCATAGCTTGCCGGCAATTCGTCGAGCTGATTGCCGAAGAGCACGAAATGCGGCGGCCGCGACTTCGCCTGGGTGATGTAACGGATTTTGATGCGCCGTCCGGACACCGCCGGCGGCGGCGTCTGTTCGACCTGGTTCAAGAGCCAGCGATTGAGCCGCGCCGTGGCGATGCGCTTGTTCCATGTCTCATGGACGGCGACGATCGCCTGCATCAGCCTGTCGAGCCCCTCCCCCGTCGCGCCGGAGACCGGCGTCACCGGACAGCCGCGCAGTTGCGGCAGCAGGCGCTCGGCGTCCTCGCGCAGTTTCACGAGCGTCGCGCCGCGATCCTCGATGAGGTCCCATTTGCCGAGCGCGATGACGACGGCGCGCCCTTCGCGGGCGGCGAGATCGGCGATCGAGAGATCCTGCTTCTCGAAGGGAATCGTCGAATCGACGAGCAGCACGACGACTTCGGAAAACCGCACGGCGCGCAGCGCGTCGGCGGCCGAGAGCTTTTCGAGCTTATCGACGACGCGGGCGCGCTTACGCAGGCCGGCGGTGTCGAAGAGCTTCATCTTGCGGTCGCGCCATTGGAAATCGACCGAGATCGAATCCCGCGTGATCCCCGCTTCGGGGCCGGTCAGCAGACGCTCCTCGCCGAGGATGCGATTGATCAGCGTAGATTTGCCGGCGTTGGGCCGGCCGACGACGGCTATGCGCAAGGGCTTCGTCACGTCGAGGTCGCTGCCGTCTTCCTCGTCGTTCCTCGAATTCTCATCGATGACGATGTCTTCGTCGGTGGGCTCGGCGGTCTCTTCGGGCAGCGCCTCGCGCAGCGCATCGTAGAGTTCGCCCATCCCCTCGCCATGTTCAGCGGAGAGCGGCACGGGATCGCCGAGGCCCAGCGAAAAGGCGTCATAGGCGCCGGCCTCGCCCGCCCTTCCTTCCGCCTTGTTGGCGACAAGGATCACGGGCTTTCCGGCGCGACGGACAAGATCGGCGAAATACTTATCGTCGGGCGTCACGCCGACCCGCGCGTCGATGAGAAAGAGAATGGCGTCGGCGGCAAGGATCGCGCTCTCGGTCTGGGCGCGCATGCGTCCTTCCAACGTCGCGCGCGCGCCTTCTTCGAGCCCGGCGGTGTCGATGATGGTGAAGCGCAGATCGGCGAGCTTGGCGTCGCCCTCGCGACGATCGCGGGTGACGCCGGGACGGTCGTCGACCAGCGCCAGCTTCTTGCCGGTCAACCGGTTGAACAGCGTCGATTTGCCGACATTCGGCCGGCCAATGATGGCGAGCGAAAAGGACATGACTCGTTTCTCGCCGCCCCGCCGCGCCGCTTGCGCGCTACTTCGACGGCTTCACCTCGAAAGGCGCGTCGCCGGAAGCCGCGGCGCCTTCCTGTTCCGGCTCGATCACCGGCGTCACGGTGACATTGCCGCTCGTCGCGCCCCCTCCCGCGGGCGCGGCCGCCGGCGCCGGCTTGGGTCCGCGCTTGGCGTGCAGCAACCCGCGATATGCCGCGGCGCGCTGACGCATCGATTGCGGCGCGTCGCGGTCGCTGAGCAGAATGTCGAAGACTCGCTCCGCCTCGTCGAAATCATTATTGGCGAGCGCGTCGAGGCCGTTCCATTCCTGCGCCGAAAAGCGGAAGGCGCCGTTCGAGGTCATCATCGGACCGAGCGCGCGCTCCATTTTCTCGCGGCTGCCGCCATCGAGAATGATCAGGGCGGCGCGCAGCAGCGCCACTTCCTGATTGAGCTTGTCGACGTTCTTATCCTCGGCGATGGCGTTCAATTCCTCCAGCGCCAGCGCCTTGTCCTCGCGCAGTTCGGCGGCGCGGATGCGGGCGAGCGTCGCATAGCCCTTGGGTCCGTCCTTGGTGAGCGCGTCGAAGGCGGCGGCGGCTTCCTTGGCCTTCCCGTCATTGGCGAGCGCGACCGCGGCTTCGAAGCGCGCATTGGCGGCCTCGGCCGCTTTTTGGCGGTTCGACTGGTAATAGCTCCAGGCGCCGGTGGCGGCGACGACCAGCACCGCAAGGATCACGATCGGCGTCTGATAGCGCCGCCAAAGCTCCGCCGCCTTGTCGCGCCGGACGTCTTCATCGACCTCGTGGAAAATATCGGACATCTGCTCCAGACCCTTGACTTAGCCCGGTAAAGCCAGGCTGGCCGCAGCCGTTAGCACAGGCGGCGGCCAAATGCGAGCGAAGCCGGTCAGTTGGCGGCGGGCTGCTTGGCGGCGCTGACGCGCCATACCGAGCCGCCCACGTCATCGGCGACCAGCAGGCCGCCGCGCTTGTCGATGATCACGCCGACCGGCCTGCCCTGCGCTTCGCCGCGCTCGTTCAAAAAGCCGGTCAGCACCTCTTTCGGCCCGCCGACCGGGACGCCCTTCTCGAATTTTACGAAAATGACGCGATAGCCGACGCGCGGATTGCGGTTCCACGAGCCGTGCTGGCCGACGATCACGCCGTTCTGGAATGGCCCCAGCGCCGCCTCCGTGACGAATGTCAGGCCGAGCGAAGCCGTATGAGAGCCGAGCGCGTAATCCGGCTTGATCGCCTCCTTGACCAACTCCGGATTTTCTGGCTGCGCGCGCACGTCGACATGCTGGCCATAGTAACTGTACGGCCAGCCGTAAAACGCGCCCTCGCGCACCCCGGTCATGTAATCCGGCACCAGATTGTCGCCGAGTTCGTCGCGTTCATTCACCGCGACCCAGAGGTCGCCGGTCGCCGGATTCCAATCCATCCCGACCGGATTGCGCAGGCCGGAGGCGTAGACGCGCATGTCGGCCGTCACCGGATTGATTTCGAGAATGTCGGCGCGGTTATGCTCCTCCTCCATCCCATGCTCGGCGACATTGGAGTTCGACCCGACGCCAACGTAAAGACGCGAGCCCACCGGGTCGGCGACAAGGCTCTTGGTCCAGTGCCAATTTCGTCCAGACGGCAGATCGACGAGTTTCTCCGGCGGCGCTTCGATGCGCGTGTCGCCCTCCTTATAGGGAAAGCGCACAAGCGAATCAGCGTTGGCGACGTAAAGCCGATCGCCAATGAGCGCCATGCCGAAGGGCGAATTGAGATTATCCAGAAAAGTCTCCTTCGTTTCGGCGACGCCGTCGCCGTCCGCGTCGCGCAGCAGCGTGATCCGGTTGGCGCTCGACTTATCTGCGCCGGCTTGATGCATGTAAATGCGCATGATGAAGCCGCGAATGCCGCCGGCGCCGCCTTCTTCTGATTTCGGCGCGTCGGTTTCCGCGACGAGAATGTCGCCGTTCGGCAATTCATAGAGCCAGCGCGGATGGTCGAGCCCCGTGGAAAACGCGTCGACGCTTAGACCCTCCGCGGGCACGGGCTTTTCGACGCCGCGCCAACCCACCGCTGACGCGACGTTCACATAGGGAAAAGCGCCGGTCGGATGAGGTTCGGGCAGCGTCGGATTGGGACCATATCCCGCGCTTTCCGGAAGTTCAGGGCCGCGATCGCAGGCGGCCAGCGCCATCGCGGCCAGCGCGAAAAGGATTTTCCAGACACCATTCGCCGCCATTGCGCCTTCTCCCCGAACATCGCCGGCAAACGTCGCCTATCGACGCCCGGCGATGCAGACAAATATATCATTACGACGCCGCTATAATGGCGCGGCCGAAGCCGCTCTCAAGTCCTCGACGTCGCCATGGCGAAACGCCGACGAGTCGAAAGGCGGACGCATTTAGGTCGGCGTGGGCGGCTGGATTTATGCGGGCGCGCGCTGATCGAGCGAATTTCGAGCTAGATATCTATATCCGCCCAAATCGCCGCATGATCGGACGCGCCGTCTTCCTTGCGTTGGAGTTCCGGATAGGCCTCCCAGCGCCTGGCCCGCGCGCCGGGCCACAGCCCCTTTCGAAACACCCCGCCGCCGGTGACCTTGCCGAACAGCGCCGGCGACAGCAGAATGAAATCGATTTTGTTTTCGGCCGAGCAATTGCCGTAAGTGCCAGGGTAACCGCCGTTGTCGAATGTCGGATGCAGGAAAATGTCCTTCAGATCCGTCCCCTGGATTAGCGGACTCAAGGGATCGCTGTCCGGCGTGTCATTGAAATCGCCCAGGACCGCGATGTTCTTGACTCCCATCGCAACCCGCTCGTCATAAATTTCCTTGACGCGCTGCGCCTGATTGCGGCGCCGGTCGTTAGACGATTGTTGTGAGCCGTAGCCCTTGCTCTTGAAGTGATTGAGCATTACGAGAATACGCGCGCCGGACGGCGTCGTCACCTCATATTCGGCGCAGTCGCGCGAAAATATCAGGTCGCGCTCGCCCGTCATGTCGTCGACATGGCTGCGCAGCGGGCCGATCGGAAAATCCCGACGGGTCAGCAGGCCGACATCGATGCCGCGGGCGTCGTTGCCGTCGATCACCATCGCGTGACGATAGGCTTCGCCGCCAAGCGCGGAGATCACGTCATTATTGAAATCCCGCAGCACCGGCCGGCTTTCGACTTCGACGACGCCCAGAACGTCCGCCTCGATGTCCCGCATCACACGCGCGGTATTTTTCATCGCCTGTTCGTCGATCGGCTCGTCGATCAATTCCAGCGATCCAACCCAATCGGCGCGGCCGTCGGCGACGATTTCGACGCCGCCGGATCTCGGCCGTCTGAGCAACGCGCCTCGGTTACGCCGCAGGATGACAAATTCGCTGATATCCGTTCTCTCCAGGCCAAGCTGCTTTAAGAGCTTCACCATGCGGCTCTTGTCGGCGGCGCTGTAGGTCGGCTGCGCGAGCAACCCGCCCAGTTCCGCGAAACGATCGAGGATCGGCCCGCCATCAGCCGCATTTTTGAGATTCAACGCGCGTGCGCGATCGAAAAGATTCTCGACGTTATAGGAAGCAAGTCTCATCAAATCGCCCCACATGCAAAAAGTTACAGAACCGCGAGAGCGTAAGGCTCCTCGGGCGACGTGACAAGACCATGACGAAGGATGCGCTACATGGCGGCCGAGCGCGGCCTATCGTCCGCGCCGGCGCTCGACGCCGATCGCGCCTCTTTGAGCGCAACCTTCGTCGCCAGCGCGGCGCCGAAAAGCCCCAGGGCGGCGAGCCATGCGCTCGCCTGAAATCCGACGTTGAAGGCGTCGCGCGCAGCGGACAGCGTCCGCTCCGCCTGTGCGGCGGGAAGCAATGTCGCGGCGTCCACGGCGCCGCCGAGAGTCGCCGCGGCGGCTCCCGCGACATCGGCGGGAAGCCCCGCGACGACGCCGGCCATTTTTGATCGATAGATCAGCGTGACGAGACTGCCGAGCACGCCGATGCCGAGCGCGCCGCCGAGTTCATTCGCGGTCTCCGACAGAGCTGAGGCCGCGCCGGCGCGCGATGGCGGCGCCGAGGTGACGATGATTTCCGTCGTCAGCGTGATGACCGGCGTGAAACCGACGAGCAGCAGCGACGACAGAAGGACGGCGTAAAAACCGCTCGCCAGCGCAAGGCCGACGAAGCCTGTTCCCGCAACGACCAGCCCGCCTACGAGAAGATCGACAGGCTTGATCCTGCGCGCGAGGGCCGGCGTCGCGAAGGAGCCGATCGTAAAAATGATCGCCGACGGCGTCGACCACAGCCCCGCGTCGAACGGCGTCAATCCCGTGACGAGCTGAAAATACTGCCCAAGCAGGATGAACGCGCCGAACATGAAGAAGACGCCAAGGATGTTGATGCACAGCGCGATGTTGAGCGGCAGCGATCGAAACAGCGCGAGATCGATCAGCGGGTCTTCGAGCCGGGCCTGTCGACGCACAAATAGAATCGCGAGCGTGACGCCCGCCGCCATCGTCCCGACCGAGTCGGCGCCGATTCCCGCTTCGGCGGCGCGCTTCAAGCCGTAAATGAAGGACAGCACCGCCGTGAGCGATAGAAGCGCGCTGACGATATCCAGTCGGCCCGCGTCCGGATCGCGATATTCCGGCAAAAGCATCGGTCCGAGAATAAGCAGAAGCACCATCACCGGAACGCCAGCGATGAAGACCGAGCCCCAGCCGAAAGATTGGATGAGCCCGCCGCCGACGAGCGGCCCGATAATGGCGCCGGCGGAGAAGGCGGAAATCCACATGCTGACCGCAAAGGTCCGCTCTTGCGGATCGCGGAACATGTTGGTGATGAGCGACAGCGTCGAGGGCGCCAGAGTCGCTCCCGCAACGCCGAGCGCGGCGCGCGCAAGAATGAGCGTCTGCGCCGACTTCGAGAAGGCCGCGACAACCGACACAGCGCCGAAGGCGGCGGCGCCCAGCAGCAACACCCTGCGGCGGCCGATGCGATCGCCAAGCCCGCCCATGATCATCAGGAAGCCCGCGACCATGAAGCCGTAAATGTCGATGATCCAGAGCAGTTGCGACGCGCTCGGCCGGAGCTCCGCCGTCAGCGACGGAATGGCGAGGTTGAGGACCGTCAGGTCCATCGAATAGACCATGCAGGGCAGAGCGATGACGGCGAGCCCGATCCACTCCCGGCGCGTCGCCTTGAGCGAAGAATCGGCTGCGTCTGGCGCGGCGCTGTGCAAGGGACGCTCCGTCAACGTTTTAACGCGAACCATAGTGTGGCGTTGCGGCGCGCCACCCCGACGCTTCGCCTCAAAGGGAAAGCGAATGCGCAACCGAGATCGGGCGCCGCCAGGCCACTTGTTACTTGAGGTCGATTCGAACTTCGTTCAACCGTTTGTTCAATCAAGGGCGCAAACCCCCACCCTCCCCTTGAGGGGGAGGGTCGCATTGCGCAGCAATGCGGGGTGGGGTGACAGCCCCAATGAATCCGTCGGAGCGCAAGCGCGCCAAACGGCAAATATTTGCGACGCTGCTTCACCCCACCCCGGCGCTGCGCGCCGACCCTCCCCCTCAAGGGGAGGGTGCAGGCGTACACGAAAATAAACATATCCCCTTCCGCTCGCCTGCCCGCATACTCGCCCCGCCTCGCCAACTGAAAGGGGCGCCGTCAGGGTCGGCGGCGCTGGCGGGGACGGTTAAGCGCAGGACGACGACGCTCGCTCCTGCGTCGAGCGCTCCGACCGCCGATCGGGTCTCCTCCTCGCGTGGAGGGCGCATCACATGCGCGAAATGGCTCGGCCGAATGCTTTAAGGCCGCACGCCGGGAACGAGTACCTAGAACGGGCAAAGTTCCAGCGGCCAGGGCGGCGAATATGAGGCTCTTGCGCTGCGCCCAAAACGGCGCCTCGTGGAAAAAGACCGTGTCCGGGATTGTCTCAACGGCCCCGACCACAATTCGCTCTTATCGCACTCGGCCGAGCAACGGGGCCGAGGCGTCCCGGACCGCCCTTTTTTTGCCCGCGCCCAATGGCGGCGGGGGAATCGACGCTGCGCGTCAGCGGCGGCCTCGCAAGAAATCGCGTGAAAGCGTGATATAAGGCGCCTTCTTCGAGGAATTTCATGACACGGTCCGACACTTCCCTGGCGCCCGATGCAAAACTTAAGCCCTCGCTCGCCGGCATGACCCGCGCCGAGATTGGCGACTCGCTGCGCGCGCTCGGCTTGCCCGAGCGCGAAATCCGCATGCGCGTGTCGCAGCTCTGGCACTGGACCTATTTTCGCGGCGCGCGCGATTTTGGCGACATGCTGAATGTCTCGAAGTCGCTGCGGGCGCGGCTCGCCGACGCCTTCGCCCTGCGCCTGCCGGACATCGTCGAGGAACAGATTTCGATCGACGGCACGCGCAAATGGCTGCTGCGGCTGCAGCCCGTCGACGCCTTCGACAGAGGCGCGGAAGTCGAATGCGTCTATATCCCGGAAAGCGACCGCGGCACGCTTTGCGTCTCCTCTCAGGTCGGCTGCACCTTAAATTGCAGCTTCTGCCATACCGGCACGCAGCGGCTCGTGCGCAATCTGACGACCGCCGAAATCGTCGGCCAATTGCTCGTCGCCCGTCAGCGGCTCGGCGACTTTCCCGATCGCGAGCGGCCGACCGACGGTCTCGTGCCGTCGGGCGAAGGCGTGCGCGCCGTTTCCAACATCGTCTTCATGGGCATGGGCGAGCCGCTCTATAATCTCGACAGCGTCATGGCGGCGGTCGACGTCATGGCCGACGGCGACGGGCTGGCGCTCTCTAAACGCCGCATCACCGTCTCGACCTCCGGCGTCGTGCCGCAGATCGAGCGCCTCGGCGCCGAATGCGGACCGGCGCTGGCGATTTCGCTGCACGCCGTGCGCGACGAATTGCGCAATGAACTCGTGCCGCTCAACAAGAAATATCCGATCAAAGAATTGCTGCAGGCCTGCCGCGACTACCCCGGCGCGTCGAACGCAAGGCGCATCACCTTCGAATATGTGATGCTGAAAGGCGTCAATGACTCGCCCGGCGAAGCCAGGGAACTGGTGCGGCTGCTCAAAGGCCTGCCGGCGAAGATCAATCTCATTCCCTTCAATCCCTGGCCCGGCGCGCCTTACGAGTGCTCGGACTGGGAGACGATCGAGCGCTTCTCCGACATCGTGTTCAACGCCGGCTACGCCAGCCCGGTGCGCACTCCGCGCGGCCGCGACATTCTCGCCGCATGCGGGCAGTTGAAGAGCGAGACGGAAAAGCTGCGGGCGCGGGCGCGCCTCGCCCGATAGTGATGATCACTACGTTTACGCTACAGCCCTGCGATAGAATATGACATTGCCGCATCAGCCGGCGCGAAGGAGCAAAGTCGCTTCCGAGCTATCTTCGATTGTTTCGGTGTCCTCGCCCTCTTCCGGGACATTGCCGCTATAGGCGGCCTTGCCCATCGCCTGTTCGATCAGGCCAAGCAGGCGCTTTTGCCGATCTTCCATGAACGCCTCGAATTTGTCCGCGCGGAGAAGGGCGGGGTCGATGAGGTGCGATTGCAGATAGCTGTCCAACTTTTCGCTGGCGATTGGCGGCGTGGAACTGTTTCCGTTTTCCAACTTCGCCAGATATTCGCTTGGCGCAACGCCGCCAATGATCCTGTTGGTGCGATACGACAGGGGAGTCTTGTTGATGATGGAATCGAACACGGCAGGCTTGATGCCCTGCGTCTTGCACCAGTCCTGCGGGAAGATGTGGTGAATATCCACGTTCTCCCCGAAAAACACCGTATGGTCAAACTTCTGGCCCGACCGGAAATCCTGCGTGCCTTCCTTCATCAGCAGGGCGTTCATGCCCTTATAGGCCGCTGAAAGTCGCATCCGCATGGTTTTCAGACGGTCGGAGCGAAAGATGGTTTCACTGACCGTCGACGGCTCTGGGCCGCCGCTCAACCAGCGCGGCACTTCCATGAAATCCTTGGCGATGCGCGTTTCGACGGCGGAACCGTAAAGCTCGCCGAACACGCCGTTCCAATACCACTGAACCAGCCTTGCCCGGTTGGCCTCATGCTCCCAAGCATCGCCAATGTCGGCGAGGATCGCCGCCAACGGCACAATCTGCGACTGATAAGGCAGATCGAAAATGCGATAGATATGGAGCATGTGCAGGAACTTGGCGGCTTGGACGAAACCGCGTTCCACCCGCGCTTCATATTTCTTGTAGGCTTCGAGAGGCAGGTCGAGCAGTGCTTGCCGGTTTCCGGAAACCGCTGGCAATTCCTTGCCTTCCTTGCCCGCCTGTTCGGCGGCACGCCGCCGGTCGCGGGTGAAAAAGAGGGAAATGGCCTGCAAGAAATCGGTATTGCCGACACCGGCCAAAATACCGACATCGGAATCCGCAGGGCGCAGGGTATCGGCAAGCCGCTGATGGCGACCTTTGACACCCTCATCACCATACCAGTCCTTGCGTAGCTCATGGCCGGAGGCGGCATACATGGCCGTGACCAGTTCGAAGGCATCGAGCGGCTTGCCGCCTGTATTCACTTTCTCAAACACGACGCAGACGGCTTCCTTGGAGGTCGAACGGTCGAGCGCGATCACCGGCACGCGATACATCTTGAAGTTTTCAAGCACCTCTTTCTTGAAGGTGCGGAACTGTTCCCGCGCCGCCTTATGTTCTTCGCCCGACCAGTGATCGTTGAATCCGTCCTGCCACGTATCCCAATCGAAGACCTGACTGACCGGGAACATCAGCGCCGCATATTCCTTTTCCGGCGTGGACAGATCGAGGGTGACTTCGCGCCCGAAATCCGTGCGCTCCATGCGATCTTCCGGTATGCCCAGCACGGCTTCCTCACGGTCCACAGTCTCGTCAATCGCTTTGGCGATGTCGATGTAGAACCACCGTTTCACGCGCTTCTTTTTCGGGGTGACGGTTTCCACGACCTTGCCGCGCAACGACACCTGATAGAGCGAGGTCATGCGCTGCTGACCATCGAGCAGAAGCGATTGCGGCGCTGTCTGGCGGGCTTCCGCCGGAGCGCCCTCGACGGGGCGAGGCTTGAAATTGACCGGCCCGCCGGTGTCCAGCGACATGAGCGAACCTACGGGAAAGGCGCGCGAAATCGAGGCGATCAGGCTCTTGATTCGATCTTCGTCCCAAACCCAGCTTCGCTGGAAATCCGGCAACTGGATGACGCCCCGATGGCATTCATCGAGCAGCCGGTGAAGGTCGATAGGATTGGTCTGGAAGGACGACCCCGCCATGTCTTGTATGCTCCCTCCTCGCTATGCCGCTTGGGATCGGCAGCAATATCGCGTCATAGAGGCCGACTGGCCACGAGTGGCGGCGGGGTAAGATTATCTACCCGGTGCGCTTTCTACGTCCGTTCGTGAAAAATCATTTCCCTTGTAAAGGAGCGGCAAGCCATGCGCTTGCGCGCAGGCGTATGAAAAACAGTCGCCCATATTCAATTGCGCCGGATGACGCCCTTCGCCAAACCTCTCGAAGGCCTGCACGGCGCCGGCCGCAATATGGCGATCGATTGTCGTGATCTCGATCGACGCAGTCTCGATGAAGTCACTTATGACCGCGCCGGCCTGTTCGCTCGACCATTGGTTTTCGCGCATGAGAGCGACGGTCGCCTCAAATATGGCGATGGGCGAAGTAAGGCGCATCATAGCGCCGTCGATGGCTTCTGCGAGCGCCCGCCCATCGGCTTCAGCTTTCAGGATGGCGACGATCGCCGAGGCGTCGATCATCATTCGGGATCACCCGAAAGATCGTCGAAGAATGCTTTATCTGCGCACGCCCCGGTTTTCGGCGCGGAAGCTACACGTCGAACAAGAGGCTGCAACCGCTGCCAGAGCGGCGTTTTCGCGCGTTCGCGCCGCAATTCGTTCTCGCAGGCTTCACGAATAGAATTCAAGATCGGCTTGCCCTTGGCTCTGGCAAGTTCCCGGATGATCCGATCCGTGCGCGCATCCTTGATGCTATAGGCCATGGAATATCTCCTGCTCGATATATATATATCCATCTCAAGGGAGGTATCCAAGGTTAACGGCAATTAGACGATCACCCGCTCTGACCTCCCATAAAAGGAAATTTTTTGTCGATCATGCAATTTGCTTGCGACGCCAACGAAGCAGCCCGGCGTAACCCGCCAAAGCCGCCAGCGCCGTGCAAATGGCGATGTTCCAATTGGCCAGCGTCAGGCCGAAAATCCATAAATTCGGCTCGTCGCAGCGCACGACTTTCGTGGTTTGAAGCTGCTTGATGAAATCGGCGACCGAAGGCGCCGTGGTCAGCGGTCCCGAACAATCGCTGGGCCCCGCGAAGATCTTCCACTCGACGCCCGAATGATAGGCTGAAAGCAGCGCGTCGCCGGCGAAGAGCAGCGCCATCAGCAGGAAGGCCGCGCGCGCCAGACGCTCCCTGCCCGTCTGCGCGGCAAGCGCGGCGAGCGGCGCGAGCCCGAAGGCGGCGTAATAGGGAACGCGCTCCTTATAGCAGAGCTCGCAGGGCAGAAAGCCGAGCGATTCGTAAATCCAGGCCCCGCCGATCGCCCCGACGGCCGCGGCGAGAACGAGGAGCGAGGCGTTGCGGGGCTCGATGATGCAATCGAGAAGGCTGCGCCAGTTCATTCGTCCGACCAATTCATTCGCGGGGCCGACGGTTCAAAACATTTTCGCGGCCAAGGCGAAGCCGGCGACGACGATGACGGCGAGCGCGCCCATGAACAGTCCGAAATGGCTTTCGAGCTTCGAGCGGATCTGATCGCCGAAATGATTGATCGCCGCCGCCAGCACGAAAAACCGCGCCCCCCGCGTCAGCATCGACAAGACGATGAACAGCGGGAAATTATAGGCGAGAAGTCCCGAAACAATCGTCACCAGCTTATAGGGAATTGGCGTGAAGCCCTTCACCAGAATGAAGATCGCGCCCCATTGCGCATAGAAGGCGCGCAGCGCCTCCATCTTCTCGCCATAGCCGTAAAGGCCGATCAGCCACTGGCCGATCGTGTCATAAAAGAGCGCGCCAAAGGCATAGCCAAGCGCACCGCCCGCGACCGAGGCGAGCGTGCAGATTGCGGCGAAATACCAAGCCTTCTTTGGCTCTGCGAGCGTCATCGGGACAAGGATCACATCGGGCGGCACCGGAAAGAAGGAACTCTCCGCAAAGGCGATCGCGCCGAGCGCGAAGGGCGCGTGCCGGCTACCGGCAAGCGACATGGTCCAGTCATAGAGCTTTTTCATTCGTTTCCGAAGTTGGGGAGGCGCGCCACGCGCATAGCACGTATCCTATGCGGAAAGAAGTTTCGCGGGTTGACGGGCGCCGAGGCGCGGCTAATATCCGCGCCGCTTCGCCGGTCTCGCCCGGCCAAAGCCCCTGTGGCGGAATTGGTAGACGCGCTCGACTCAAAATCGAGTTCCGCAAGGAGTGCTGGTTCGACTCCGGCCAGGGGCACCATCTCCTTTCATTTCTCCTCAAATATCAGTCAGCTAGGATCAGTTCTCAGTCACGCGCCGGTTTCGTCCCAGCCTTGTCCGGCGCCACTCGGAACGAAAGCCGGCGAGCCGCGTTATTGGGAGCAATCGCTTCGCGAACCTAACCTTTCGCTCATCTGAAGCGCAGATATTCCCAACCTCAAAACCCTCATAGATTGGCTGAAGGACGACGCGCATGTATATGACGCCAATCGACTTTCTCGACTTCGGGCTGCGCACCTTCATGCGTAACCCCTTTTTCAATCCCGAACGAATTTCCCTGCAGCAAGGGGAAAGCGACTTTCGCCTGTTGGACGCGAGAGAGGGACTGGTGGTGACGCTTGGTCCCGACACGTCCTTTTTTGATCGGCCCAGCAGATCCGTTTGCCGTTGGCCCGGAACGCGGACGATTCCGCGCCAGAGTCCGCATTCGGCGCCGAAACGCTCGTGGATCGCGAATGAATTCGCCACCTTCCTTTATGTGTGCTTTGGCGGCGGAGACGTGAAACTCAATCGCATCGCCGCTTCAAGGAAACAAAGCGAGATTTTGCTGACCGCCGGCGAAGGCAATGTCATCGAGAAAATCGACCTGACGAAATTGGCGCGCGACAAATCGCCGCCGCTTCTGTTTCTTCAGCCCGCCTATCTTTGCTCCTCCGCCAATGTCGCGATTCGCTCGGTTCCCTGCGACGCATCGACGATGAGTTGGGCGCGCGCGCCTTATGTCTATCAAACGCGCGCGATCGACGATTTGTCGACGCCCGCCATCTTGTGTCTTACCGGAAAAACCTTGATTTGGTGCGAAAGGATCGAGCCCGGCGAGAGTCGCGACTATGCTCTTGGCAACGTCATCGCCGCGACCGCGAATATTGTTTCGAAATTGCGGCCGACGAGCCAAGAACACCCTGAAGATCGCAGGGTGGCCGCCGTCCAGCTCAATCATTCCAGCGCGAGTGAGATCAGTTTGGCGTCGACGAAAACAAGCCGCGACAACTTCCGCCTGCGGCTTCGCGAAATCGCCGCCGCGACCAAAATCCTGTTCGAGTCGATACGTGCGCGAGAGGGATTCTTCGTGTGCGAAATGACCAATGATTCCGACACGCCGGCCCATGTCTTTGTCCAACTGAACAAGAGCGACTTTTATGGCGGCTCGGGACTGATTGGCTTCGCGATAAAGTTCCTGTCCAGCATCTTCCGCCTGTCGCATCTATCGCTGGGTCATTAGACCTCATTCATGAACGAATGTTTCATGAATCGGCTCGGCAAGTCTGCCTATGGCGCGGAGGCGCCGAGCGGGCGCGGCGCGCCGGGCGCATTGGGATGTTTCGACGGCTCGAAAGCGTCGTTGCGGCGTGGTTTGGGGCGGCGCAACCCCTCGCCGACTTTCACCGTCGCGGAGACGGTCGTCCGTCGCGGCGCGCCTTGTTCGAGGATGACATATTCGCTTCGCGGCGAGCGCGCGGCGGCTTGCTCCTGGGGCGCGCTGGTCGGCGCAGTCTTGGCGGCCGCGTCGCGCCGCAGACCCTCGACTTCAGTGGAGAGCGCGCCGATCGCGGCGCCGGTTTCCGTCTTCATTGCGTCGATGCGCCTGCCGAGATTCTCGACGGCGTCGGCCGAGGGAGTCGCGGCCTGCGTCGACGCCCGCATCGTCTCCATTTCGGCGCGCAGCGCCCTGATCTCCTCCTCCATCTTCTGCGTCGTGCGCAGCAAGGCGGCGCGATCGGCGCTGTCCCGCGTCGCCATCGTCCTGACAAAGCCGGGCATCACGGCAAGCGTCGGCCATGCGGCTTCGGCGATCAGCCAGCCGGCGAGACCCGCGGCGCCATAGAGCAGCGCCGCCCACAGAAACCGACAGCCATAGATGACGGCGCCCTTAAGCGCCGCGAGCGGCCTTCCTTCGGCAGGCGTCGCGGGATCATTCGAGTCCGGCGCCGACATCGGCGCGTCGGAACGCTCCGCTCTCAACTCGGGACCGTCGGCGGCGGGTGGAGCGGCCGGGCTGAAGTCGAGGGCGGCTATTCCCATCTGGTCGGTCATGGAGAAGGATCGGATCGATACAGGGTTTGCGAGCGTCACGCCGATTGCTTGAAAATGAATTAACGCGGCCGGCGCCGCGACGACGCCGGCCAATCTCCGCTTCCAAGCGACATGAATCGCTCAGGCGTCACACCGTGGCTGGCTCCGGCTTCGTCGCGGGCCACGGCGGACATGTCTTGAAAGTGACGCGCAAGAGTCGTTCAGCCCTTTTGAATGACTGCATCTCCTTGGCGTTCGGATCAGGTTCGACCGAGGCGCAGTCCTTCCCCGTGAACAGCCGATTGGCGATATGAAATCCCAATGCGCGATAGACCTCGAACTGTTCCTCGCTGAAAAACTGGTTCAGCGTTGTTTCGTGCGGGAAGTCGGGATTGCGTTTTTTGTAGTCGTTGACGTAGTCGTTTTCGTCGCCGGTCAATGACGCTTTCAGATAAATCAACACGCCCAATTCCGCTTGATCGGGGCTTTCGCCGGGATATTCGATGATCCCGATCGCCGCATGCGGGCCGAGACTCATCGTTCGCACTTGTTCAGCGGCAATTTCAGCGCTGGTCTCTCTGGTGTGAGTTTTGATCTCCCCCCAGGGCAGGCGGATGCGAACGCCGAGATCGATGCGGGCGAGACGCTGGAGCTGCACGAATGACAGAAAATCCATGCCCCCGTCGGCTTCGCCGTCGACGACGATGATGACCGCGGCGCGCCGGCGCAGCAATTCATAGACGCCGATATTGTCGATATGTCCGCCGTCGCTCAGGAAAACATATTTAAAAGTTTCCCTTGTGCGAAAGAAAGCCTCGGCGAGGAAATAGCGCGGCCGGGGCCAATTTGCCCGCTTACCGAGCTTGCTCAGCATTTTCGGGTTCGGGAACCATCGGCCGAGGCGCACATTAAGGAGCGCCAGCGTAAAGGCGAGCGGACGCAGGGAGGCGATTACCATATTAGGCGCCGCCGCCGCCCCCGAGATCGCCATGGCGGTGCCGATGTCCCCGGCCCAAAAGTCCTTCACATCCTTCGTTTCGACATAGCCGGTGACTTCGCTGCCGACAAAATTGCGGCTCAGCAGGAAGAAATCACCATTGCGGCCGCGGCGGTTGACCCTAGGCGACCCCGGCACGTTGAGGGTCGTATTGATGAGGTGGTAAGGCGCGTAGACGGGCGAAATATCGGTCAGGTGGAAATCATTTGCGGCGATATTCTTGTTCTCGTTTATGTCATCCCACTTTTTCGTGGGATCGAGAAGAAAGGCGTCGACCAGCCGATCCCGGTAGAATTGATGCAAGGAGTTGGCGTTAACGTCGATAAAATACCAAACGAACAAGAAAATCGGGAGAGCGATTCCGAGATAGACGATGACTGAGGGCGCGAAATGCGCGCTCCACGAGCCAGCGACGATCGTGTCCCCAGTGGCCCATTGAGCAGCGCCGAACAGCGACTGAAGAAATATGGGAGCGTACACATAATTCCAATGCTCGGCTGACGTCGAAATTCCCCAGTATGAAAGCAGAATATAGACCACCCATAGACCCAAGGGGATAAAGAGCGCGACAATATAGATCGCGAGCTTGCTCGCAAGTTTGACCGCCTTTTGAGTCAGGTTGTCCTTTTTCTTGTCGACCGCCGACTTTGCGATGAGATTCATAAACGGCACGACGATCGGGCTCGCCACCGCCGCAACCGTGGAATAATATTTTGACAAATCGAGAATGCCCCGGGCGACGGCGCCGCTCGCGCCGCTCTTGTCGAACTGGGCAAGGATAAATATCGGCTGTATTTCAACAATAAGCGCCACCAAAATAAAAGTGACGAAGACGCCGAATCCCGCGGCGAGCGGCCGACGGATGTCTCTTGGCGGCCCATGGGCCGCCAAGGCATAAATGATCAGCAGGCCCGCAACGACCAAGGTCACGGCGGTGGTGAGCGGAAACGGATTGTCGCCTACGAGCCCGGCAAAACTTGCTCCAAGAAAGCCCCTAGAATCCAGTTCGCTATAGGTTGGGACCAGGAAGATGGTAAGCGCCGCCAGAGAAAGCAGGATCGGGAGGGCAATGAGCGCGCCGGAGAGCAGGCCTCGAAAATAAATCGCCGCGAATACCGGAACCGACCATAGTCCGTTGGGCACGAGATAGCGTGAATTATCGCGAATATGCCTGGTGTGTCGGGTTTCGCCGTCAAAACTGTTCGCCGGATCGAATGGAAACTTGCCTTTGTCTTTTGACATGGCGAGCGTCATCGCCGAGCCGATGTAGCCGCCGCCCGATACGGTCGAAAGATAATCCAGCCGATTGATCAATCCGGCGCTGTCGAGACCCTGCAGCGCGCCCAGGCAGAAAGCCGCGCATCTGACGCCGCCGCCGGAAAGCGCCAGGCCAACGATTTCGTGGTTCGTTGTAGGTTCAGCCGTCGGAATTTCGGGTCGCCCCGAATTCCGCCGACGCTGGTTGATATCTTCAATCTCTTTTATGAAAACATACGGAAATTTCTTCGTCGCGTCCTCGCTCATACTCGTCTCCAAAAATTGGCGACAACATCGCATTTCATCGCAATCGTCGGCGGCCGTCGGCATCGCAGCCAAGACCGCCGTCGCCAAATGTTAGATCAAATCACCGCCACTGGACAAGCGGGCGGCGAGAGCTTGGAGGATTGCGGCGAAATTTCGGGCGCCGAGGGCGTTTCCCCTCCGCGGGCAAAAGCTCCTCCCCCTGACCATCGTTTACGCTTTCATAACGGGATGCTGCTCCCCTCATTCGCCATTCGATCGTCGTCGCGCGAGCGAGGAGCAACGCAATGGATGAGCCAGACGCGTCAAACGAGACCTCCGCCGACCGGGACGAGCCAACGCGCGCGGAACAAGCCGCGCCAACCGGTCGGGAGAGCGGGGTCGCCGTCTCTGCCTGCGCGCCTGCGACATTGATCTCGGCCTTTGAGACCTCGAAGGGGCCGGGAAAGGTCGAGATCAGGATCAATCTCGGTTTCGACGACCAGGCGCTGCAAGACCTTCTGTCGTCTCCCAAAGGCGGGCCTCGATTGCAGCCGCAGATGGCGGATTACGTCAGTCTGACCGCGCCCCTTAAGGATGAGCGATTCCAAGCGTCCCGAAAGCGCGCCGGCGATGTTCGCGGAGTCCGGATTTCGCCCATCGCTCTAGTCTTGATTTTCGCTATCGGATTCGGATTGAAGCTGCATTTTCACGATATCCATTTTTCGCTGTTTCCCGATCAGGCGTCGTCGTCGCTCAAATCCTTGGTCGACAGGATTACGATGGCCGAGTCGCAGGGCGTCGCCGACGCGCGAAACAAATTTTCTTCCGCGGTCGGACTTGGACAGTTCATCAACGCCACATGGATGGAGCTGATCAGGAAACACCGTCCAGACCTCGCCGGCGCGATGAGCGACAAGGAAATTCTCGACCTGCGCAAGGACCCCGACCTTTCCCGGGAAATGACCGCCCGCTATGTCGAGCAAAACAGCTCGATCCTGTTGAAGAAGGGTCTGCCGGTCACGCCCGGATCGCTCTATCTCGCGCATTTCGCCGGACCTGGCGGCGCGGCGGCGATCCTGTCCGCGCCAGAAGAGGTCGACGCCGCGACGGTGATCGCCAGCGTTGACGGACAGCCAGCCAAAGCGCGCGAGAAAATCGTCAACGGAAACCCGTTTCTGAAGGGGCTCACGGTGAAGGACCTCAAGAACTGGGCGCATCTTAAGATGCAGGGGATCAGCTTCGAGCTCGGCGCGCCGGCGCAGGAGAATTCGCGTCCGGATTGATCCGAAACCTCAATCTCCTTGCGCGAAGCCAAAGGCGGAGCGCCGCCGTCACGCGGAAACCATATCCAAAAGATTGCGAGTCGATTCTTTCCAAGACAGCACCGGCAGCGGATGCGCAACCTTCTTCGAAGCGAGCGTTTCAATCATCCGCTGCATCAAGGACTCGGGGTCGAGCATATCGAAATAGCCAATCGCATCGCCGCCGACCTCGTGAAAAATGTCGATGTCGCTCGCGATCACCGGGGCGCCGGCATGCGCCGCCTCGATGAGCGGCAATCCAAATCCTTCGGCATAGGACGCGCAGAGAACGGCGCGCGCGCCGCGATAAAGAGACTGCAATTCGACGTCGCTCGCGTCGTTGAGCCAGAACAGTCGCCGACCATGTTCAGGATGCTCCCGCAGGCGCCGGGCCAGAGCGGTTGTGTTCCAGCCGGGGCGACCGACAATCACTAATGTCGCGTCGACGTCCCTCGCCCATAATTTTTCAAAAGCGGCAAGACAGAGCGCCTGGCCCTTGTTCGGCGCGAGCGTTCCGACGCTGAGGAAGAAGGGCCGTGCGGCCTCGGAGATGGCGCGCACGCGTTTCGATGGCGCCGACTCAATGTAATTCGAAAAATCCGCGCCGAGCCACCATACCTCGATCGTCTGTCCGTCCCTGCGCAGAGAGCCGCGCTCGGCGCAATAGTCCTCATAGATGCGCGCGACGCTGTGCGAAATCGCGACGATATGGTCGGCGCGAAGGATCACGCGGTCGAACCATTTGCGAAAGCCGATTTGCAGCGAATGAGGAAAGGCCGCGGCGTAAACCAGGGGAAAGAGATCATAGAGACAGACGATGATCTCTCCGCCCCGAGCCGTCACCGACTCCATGACCGAGCCGTATTCCTCGACGAAGATCCATCCGGCGTCCAGAAGGAGTAATTTGTCGCCGGACTCGATCGCGATCGGCTGGGGCGTCGGCGCGCCGCGCGAAAAGAAGCTGAGTTGTCCATCGACGATCACGACGGGCAGTCCGCAGCCTGCGTCGACCGACGCTTTGACGACCTCGCGAACGACGCGCTGTATCCCGGTCTTCACATCGGCGCGCCACGTCGTGGTGACGTCGATCAACAGCCTTCCGCGGCTGGAGTTCACAGCGCTCGGCGCGACGCTCATCCAGTTGGGAGGCGTCTTTTGTAGCGTCGTCGGCGCCGCGCCGAGCCATCCGCGCGCGGCGCGAATAAAGCGCGAGGCGGTCCAATAGAATTCACGCGCACGGTCATAGGCCCATCTCAATCGAGGATCGAGGGGCTGGCCGCCGCGCTCGCAGACTTCTTCATAGAGCTGCGAGAGAAGATAGGCGCCGATCTTATCTTTTGGCGCAACGACGTCATTGCCGGCAAGCGCATTGCGTATCGACGCCGCGTCGAGCTGATAGGCGTCTTCACGCAGCATCGTCGTCAGCACCGCGGCTGAGTCGCGCCAACGCAGGACCGGAAAGCCACTATGCGTCTCTTTCCTTTCCTCGTCGATCTCGACGATGCGGGCCGCCAGCGACGCCGCGTCGAGCAGATCGAAATAGACCACGCTATCGCCGCCAACTTCGCGAAACACCGGAATATCGCTCGCGATGACTTGCGCCCCGTAATGCGCCGCTTCGATCAGCGGCATGCCGAAGCCTTCGACGAAGGACGGGAAGATGAGCGCGCGCGCGCGCGGATAAAGATAGGAGAGATCGGCGTCGCTCGCATTGTCGAGCCAGAACAGCCGACGTTCAAATTCCTTATGCTGCCGGATGCGGCGCTGGAGCGCCCGCGTGTTCCACCCCGGCCGGCCGACGATGACGTAGCGCGCATCAACGCCTCTCGACCAGAGAAGCTCGAAGGCGTCCAAAGCGATCGGATAGGCCTTGCGCGGTTCAAGCGTGCCGACGCTCATGAAAAAGGGCGTCGGCGCCGTTCCGATTTGCGCCGCCGTCTTTGACGGCGCACCCGGCGCGTCCGCGCCAAAATCCGCGCCGAGCGGCCACCAGCCGACGCGCAGATTGGCGGGCGTTGCACGCCGCTCGTCGCGCAGATAGGCGACGAAGTCCCGCGCGACGCTCTGCGAAATGCAGACGATCGAGTCGCAATTCAGAAGCACTTTTTCAAACCAGGACGCGAAAGGCGCGCTGTTCTTTAAAGCGGTGGCGGCGGGATAACGCAGAGGGATAAGGTCATAGAGACAGCCGACGACTTCAGCTCCAGCCTCGTGCGCCGCGCCCAACAGCGGCGGATATTCTTCGACGAAGCCCCATCCGGAATCGAGAAGGAGCAGCCTGTCGCCCGGCTGCAATTCGATGGAATCAGGCAAATTGTCGTGCTTGAATTCGCCATATAGCCGGCCGGCGTCGAGATAGACCGGAATCCCCTCGCCGCTTTCGACGCAGGCCCGCGCGATTTCGCGCACGACGCGCTGAACGCCGGAATGGCCGCCGAAGCGATGCGTCGCCGTCACATCGATGAGCAGCCGATCGCGCTCGGCGGGAGCGGGAATCTCCGCTTCCAAACGCGTGCGCAGCGCCTCAGCCTTGGAGGGATCGGGCGTCCGCCAGCGTCCGTCATGCAAGCGGCCAAGGCCAAGCAGGCGCGAGAGCGTCCAATAGAGCTCCAGCGCCTTCCGATGAATGAAACGGGTGCGTGGATCGACGTCATATTGCTCGTAATCGCACAGTTCGCGATTCAATTCCTTGAGCAGATAAGCGTCGATTTTTTCTTTCATTCCCCCTCCGGGCGCGCGCCGCGCCGCCGCTTCCGCTTGCGCTGCGAAGCGTTGGTACGGCAGGTTGGGACCCATGACAAGGCTCCCGCGCCCATGACGCTTCGCGCCTCCGATATCCGCTTTTCCGTGGCGCCGATGATGGACTGGACGGATCGGCACTGCCGATACTTCCATCGCCTCTTGTCGCGCCGCGCGCGCCTTTATACCGAAATGCTCACGACCGGCGCGGTGATCCACGGCGACCGGGCGCGGCTGATGGGCTTCGACCCCTTCGAGCAGCCGGTCGCCCTACAGCTCGGCGGCGCCGATCCTGCGGCGCTCGCGAAGGCCGCGGGCATCGTCGAGTCCTTCGGCTATACGGAAGTCAATCTCAATGTCGGCTGCCCGTCGGATCGGGTGCAGAACGGCGCGTTCGGCGCCTGTCTGATGCGCGAGCCGGCGCTCGTCGGCGATTGCGTCAAGGCGATGAAAGACGCCGTCGCGATACCTGTCACGGTGAAATGCCGGATCGGCGTCGACGATCAGGAGCCGGAACAGGCATTGTTCGCGCTTGCGCAGACTTGCGTCGCCAGCGGCGCCGCAGCGCTGTTCATTCACGCGCGAAAGGCCTGGCTCAAGGGACTCTCGCCGAAAGAGAACCGAGACGTGCCGCCGTTGGACTATGCGCTCGTGCATCGTCTCAAGCGAGCGCTGCCGGATGTGCCGATCGCGATCAACGGCGGGCTCGCGCGCATGTCGCAGATCGAGGAACAGCTCAATCACGTCGACGGCGTGATGATCGGGCGCGCCGCCTATCATGACCCTGCGCTGCTGCTCGCGGTCGATCCGCGCTTGTTCGGCGCCCCTGCGCCGGCGGCCGATCTTTTTGAGGCAGTCGACGCCTTTCTTCCCTATGTCGAGCGACAATTGGCGAAGGGGGAACGGCTCGCCAACATGACGCGCCACCTTCTCGGGCTTTTCGCCGGAATGCCCGGCGCGCGGTCGTTCCGCCGACGGTTGGCGCTCGACGCCATCCAGCCCGGCGCGGGAGTCGAAACGCTGCTTCGCGCCGTCGACGAGGTACGCGCCGCAACCACGCGCCGCGCCGAATTCGCCGAAACCGAATAAGGGCTCACGCCGCCGACAGCGCGGTCAGAATCGCGATCTCAGCAAGCTGCTGGGCGGCGCCGAGCGCATCGCCGGTGTAGCCGCCGATCTGATTTTCCGCGAGCCTCGCGACAAGCGCGGCCATGGCGAAGGCGCCGACAATCGAGACCGCAATTTGGCCGGCGCTCGCGCCTGCGAGCCAAGGCGCAAGGCCGATCGCTCCGGCGATGCTGAAAGCACGCAGCCAAACGCCGCGCGACGGCGCGGCGACATTCGCGCCCAACCCATCGTCGCGCGCGGGCCGAAGCCACAGCATCGGCGCCAATCCGGCGACGCGCGACAAGGCGCCGGCGAAGATGAGCGCGAGCGCCGCAAGCGCGACGCTTCGCTCGATGATCGCGCCAAGCGCGGCGACGCGCAGCAGAATCGAAATACACAGCGCCAGAACGCCATAGGCTCCGACCCGACTGTCGCGCATGATCGCGCGTTTCGACTCTCGCGTCGCGCCGCCGCCGAAACCGTCGGCGACATCCGCGAGCCCGTCCTCATGCAGCGCGCCGGTGGCGAGCGCGAGACCCGCGACGGCGATGAGCGCGCAGACGAACGAAGGCAGATGGCAGATGCGCGCGACGACGAGCGCCGCGGCGCCTATGGCCCCGATCGCCGCGCCTGCGATCGGCAGCGCCGGCGCCATTTGCCCGAAATCGAGCGCCGCATGATCGTCTGCGCCGATCGGCAAGCGCGAATAGAACCGCAAAAATGTCGCGACTTCGGCGAGGAGCGGGCGCTGCATCACTGCCATGTTCAGCTCCCCCGCCAGCGCCTACCCTCGCCCGCGGCGACGGCTCTATATCGTCTGATTATAGGCGCCGACCTCGGAATTTTCGCGCAACACGGCGTCGATCGCCGCGAACATTTCCTTCATCCGCGCTTGCGACACCGGGCTTTCGACGACGACGACGAGCTCCGGCTTGTTGGACGAGGCGCGCACGAGCCCCCAGGTGCCGTCGGCGGCCGTGACCCGCACGCCATTGATCGTCACGACATCGCGGATCGGCTGCCCGATGATCTGCTCGCCCCGCGCGCGCATCGCCTCGATGCGCGCCGTCACCTTGTCGATGACGCCATATTTCTTCTCGTCGTCGCAATGTGGCGACATGGTCGGCGAGCCCCAGGTCTTCGGCAGCTCGGCATAAAGATCCGCCATCGACTTCGTCGGATTGCGGTCGAGCATTTCGAGCACATGAATGGCGGTGAGCAGCCCGTCGTCATAACCGCGCCCGATCGGTTCGTTGAAGAAGAAATGCCCCGACTTCTCGAAGCCGGCGAGCGCCTTCTTCTCGCTGACCCGGCGCTTGATGTAGGAATGTCCGGTCTTCCAATATTCGGTGACGACGCCGCGCGCGACGAGTTCCGGGTCGGTCGCGAAGAGACCGGTCGACTTCACATCGACGACGAATGACGCGTGGGGATGGACCTTGGAGAGATCGCGCGCGAGCATGACGCCGATCTTGTCGGCGAAAATTTCTTCGCCATTGTTGTCAACGACGCCGCAGCGATCGCCGTCGCCGTCGAAGCCGAGTCCGACATCGGCGCCGGTCTCGCGGACCTTATCGGCGATGGCGTGCAGCATGTGCAAATCTTCAGGATTGGGATTGTAGCGCGGGAAGGTGTAGTCCGGCGTCACGTCGAGCGGGATCACGTCGCAGCCGAGGCGCTCCAGCATCTGCGGCGCGAAGGCGCCGGCGGTGCCATTGCCGCAGGCGGCGGCGACCTTCAGCTTGCGCGCGAAGGGCGGACGCCGCGTCAGATCGTCGATATAACGCGCGCCGAAATTCTCGATGTAGCGATAAGAGCCGCCTTCGGCCTCGTGAAATTCGCCGGCGAGAACGATCTCCTTTAAGCGGCTCATTTCTTCGGGACCGAAGGTCACCGGCCGACGCGCGCCCATTTTCACGCCCGTCCAGCCATTGTCGTTGTGCGAGGCGGTCACCATCGCCACCGCCGCCACATCGAGATCGAACTGCGCGAAATAAGCCATCGGCGACAGAGCGAGGCCAATGTCGCGCACGCGCACGCCGGCGGCCATCAGGCCGCTCACCAGCGCCAGTTTGATCGACGAGGAATAGCTGCGGTAATCATGGCCGACGACGATTTCCGGCGCGACGCCCATCTCGCGCAGCAGCGCGCCAAGACCCATGCCGAGCGCCTGCACGCCCATCAGATTAAGCTCGGCGCCAAACAGCCAGCGCGCATCATATTCGCGAAAGCCGGTCGATGCGATCAGCGGCGCCTCTTCATATTCGAAGGTGTTCGGGCGCAAATTCGATACAGGCTTGGGAAACATAGATGATCCTTGGATGTCTCGGACGTCGCTTCGGCGCATCGTTTACACTGTCGCGCCGCGCCGGCAAAATATCGTGGGTGCGACGGGCGGATGACGACAATGGAAGCAACCATGCGCGCAACAGGAATTCTCCCCCTTTCCATCGCCTTACTGCTGGTTCCGGCCGTCGCCGGGGCCGCCGAGGAGCTGCCCCGGCGAAAACCGGGACTTTGGGAAATTCATTCGGAATTGAACGGCAAGCCATCGCCGGTCGGCGCGATCCAGAACTGCATCGACGAGAAAACCGACAGCCTTCTGAAAGCGGGCGTGAGCGACGCCCAGTCCAGGTGCGAACTGGCGAGCTGGGCCAAGGAAGGCGACTCCTACGCCGTTAAATCCGTCTGCAAGATCGGCAACAGCGTCGCGACGACGCAAGGCCGTTTCACCGGGTCCTTCGATTCGAATTATCGCGGCGAGCTGCATATGAGCTACGATCTACCGATGCATGGCATGTCCAAATCCGACATGACGCTCACGGCCACATGGCTCGGCCCCTGCAAGCAGGGGCAGAAGCCCGGCGACATCGTGATGCCGAACATGCCGTCAATTCCCGGCATGTCGAAGACCATCAACATGGAAGACATCATGAAGATGCGCGATCAGATGAAGCGGATGCAGTCGCGTTGAGGCGCCCCGAAGACGCGCCGCCTATTGGCCACGCGGCTTGGCGCGGGTCGTCGGCTGCGCGGCGGCCGGATCGTCGGGCCAGAGATGGCGCGGATAGCGCCCTCTCATCTCTTTCTTCACCTCGTTCCAAGAGCCATTCCAGAAGCTCGGCAGATCGCGAGTCGTCTGGATCGGCCGATGCGCGGGCGAGAGCAGTTCGAGCGTCAAGGCCGCGCGACCGCGCGCCAACGTCGGGTGACTTGAGATTCCGTAAAGCTCCTGCACGCGCACGGCGAGGATCGGCCCGTTCTCGGTCGAATAGTCGAGCGCATGACGCGCGCCGGCGGGCGTCTCGAAAAAAGCAGGCGCTTCAATGTCGAGCCTGCGCGCCATTTCATAGGGGAGAAGCTGCGCTAGCGCCGCTTCAAGATCGTCGGTCGTGATCTCGGCGAGCGACCAGCGCCCATGGACGAATGTCGCGAGCCAATCCTCGGCGCTTTCGGTCAGAGCGGCGTCGGAAAGATCGGGCCATTCGTCGCCCTCGGCACGACGGAGAAAGGCGACGCGGTCGCGCCGCTGAATCTGCGCCTTGGTCCATGGCAGCCGCGCCAGGCCAAGCGCGGCGACGCCGCGCGCGAGCAGTCGCGCGTTTTGTTCGGACGCCTCCACCGCCAAATTGCGCTCGGAAAGCCGTAACGCGCCAAGACGCCGGAAGGCGCGCCGCCGCAGGCTCGTGCTCGCCGGATCAAAAACGGTTTCGTCGCGAGTCTCGATGCGCTCGCCTGCGATCTGTTCGACTTCCTCGGCGGCGAGCGCGCAAGCTGCAAGGATGCGCGCCTGCGCCGCCCGGCCGGTGAGTTCGGCGACCGCAAGAAAAGGCGCGCGCGACAGCGGGTCTTCGACCGGCAATACTGCGGCGCGGCCGTTCGCCATCAAGAACTCGCCGCGCGCGCCGCGCGATTTGGCGATGCGATCGGGAAAAGCGAGTGCGATCAGCGCGCCGTCGGACAACTCCCCCGTCCCTGTCCCTGCTGCGGCAGCGGGGGAGGATTGGAGGGGCATGGCGCGATCCGCCAGTCTCGCCCATTGCGCGGCGAGACGCAGCGCGTCGCGCGCGCGCTTCGATTTCTCGCCATGCAGGCGATCGAGCCGATGCGACAGGTCGGCGTCGGCGCTGCCGAGGCCGCGCTCGGAGAGCAGCATGGCGAGTTCGGCGGCGCGCTCGGCTTCGCCGCGATCCGCCGCCTCGACAACCATCCGCGCCAGCCGCGGCGCGAGCGGCAACGCCCGAATGGCGCGGCCTATGTCCGTCAGCCTGCCGTCGCCGTCCAGCGCGCCGAGTTCGCGGTCGAGCGCGACCGCCTCCTTCCAGGCGGGCGCCGGCGGCGGATCGAGCCAGTTGAGCCCTCTGGGATCGCTTATCCCCCAGGCGGCGAGATCGAGCGCCAGTCCGGAAAGATCTGCGTCGAGAATTTCGGGCGCGGCGAAGGCCGGAAGCGACGCCGTCTGCGGCTCGTCCCACAAGCGATAGCAGACGCCAGGCTCGGTGCGTCCGGCGCGGCCGCGCCGCTGATCGAGGCTGGCGCGCGAAGCGCGCACGGTTTCGAGCCGCGAAAGTCCGAGATCGGGCTCGAAGCGCTGCACGCGCGCGAAGCCGCTGTCGATGACGATGCGAACGCCTTCGATCGTCAGCGAGGTTTCGGCGATGGATGTGGCGAGCACGATTTTTCGACGGCCCGACCGCGCCGGCGCGACGGCGAAATCCTGCTCGCCGCGATCGAGCGCGCCGTACAGCGGCGCGATGTCGACGTCGTCCGGCAAGTGGGACTCGGCGAGGCGCGACGCGATGCGCTTGATTTCGCCCTGCCCCGGCAGAAAAGCGAGGATCGAACCCGGCTCCTCGCGCAACGCGCGGATGATCGCGCGGGTCATCGCCTCTTCAATGCGCGCATTGGCGTCGTGGCCGAGATAACGCGTCTCGACAGGAAATGCACGCCCCTCGCTTTCGATCGTTTCGGCGCCCATCAGCGCAGCGACGCGCGCGCCATCGAGCGTCGCCGACATGGCGATGAGTCTCAAATCCTCGCGGAGCCCCGACTGCGCGTCGAGCGCCAGCGCGAGGCCGAGATCGGCGTCGAGCGAACGCTCGTGATATTCGTCGAACAGCACGCCGGCGACGCCCTCCAACGACGGATCATCGAGAATCATCCGCGCGAAGACGCCTTCGGTGACGACTTCGACGCGCGTTCGCGATGAGACTTTCGACTCAAGCCGCATCCGCAGGCCGATCGTTTCGCCGACGCTCTCGCCGAGCGTCGCCGCCATGCGCGCCGCCGCCGCGCGGGCGGCGAGACGTCGCGGCTCAAGCAGGATGAGCTTGCCACCCTTGGCCCAACCGGCGTCGAGCAGTTCCAGCGGCACGCGCGTGGTCTTGCCAGCGCCCGGCGGCGCGACGATGACGAGACTGCATGACCTTTCAAGCGCCGCGCGGATCGCCGGCAGCGCATCGTCGATCGGCAGCGCCGAAAGGTCGTTGGTCATGGCAGGCGCGCGCTTCAAGGCTATCGTCCCGAAAAAAGCCCCTCCCTTTCGGGAAGGGGCGAATAATCGGGGCGAAGGCGGAGCTTACGCCGCCTGCTGGATCGCCGACAGTTTCCATTCCTGCGCGCCGGCGCCGGCGGGGCGACGGAAGGTCCAGGCCTCGGTGGTCTCCGCCTGCCCCTCCCAGCCTGGCGCCGGCCTGTTGGTGGCGCGATCCAGCATCTCGTCCTTGAGCGAGAAGCGCATCGCGACGGTGGCGTATTCGTCGACGCCTTCGCGCCACGCCTCGGAGAGATCGCCCTGCAGGAGCTTAACGTCAGAGACGCGGTTGACGACGCCCTTGCGCCGGTTCTCCTCCAGTTCATCGTCGAAATAGGAGGCCATTTCCGGCGTGGACAGGCCGCGCAGCGCGCCGATGTCCTCGCGGCTGTAGGCCGCCTGGGTTTCGCCGAGCAGGCGCTCGAAGACGTTGAAATCATCTGCCGCGAGCTTGATCGGCTGCGCCATCGCCGCTTCCGGCGCGGCGCCCGACCCGAAACCCGCCGCCCCGAACGGCGCGCGCGCCGTGAAGGGCGACGTGAAGCCCGGGCTAGGACGATTGCCGGCGCCGGCCATCGCATTGGCGTTGCGGCGCGCGAACCAGTTGAAGGCGAGCCGCGCCAAAAAGACCAGCAAAGCGATCTGGAGCAGCAGACCGATGACCGAGGCGAAGCCCATCATGCCGCCGAACAGGCCATGGCCCGTCAGCAGGCCGAAAAGACCCGCGCCGAGCAGACCGCCCGCGAGGCCGCCGAGAAGGCCACGGCCGAAGGAGCCGCCAAAAGCCCCGCCGGGTCGCGACATCGGGCTCGCCAGTCCTGGCGAAGGCTGCGGGGTGACGCTGCGCTCGAAAGGCGACGCCGTTCCGGGCATGGTGCGGGTCGAAGGCGGCGCCGACCAGCTGCGCGAGCCGCGGCTGCCGAAGCTGCCGCCGCCGCCCATGCGGGCTTCAGCGATAGCCGGCGCGAGGGCCAGCAGAGTCGCAAGCGCGAGCGAAATCAGCGATCCACGCTTAAACGCGAAGAAACGCGACATTGTGTTTGTCCTCGATATGGAGAGCGGCGCTCCCCTAACGGGCGGATATATAGGAAGCAGCTCACGTTCACGCAAAGGCTTGGCCGTGGAATTCGGTCGGCCGGAGCCAGCGCGTTCAAGCTTGCGCGGGCGCCTACATCGGCTATGCTAGTCAGCATGACCAGAATTTCAAAAAGGACGCCCCGAGAGGTCCGAGCGGGCCGGTGGGTGCTCCAGGACGCCAAGGCGCGTTTTAGCGAACTGGTGAGGCGGGTCCGGAGCGAGGGACCCCAGCATGTGACTGTTCACGGGCAGGACGCAGTGGTGGTCGTCTCGGCGCAGGAATATCGTCGATTGGAGGGCGAGCGTACGGGCGAAGCGGTTGTCGCCGCAATGCAGGCCTCGCCGGCGCGTGACATCGAAATTGAGCCGAAGCGAGGGACGATGCCGGTTCGCCAGGTCGAATTGTGAGCGGATGGCTCCTCGACACCAATGTGCTTTCGGAATTGCGCCGCCCGAGGCCAAATCAAAAAGTGGTTGAATTCGTAGCGTCGAAGCCGCTCGATCTCCTCTATGTGAGCGTAATCAGTTTTGCAGAAATCCGCTTTGGCATCGAGCTTGTTTCTGATCCCATGCGCCGAGCGGAGTTACACGATTGGCTCACGCTCAAAGTACGGCCGCTGTTTGCGCAAAGGACGCTGCCGGTCAGCGAAGATGTCATGTTGAAATGGCAACTGCTCGTCGAAGAAGGACGCAAGGCGCGATATACTTTTTCACAACCGGACCTGATTATCGCCGCCACCTCGCTTCTTCACGACTTGACGGTCGTGACGCGCGACACGCGCGATTTCGAGAAGGCGAATGCGGCGGTTATCAATCCGTGGGCGTGAGTTTCTCTGCTGGGACGTCCCACGTGGAGCAACGGATGAACGCCAAAACCGTGGGCCAAAAAATTTGAAACGGCGACATGCGTCAATATCTCGACCTTCTCGATAAAGTCCTGCGCGAAGGCGTGCGCAAGGAAGATCGCACCGGCACCGGAACGCTGTCGCTTTTCGGCCATCAGATGCGCTTTGACCTTTCGGCAGGCTTCCCTGTGGTGACAACGAAACGCGTGCATCTCAAGTCCGTGATCCACGAGCTTTTGTGGTTTCTAAAGGGCGAGACCAACGTCAATTATCTGCGCGAGAACGGCGTCACCATCTGGGACGAATGGGCCGATGAACAAGGCGAACTCGGCCCGGTCTATGGCGCGCAATGGCGCCGCTGGCCAGCCGACGGCGGAGAGATCGATCAGCTCGCGAATGTCGTCGAGGAGATCAAGCGCAATCCCTTTTCGCGGCGGCTGATCGTCTCAGCATGGAACCCCGCGGAAGTCGACAAGATGGCGCTGCCGCCGTGCCATTGCCTGTTTCAGTTTCATGTCGCCGAGATCCGCGGAGAGAAGCGCCTATCCTGCCAGCTCTATCAGCGCTCGGCGGACGTCTTCCTCGGCGTGCCGTTCAACATCGCGAGCTATGCGCTGCTCACTCATATGGTCGCGCAGGTGACGGGCTGCGCGCCCGGCGATTTCATTCACAGTTTCGGCGACGTTCATCTCTATCTCAATCATATCGAGCAGGCGCGCCTTCAGCTCTCCCGCGAACCGAAGCCTCTGCCCCGCCTGACGCTCAATCGCGAGGTCCGCTCGCTCTTCGACTTCCAATACGAAGACGTCAGCGTAGAAAACTACGACTCCTGGCCGGCGATCGCCGCGCCGATCGCGGTGTAAAGGAGATGGGGCCAAAGATCGTCGCCGTCGTGGCGCGCGGACGCAATGGCGTGATCGGCGTCGCCAATGGCCTGCCCTGGCGGCTCTCAAGCGATCTCAAGCGCTATAAGGCGCGCACTTGGGGGCGCCCGATGATCATGGGGCGGCGCACCTTCGAATCAATCGGGCGGCCGCTGCCAGGGCGCGAAAGCGTCGTGCTCACCCGCGATCCGCATTTCAGGGCCGAGGGCGCGCATGTCGCAGCGAACCCGCCCGAGGCTCTGGCGACGGCGCGCCGGCTCGCCGCCCTGCTCGGCGCGAACGAGATCATCATCGCCGGCGGCGAGGACATTTATCGCGCCTTTCTCGATCTTACCGATGTGATCGAACTGACCGAGGTCGCGCTCGATATCGCCGGCGACGCGCATTTCCCGCCGCTTGATCCCGCGGACTGGCGCGAGATCACGCGCGAAACGCCCCCGCGCGGCCCAAAGGACGACGCTGATTTCGCCTATGTCACGCTTGAGCGCCGCCGACCCTGACGCGCTGGAAACCAGTTGCGGCGCAAAGCGGCTGTGGCTATAAGCGGCCCGAAAGCGGCTTTCGGCCGTTTCAATCGGAGTGTAGCGCAGCCTGGTAGCGCACCTCGTTCGGGACGAGGGGGTCGGAGGTTCGAATCCTCTCACTCCGACCAATGTTTTCAAAAATTTCGATTTTGTTTCTTCCCCCTCGACGTAGCGCGCCAACAACGCAAGGCTTAGCGCCGAGCTGACAATAGCGTCGCTCTCGCGCCTTGATCCGCCCAAAAGAGCCAAAAAAGCTCTTCATCGCGGCCCGTCCTCGACGCCAACCAGTCGGACGAGTTCGAATTTCCCAGTCGAGCTGGACCAACCTCGGGAGCAAAAATCAGCAATCGATCATCGCAAATCGACACAAACACATGCGCAGACATAACTAATTCACATTCTTCATCGTACTGTTCTGGAGCGCATCATGAACCCGACAACTTGCAAAAGTTCACAGCCGCTAAACTTTGGAAAATCTTCTCAAGAGACTTTCAAAACATGTACATTTCTTGTAAATGTGTTGAGTCATATGTATGACCAGTGGGTCAAGGCAGGCTCTCCTCTCAATTTCAACTGGCAACCAGAGAATGTCTGCCCGATTACCAGCAATTTCAAAATAACCGATTATAGTTTTGGTCAGCTTATCTGGAGCACGTTCACTCTGGAAATTCAAAAGAAAGTCACATAACCTTTTGGTTGTCTGGTTAAATCTCAAGTTGATGGGAAGCTTTATCTTGTCTTCCGAGGCAGCAAAAGCCTTGATGACTTCCTTGTAGATGCTGAATTCAAACCGGTCCCCTATCGCGCGCCAACGCCAAATCCGCCTCCCGGCCTGCTTGTCGCGCGTGGCTGGTAGGCTGTCTTTAGCGGGTTGGCGAAAGCGTTGGATGCGCAGCTCAAAACCGTGGGCCGGCAAACTCTCACCATAACAGGACACAGTCTGGGTTCGGCGCTCGCGACGCTTTCCGTGCCGCTGGCGGTTGCCAACAATATTGCGGCGCTGCAGTACAATTCAGCAAGTCCGAAGGTTGGACTACAACCCTTCCATGATTATTACGAGAGTTTGAACGCGCCAACCTTCCGCCTGGTCAATACGGCCGACACCGTGCCGAATCTACCGCCACAACGTAGCGGCGATTACGTCCATGTCGGCAATGAAGTCGCCTTCAACGCGGATTATGGCGCTGAGAAAAAAACGCATAACCCGTGTTGCAGCTATGCCTAAGCAATCTACAATCCGACGGCCCCTTGCAATCCAGACTTTGACAAATGCGCCCCTGCTGCAGGAGAAAGCGGCGACACATAAGCGGCCATTGGCAGATAACCGCGCCTTGACGCAAAAAATGGCGGGGCGGCATGCATGCTTTGTCACTCTTGCCGCTGCGCCAGCTCTCCCGCGGATCGGCCAGTCACCCCGGCCCCAATTGCGGGAAGAAGCCGCCGCCGGCATGTTCGATCGCGGTGTCGGCCAAGAGGTCGCGCCACATTCGATATTGATCGTTGAAGACCGCCTGGCCGAGATCGCGTTCGACGAGCGCGGCGGCCAAGAACCTGAGCCCATCGGCGATTGTCAGGGCGTTTTCGAGATACAGCAGCCTTATCCCGACAGCGTCGCGCCCCATGACCGACATTGCCGCCGCGATCTCGATATTGTCGCGACGGCCTTGTCCGGGACCGCAGACGCCGACATAGCACCGCGCCCAGTCGCTTGGGTCGCTCTCGTTTCGAAGCGCTTCGAATCCGTCCCTCAGCGCGCCGTAAACGGCCTGACCGACGAGTGTGATGACCCGTTCGAGTTGCGGATTGACTCTCTTGAGAGCTGACGGAAATTCATCCGCGGTCGCGCGGCGCTCCGACAACCAACCGTCGGACAGGCGTTTGAGCTCTACAAGAACCTCTCGCGCGGGATGGGCCAGCTCATCGGGCAGTTCCGCCGACGCGATTTGGATCGCCTCGCCTAACGCTTCATTGAGCTGCTTTCCCGCCTGCAACGCCGAGTCTGAATCCCGCCCCCGCAGCAACAGGCTCCAGGCGCCATGGGCGCCAAGCACCGCATGCATCAATCCCTTAATCTTGGGCAGCGTTTGATTCGGCTGATAGCATTTCGTCAGTCTGCCATGTTCGATGCGCCAGATTTCGCCGGTGCCGATGAGCGTCAGCGCGGTGAGCGGCGTTTCCTCCAGAACCTGTTCGCGATTGGCGCCATATAGCGAACGGAACGTCATGTTCAGTCTGGCGATTGGATCATCCGGCGCCGCGTCTTGCGCCAGCGTCGCCGCGGAAATGTCCGACGCGCCCTCAGGTCCAGCATTCATTTTGGCGCTCCCCTTGCCGCCGGCGGCGGCCCCTCAGTGTCCGTCATTCGAAAAATGCTGATAGTCGACGCTTCTCTTCCAATGTCCGCCCCAGCGCCAGCCTTGTCGCGCGAAGGCCCTCGTCACGACATCGCCGTCGACGATGAGCCCGACAATATCTCCTCGGCGCTTCTCCGGCGCGTCATAGGCGCGCCCGGCTTCCGGCTCGGTCAGATTTCCTTCCCGATAGGGATTTTGCACGGGATTGATGTCCACCGCCATGCCATAGGCGTGTCGCGACATCGCGCCGCGATCGGTGGTTCGGCAGTTGAAGGCGCTGGTGTTGTTCGCCGCCATCGATCTTGCGTCATCGCCGCCGAATTCATCGATCAACGACATGCGATAGATTCGAAATCTGCCACTGTCGTAGATTTGCTGAAAAGCGGCCGCGACCGCCTTGGCGGCGCTTCTGGCGACGACCAGCGCGCCGGTTTGCGCATTGCCATCGAAATCGAGGTAAGGAACCCGCAGGAGAACAAGCTCGTCCCGTCTCGGACAGGGAAGCTCCGCACGCCACGACCTTCCCTGCATATAAGCCCACACCGCATCAGGAATTGGACCGGCCATCACCTTGGCGCCCTGCGCATGCGCGTCAGCGCCGGCAAGAAACGAAATCAAAAGCGCAGCTGCTCGCAGCGCGCGTAAACCGCGAATTTGAGCCTTTCGATATGCGGACAATCCGGTCGACATGCGATCTTTCTTGGCGGCGTTATCGCTTCCAAAACAACAATCTTAATGGCGATTAACGCGGCCTTTCAATCTCATAACATAAGCGCCCCGACTGCGGCGGGGCGTTTTCAGCGTCTCAGCGGCGTGGGGCGCGCTTGCTCAGCAACGCCATTCCCACAGGCCCATTTGATCGTTCCAGTAGTAGCATACGCCCGGATTGCGCGGATGTCCGGGACTGCTCCAATCCCCATGCTGATAGCGCCAAGGCGCGCTATAGGCCTGATGGCGCGAAAGCCAGGAACGCTGCGACCATCAATAGCGCGAATTTGAGCATTGCTTCCTCCCAGTTGATTCTCGTTCGCAAAATGGAACTGGGATGCGTGCTGGATCATTCAACCCTAAGCTGGCCCTACGCAATTGCTGATGCATGAGCGTCTGTGAAGATCGGGAAATATTTGTTGCGCCGGCTGTCGTGCATCAAGCGCGCCGCGAAAAACCGGAACCAAGTCCTTCGCATGGACGCGCTCTAGATAGGTTCACAAAATCCGGCGCCGGCGATGTTGCCCAAGGGCGCACGACTAGATCACGCTGCCTTTAGGCGGAATCGCCTAAACGCAGGTGACGTGATCGATTCCAAAAGCTTAGAGCGCGCACTATGCGAAAAACCGGCTCCCACTTTTTCGCAGCGCGCTCTAGCGCTTCGCGAATCGCTCGATTGCGTCGATGAACACGTCCGGCGAAGCCGCGATTCGACGCGCGATCGTCATCGGCAGTCTGACGAGGATGCGCACCGTCGAGAAGGTCGAGGAAACAAGACGCGGCATTCATCTCTCCATTCATTGGCGCGCCGCCCGTCCCGGGGAGTGGAAGGCGGCCGACAGATAGCGCAAGCCTGCATTAAGCCATGCAGACGTTTCAGGCAGGTTGCTGCAATGTTGCCGATCAGTTTCAGCCTTGCGTCAAATTTGTGCGCCGATCGGCGGGGCGCTTGGGCCATTGCCGTTCCGCCCTGGCCCAAGCATCCGCCAGTCAGGCATGATCGGAAGAAAGGCGCGACTGGAAGAAGGAAATGAGAGCGTCGCGGCGTTCGCTTTACCGCCCTTTCACCATAAATCCACGCCGCGCCCGATACGGCGGCCTGCGCGATCATTGCCCGAGAATATCCGCTCGCAACCGATCCGCGACGATCTCGACAGCCGCCGCCACGTTCGGCGACAGCGCCGCGCCGAACGTGAAGTTTTCGCCTTCGATCGCGTAAACCACGCAGCCTGGCGGCAAGGCGCCGAGCGCTCTGGCAAGTTCGAGAGCTTCCGATAGGCCGAAGCCATGCGTCGACGCGCCGAAAGCCGTCAGCGGCAGCGGACCCGCGCTAACGTCGAAGCGGCGAATCTCGCCGGGGGCCGCCCCGGAAACGCAGGCGTCGACGATGAAGGCGGCGTCAGCGCCTTCGAGTCGCGCCAATACGCTTGTCGCCTCGCCCTCCTCCTCGATGATGTCGACGCCGTCGAGCGAAGCGCGCAACGCCTGTGCGACCGCTCGCCCAGCGCCGTCGTCGCCGCGTTGAGGATTGCCGATGCAAAGCGCGATGACGCGGCGCTCGCGCGCGCTAATCGCCACGATCGATCTCAAACCGCAGAAAATGCGTCGCGCAGGAAATGCAGGGATCGTGATTGCGGATCGTCTGCTCGCAGCGGTGGCGCAGAGCGTCGTCCGGCAGATCGAGCCAGGCGGTCGCGAATGTCTTCAAATCTTCTTCGATGCTCGGCTGATTTTGCGAGGTCGGCGGCACGATACGCGCGTCGGCGATCTTTCCATCGGGATTGAGACGATAGCGGTGATACAGCATGCCGCGCGGCGCCTCGGTCGCGGCGTAGCCCGTCCCCGCATGCGGCTCGATCTCGATCGCAGGCCGTTCCGGCTCTTCATAGTCCTCGATGATCCGCAGCGCCTCGTCGCAGGCGTAGAGAACTTCGACGGCGCGAATGATGATGCTGCGGAAGGGATTGGCGCAAATCGTTCCCAGTCCGGCTTCTTGCGCCGCCTCCCGCGCCAGCGGCGAGAGCGACGCAGAGTTCAGCGCATAGCGCGCCAAGGGGCCGGTGAGATAGGCTCCGCGCGTCTTCAAATGGGCATGCAGCGCGGTCGAGTGCGCAACCTGTGTTTCTTCGAAATAGTCGTCGTATTCCTCGGCCGAAATGTCGAGTCCGCGGCTGGAGGCGATGCGGCCTTGGCTGAACGGATATTCGCCGTCGCCCCGCAGCGCGACGAATTCATAGTCGCGCTCGATATCGGGAAAATCAAAACCCGCCGTCCAGCGCACCGTGGCGAGCGCCCAGTCCCGCGCGCGTTTCAAATCTTCGGCGAGCGGCTGAAGCTCGCGTTTGCGCGGCGTGCGGTAGAAGCCGCCGACGCGGACATTGATCGGATGGATTTCGCGGCCGCCGAGCAGCGCGATGATCGAATTGCCGGCTTTCTTGAGATTGAGCGCGCGCCGCACGATGTCGGCGTGATCGCGCGCCATTTCGATCGCGCCTTCATAGCCGAGAAAATCCGGCGCATGCAGCATATGGACATGCAGCGTGTGGCTCTCGATCCATTCGCCGCAATAGATCAGCCGCCGCAGATCGCGCAGCGGTCCGTCGACGGCGACGCCGAGCGCATTCTCCATCGCGTGAACCGCGCTCATCTGATAGGCGACCGGACAGATGCCGCAGATGCGCGCCGTGAGGTCCGGCGCCTCGGTGAACATGCGGTCGCGCAAAAAGGCCTCGAAGAAGCGCGGCGGCTCGAAAATATTGAGTTCCGCCGACTGCACGACGCCGTCGCGCGCCACGACCTTGAGCGCGCCTTCGCCTTCGACGCGCGCGAGCTGGTCGACCTTGATCGTCCTAATCGTCATGACGCTCGCTTTCCTTTCGGAAGGCGTCGGCGTTGGCGTTGAAGGTCCGGTAGACGCGCTTGAGCGCGTCATCGTCCATCCCGAGCTTGCGCAACGACGCGGAGAGCGATGGCGCGTTTGGCGTCTCCATCGGCCCGTAGCATCCGTAGCAGCCGCGATTGTAGGAAGGGCAGATCGCGCCGCAGCCCGCGTGAGTCACAGGCCCCAAGCACGGCGTCCCATGGCCGACCATGACACAGAGATTGCCGGCGATCTTGCATTCGACGCAGACGCTGTGCGGCGGCGTCTGCGGCTTACGTCCAGCGAGAAAGGCGGAAATCACCTCGACGAGCTGCCTGGTGCTGATCGGACAGCCCCGCAATTCGAAATCCACCTTCACATGATCAGCGATCGGCGTCGACGTGGCGAGCGTCTGAATATAATCGGGCCGCGCATAGACGATGGCGGCATATTCCCGCACATCGGCGAAATTGCGCAACGCCTGAACGCCGCCCGAGGTGGCGCAGGCGCCGATCGTCATCAGCAAGCGCGACTTCTTGCGAATTTCCTTTATGCGCTCGGCGTCATGCGGCGTCGTCACCGAACCCTCGACGAGCGAGAGATCATAGGGGCCTTCGTCAGTCGCCCGCGTCGCTTCAAGGAAATACGCAATCTCGACTTCGCCGGCGATCGCCAGCAATTCGTCTTCGCAGTCGAGCAGGCTCAGCTGACAGCCGTCGCATGACGCGAATTTCCAGAGCGCGAGCTTTGGTCGGATGCGCGCCACGTCAGAGCTCCCGACAAGCGAGTAGTTTGCGGACGCGGTCGTAAGAATGCACCGGCCCGTCCTTGCAGATGAACAGCGGACCAAACTGGCAGTGGCCGCAATGGCCGATCGCGCATTTCATGTTGCGCTCCATGGAGATGAAAATTCGCGAATCGGCGATGCCGGCATCTTCCAGCGCGAGCGCGGAGGCGCGGATCATCACCTCCGGTCCGCAGATCATCGCGACAGTGTCGGCCGGATCGAAACGCAGCTTCGACAGCGAGGGCGTGACATAGCCGACGTCTCCCGGCCATTCCGGACCGGCGCGCTCCACCGCCACGCGCAATTGGAAGTCGGGCGTTCGCCGCCATTCCTCCAGTTCGCCGCGAAAGATGAGATCGTCCGGCGCGCGCGCGCCATAGAGAACGCCGACGCGGCCATAAGCGGCGCGATGGCGCAGCAGCCAATAGATGACGGGCCGAAGCGGCGCGAGGCCAATGCCGCCGGCGATCAGCAGCACATCGAAGCCTTTGGCTTCTTCAACCGGCCAACCAGCGCCGAAGGGGCCACGCAGGCCAACGCGATCGCCGATCTTCAATTTGCCGAGCGCGGCGCTGACCGGCCCGACGGCGCGGATCGTATGGGTGAGAAGCTCCGGGTTCTGCGCATCGCCGCTGATGCTGATCGGTATCTCGCCGACGCCGAAGGCATAGAGCATGTTGAACTGTCCCGGCGCGAAGGACGTGGCGCGCTCTGGCGCGAGATTGAAGGTGAAGACGTCCTCCGACTCGCGGATGAAGCGCGTCACCGGCGTCATGCGCGGGATCATCGGTTGATGCTGCGGCGCGCAGGCTTCAAGCGTTTGCGGCATCATACATCCCGAGCGCCTGCATGCGCGCCGACTGCAAACGTTTGACGAGCGGCGGAATGAAACGCTTCATCATTTCATAGCCGACGCGCGGATCCGCCTCGCATTTGCCGCGCAGACACTTGCCGTCGAAAACGATGGCGCGGGTCAATTCGACGGCGCGCGCGTCGAATGACGAGCGGTAGGGCGGAATGAGCCAGTCGGCGCCAAGAATCTCTCCGCTTTTTACGGTGAGAAAGGTGAAAGCTCCACGCCCCGGCACGAAAGTTTCCAGCGCCACGGCGCCATGCCGCAGGAGATAGAAGGAGTCGGCGGCGGCGCCTTCGCGATGAAGATAGTCGCCTGGCTGCAGCACGACGTTTTTGGCGCATCCGGCGACGAGCGCCAGCGTGTCTTCATCCAACCCTTCAGCGAAGGGATGATGACGGAGCAAATCGGCAATGTCCTTCATCGCGGCTCCTCCGCGGCGGCGTCATGTCCGCGAATGGCGCGGACCTCCTCGGTAATGTCGATGCCCACCGGACACCAGGTGATGCAGCGGCCGCAACCCACACAGCCCGACGCGCCGAACTGATCGATCCAGGTTGCGAGCTTGTGGGTCATCCATTGGCGGTAGCGCGATTTCGCGCTGGCGCGCACGCTGCCGCCGTGAATATAGGAAAAATCCATTGTGAAGCATGAATCCCAGCGACGCCAGCGTTCGGCGTGCGCGCCGGCGAGATCGGACAAATCTTCGACCGACGTGCAGAAACAGGTCGGACAGACGAGCGTGCAATTTGCGCAGGTCAGACAGCGCGTCGCCACCTCGTCCCAGCGCGGATGTTCGAGATTGTTCATCAGCAGTTCGTTGAGATCGTCCGATCGCATTTCGCGACCCATCGAGGATGCGGTTCGTTCGATGACGGCTTCGGCCGCTTCGATCTCTTCATCTGACGCGGCGCGATGAGGAATCAGCGCCATCAGCGCGCGCCCTTCGTCGCTGCCGACCTCGACGAGAAAGACGTGTTCGCCGCCGTCGAGAAGCTCGGTCAGCGCTATGTCGAAGCCCCGCTTGACGCGTGGACCCGCCTGCATCGAGGCGCAAAAACACGCGCCCCCCGCCTGGCCGCAATTGACCGCGATGATCAGCGCGCGTTCACGCAACGCCTGATAATGCGGATCGACGTAGAGGTCGCCGACGAGCGTCCGATCCTGAATTTCAATCGCGCGTATTTCGCAGGCGCGAACGCCAATGAAGGCGAGACGATCGTCGGGTTCAACCTCGGGCGCTATGCTGACGTCGTCCCCGTCGCGCGCCGCCGTCCAAAGCCGCAGTTTCGGCGCATGGAGATATTTCTTCCACGAGTGCGGACCGACGGAATATCCAAAGAGGGCGTCGTCGCCGCGACGCGTCAGCCTGTAGCGGCCGCCATCCTGTTCATCGGTCCATCCGCGCGGCAGATCATTGGTCGATTCCACATCGTCGTAAACGATCGCCTGGTCTTGCAAGCTTGGTCCGATCGCGCGATAGCCGCGCGCCTGAATCGCCTGCAGCAACGTTTCCAGGCCGTCGACCGTTATGATCGCCATCGCGCCGTCAATCTGGGTCATCATCCGCTCCTGCCGAGCTCGCTTGGCGTACAACTGAAAATATATTTGGCCGATTGGGATTTTGTCTGCGGCAAATAGCCTTTGCGGGCGCCTATGTGACGCGGCCATGACAAGAGCGTCGCCGACGTCCGCTCGCTCTTTCGCGTCGCGGCGACGCCTGCCGCAGCGCCCTGGCGCCGCCCGCATGAAGGCAGGCGCGCCCAATTCGCATGGCGCCGGTTGCCCGCTTCCCGAGCACGAACTATCTTGGCCTCCAAATTCGGCCAACAGGCGCGAAGCGCAAGGCGAAGGCGCCGCAGCTTCATTCGCGTCCGAACCAGCGAGGAATGCTCATGTCGAATAGCTCCGACCCGGCCGAACCGACGCCGCCGCACGAAGACAATTGGGCGTCGACAATCGGGCATGGCATCGAGACGCTCGAACATGGCTTCGAGGAGATCAGGACCCAGCCGGCGGAAGTTCTCTTCCTCGACGTCCTCAAAATCGACCTGCCCTATATCGTCATGCTCTCGACGGCAGTGCTCGGCATCGGCATTGTCACCTTCACCGGACAACCGGTCGCCTTATATTGGGAGTTCCTGACGCCAGTCTATTGCGCCATCTGCATTTACGTCGGATGGCGCCATGCGGAAACGACGCATGAACGCACGCGGCTCGTCTGGACGCAAATCCTGCACTGGGCGGCGTTTCTCTTCGGCATGTGGCTGATCTATTCGCCGCCGCTGCGCCAGCTGATCGACGTCAACGCCGCCGGCCTCAATCTAATGGTGCTGCTGGCGGTCGCGACTTTCGTCGCCGGCGTTCACGCCGCAGCTTGGCAAATCTGCGTCGTCGGAGTCCTTCTCGGACTCTTCGTCCCATTGGTGGCGATTGTTCAGCGCTCGTCGCTGTTCATTCTCGTCTCCGTGCTCGGCGTCGGCTTTGTCGCCGCGAGCATCTACATCACGATGCACGCCCGTCGCCGACAGATCAAAACCGCCGAGGACGATATCGCTTGAGCGAATCGCGCGCCGGCGCATTGCCGGCGCGCGTTTGGGCTGGAGCGTGGCGTGATCGAAAATTCCCGACCTTTCGCGTAAAGCGCGCTTCGATTCGGCGGCGGCGTCCGCGTCAGGGCGACTCCGCCCAGACGCGACGGATCTAGACGGAGGCCGGTTGCGCGGCGAGCGCGGCGCGGATCGCGTCGTCCTTGGACTTGTCGAAGGAGGTCCGCAGCACCACGCCGCCAACGCCCTTCAAGCCTTCGAGCACCTTGTCGGTCGTCATCTTGCGAACAAGCAGGAACAGAGCGGCGCCGCCGGGCGGAATCGCAGCGGCCACGTCCTTCATGAATTTGTCGTCGATGCCGAAATCGGTCAGCGCGCCGGACACGGCGCCGGCGCCGGCGCCGATCGCCGCGCCGGCGAGCGGCATCATGAAGATCAATCCGATCAGAGCGCCCCAGAAAGCGCCGGAGACTCCGCCAAGCGCCGTGGTGCTGAAAAGCTGATTGAGCTTCACCGCCCCGTCCGGGTTCTTGACCGCGACGACCGCGTCGCCGAGCTCGATCAGATATTCCTTCTGCATGGTGAAGAGCTTCTGCCGAACTTCCTCGGCTTTTTCTTCCGAAGGAAACGCAATCACGAGAAGATCATTCATCTGGCTCTCCTATTTCGCGCGCAGGGTCGCGGCGCGGCGCCATTGACGATCTAGTTCAGTGAATAGCTCAAGACAATGCGGCGCGGCGCGTTCTCGGCTAGGCCAATCGCCGCCAGGACGGAGCGGAAGGACGGCGCGGATGGCCGGCGTCGGCCGCGATGCCTGGAGCCGACGCCGGCGCTCCGACTTTGTCTATAAACGTCAGTCCGATTTGTCGACGTACGTCAGTCTTGGCGATGACGCGGTCGCGCAACCTCGGCGCGGACGCGATGCGGGACGCGACGCGGCGAAGCATAGAGGAAGCAGAGCGGCGAGAGCGCCGCGGCAAACAGCAGCATGGCGACAACCATGGAGCCTCTCCCGGACGGATTTTGTGTTGGGCGACGCCGCCCGCCCCAGGCGGGCGGCGCCATGTCTCGTTCGTTCAGCCCGATTACTCGGTCAGGAGGGCGACGCCTTCCTTGCCGATCAGACGCTGAACGTTCATCAGCAGCTGAAGAACGACGCCG
>Ga0233425_10000890_pt1 | contig 72009 bp, 72 predicted proteins | sample Watercolumn_Towu_2_FD_181712 | JGI IMG/M metagenome (GOLD analysis project Ga0233425, IMG submission 181712) | Freshwater microbial communities from Lake Towuti, South Sulawesi, Indonesia - Watercolumn_Towuti2014_140_MG | ecosystem: Environmental > Aquatic > Freshwater > Lake | place... | reverse complement strand
CGTTGTCGGCGGTCTTGCAGGCGCCCTGGCCCTTGCAGGCGTTGATGCCCATGCACTGCACGCCGCCCTCGGCGGCGACGGCGGTGGACACCGGCGCCATCGCGAACAGCATGGCGGCGGTGGTGGCGAGTACGGCGCCGGTCATCTTTCTGCCCTTGGTTGCGGTCTTCATCGACAATTCTCCTTACGGGTTATGAAGGGAAAAGATTGGCAAAGCGTAACGGACACCTCGCCGCTTGGGTAGACCACTCAGCCGTGCGCAAGTTCACGCGGCCAATGCGGCGGCGGTCTCCGCGAATTGCAGGCCGGCCTCCCCAGTCACGGCATGAGCATCGAGATTTTCGGTATCCAGTTCCAGGATGGTCAGCGCCCGTACGTCGAACGCTGAAAGGCTTCCCGGTTCCTCGGTGAAGGTGCCGATACCGGAACGATTGGCAAGGACATTGGCCAGATGGACTATCGCGGCCTCGGTCTTGCCCACCGTGGCATCGGCCGGGGCATGATGGTGGCCGACCGCGTCGATCAGGTTCCCGGGCAACTGCCAGTTGCGCATCAGCAGCGCGCCGAGTTCGGCATGACTGAACCCGAGCACCTCCGTCTCGGCGGCGTATAGCGCTTCTTCGTCGCCGCCCGCAGTCAGCAGGAGATCGCGCGCCAGTTCCGGCAGCCGGGCGTAAAGGACCAGACAGCCGATGTCGTGCAGCAGGCCGGCCACGAACAGTCGCTCCGGGTGCAGCACGCGACACCGCTTTGCCAATATCCGCGACAACAACGCGGTATAGATGCTGTGCCGCCAGAAGGTATCCATGTTGACAATGGTGTTCGGAATGCCGTTGAACGAACGGACCGCCGCGATGGCGAGGACCAGGCTGTAGAGCTCGCGGGTACCTATGACCGTAATCGCGCGGGACACCGTGTCGATCCGCCCGCGCATCCCGTAGAACGGGCTGTTGACCAGCCGCAAAAGCTTGGCGGTGAGGTTCGGGTCGCGAATGACCACCTCGCCGATGTCCTGAACGGAACAATCCTCACGCTGCACCAGTTCCGCGAGCTTGAGGCAGATATCCGGCGGTGATACCAAACCGGCGACATCGGCCACCAGACTCTCGGCGAGCGCGTTTGCGTTCTTCCCTTCATACAGGCGCATGTCTGTCTCCTTCACACTTGATCGCGGCGTGTTCCGACCAGGCCTTCGAGCAGACGGCTGAAGGCGCGATCGAGCAGCGGCGCTTCCTGGACGATCTGGGCAGAGCCGCGACGGAACTCGGCAATCAGGCCGTTGCGGGTGCGATCGGCAATCTTGTGACCGTTGCGATCGGTGAACAAATAAGTGTCCGTCGCCGCGTTGATCCAGGTCAGGCGCGCGCGCTGCGCATGGACGCCGTCCTCGCTGCGAAATTCGATCCAGGTGCCGGGCTGCAAGGCGCACACAGCCCGTGCATGCTCGTCGTCCAGATCGGCGACCGTGCCACCATCCGTATCACCGATAGTGACCTCCTCGACTTCGACGCCGATCGCGGCCAGGCGGGCCAAATCCTCACCGCCAGCACCCGTGAACATGCTCATGAAGGCGTCCGCATCGCCGATGTTCAGGGAGGCGGTCGCTTCCGGCTGTACGCCTTCGGCCACCGCACTCGTCTCGGGAACAGGGGTCGATTCCTCCGCACCGCCCGCGGCTACCGGTGCAAGATCGAGATCAAGCGGCGCTGCCGCGGCCACGAATTCCGTTGTGGCCTGCGGACCAGACTGCGGGCCGGGCTCCGGCACGGTATCGGCCAGCCGATCCGCATCCGCATGGGCCGCAGCGGCAACCGGGACCGGCGGCAGTGTCGCCTCCAGAACCGCGGCCGGCGGGGTCTGCAGCGCCAAGGGCGGGGTGGCGGCTGCAACCTGGGCGCTGCCTTCGCCGCGGACCCGATCGCCGTGAATCCTGGCCAGCTTGCCGAGGAAGGCGGAGCGGGCCAAGGCCGGCACCGCCAACGTATCCATGCCCGCCTTCAGCCGTGCCAACAGATCGGGGAGCATCTGCCCCAGGCGTCGCCGTTCGCCGCCATCGGACCTGGCGCCGACGCTCCAGATCAGATCATCCATGGTCCTGAGATGATCGCTCAGGCCGGCACCATCGCGCCCCTCCTTGACATACGCCGTGATCAGCAGGCGTTTCCAGTGCGAGAGCAGGAAGTTACGGACCGGTTCCGGGACGTCCGCATCCCTGAGTCGCGCCTCGACCGCGTCGCGGGCTGCCTCTTTGGCTTCCTCGAGGCGCGAGCGACCCTGAATCACCCGGGCGGTGCGCTCGCTGCGGACGCGGGCCTCCGAACGGATCGCGGTGACAGCCTGCTCGAACTCGCCGAGCACGCGGGCAAACAATGCGATGTCCGACTGAAACTCATTGAGAACCGTGTTCACCGCATCGGCGATGGCCTTGTAACTCCCTTCCTGGAGTGACGGATCGCCGCTCGCGCGCACCGCGGTCTCGGCCAGGACATTGAGCAGCAACCGGGCCGGGTGCGATTTTTTCGCGAAGAACTCGCGATCGAGCAGGGCCACCTTGAGGATCGGGATCTGCAGCCGGCCGATCAGGGCGCGCACCGCGTCAGCGAGGTTCCTGTCATCGAGAATGTAATCGAACAGCATCGCGACGATATCGATGGTCATATCGCCGGCCTTGCCGACGGCCGGCATGACGCCGCTGGTCTTGATGCCGCGCAGGACATTGGCGCGCGCCGATCCCGCCCCCATCGCCATCGGGTCCACGCCCAGCATGGTGAGTCCGAGATCGCCCGCGTGCTGCAACTGATTCAACGTGTCGATCGCTCCCTGCACCGCGACGGCGGCGATCGGATGGGCGGTCGGCGCGGCACTGCCCGCCTGACCAACCAGCTGCTGCAGCATGGCCACCAGCGACTCGCCATCCGCCGCCGCGCCGTTCGCAGGCACGGCGCGACCCGCGGGCAGCGCCCGCGGTGCCTGCACCGGCGGTTTGCGGATGCCGGTGCGGATTTCCGGCAGGACCTGCTGGGCGACAAAAAACTGGTTGACGGCATGGTAGATCGCACCCAGCTCGGCGATCACGTAGCGATCGAAGAGCTTGAGCAGGATGATGCGTATCTTCACCCCGGAATCGAGGGTCGAACAGGCGTGCCGTATTGCCTCGCAAACCGGCTTGGGGCCGAGCGGATTGCCGCCGGTATCCAGATCGGGCGCCTCCAGCAGCATGCCCACCCGCTTGGTCAGGGCGAAGACTTCATCGCGGCAGGTGTTGCCGATCTTCTCGACCATGTTGGCGACCGCGACATCCTCCTCGACCGACTCTGTGTCGACAAGAGTCAGGCTGACCGCCGCGACGTCGGGTGTGGCCGCCTGCCTGCCCGCGGCCGCCGGCAGGCACCGCTCATCGAAGGCAGCGATAAACCGGGCCTTGAACTCGTCCTCGATGCGCGCGCGCTTGATGCGCACCTCGCGCATGGCATCGAAATACAGCTGATGTGCCGCGTTCTCGGATCGCTGGGCAAACTCGAACAGGGCGTCGTCGGCCTTGTCGAGCATGGTCTTGAGCGCCAGCTTCAGGCGGTCCAGCGTCATGTCGCGCGCAGTCAGTAATAGCTGCCGGTTGCGCCGCTGTCCGGGCGAGCCTGAACCTTCGCGCTCGCCGATGCGTATCACGTTCATCTCAATCCTCGTCGGGTAGCGCCGCATCGTGGCGCCTTCACCGGAACCGCCGGGCGGCCTTGTTTTATCGTGTTGCCGTACTGGCCCCGCTTCTCATTGCAACAACCTTTGATGACGGTATTGCGGCTGGTTCCTTGACTAAGGATCGTCCGCGAACCGTCGAATCTACAGGCACGAACGAGGATTTTGTGACGCCCATCAAGCCCTTGCCGCCACGCTCGGCAGCGGATCTGTGCGCCGATTCACAGCCGCGGATGACGGCCCTACGGCAGAAAGTAGAAAGCCAGTGCGATGATGAAATAGACCGCGAGCAGCTGCACGCCTTCCATCCAGTTGCACTCGCCGTCGAGGACGATGACGTTGACGGCCAGCACCGCAAGGACGATGGCGATGACTTCGAAGGGCGTGAACACGAGGTTCATCGGCACGCCGGATCCATAGCTGATGAACACCAGCACCGGGGCGACGAAGAGGGCAATCTGCAGGCTCGAGCCGACAGCGATCCCGAGCGCCAGGTCCATCTTGTTCTTGATCGCCACCAGCACCGCCGTTGAATGCTCGGCGGCGTTGCCGACGATCGCCACCAGGATGACGCCGACGAAGACCTCGGTCATGCCGAGCCGCTTGGCCGTATGCTCGACCGCACCGACCAGGAGTTCGGCCATCAAGGCCACGCCGACGGTCGCGGCGACCAGCACCGCCACGGACCTGCCGCGACCCCAGCCACGCACGCCCAGGGCCTCGTCATGCTCGGCACTGGCCTCGCTGACGTACAGGTGGCGGTGGGTCTTGAGCGTGAACAACAGGCTCAGGATATAGGTGACGAACAGGACGATGGATATCTCCAGGCTCAGTTCCTGCTCGTGGGCCGAGGCCTTGGCTTGCAGCAGGTAATGGAAGATCGCCGGCACGATGAGGCCGATAGCGCTCAAGGTCAGCAACGAAGCGCCGATCGACGCCGCGCCGCGGCTGAACAGCTGCGTGTTGTGGCGCATGCCGCCGCAGAGCATGGACAGGCCCAGCACCAGCAGGATGTTGCCGATGATCGAGCCGGTGATCGAGGCCTTGACCACGTCGTGCAGACCGGCCTGCAAGGCGATCACCGCGATGATCAACTCGGCGGCGTTGCCGAAGGTGGCGTTGAGCAGGCCGCCCATGCCCTCGCCCATTTCCTCGGCCAGGTGCTCGGTGGCTTTGCCCATGAGGCCGGCGAGGGGCACAATGGCGGCGGCGGCGGCGGCGAAGATCCACACCGGATCCGCGTGCCGGAATTCGAGCAGGAACGCCACCGGCATGAAGACCAGCAGGGTATTGAGCACGTTCGCGGGCGTCAGCAGCTTCATGCGTCTCCCCTCCCGGTTACAGGACCAGCAGGCTGGCAAGCCACAGGAACATCCCCATGCTGGTGACATCGGTGGCGGTCGTGAGGAAGATGCTCGAGGCCGTTGCCGGATCGGCGCCCAGGCGCTTCAGGGTCAACGGCACCAGGACGCCGGTGACCCCGCTCGCGACACAGGCACCGATCATGGCGAAAATGACCACGAACGCCAGCGCGATCGGATGCCCGGCCTGGCTCTGCACGGCGTACAAATACATCGCCAGGCCGGCAACGCAACCGACGAGCACCCCATTCATGAGTCCAAGGAGGGCCTCCTTGGCCACCACCTGCTTGAACAACCCGCCGTCCTTGAACTCGCCGAGCGTCAGGCCGCGCAAGGTCACGGCCAGGGCCTGGCAGCCCGTGTTGCCGGACTGTCCGGCGAGCACCGGCAGGAAGGCGGCCAGCACCACCACCTGTTCAATGGTCTCTTCGAAGGTGCCAACCACCGCGGCGGCCAGGAAGGCGGTCAGCAGATTGAGCTGCAGCCACGGGTGACGGAATTTCAGGCAGGTAAGCCACGGGGTCGTCAAGTGCTCCTCCTTGTCGACGCCGACCATGCGCCCGGGCTGGGCGCTGATCTCGAAGGCCTGCTCCTCGAACAGCATGTAGCCCTGCACCACGCCCAGGAGCCTGCGCTCGCGATCGCAGACCGGATAGACGGGATAGTGCCGGTGGACGACGGCGCGCATGGCCTCGTTGATGGGTGTTTCGGGATGAAAATAGAAAGGGTCCTCGACCATGACGTCGATCAGCAGGCTGTCGGGTTCGGCGAACAGCAGGTCACGCATTACCACGACGCCGCGCAACCGCTCCTCGTCGTCGGTGACGTAGGCGTAAGTGAAGAGCGCTTCCTTCACCAGTTCGCGGATGCGCTCGATGGCCTGGCGCACGGTGACGCCCATGCCGAACACGGCGACGACCGGTTCCATCAGCCGACCGACGGCGTCTTCCGGATAACGCTGATTGACGGACCACTGTTCGCCCAGATGCGATTCGACCTCCGGCACGATCGCGCCCCGCCGCTCGTCGGGGAAGCGCAGCAGGATCTTGAGGGCCAGCGTCTGATGCAGACGGCCCAGCACATCGCCGATGACGTCATCACTCTCCCGGGCGAGGATGTCGGCGGCATCCATCGGCGCGCGCCGCTGGACGGCCGTGACCAGCTTGCGGATCAGGGCCTCGTCGGTTGAAACGGTGGTCTTGAGAAAGGGGTTGTCAGCCATGGGGCCTGCCTGCGGAATTTTTGGAGTTGGAGGCTTGCCTATTGTAGCAGCCGGATCAGGGCGCGACGGGCAGCGCCGGTTTCCTTGACCGACGCAATATTTGGTGGTAAGTGGGCGCGTGAATATCGATAAGTTGTATAAACGGCGTCGGTCCGGCCTGGAGGGGCACACGATGAAGACCAGATTCACAGCCTGGGTGTTACTGGCGCTGGCGGCGGGCGCGCGGGCGGATTTCGACACCGCCGAATCCGCCTATGTGCGCGGTGACTTCCAGGCGGCCTATGCCGAATTCAAGACCCTCGCCACCGACGGCGACCTCGAATCACAGGTGCGGCTCGCCGCCTTGCTGGCTGAAGGCAAGGGCGTTGCGCGCGACGATGGCGCCGCGCTGTCTTGGTTCCAGAAGGCGGCGGAACGCGGCCATCGCGAGGCCCAGTACCGGCTCGGCATGATGCACTTGAAGGGCCTTGGCACCAAGCAGGACGACGCTTGGGCCATCACCTGGCTGCGGCAGGCGGCGAACCAGGGGCATCCGACTGCCAAGACGCAACTCGACGACATCTACCGGCAGGCCGGGGTGACGCCACCCACGGTCGCCGCGCCGGTTGTCGCCGTCGCCGAGGAGCCGGCACCGACCGCGGCACCGGAACCGCCGCCGCCGACAGCGACGATCGAACCGTTACCGGCCGATCAGGCAAGCCCCGCCGAGCCCGCGCCGATCGCCACCGAGACCGCCACGGCACCCACCGCCCCCGCAACAGCGGCCGCGACGGATGACGCCTCGACCGCCGAGATGGCGGCGATGCAGAAGGCCCGCGAGCATGGCATCGACATCCACTACGAGCCCGCCGCGGTCGAGCCCGTGCCGGAGCCGGCAGCCGACGAATCGACGGCGGCGACCCTCTCCGCGGAACCGCTCGCCGAACCGGCGGCACCGGCTGTCGAGGCCGAGCCGCCCTCGCCGCCTCCAGCGCCGGCGGCAAGCGAAAAGTCCGCCGGTCTCGGCGGTTTCTTCAAGCGGTTGTTCGGGAAGAATGAACCCGCCGGGGACGGGGCACCGCCCAGCGCGGCGGCGACCACGTCGCCGGTCCCGGAAGAAACCGCCGCAACCCCAGCGACCGCGGCCGGAGAAGACACGGCAAGTTCCGAACCGCCGCCAGCCGCCGTCGTGCCGCTGCAAGGCTCCGGCATGGAAACCGCGCGTGCGGCACTGGCTGAGGGCAATTACGGGGTCGCCGCCGCCGAGTTTCGCCGTCTCGCCGAGCAGGGTGAACCGGCGGCGCAGATGCAGATGGGCGTCATGCACCAAACCGGTCTCGGCGTCCCACTCGACCTCACTGAGGCGGCGCGCTGGTACCGCCAGGCCGCCGAGCAGGGCAATGTCGACGCCCAGTTCAACCTCGGCAACATGTACCTGATGGGCGAAGGGGTGGCGCAGGACGACGCGCAGGCCATGAACTGGTTGCAGAAGGCCGCCGAACAGGGTCACGCGGCGGCGGCCGCGAATCTCGACAGCCTGCACAAGGTGGCACCCGCCGTCGCGGCGAGCGAAACCACTGCCCCTCCGACCATCGAATACGTCGCTCGCGGCAGCGAACCCGTCAGCGAGACGTCAGCGATGGCGACGACGGATAACGCCGCCACCGCGGCGGCGGAATCATCGGCGGCGGCAACAGGGCCCGTCGCCACGAGTCCAGCGGTGACCGGCATCGAGCACGAGGTCATTGCGGGTGAGGAACTGGCGACGGCCAGCGCCCCGACTCCGGATGTGGCGCCGACGGCAGAGAAGTCCGGACTGGGCGGATTCTTCGGCCGCCTGTTCGGCAAGAAGGAGGAAGCGCCGGCAGCCGAACCAGCGCCCGAGGTCGCCGCCGTGGCGCCATCCGTCCAGGAGTCCCCGCCGGAAACCGAACCCGCGACGCCGGGTAACGAAGAGATCCGATCATTGCAGTCCGAGCTTAAGGCATCGGCAGGACCACCAGCCGCGGAACCGGCGCCATCGGCGGTGGTTCCGGCCGTAGAAACGACTGTGGCCGCCGTCGAGCCGGCGATGCCCGCACCCGTGCAAGAGGGGACGAGTACCGAAGCGGTTTCGCCGCCCGCGGATTCCGCTGCCGACCCCGGATTTGCGGTAGAGCCGGCCCCGGAAACATCCGTGGCAGCACCGGCCACACCTCTTGAACATGAGGTCATTTCCGGTGACCAGCTGACCCAGGATCGGACGCAGGCCACGGTCGATGCGGCAAGCGGCGAGCAACAGGGTCTGGGCGGTTTCTTCAGCCGCCTGTTCGGCAAGAAAGAAGGCGCGGCTGCCCCCGGTGAACAACAGCCGGCGGCGGCGGCCTCACCGGCACAACCGGTCCCCGTCGCGGCCGAGCCGGCCGCGGCGCCAAGTGCCGTGGCGGATGCAACGAGCGCACCGGTGGTGGCCGCGGCGGCGGACCCTGCGCCGGGTGCGGCAGCAGCGGAAGCAGTTACACCACCCGCGGCGCCCGTTGCCGAGACCCCGGCCGAGCCGGCGCCGGCACCGCTCCCCGTGCCCGAACCGGCTGCCGTTCCCGATGCCCTGGCCGCAGCGAAAGCGGCCGTCGCCAGTGGTGATTTCGCCACCGCCGTGAGCGTACTGAAACCGCTCGCCCAGTCGGGCCACGCCGAGGCGCAGGCCCACCTCGGCTATCTCTATCACCGCGGTGAAGGCGTCAATCGCGACCTGGTCGAAGCCGTCAACTGGTACCGGAAGAGCGCCAACCAGGGCAACGCCGACGGCCAGTACAACCTGGCCGCGGCCTATGCCTTCGGCGACGGCGTACCGCAGGACGAGACGGAAGCGGTGAAGTGGTATGAGCAGGCCGCCGTGCAGGGCCACGTGCTTGCGCAGTTCAGCCTCGGCCTCTCCCATGCCTTGGGCGAGGGTGTGGCCCAGGATGACGCCAAAGCCGCCGAGTGGTATCGGCGCGCCGCCGACGCCGGCTACGCCAGCGCCCAATACAACCTGGGTTATCTCTACCGGATCGGCAAGGGCGTGCCGCAGGACAACGCCGAAGCCCTGAAGTGGTATCTCAAGGCAGCGGAGTCCGGACACGCCGCCGCCCAATACAACGCCGGCTACATGTACCGCACCGGCAAGGGCGTCAACCGCGACGACCAGGCAGCGTTGAAGTGGTATGCCAGGGCCGCCGAGCAGGGCTATGCCGACGCCCGCGCCGATCTGAACGCCATGCAGCAGGGCCGCTGACGCTGCCCGCATCCCTGCTGGTCCTGGGGTCTCTCCTGACGGCGGCCGCGGCATTGATCGCCGCCGTGGCCCTGGGACCGGCGATCCGCCGGCGCCGGTTACGGCACCTGGGCCAGCGCCACTTCCCGCCGGAATGGGATCGGCAGCTACGGCAACGGCTGCCAGTCTATGCCCGCCTGCCGCCCGATCTTCGTCGCAATCTTCAGGGTCTGATGCAGGTCTTCATCGCCGACAAGACCTTCACCGGCTGCGGCGGGATTGCCATCACCGAGGCGATGCGCCTCACCATCGCCGCCCAGGCCTGCCTCCTGATCGCCAATCGCAGTACCGACGTCTATCCCTGGCTGCGTGCGGTCCTGGTCTACCCGGCGTCCTTCGTCGCCCGCCATGAGGTAAGCGACGAGGCCGGTGTCCTGACGATCGAGGATCGCGAGCTGTCCGGCGAATCGTGGCCCGAAGGCAAGGTGATCCTCGCCTGGGCCGACGTCCGCGCCGGTGCCGCCGGCCGTGACGACGGCAATGTCGTCTATCATGAGTTCGCCCACCAGCTCGACCTCGCCGAGTCACTGACCGCGGGCATTCCCGCCCGGGGGCCGCTGGGCACCGACGGCGGATCACGCACCTTCACGGCGACACTGGTCGCCGAGTACCGCGCCTTTTGCGAGGTCCTCGACCGCGGCGGGGCGACGCTGCTGCCCGAGGACGCCGGCGACGACCCGGGTGAATTCTTCGCGGTGGCGAGCGAGTTCTTCATCGAGCGCCCGTGCGAGCTTGCGGCCGAACGGCCGGCGCTTTACGCCCTGCTCGGGGGCTACTACCGGATCGACCCCGCGGCATGGCCTTGAACGGCGGTTGCGTTAAGCTTGGCGCATGAGGGACACGTCGACGCCAAGAATCATCCGGCTCTGCTACGCGATCGAGGAGTCGCGGCGCTACCACCACACGAAGCGGGCCTTCTACGACCTGATGGAAAACGAGGACGGCGAGTACAAACCGTACTTCGATATGACGATGATCGTGCTCGCGCTGTCCAGCGTCGCGGTCCTCATCTACGACATCAAGCACGAGATCGGCCTGCCGGCCCGCCTGTTCGATGCCGTCGTGGTCACGATCTTCGTCTTCGAGTACCTGCTTCGCGCCTGGCTGTACAACGACGTCCATCGCGATCTGATCGAGGCCTACGAGGAGGCCGAGCTGACCAACTCGCCCTTCCGGCTCGCCGCGACACTGGGCGGCGTATTGCGCAGGAAATGGGCCTACGTGAGCAGCCCGCTCGCCATCGTCGACATTCTTGCCATCCTGCCGAGCTACCGGCCGCTGCTCATACTGCGCCTGTTGCTCCTGTTCCGCCTGCTCAAGGTCGTCCGCTACTCCCGCAGCCTGCGCGAATTCGGGCGGGCCCTGGCCGAAAAGCGCATCGAGCTGACGCTGCTGGCGATGCTTGTCGGCTTCGTGGTGTTCGCCGCCAGCACCGCCATGTTCATGTTCGAGGCCGGCCACCCCGGTACGCTGGTCCATTCTTTCTTCGACGCGGTGTACTGGGCCTTCGTCACCATCGCCACCGTCGGTTACGGGGACATCGTTCCGGTGACGCCCGAGGGCCGCGTCGTCACCATCGTCCTCATACTGTCGGGCGTGGCGCTGATCTCGTTCTCGACCTCGATCATCGTTTCGGTATTCACGAACAAGTTCATCGAGCTCCGCGAGGAACGGGTTTACTCCGCCCTGCGCCGCATGAACCAGTACACCGTGGTCTGCGGGGCCGGCCGCATCGGCGAACAGGTGATCGAGCGCCTGGCGCGCCGGCGCGACCCCTTCGTGCTGATCGATCATGACGAGGCGACCGTGGAACGGGCCCGCAAACGCGGGTACCTCGCGGTCCGCGGCAATGCCGCTTCCCATGACCTGTTGGTCCGGCTTGGCACAGCGAACCGCGCCAGCCGCATCCTCTGCCTCTCCGGCGACGACATGACCAACGTCTTCGTGGCCCTGACCGCGCGCCACCTGAACAAGGACGTCCGCATCATCGCCCGCGCCAATCGCAAGGATTCGGTGCTCAAGCTGGTGCGGGCGGGCGCCGATCACGTGGTCTCCCCCTACGGCATGGTTGGCATGACCGCCGCCGAATACATCGGCCAGCCGGTCGCCTTCGATGCGATCTACGATCTGGCGGCCGGCGGCCGCGGCGCGATCCTCGAAAGCGTCATGATCCTGCCGGAGATGGTCGCCGACTCGCCAACGGTGGGCCAGCTCGACCTCGTGCAGCACCGCTTGCAGTTGTTCGGAGTCATCAGCCTGCGTACCGATGTCACCGAGGGACACGGCGGCGCCTTCCATCTGCCCGAGGCGCATTTCTACTTCAATCCGCGGCCGGACTTCGCCGTGCACGCCAAGGACATCCTGGTGGTCTTCGGCTACGAGGGCAGCGTGCGCAAATTCCGCAAGTTCCTCGATCAGCGCCGGAGCGCGGTGCAGCGCGCATGAACACGCCGCTCGGCATCGCCGTCTTCGGCAACCACGGGATCGTCATCGAAGTGGCGCAGCACCTGAAGGACCGGGCGCAACGGGTGCTCATCGTCGACCGCGATGAGGACAACCTGAAGAAGGCCCGCGAACGGGACTTCTACACCGCCCAGATCGATCCCACCGACGACACGGAACTGTGGGCCATACTCTCCAACCGGGCCATCGGCACCGTCCTTACGCTGTTCGACAACGACGCCGAGAACGTCTTCCTGGTCATCTCGGCGCGGGCCCTGAAACCCGAACTGCGCATCGTCACCATCGCCGAGTCGGCCGACTCGGTCGCCAAGCTGATCGCCGCCGGTGCGAACAAGATTATCAATCCGCACGAACTGGGCGGCCGCAAGATCTGGAGTTTCATCGATCGGCCGCTGATCGCCGAGATTCTCGATCACACCCTCTTCAGCCAGGCCGATCTGAACATGGCGGAACTGGAGGTGACCGACCGCTCACCGATCCGCGGCCGCCGATTCGGCGAAGTCCTGGGCAGCAATCGATTCAATATCGTCCTGCTCGGTCTGGTGCGGGCCGGCGGTCGCGAGGACTTCGTCTTCAGCATGCGGGCGCTCAATCATGTCCTCATCCCGGGCGATCTGCTGGTCGTCATCGGGCCACGCGAAGATCTCGGCAAGGCACGCGAGGCGCTGGTCGGTGAATAGTGACCCGCGGCTCACGCTCCTGGAGGCGTGGCTCGACCCGGTCGTGGGACGCGAGCGCGGTGCACCGGTTCCGGCCTCCACCGATGCCAGCTTCCGCCGCTATTTTCGGGTGTCCACCCCCGCCGGTTCGCGGATAGTGATGGACGCGCCGCCCGAACACGAAGATTGCCGCCCGTTCGTCAAGGTCGCGGGGCTTCTGAATGCGGCCGGGCTGCACGCGCCGGCGGTCCTGGCGGCAGATTTCGAGCAGGGCTTTCTGCTGCTCACCGATCTGGGTCACCAGACCTATCTCGACGTCCTCACCGACGACAACGCCGATGCCCTGTACGGTGATGCGATCATGGCGCTGATCCGCTGGCAGGCCGCGAGCCGGCCCGGGGTGTTGCCACCCTATGATGAAACGCTGCTCCGGCGCGAGCTGGCGCTCTTTCCGGACTGGTATGTCGAACGCCACCTGGGCGTTGCATTGCCGGCAAGCCGGCGTCAGGCGTTGTCGTCGGTCTTCGATCAGATCGTCGCCGAAAATCTCGCCCAGCCTGCCGTGTACGTGCACCGCGACTATATGCCGCGCAACCTGATGGTGAGCGACCCCAACCCCGGCGTCCTCGACTTTCAGGACGCCGTTTACGGCCCCATCGCTTACGACGTGGCGTCGCTGTGCCGCGATGCCTTCATCAGCTTCGACGAAGAACGGGTGCTCGACTGGACGATCCGCTACTGGGAGCAGGCGCGTGCCGCGGGCTTGCCGGTGCGCACGGATTTCGCGGATTTCTATCGCGACTGCGAATGGATGGGACTGCAGCGCCACCTCAAGGTGCTGGGGATTTTCGCCCGTCTCCTGCACCGGGATGGGAAACCTCAATACGTCGCCGACGCGCCGCGGTTCGTTAACTACATTCGCGCCGTCACCGGACGCTACCGGGCCCTCACCGCCCTGCACCGGCTGTTTGACGAATTGCACGAGACGGCCGCATCGGCCGGCCTCACTTTTTAACCCGGGCCAATGATGCGGGCGATGATCCTGGCGGCGGGTCGTGGCGAACGGATGCGACCGCTGACCGACGCAACGCCCAAACCCTTGTTGGTGGTCGGCGGAAAATCCCTGATCGAGCATCACCTCGAAGGCCTGGCTGGCGCCGGCGTACGCGAGGTCGTCATCAATCACGGCCGCCTGGGCGAACTGATCGAGTCCCGGCTTGGCGATGGCGACCGCTACGGCCTCACCATCCGCTACTCGGCAGAAGGTGACGAGCCGCTCGAGACGGGCGGCGGGATTTTCCGCGCCCTGCCCCTGCTCGGCAGCGGGCATTTCATCGTCGTCAACGCCGACATCTGTACCGACTTCGATTTCTGCAACCTGGCCGCTGTCCGGGAAGACCTCGCCCACCTCGTGCTTGTACCCAACCCCCCACATCACCCGGAAGGGGATTTCACCCTGCGCGGCAACCGGGTCGGCAACACGGGTGCCGACCGCTGGACCTACAGCGGCATGGCGATCTTGAGCCCGGAACTTTTCGCCGGCTGCGCGCCGGGCCGCTTCCCGTTGGCGCCATTGCTCCGGCAGGCTGCCGCCGCCGGCCGGGTCACCGGTGTCTTGTATCGCGGGCGATGGGAGGACATCGGAACTCCGGAGCGCCTTGAAGCCGTGAATGCGGGGATTATCCGCTGATGGCGCTGCATACAGAGACCTCAACAGCCGGGCACAATGCCGTTGATTGTTGCAACGCGGAATCGACCTATGGTATAAATTCGGTTAGGCAAATATCCCATTGTATTATCTAGCAGTTCTGTAGTGTCCTGCGATGCCGTCGTTGCACGGATATCGCCCTTAGGTTGTTCACGAAGTCGGTGTCAATTGATTTGAGGAGGAGAGCCAATGAGGCAACTCATGAAGACTCCTTTTGTCCTGTCCTTGGTGCTCTGCACAATGGCGGCGCCGGTCCCGGCTGTAGAAGGTTCAGCACTCGCGACGGCACGACTGCCCATTCGGGCCACCGTGTTCACGGACGCGCCCGATCGGCGAAACCTTTCGCCCTATGACGACCTCGTTCGCCGCTACGCCGACCATTACGGTTTCGACTGGCGCCTGATCGTCGCGCTGATGTATCAGGAGAGCCAGTTCGATCCGGAGGCCGTATCGCCGGCCGGCGCCCAGGGTCTGATGCAGGTCATGCCCGAGACCGGTCTGGCCTTCGGTTTCGAGGATCTGCATGAGCCGGAGGTGTCGATCCACGCCGGCATCCATTATCTCGACCAGCAGCGCAACCGATTCGAGCACACCCTGGCCACCGACGCCCGCAACTGGTTCGCGCTGGCGGCCTACCATGCGGGCTTGGAACGTGTGCGCTCCGCGCGCAGGCGCGCCGAGGCGATGGGATTGAATCCGGACCGCTGGTTCGGTCATGTCGAGCAGGCGATGCTCGAGATGCAGCAGCCACACACAGGGTCAAAGCCCAAGGGCGGGCGCCACTGGGCAGTTAAAACCGTGCGCTATGTGCGAGCGATCCGCGGCCGCTATGACGCCTACCGCCAGCATTTCCCGGAGCAGCTCGCGGCATTAACTCCCTGATTTTCTGCTAAAAAACCACTCGGCCGGGCACCGGCACCGACCGCGTAGCAATGATCATTCCTGGGGCGGACACGATCCCATTTGGTGCGTAACTAATTGATGTTGCAAGAGGTTTTTGCTGTGCTTATAATGCAACCAGCAATCGGGCTTTTGTGGCTTTTTCGTATCTATCAACCGGCACGGCGCATACGTGCCCAGCAGGGGGGAAAGAATGAACACGAGAACTTCATCTGTTTTGGGTTTGTTGATCGCGGCGCAACTGGCTGCGGCGCCGGCCGTGATGGCCGAGGAAGAGGCCGGCCCGACCAGCGCCCTCGACATCTCGAATTTCAGCCTGTCGACCTGGTTCACGAACAACTACATGTTCCGCGGCATCTCGAATTCCGACGGACCGTCGGGCCAGGGCAGCCTGGACTGGACCTATAACGGGTTCTACCTCGGCGTCTGGGGATCCAATACCGAGTTCAGCGACAACGACATCGAGATCGACTGGTACGGCGGCTATCGTGGTGAATTCGCCGGTTTCGGCTATGACGTCGCCGCCCTGTATTACTGGTATCCGGGTGAAGATGACAGTTCCACCGACACCGACGACAAGCAGTTCGATCCCGTCGGCGGCCAGGAAGCGGATTATGTCGAGCTCCAGCTCATCCTGAGCAAGAGCTTCGACATGGCTTGGTCGCCCACCATCGCCGGCAAGTACAACTATTCCCCGGATACGTTCGGTGAGGATGGCGATGCGCACGCCATCCAGGGCGATGTGGGCATCACGGTCCCCATGGGGTTCCTCGGCGACATCGGCATCAGCGGTACCGTCGGCTATCAGACCGTTGACGGCGATAAGTCCAGCGGCAAGGATCTCTGCCTCCCGTATACCAACGGCGAACTCAACGACGCGGTCTGCGGTGCAGGGTTCGGCCCGGTGCTGGACGGTTACGACTATGTGTACTGGCGGATCGGCGTCAGCAAGGAGATTGCCGGCTTCAAGTTTGACGGCAGCTACCACGTGACCGATATGTCCGAGGACCTGAAGACCTTCTATCCGCGAACGGGCGAGCCTTCGGACTTCCGTGACCTTATCGAACCGCACGTCGTGCTGACGGTGTCGCGGAGCTTCAGCTTCCCGTAAGACGGAAAGCGACGTCCTGAAACGAAGAACGGCGCCTTGGGCGCCGTTCTTTTTCGTAGTGCCGCCGGATTCGGGCGGGCTTGGTTCACTTCACGTCCGGAACCGGTGCCGAATCACCCTTTCCCCGGCCGCGACGATCGCCATAACCAATCGACTCGCCGATGACGCCCTGCCGACGCGGGAAACAGAGTTCGAAGAGCTCGATGATGCGGGCCACGGCGAACACGACGATCGAGATGGCAAAGGCGGAGAAGAATCCGCGCATGAATACCGCCCCCGTATCGACATCGACGATAAACACGTAACTCAATATGCAGGCCGCGGCACAGGCGAGCGCGGCGAGTCCAAGCCCGTCCAGGGCTCTAACGTGCAGGGGCAGTTTGCTGTATTGCGGCATTTCCGTTCCTTTTTTTCCCGTTCTAAATGAATTGGCGAATGCTGTTGTACCGGTATCAATACAACTCGCGTGCCTGAAACGCGGGCGAGGAGAGGATATCGCTATTGTTGCAACGCACGTCACAGAACGGGTAGATAACAATATCGATATCAGCGTTATGGCTGACTTTTGCCGCGACTCTGGAGGCCAAACGCCGGGCGATCTGTCGCCCAGCAGTGACAGATTTAAACCCAGATTGTCCATTAGGACGCGCGATGATGGCGAGGCGGAGCGCGAGGCAGTTTGCGTGGTCGGGAGGAGGCCATAGCCGAGTCTATGGCCGACGAGCGAGCGCGCGAAATGGCCGCGATCCGACCGCCAGGGCGCGCGTAGGCCCGTAGGGCCGCCTAATGGACAATCTGGGTTAAATAACGATGCTTGCGGAGTCTCGGCTGCCGAGATTGTCGAGCCAACGGACCGATACGGTGTCGCCGGCTTTGCCCTCGCGGAACTGGATGGAGAAATAGGGATTGCGCGCCACCCCTCCGCCCCAGTGCGCGGTCATGACCGTTCGGGCCCCATGATTGACGACGACTTCCTTGACGAAGTGGGCGGGCACGGTGCGTCCCCGTTCGTCCTTGCGCGACCCCGATTCCATCGGGTGACGGATCATCACCTTGAGGGTCACCACACCGGCCTCGACCGAGGCGCGAAGTTTCATCGATGCGCCCATGGGTATTCGCCCTCAGGTACAGCCGCCCTTGGTGACTTCAACGAATCGCTGGTTGGCGTAGAGCCGTCCGCTTGCCTGCACCAGCACCAGGATGCGCGAAGACTCCGCGAGCTTGATGCGGGTCGAGACGCGGCCGTCGACCATCCCGGGACCGAACTCGAAACTGGCGATGAGCGGCACCGGGTTCTTCTCGCCGATGAGATGCACCACCTCCACTCCGGGCAGTCTCGCTGTCACCGTGACGGGGACCACCGCCCCGTCCTCGGCGAGCGCCGGCGCCTCGATGGCGATGTCGTCGCGCTGCTCGATCACGGCACCGCCAGTCAGGGCCGCCACCGTCTCGTCCGCCGTCCGGGCGGCAAAGGCCTGATCGGGACGCGCGGCAGGCGCACATCGGGGCAGCGCAACACCGATCCCTCCGACGAGCCAGGCAACGACTCCACCCGCGCCCGACGCCAGAAACTCGCGACGCGACCAGCATTTTGCGCCGGACGCCCGCGGGACGGAGTCAGCGCTCCGACGACTGCGGCCGGTTCCGCTCTTCCTTCTTCTTTTCATCGAGTTCGCGGTGGAACTGGTCCAGTCGCGCCTGGACGCGCTGCTGCTGGTAATAGCTGATGTCGCCGAACCGCAGGGCCTGCTTCAACTGCTCGATGGCGAGTTCGAGCTCGCCGTTGCCATAGTAGTACTCGGCCTGGGCGATGCGCGCCTCGATACGGGCGCCGATCTGGCCCTCGATCTCGGCGAGCAGCCGGTAACTCTCCGGGTCCGGCTGGCGCACACCCATGTAATCGCGGAGCACGGCACGGGCGCGGTCCGGAGACCCGGCCGCGATCCACGCCTCCACCGAACCGAGCACGGCCGGCCGGTATTCCGGGTAGAGCTTCAGCACCTCGTCATAGGTTGCGAGCGCCCGGTCATGTTTTTTCTCCGTCACGTCCAGACGGGCCATCGCCAGGGCATAGGCGATGCGCTCCGGTTCCGCCTGCCGCAGGCGCTCCAGCTGCAGGCGGGCGCGGCCATTCTCGCCGGTCTTGTGCAGGGCCAGCGCGTAGCCGTAGCGCGCCGCGCGCTCGTCCTGATACTGGCCGGCGCGCAGGGTCTCTTCGAAGAACCGCACCGCTTCGCGCGGATCGCGGTTCGTCACCACCCGGAGTCGGGCGCGAAGCAGCTGGAAATCGAGATTTTCCAGATACTGCTGGGCGGGCAGTTGATCAGCGCGGGCCCGGGATTCGGCGATGCGGTTGGTGGTCACCGGATGGGTGCGGAGGAACTCGGGGATGTAGGCCGGATCGCTATACCGGTTGGCCCTCTCCAGCCGCTCGAAGAAATCCGGCATGCCCTGCGGATTGAACCCGGCGCGGGCCAGCAGCTGCATGCCGATGTTGTCCGCCTCACGCTCGTTGGCGCGGGTGAAATTGATGGCGTACTGCTGCTGGGCGGCGGCCACCGCCGCAATGGCAGCCTGCCCGGCTTCCGGGTGGAGGGCGCCGAGCAGGATGGCGCCGAGGATGCCGACGGCGCCCGGGATGCTCATCTTGCTCGCCGCCTCGAAGGTGCGGGCGGCGTGCCGCTGGGTGACGTGCGAGATTTCATGCGCCACCACACCGGCCAGTTCGCTCTCGGTCTGGGCCTGCAGGATCAGCCCCGAATGAACGCCGATGAACCCGCCCGGCACGGCGAAGGCGTTGATGGCGGGGCTGTCGACGAGGAAGAAGGTGAAAGGATTGTCCTGGCCGTCGGACAGCGAGGCCAGATTCTGGCCGAGTGACTGGATGTAGGCCTCGGCCTCCGGGTCATCGATGACCACGTCCTGGCTGCGCAGTTCGCGCAGGAAGGCCTCGCCGATGCGACGCTCCTGCTCCGGCGAGATCACGCTGCCCGCCGAATCGCCCATGTCCGGCAGATCGTCGGCACGACCGGCGGCGGCGAAGAGCACCGCGCCCGCAAGGGCGGCAATCAGAAGTCTTGGGAGGTGCACGGCGGGGCGAGTGGGTACGATTGGGGTGACGGTGATGTGAGGATCGACTGGCGCAAGCGGTTTGAGTTCCGATACGGGCGATCCTAGTATTCCGACTGCCCGTCCCCAACCCGACTGTTTCGAGGAGCATTATAAGTCATGAAACCCCGCAACGCCTTTTACGCCCAGTCCGGCGGCGTCACCGCCGTCATCAACGCCTCCGCCGCCGGCGTCATCGAAACGGCCCGCCGCCACAAGCGCGCGATCGGCAAGGTCTATGCCGGCCGTGACGGCATCATCGGCGCCCTGACCGAGGACCTGATCGACACCGGCCGCGAATCGCCGGCCGCCATCAAGGCACTGCGCCACACGCCTTCCGGCGCCTTCGGCTCCTGCCGCTACAAGCTCAAGGGCCTGGACCAGAACCGGGCCGAGTACGAACGCCTGATCGAGGTCTTCCGCGCCCACGACATCGGCTACTTCTTCTACAACGGCGGCGGCGATTCGGCCGACACCTGCCTCAAGATCTCGCAGCTCTCGGCAACGATGGGCTATCCCGTCACCTGCGTGCATGTCCCGAAGACCGTGGACAACGACCTGCCGATCACCGACTGCTGCCCCGGCTTCGGATCGGTGGCCAAGTACGTGGCCGTGTCCACCCGCGAGGCGACCCTCGACGTCGCCAGCATGGCCAAGACCTCGACCAAGGTCTTCGTGCTCGAAGTCATGGGCCGGCACGCCGGCTGGATTGCCGCCGCCGGCGGTCTGGCGACCGACAAGGCGCTCGATCTGCCCATCGTCATCCTGTTCCCCGAGGTGCCGTTCGACGAGGCAAGCTTCATCGCCCGCGTGGACGACAACGTCAGACGCTACGGCTATTGCTCGGTGGTGGTCTCGGAGGGCGTGCGCGGCGTCGACGGCAAATTCCTCTCCGACCAAGGCCTGCGCGACGCCTTCGGCCATGCCCAGTTGGGCGGTGTGGCGCCCGTCATCGCCGCCCTGGTGCGCGAGAAGCTGAAGCTCAAGTACCACTGGGCGGTGGCCGACTACCTGCAGCGCGCCGCCCGCCATATCGCCTCCAGGACCGACGTCGAGCAGGCCTACGCGCTCGGCAAGGCGGCGGTGGAACTCGCGGTCAGAGGCCGCAACTCGGTGATGCCCACCGTGGTGCGCAAGGCGAACCGCCCCTACCGCTGGGCGATCGGCGTCGCCGATCTGAAGGACGTCGCCAACAGGGAAAAGCACATGCCGCGCGATTTCATCACCGCCGACGGCTTCGGCATCACCGCCAGGTGCCGCCAGTACCTGCAGCCGCTGATCCAGGGCGAGGACTACCCGCCCTATGAGGGCGGCCTGCCCCGCTACGTGCGCCTGAAGAACCGCCCGGTGAAGAAGAAACTGGCCGGTTCCTTTGCAGTGAAGTGATCTCGAAGTAGAATCGGCGCCCGAAGGGCCGGTCCGCGACGAGGGTCAGAACAGCAAACGGGGCGGATTCCGCCCCGTCCTTTTTGTTGTCCGTTCCAATCACAAGTCAGGGGGAAGTCATGTCTGGCAGCTTGATCTTTGCGCTCGTATGCGGGGCGCTGGCGGTCGTTTACGGAATTTTCTCGGTCAAGTGGATCCTGGCTCAGCCGCAGGGCAACGAGCGGATGCGCGAGATCGCGGCGGCGGTGCAAACCGGGGCGGCGGCCTATCTCGCCACCCAGTACCGCACCATCGCCATCGTCGGCGCCGTGCTGCTGGCGGTCATCTGGTACGCACTCGGCAGTCACACCGCGATCGGGTTCCTGATCGGCGCGGTGCTGTCCGGTGCCACCGGCTTCATCGGCATGAACATATCGGTGCGCTCCAATCTGCGCACCGCCGAGGCCGCCAGGAATGGCCTCAACGCCGCCCTGCAGGTGGCCTTCCGCGGCGGCGCCATCACCGGCCTGCTGGTCGTGGGTCTCGGGCTCCTGGGTGTCGCCGGTTATTACGCGGCGCTGCTGCAGATGGGCCTGGCAACGGATCAGGCCCTGCACGCCCTGGTCGGCCTCGCCTTCGGCAGTTCGCTCATCTCGATCTTCGCCCGTCTGGGCGGCGGCATCTTCACCAAGGGCGCCGACGTCGGCGCCGATCTGGTCGGCAAGGTCGAGGCCGGCATCCCCGAGGACGACCCGCGCAACCCGGCGGTGATCGCCGACAACGTCGGTGACAACGTCGGCGACTGCGCCGGCATGGCCGCCGACCTGTTCGAGACCTACGCCGTCACCGTCGTCGCCACCATGCTGCTCGGCGGCCTGATGATGAAGGACGCCGGCGACAACGCCGTGCTCTATCCGCTGGTCTTAGGCGGCGTCTCGATCATCGCCTCGGTGATCGGCACCTTCTTCGTCAAGACCGGCCCCGGCGGCTCGATCATGGGTGCCCTGTACAAGGGGTTGATCTGGGCCGGTGGCCTGGCGGCCGTCGCCTTCTACTTCGTCACCAACCAGATGATGGGGGAGGCGGCGGGGCCGCTCTTCGGCTGCGCGCTCATCGGTCTGGCGCTGACCGCCGCCATGGTCTGGATCACCGAGTACTACACCGGCACCCAGTACGGTCCGGTCAAGCATATCGCCCAGGCCTCGACCACCGGCCATGCCACCAACATCATCGCCGGCCTCGGCGTGTCGATGAAGGCGACGGCCCTGCCGGTGCTCGCGGTCTGCGCCTCCATCTTCGGCGCCTACGCCCTGCACGGGCTCTACGGCATCGCCGTGGCGGCGACCGCCATGCTGTCGATGACCGGCATCATCGTCGCGCTCGATGCCTACGGCCCGATCACCGACAACGCCGGCGGCATCGCCGAGATGGCCGAGCTGCCGAAGGAGATTCGCGGCATCACCGATCCGCTGGACGCGGTCGGCAACACCACCAAGGCGGTGACCAAGGGTTACGCGATCGGTTCGGCCGGCCTGGCGGCCCTGGTCCTGTTCGCCGACTTCACCCATTCGCTGGACGCCGCCGGCAAGCTGGTCGAGTTCCGCCTCGACGACCCGGCGGTCATCATCGGCCTGTTCCTCGGCGGCCTCATCCCCTACCTCTTCGGCGCCATGGCCATGGAGGCGGTGGGCCGCGCCGCCGGTTCGGTGGTAATCGAGGTGCGCCGCCAGTTCAAGGAGATCGCCGGCATCATGGAGGGTACGGCCAAGCCCGACTATTCGCGCGCCGTCAGCATGCTGACCGGCGCCGCCATCAGGGAGATGATGGTGCCGTCGCTGCTGCCGGTGCTGGTACCGATCATCGTCGCCTTCGGCATGAGCGCACTGATGGGCGAGGGCGCCGGCGCCCGGGCGCTGGGCGGCCTCTTGGTCGGCACCATCGTCACCGGCATCTTCGTCGCCATCTCCATGACCACCGGCGGCGGCGCCTGGGACAACGCCAAGAAGTACATCGAGGACGGCCACCACGGCGGCAAGAAGAGCGAGGCCCACAAGGCCGCGGTCACCGGCGACACGGTCGGCGACCCCTACAAGGACACCGCCGGCCCGGCGGTCAACCCGCTCATCAAGATCATCAACATCGTCGCCCTGCTGATCGTGCCGCTGATCTAGATCAACACAGGCAAAGAGTACCGGGGGCGGGCCGGATATCCGGCCCGCTTCATTTCGGGCACTGGTTTGATGGCGCCGGTCTGGACTACAGTATTGGGCGTACACAACGTGACCGGATCCTGACATTGACATGATCCCCGCCGTTACCTCCGCCTTCGAGAGCACCACCGCGATCCGGCGCGAGGCGCGGCCGGCGCCGGCGGCACCGCTTGCCGGTATTGCACCCTCCGCGGCGGTCGAGGAACAGCTCACCGAGGCGGAAAAGCGTCAGGTCCAGGAACTGCAGCGGCGCGACCGTGAGGTACGGGCCCACGAGCATGCGCATGTCGCCGCCGGCGGTGCGCTGGTCCGGGGTGGCGCCAACTTCTCCTATGCCTTCGGCCCCGACGGCGAGCGCTATGCAGTCGGCGGCGAAGTCACCATCGACACCGGTCGCGCCGGCACGCCCGAGGAAACCATCGCCAAGATGCGCCAGGTGCGGGCCGCGGCCCTGGCACCGGCCAATCCTTCGGCCCAGGATTACAGCGTCGCAACGCAGGCGGCGCGGCTGGCCATGGAGGCACGCCAGGAATTGCGGCAGGAGACCCCCGGCACGGTGACTGAGGCGCGCGGCGGTGGAACGGTGGCAGCGCGCTACGCCATTGCTGGTGACGAAGCGCCGGCGCCACTGTCTCTGATCGACATCGCCATCTAGCAACCCTCGCTCACACGGGCGGCGCGTTCATAGCGGCGCTCGCGGCCCAGGCCGGATCGGCCTCCATGCGCGCGTTCCACGTCATGACGTTCGGATAATCACTGAACGGCAGCTGCGCCATGCCGGCGTACTGCACGTAGGACGCGACTGCGTAGTCGGCAAGCGTCACCCCGTCCCCGACCAGATACCGATGTCCATCCAGGTGGGCGTCGAGCAACATGGCTTCGCGGTGAAACATCGCGGTGCCCAGTTTCACCTGCGCCGGATCGGCGTTGCCCTGGCCGATGTTCGGCTTGATGACGTGTTCATAGAGCAGAATGCCGCAGGCCCGGCCGAAGTGCGCCTGTTCCCAGAAAAGCCAGTGGGCGATGTCGGCGCGCGTGCGCGGCTCATCCGGCCACAGGGACGTCGGTTGACGACTCGCCAGGTAGATCATGATGGCATTGGATTCCGGCAGCACGAAGTCGCCGTCAACCAGGACCGGGGTGCGGCCGGCGGGGTTGATCCTCAGGAAATCCGGGCGGCGCTGCTCACCCTTCATCAAATCGACCAGCACCAGTTCGATTGCCACGCCCAGACTCCGGGCAACGGCGAATACCTTGCGGGTGTTACCGGAAATCGGGTGACCATAAACCTTCATGTCTGCCTCCTAATGTCGTCAACCGCTGCCGCGCGTGCGGGTGTTGTTGGGTTTTGCCTTCTTCTCGATGAACTGGATGATGAGTCCGGCCACGTCTCTGCCCGTGGCCTGCTCGATGCCTCCCAGGCCGGGCGAGGAATTGACCTCGATGACCAGAGGCCCGTGATTGGACCGCAACAGGTCCACGCCACAGACATTGAGGCCGATGATGCGGGCGGCGCGAATCGCCGTCGCCCGCTCCTCGGGCGTGATCTTGACCAGCGAGGCCCGGCCGCCGCGGTGCAGGTTGGACCGGAACTCGCCCTCCTCGCCCTGCCGCTTCATCGCCGCGATCACCTTGCCGCCGACCACGAAGCAGCGGACATCGGCCCCCTTCGTTTCCTTGATGTACTCCTGGACCAGGATGTTGGCCTTGAGCCCCATGAAGGCCTCGATGACGCTTTTCGCGGCGGCCGCGGTTTCCGCCAGCACCACGCCGATCCCCTGCGTGCCTTCCAGCAGCTTGACGACCACCGGCGCGCCGCCGACCCGCCGGACCAGATCCTGCACGTCCTCGGGTGAGTTAGCGAAACCGGTCACCGGCAGGCCCACGCCCTTGCGCGCCAGCAGCTGCAGGCAGCGCAGCTTGTCGCGCGAGCGGGTGATGGCCACGGTTTCGTTGACGCTGAACACGCCCATCATCTCGAACTGGCGCACCACCGCGCAGCCGTAGAAGGTCACCGAGGCGCCGATGCGCGGGATGACCGCGTCGAAGCCGGGCAGCAGGTCGCCGCGATAGAACATCTTCGGGCTGTGCGAGGTGATGTCCATGTAGCAGCGCAGGAAATCGATCACCTCGACCTCGTGGCCGCGTGCGCGCGCCGCCTCGACCAGGCGCTGGGTCGAATAGAGTTTCGGGTTGCGCGACAGGATCCCGATTTTCATGCGGCGCGGCGTCTCGTCATGGCGGGCTTGCCCAACAGATAGGAGTGCCCCGGATCGACGATCAGCCGGTCGCGGATCGCGCTGCGTCCCAGCAGCATGCGGAAGCGCATGATGTCGCGATCGGTGATGGTGACTTCGATCGGGTAGTGGAGGTTGCCGAGCGCGATCCCGGTGCGAATGACGATGCGATTCTCGCGGTGGCCGCCGGAGTCGGTGACCCAGCGCTCGTCGACGATGTCGGCCTCGCAGGCGACGGCGATGTCGGTGCGCAGGCGCCGCGGATGGAGCATGAAGCGCACGCGCGGCGCGCCGCGCTCGACAAAGCGCTCGACGGAAAACGCGTGCAGCGCCGAAGTGCGGGCACCGGTATCGACCTTGGCCTTGATGGTGCCGATGCCGAAATCCGGCAGACCAACCCATTCCCGCCAGCCGACGTGCATAAGTTGATCGCTGCCCTTCACCCGATGCGCACTCCCCCGGCCGCGCCGGTGTGGCGCGACGTGGCTTTGTTCTCGATCGTGACCCTCAGGTCAGGAACCGGCCGCCGTCGAGCCGGATGACCTGACCGGTGCAGTAGCCGGCATCGCGCACCAGATAGAGCAGCGCCACCGCCGCGTCCCGCGGCGTGCCGGGTCGGGCAAGCGGTACGCGCGTCATGTAACGCTGCCGCTGTTCCTCGCTGTAGGACTCGGCCCACTCCACGACTCCTGGCGCGATTGCGTTCACGGTCACCCGCGGCGCCAACTCGATGGCGCAGGTCGCGGTTATCTCCATGAGCGCCGCCTTCGAGCAATTGTAGGCCAGATAGCCGGGCAGCGGCTCGCCCAGGACATGGATGTCGATGAAGTTGACGATGCGCCCGGCACTGGCGGGATCCCGGGGACTGTAGCCGGCGCCGAGCAGCGGCGCGAACTTCTGGATCAGCAGCAGTGGCGCGCGTGCGTTGATCGCCTGGTTGCGATCGTAATCGGCGACGCGAATCGTGCCGAAGGCGGTGGGATCGAAGATGCTGGCGTTGTTGACCAGCGCGTCGAGCCGATTGAAGCGGGTGCCGATGGCGTCGTGGATGCGATCGGCGACATCGGCGTCCGCCATCTCCACCTGCAGCGCCATCGCCTGACGGCCCATCTTCTCGATCTGGGAAACGACCTCCAGCGCCTCGGCCTCACTCCGGTTGTAGGTGATCGCCACGTCCATCCCGGCGCGCGCCAGTTCGAGGGCGCAGGCACGGCCGACGCGGCGGGCGCCACCAGTGATCAGCGCGACCCGGCCTTCTAGCTGCTTCGCGACACTCATGAAGCCACCTTACCCGATCGTCCGCGACAACGTCTATCGCAGTGCGGCATGAAATATCAATGGTATGTTGACGACAAGTGATCTATTCTGTCGCTCGACTGCAGTATTCGTCGCTGGTGGTTAGGAAGTTCCTGATGGTCTCTGCGCTACCCCTCGATTTCTGCACGAAACCCGTTTGTTAAATTTCTTAGGAGTTCATTTGCATGGCACAAGGTACCGTAAAGTGGTTCAACGAGTCGAAAGGCTATGGCTTCATCACCCCGAGCGAAGGTGGCGACGATGTGTTCGTCCACTACTCGGCGATCAAGGGCAGCGGCTTCCGCACCCTTCAGGAAGGCCAGAAGGTCAACTTCGAAGTGCAGCGGGGCCCCAAGGGGTTGCAGGCCTCGGCGGTGACACCCGAAGGTTGAACGGCTTTACAGCGCAGTAATGATTATCGACCCCGCTCCGGCGGGGTCTTTTTTTGCCGCTTTTTTCACCGCCGTCGATCCTCTACAGTTGCGGCCGTCATGACCGCCACCGCGAAGAAAGCCCGTTACGAGAGCAACAAGCTCGCCAAGCGGCTGCGCCGCGCCGCCGGCCAGGCGATCGAGGATTTCAACATGATCGAGGCCGGGGACCGGGTAATGGTCTGTCTCTCCGGCGGCAAGGATTCCTTCACCCTGCTCGACATCCTGCTGAGCCTGCGGCGGCGGGCGCCGGTCGACTTCGAGATCGTGGCGGTCAATCTCGACCAGAAGCAGCCCGGCTTCCCCGCCGCTGTCCTGCCCGACTACCTGCGTACCGTCGGCGTGCCGTTCCACATCATCGACGAGGACACCTACAGCACGGTCAGGCGGCTGGTACCCGAGGGCAAGACCCTGTGCAGCCTCTGCTCGCGCCTGCGCCGCGGCATCCTCTATACCTTCGCCAAGCGGCACGGCATGACCAGGATAGCGCTTGGCCACCACCGCGATGACATCGTCGAGACGCTTTTCCTCAACCTGTTCTTCGGCGGCAAGCTGAAGGCCATGCCGCCCAAGCTGCGTTCAGACGACGGCGAGCACATCGTCATCCGGCCGCTGGCCTATTGCCGCGAGGCCGACATCGCCGAGTACGCCAATCAGCGCGGCTTTCCGGTCATACCCTGCAATCTCTGCGGCAGCCAGGAGAACCTGCAGCGGCGGCAGATCAAGGCGATGCTGGCGGAGTGGGAGAAGAAATGGCCGGGCCGTATCGACACCATCTTCGCGGCCCTGCGCAACGTCGCACCCTCACACCTCGCCGACGCGCAACTTTTCGACTTCGCCGCGCTTGGCGCCCGCGGCGCGATTGCGAGCAGGGGCTGGCTGGTCCCGGAAACGGAAGACTGAGCGTACCGGCTACTTGCGCCGACCGTGGATCAGTGTGCCGACCCCCTGGTCGGTGAAGATCTCGAGCAGCACCGCGTGCTGGACGCGGCCGTCGATGATGTGGGCCGAGCCGACGCCGGCCTGCACGGTTTCCAGCGCCGTGCGTACCTTGGGCAGCATGCCGCCACCGATCGTGCCGTCGGCGATCAGGGCATTGACCTTCTTCGGCGACAGGCCGGTCAGCACCTTGCCGTCGCGATCGAGCACGCCGGCGATGTTGGTCAGCAGGATCAGCTTCTCGGCACGCATCACCTGCGCCAGCTTGCCGGCGACGAGATCGGCGTTGATGTTGTAGGACTGGCCATCGTCGCCGACGCCGATAGGCGCGATCACCGGAATGAAGTCGCCCTGGATCAGCAGATCGACGACGCCGGTGGCTATCGAGGCCACCTCGCCGACATGGCCGATGTCGATGATCTCGGGGACCTTCAGCTCCGGACTGTCGCGGGTGAACACCATCTTGCGGGCCCGGATCAGATCGCCGTCCTTGCCGGTGAGGCCGATCGCGGCGCCGCCCTGCCGGTTGATGAGGCTGACGATCTCCTTGTTAACCAGCCCGCCCAGCACCATCTGCACCACGTCCATGGTCTCGGCGTCGGTGACCCGCATGCCATCGACGAACTGCGACTCCTTGCCGATGCGCTTGAGCAGGTTGCCGATCTGCGGGCCGCCGCCGTGCACCACCACCGGGTTCATGCCGACCAGCTTCATCAGCACCACGTCGCGGGCAAAGCCGCGTTTCAAGGCGTCATCGGTCATGGCGTTGCCGCCGTACTTGATGACGAAGGTCTTGCCGCGGAACCGCTGGATGTAGGGCAGCGCCTCGGTGAGTACGCGGGCGATGCTGAGGGCGTCGGGGGTGTCGATGGTCATCCGCTCAGAACGGGATACTCAAGCTCGGGTCGATGGATTGGATCAGGGTTCGGAACTGCCCCTGGATTTCGGCCAGCGCCCCGTCGTCGTCGGCCTCGAAGCGCAGCACCAGGACCGGCGTGGTGTTCGACGGCCGGATCAGGCCCCAGGCATTCGGCAGATCCACGCGCAGACCATCCACCGTCGTGAGTTCGGCGCCCGGGAACGCCGCCCGGGCAATCAGGGTCTGCATGAACTCGGCGTGACGGGTTTCCGGCATCTCGATGCGCAATTCGGGCGTCGCCACGCCGTCGGGCAGCTCGGCGAAGATCTCGCGCGGCGGCCGGCCATCGCGGACCAGGATTTCGAGCAGGCGGGCGGCGGCGTAAAGCCCGTCGTCGAATCCGTACCAGCGTTCCTTGAAGAAGATGTGGCCGCTCATCTCACCGGCCAGCGGCGATCCGGTCTCGCGCATCTTCGACTTGATCAGGGAGTGGCCGGTCTTCCACATCAGCGGCCGACCGCCGGCCTCCTCGATGACCTTCCGGAGATGGCGGCTGCATTTGACGTCGAAGATGATCTCGGCGCCCGGGTTGCGCGACAGGACATCGCGCGCGAACAGCATCATCTGCCGATCGGGCCAGATGATCCGGCCGTCGCCGTCGATCACGCCGAGGCGATCGCCGTCGCCGTCGAAGGCGAGGCCGAGGTCGGCCTGTTCGTGCCGGACCAGATGGATCAGGTCCTCGAGGTTTTCCGGCTGGCTCGGATCCGGGTGATGATTCGGGAAGTTGCCATCGACCTCGCAGTAGAGTTCGGTCACGTCGTGACCCAGCGCCCGGATCAGCCGCGGCGCGACCGCGCCCGGCACGCCGTTGCCACAGTCGACGACGATGCGCAACGACTGGCCCAGTGCAACCGGTACATCCTCGCTGATCCGCTGGATGTATTCCGGCACGATCTCGCCGCTCTGCAGGTTGCCTTCGCCGGCGGTGAAGTCGCCGGCATCGATCCGCTGGCGAATGGCCTGGATTGCATCGCCGGACAGGGCCTCACCGTCGAGTACGATCTTGAGGCCGTTGTACTTCGGTGGGTTGTGGCTGCCGGTCACCATCACACCGCAGCCGGTGTCGAGATAGTGGGTGGCGTAATAGAGGACCGGGGTCGGCGCCAGGCCGATGTCGAAGACGTCGCGGCCGGTGTCGCGCAGGCCCTCGATCAGGGCGCCGGCCAGCTCCTGGCTCGAGTTGCGCCCGTCACGCCCGACCACGAACGACTGCAGGCCGCGGGCCGCGGCCTCTGATCCCAGCGCCTGGCCGATCTGGTAGACGCCCTCGGGCGTCAGCGTCTCGCCGACCACGCCGCGGATGTCATAGGCGCGGAAGATGGACGCCGGCGGCGGCGCGGGCTTGGCCGGTGGAGGTGGTGGCGGCGGTGGGGCGCTTGCGGCCGGCGCCGGCTTACGCGGCTCCGCGCGGATCTCCTCGGTCCGATCCGGGATCGGGGCCGACGGCCGCGCCACGGGCGCCATCGTGGTGATGTCGTCACCGTCCAGCCCCTGCGAGATCTCGCGCTGCATCGGGGCGGCCGACCGCCGGCGCGGGATGTTCGGCAGGGCTGGCACCAGGCGTTCCAGACCCGGGTGCACGCCTTCCATGATGGCGACCACCGCGCCCTGAAACACGACCACCTCGGAGACGGCAGCGGCTTCACCGCCGCGCCGCCGGAACCAGAACCAGACACCGGTGGCGATCGCGATGAGGCCGACGGCCACGCCCAGTGTCAGCGGCAGGCTGTTGCCCGCCCGCTGCGCCGGTGCCGAGGCCACCATGGTTCCGTCCTGGACCGCGGGACCCGACGCCGTCCGCCAGTAGGCAACGATCCACTTGCTGCCCTCGACCGGCGCCGTCACCGGCTCAAGCCCGGCTATCGGTCCGCCGGTACCGCCCTTGGCAACGACGATGGGCTTGCCCTTGGCCATCGGTTGCCGCAGCTCGACAAAGGCGCTGTTCAGACCGAGGTCTTGTACTGCCTGGTTCAGCATCTCGACATCCAGACTCAGATGGGCGACGCCCGCGACCTGGCCCTGGGCGTCGGCGATGCGCCGGACCATGACCAGATGCTGGGCGGGGCTTCCGAACAGCTGCACCTCCGCCGGGACCGGCGCGGCATCGCTCTCGGCCTGCCGCAGCATATCGAGCGAGGCGTAGGTCAGTGGCGGGCTGCCGACGTTATCGACCTGGCTCACGCCCTTCGGCAACAGCCGCAGCTTGAGCGCGGCGGGCAGGTCCTTGACGAGTTCCCCGGCCCTGGTCGTGAGTGCGGCGCCATCGCCGGCCGCGGCGAGCTGCGCAACTCCGGCGTCGCCGCCTATGGCCTGGAGCCGGTCGGCATAGGGCTTGAGTGTCTTGGCAAAGCCGGCGGCGACCTTGCCCGCGGCCTGCGTGTCGGCCACCTGTTCTTCGGCGGCGACCTTGCCCGCGTGCTGGCGATACAGATACGCGCCGCCCGCGATCGTGATGAGCAGCACGGCGCCGGCAATGCCGAAAATCAGCGCCTGGCGGCGGCCGCGGGTCAACGCGTCTGCGATTGCCAAAGCCATCCTGCCTCCCCGATGACAGCCATTCTACGTACGGCCGGTATGGCCGAATCCCCCTGCCCCGCGCGCGCTCGCGGCGAATTCCTCGACGACGGTGAACTGCGCCCGCACCACGGGAATGAAGACCAGCTGGGCGATCCGCTCCCCCGGCTGGATGTTAAAAGACTCCCGGCCCCGATTCCAGCAAGAGACGAGGATCTGGCCCTGATAATCCGAATCGATCAGCCCGACCAGGTTGCCGAGCACGATCCCGTGCTTGTGGCCGAGCCCCGAACGCGGCAGTACCACCGCCGCCAGGTTGTGATCGGCCATGTGGACGGCGATGCCGGTCGGGATGAGTGCCGTGTCGCCCGGCCCGAGGGTCAGCGGGTCGTCGATGCAGGCGCGCAGGTCCATGCCGGCGGCGCCGTCGGTCGCGTAATGCGGCAGCGGGTAGAGCCCGCGCAGACGATCGTCAAGGATCTTGAGTTCTACCGGCCGCATGGAAACGCTCCGCGATCAGGCTGACCAGCTGCCGGGCAAGGCGCCCCTTCGGCGCGCGCGGCAATTCCACTTCGCCCTGGGGCCAGATCACATGCAAGGCATTATCATCGGCATCGAAGCCCTGGCCCGGCAGCCCGACGCGATTGGCGGCGATCATCGACAGGCGCTTGCCGGCAAGCTTGGTGCGTGCGTGATCGAGAAGGTTATCGGTCTCGGCGGCGAAGCCGACGGTGAATGGCGGGTCCATGCCGCCCGCGACCTCGGCGAGGATGTCCGGGTTGGGCTTTAGGGTCAGCATCCAATCGGCGTCCGATTTTTTGATCTTCGCCGTCGCCGCGTCGCAGCGATAGTCGGCGACCGCGGCGGCGGCGATGAAGATGCCCGTTCCCGGCAGTTCGCGCAAGACGGCCGCCCGCATGTCGCGGGCGCTGACCACATCGATGCAACGCACCCCCGCCGGCACCGGCAGACTCACCGGGCCGCTGATCAAGGTCACCGCCGCGCCCGCTTCCATACAGGCCCGCGCCACGGCAAAGCCCATCTTCCCGGAACTGGCGTTGCTGAGGTAACGGACCGGGTCGATGGCTTCGCGGGTCGGCCCTGCGGTCACCATGACCTTGCAGCCGGCGAGTTCTCCGGTCTGGAACATGCCCGCGAGGGCCTCGGCGATGGCTCCGGGTTCCAGCATCCGGCCGGGGCCGGTTTCGCCGCAGGCCTGATCGCCGGTGGCGGGCCCCAGGATCTGCACGCCTCGCTCGGACAGGGTCCGAACGTTTCCGGCCGTCGCTGCGGCTGCCCACATCTGCCGGTTCATGGCCGGGGCGACGGCCAGCGGTGCCGCGGTCGCAAGGCACAGGGTGGTCAGCAGGTCGTCGGCAAAACCGTGGCCAAGACGCGCCAGGAAATCGGCCGAGGCCGGGGCCACGACGACCACATCGGCCCAGCGCGCGAGCTCGATGTGGCTCATGGCCGCCTCGGCGGCGGGGTCGAACAGATCAGTGCGCACCGGGGCGCCGGACAGGGCCTGCAGGGTCGCCGGCCCCAGAAACTCACAGGCGGCCCTGGTCATCACGCAACGGACTTCGGCGCCACGCCCGCGCAGACGGCGCACCAACTCCGCGCTCTTGTAGGCGGCTATGCCGCCGGTCACGCCGAGCAGCACCCGCTTGTGCGTCAGGCTGTCGATGGCCCGAATCATCGCGGCGATTGTACCGAAAGGCCCGGCCTCCTTATACTCGGCGCCGGTCCACTGCCAAGGAGGGTGACGATGTCCATCAACGACTGGCCGCTGGCCGAGCGGCCGCGCGAAAAACTTCTGGAACGAGGGGCGGCGGCCCTGTCCGACGCCGAGCTGCTGGCCATCTTCCTGCGCACGGGGGTGCGCGGCCGATCGGCCGTCGACCTCGCCCGCGACCTGCTCGCCCGCCATGACGGTCTGCGCGGCCTGCTCGACGCCGACACCCGCGCCTGTCTCGAGTTTCCGGGTCTGGGTGCGGCCAAATACGCGCAGTTGCAGGCGGCGCTGGAACTCGGGCGCCGCTATCTCGAGACCACCCTGCAGCGATCCGACCCGCTGACCAGTCCCGCGGTCACCGGCCAGTACCTGACTGCGCGTTTGCGGCCCTACGAGCGCGAAGTCTTCGCCTGTCTGTTTCTCGATAACCGCCACCGGGTCATACGCTTCGAAGAGCTGTTCTTCGGGACCATCGACTCGGCGGTCGTGGAACCGCGCGAGGTCGTGCGGGCGGCGCTGCGCGTCAACGCCGCGGCGGTGATCCTCGCCCACAACCATCCGTCCGGTGTCGCCGAACCGTCGCGGGCCGACGAACGGCTGACCCGCAGCCTCCGCGAGGCCCTGGCCCTCATCGGGGTGCGGGTGCTCGATCACATCATCGTCGGCGAAGGCGCCACCGTCTCCCTGGCCGAGCGCGGCCTGCTTTAGCGACCGATGGGCGGTGCCGCCCGCCGTCCGGAGGGCCGGAAAATCGCGCTTGGCGGCGGCTAGGCCCGGGTGTAGAATTCGCACCCCTTTTAGACAACCCGATCAGACGACTTAAGGTATTGATTATGGCTCGCGAATGTCAGGTGACCGGCAAGCGTCCCCGCGCCGGCAACAATGTCTCCCACGCCAACAACAAGACCCGCCGCCGGTTTCTGCCCAACCTCCACACCCACCGTTTCTGGGTGGAGAGCGAGCAGCGCTGGGTGCGCCTCCGGGTCAGCAGCAAGGGCATGCGCACCATCGACAAGAACGGCATCGACCAGGTGCTCGCCGAGATGCGCGCCCGCGGCGAGAAGATCTGAGGAAACGGCACCATGCGCGAAAAGATCAAGCTCGTATCCTCGGCCAAGACCGGCCACTTCTACACCACGGTGAAGAACAAGCGGAACACCCCTGACAAAATGGAGATCGTCAAGTTCGATCCGGTCATCCGCAAGCGGGTGGCCTACAAGGAAGGCAAGATCAAATAGACGTCGTCAGACGCCCCCACGGTTGAAGAAACCCGCGCCCCGCGGGTTTTTTTTCGCCCCGGCCGACCGGCATCGGCGACCGGATATAGTCATACCGTTCCATTCTTGAGGGATCGGAGGCAACGATGAAATCGGTCCGAAGGATCGTCGCAAGTCTGCTGAATTTCACGGCACTCACGACCCTGCTGCTGGGTTCCTGTGCGGGGCCGCTGTACGTTTATAACGAAAGTCCGCGGTGGCTGCTGCAGAAAATCGACGGTGGAGTCCCATGGAATTTCTTCGTCGCCGAACGCACCGGGGATGAGGGAGGGCCGGGATTCCGCATCGTGCGTTACGAAGCCGGGGAAATGGGCGGCGCGGCGCCGCAATACCGTTTGCCGGACGGCCACCACAGCGCCCAACTCGACAACGAAAGCTACGGGACCGTCGATGCGGTGACCGAGGCCGGTGGCAGTCAGCTCGTCCTGGTCTTCGTATCCGGAGACTCGATCTGGTCATCGATGTCGGAATACCGGGTGGAAAACAACCGGGTACTTCCCCTTCGGCATTCGCAGGCCGCCGGATGGCTGCTGCTCGGTGCACCGCTGCTGCTGATTGTCGTCGGCCTGCTGTGGAACCCGATCCGGCGCGGCACCCGGCGATTGCTTCGCGTCGAGCCGAACTGACCCTCGTCATTGCATACGCCCCGGCGGCCGGCGTTGGTCGTGAGCGCTTGGTTTTCGACGGTGATGTGGGAATAATTGCGCCGCCTTATGGATGACATCCTGATAGCCGCCGAAGGGTTGACGCGAGATTACGGCGATCGGCGCGCGGTGGCCGGCGTCAGCCTGACATTACGCCGTGGCGAGGCGCTCGGCTTCCTCGGTCCCAACGGCGCCGGCAAATCCACCACCATGCAGATTCTCGCCGGCTGCCTGGCCCCTAACGCGGGCGCGGTGCGCATCGCCGGCATCGATCTGCTGGAAAACCCCATTGCCGCCAAGGCCCGCGTCGGCTATCTGCCGGAGCATCCGCCCCTGTACCCCGAGCTGACGGTCGACGAATACCTCGGCTATTGCGCCCGGCTGCACCGCCTGCCGCGCCGCGCGGTGGCGGCTGCGGTGAACACGACCAAGGCCCGCTGCGGCCTGGCAGACTCCGGCAGGCGACTGATCGGCCACCTGTCCAAGGGCTATCAGCAACGGGTCGGTATCGCCCAGGCCATCGTGCACAATCCGGCGGTCGTCATCCTCGACGAGCCGACCGTCGGCCTCGACCCGATTCAGATCCGCGAGATCCGGGGTCTGATCCGCGAACTCAAGTCCAATCACGGCATCATCCTCTCGACCCATATCCTGCCCGAGGTGCAGGCCGTCTGTGATCGCGTGGCGATCATCCATCAGGGGCGCATCGCGCTGAACGCGGCTCTGGCCGAGCTCGCCACCGCGGGTGCCTGGCGCATCGCCCTGCGCCGGCCGCCGGCGCTGACGGCGCTGGCCGGGCTGCCGGCGGTGACGCGGGTCGAGGAACTGGGAAACGGGCGCTATCGCCTCGATGCCGATGCGAACGACATCGACGCCGTGGCCAGGGCGATAGCCAACAACGACTGGGGCTTGACCGAACTGGTGCGCGAGACCCAGACCGTCGAGGACCTGTTCGTACGCCTCACCTGCGGCGAGGCGGCACCATGACCGCCCTGACCATCGCCGCCCGCGAGTTGCGGTCGCTGTTCCTGTCGCCGCTCGCCTGGGCGATCCTGGCCGTCGTCCAGTTCATCCTCGGTTACATATTCCTCACCCAGATCGAACTGTTCGTGCTCTACCAGCCGCGCCTCGCCGGCCACGACGCCGCCCCCGGCGTCACCGATATCGTCGCCGCGCCGCTCTTCTCCAGCGCCGCCATCGTCCTCCTGCTGGTCGCACCCATGATCACCCAGCGCGCCATCGCCGAGGAGCGCCGCGCCGGCACCCTGACCCTGCTGTTGTCGTCGCCGGTGTCACCACTCGCCATCGCCACCGGCAAGTTCATCGGCCTCATGGGCTTCTTCGCCACGCTGATCGGGCTGACGGCGCTGATGCCGCTGTCGCTGCTGGCCGGGACGATGCTCGATCTGGGCCAGTTCGGCGCCTGCGTGCTGGCGGTATTCCTGTTGATCGCCGCCTTCGCCGCGCTCGGCACCTTCATTTCGGCGGTCGCGCCGCACCCGACCGTCGCCGCGGTGGCGACCTTCGGCGCCTTGCTGCTGCTCTGGATCATAGACTGGGCGTCGGCGACCGGCGGCGAGCAGCAAGCCGGGCGGTTGTTCGCCTATCTGTCGATGTCACGCCACTACGAACCGCTGCTCGCCGGCCGCTTCGCGCTGGCCGATGTGGGATATTTCGTGATCGTGACCCTGATGTTCCTGGCCCTTACCGTCTGGCGGCTGGACGCCGACCGCCTGCAACGATGACACCGCGGACCCGATTGCTGCACCGGCTGCAGGGCTACGCGACCGCAGCCCTGATCCTGGGCATCGCCGGGCTGCTTGCCACCCTGAGCATCCGCCACGATCGGGTCTGGGACTGGACGGCGGCACAACGTCATACGCTGTCGGTCGCAAGCCTCAAGGTTATAGAGAAGCTCAACCGGCCGGTCACGGTCACCGCGTATGTACGCGAGGATCAGGCGCTGCGCGACCGCATCACCTACCTCGTCGATCGCTACCGCCGCGCCGGGGCCGATATCCGGATCGAATTCGTGAACCCGGACACCGCGCCCGATCGCGTGCGTGACGCCGGCATCCGCCTCGACGGCGAACTCGTCGTCGGTTACGACGGCCGCGATCGTCATGTCGAGGTCCACACCGAGCAGGCGCTGACCAACGCGCTGGCCACCCTCGCGCGCGATACCGGGCGCTGGGCGGTGTTCGCCCGTGGCCACGGCGAACGCAGCCCGGAAGGGCAGGCCAACCATGACCTGGGCGCCTTCGCCGGCCATCTCGGCAGGCGCGGCATAACGGTGCAGCCGCTGGAGCTGGCGCAGACCGGCGCCATCGCCGACAACACCTCGGTGCTGGTAATCGCAAGCCCGCTGGTGGACTGGCTGCCGGCCGAGGTGCGGGCGGTGCAGGATCATGTACGCAAGGGTGGCAACCTCTTGTTGCTGATCGAGCCGGGCAACGTGCGCGGCCTGGGGCCGCTGCTCGATGAACTCGGCATTGCGGTGACCACTGGCACCGTCGTCGATCCCACCACCCAGCGGCTCGGCATCGAACACCCGGCCATGGCCCTCGTGCTCCGCTATCCGCCGCAGCCGGCGACACAGGGTTTCGATCTGCTGACCGTGTTCCCCTTCGCCGCGGCGCTCAAGGCCACGCCTCCGGAAGGCTGGGCGGCGGCATCGCTGCTGCAGACGGCCGACGCCGCCTGGAGCGAAACCGCGGCCCTCGAAGGGAATGTAGCCTACGACGAGGGCGCGGACTTCGCCGGCCCGCTCGACATCGGCATCGCCATGACCCGGGTGCTCGGCGCCGATCAAGGCGGCCGCGAGCAGCGCGTGATCGTCATCGGTGACGGCGACTTCCTCGCCAACAGCTACCTCGGCAACAGCGGCAACCTCGACCTCGGCCTGCGGCTGTTGACCTGGCTCGGCGGCGATGACGAGTTGATCGACATCCCGGCGCGCACCGCGCCTGACGCCACGCTCGAACTGTCGCGCGCCGCCCAGCTCCTGATCGGCTTCGGCTTCCTGTTCGGTCTGCCGCTGCTGCTCGCCGCCACGGGCGGCACCATCTGGTACCGCCGCCGCCAGCGATGAAGTTCAAGGCGTGGCTCAACCTCCTGCTCGGCGCGGTCGCCGCCCTGCTCGCCTACCTCGCCTTCCAAACGGAGGTCACACCGTCGGAGAAATCCCGAATCGCAGCCATGGATAGCGCGCGCGTAACCCGCATCACCATCGGCCACAAAGATCAGCCCGAGATCCGGTTGGTCCGTGAAGCGGCGGGCTGGCGCCTGACGGCACCGATCGCGCTGCCGGCCGATCCGGTCCGCGTCGATCGGTTGCTGGACTTCGCGCAGACCCGCAGCGAATCGTCGTTCCCGGCCACCACCGGACTTGCCAGGTACGAACTCGACCCGCCGCGGGCGACGCTTGCCTTCGATGACCGGCGTTTCGAGTTCGGCGGCAGCCAGCCGCTCAGCTACCACCGCTACGTCCGTACCGGCGACACCATCCATCTCGCCCTCGATACCACTTACCACCATCTGATCGCGCCGCCCACGGACTACGTCGATCCGAAGCCGGTCCCGGCGGGTGCCCACATCGGCGCCATCAGGACGCCGGAATTCGAGGTCACGCAGGCCAATGGCGCCCTGCGGGCGAGTGTCGCCGGCACCGACAGCGATGCCATCGCCCGCTTCATCGAGAACTGGCGCCAGGCGCGGGCAATGACCGTCAGGCCTTTGGCGGAAGACGAAGCGGGCGCGCAGGGTGGTGCCTCGGTCGAACTGCGATTCGACAATCAACCGGTGCTCACGCTCACGATCCTGAAGCGCGACCCGGAGTTGGTGCTGGCGCGGCGCGACTTCCCCGTGGTCTATGTCTTTCCGGCCGAGGCGGTGAAACGGCTGCTGGCGATCGATACGGCGGCGCCGCGCCTGCCGCCCTGATCGATGCCGGAGTTGCCGGAGGTTGAAACGACGCGGCGCGGGATCGCCCCGTACCTCATTGGCCGGCGCCTGCTCGGCGCCGTCATCCGCAATCCGCGCCTGCGCTGGCCGGTCGCGGCGAACCTCAACGACCTGCTCCGTGGCCAGCGGCCTGTGGCCGTCGATCGGCGCGGCAAGTACCTGTTGCTGCGCTTGGCGTCGGGCTGTCTCGTTATCCACCTCGGCATGTCGGGCAGCCTGCGCATCGCGCGCGCCGCCGAGCCGCCGCGCGCACACGATCATCTCGATCTCGTGATCGAAGACGGCACCTGCCTGCGGCTGCACGACCCGCGCCGCTTCGGCGCCGTCATCTGGACCACCCGCCCCCCCGAGGACCACCCGCTCATCCGCGACCTGGGCCCCGAGCCGTGGTCGGCGACCGCCGAATATCTCTGGCGGCGCGCGCGCGGACGGCGTACGCCCGTCAAGAACTACATCATGGACGGCCGGACGCTGGTAGGGGTCGGCAACATCTACGCCTCCGAGGCGCTGTTCAGCGCCGGCATCCGCCCCCTGCGCGCCGCCGGACGCGTGACCCGCGCCGAGTACGCGCGCCTGGCGGCGGCCATTATCCGGGTCATCGATCGGGCGATTGCCGCCGGCGGCACCACGCTGCGTGACTTCCTCGGCGCCGACGGTGAGCCTGGCTATTTCCGGCAGCGCCTGCGGGTGTATGGGCGTGCCGGGCGTCCATGCCGCCGCTGCCGTGTCCTGGTACGACGGGTCGTGATCGCCGGCCGCGCGACCTACTACTGCCCGCGCTGCCAGCGCTGATTATTCGACGCTGATGTCGTCCACCGACAGGCCGCCGCGGCTGGCCGCCGAGATCAGCCGCACCTGCATGCGGTTGGCGGTGGAGCTCGGATCGGACAGGCACAGCAGATGGGTGGCGTACCAGACCGCCTTCAGATCGCGCATCACCGGCGCGTCGGTGCCGAAATGCTCACGGCTCTCGCCGATAATCCGGTGCAGGTACTTGCGGCTGCGCGCATAGGCGTCGTTGGCGACGATCGATGCGGCCGGGCCGACGCTCACGATCTCGATCGGTGCCGACCACAGCGGCGCGTTGACCGCGAAATAATCGTCGACCAGGCGTTGGACGACCGCCTGTTTCAGCAGCACCGCCGGGTCCAGCAACACCAGCCGCACCGTCGCCCGCGGGTTGTGACAGCGTTGCCACAGGCCGGAGAGCTGGCAGTTGCCGGGCGCCTTGCGGAACAGTTCGGCCACCTCGCTGTCCGGATAATCACCCTCATCGCAGCCGAGGCGCATGACCTGAAATATCTGCTCGCCGTGCTTGCGCGCGTGCGAGAAGAGGCTGTCGGCGTAGTTGCCGATCACCGACAACGGCAGCAGCTTGCCCTCGCTGTTCCACACCGGGACCGCATAACTGTTGCCGGCGGCGCCGCTGCCCTTACCGGCCTGGGCGCCGTAGTGCTTCATCGCGACCGCGGCCATGCCCTTGTCGTGCTGCCCGTTCAAGGTCGATCCGAACACGAAAACCGGTTCGGCATGCATCTTCGACGCGGTCACGATCGTCGTGTTCCGGCAGGGTTCAATTCGCCACCGCCAGGCAGGGATTCACCACGCCCGGGATGCCAGGGTCATTGCCGACCACGGCCGCCAGCCCCTCGCCGCGCGGATCGGCGGCGGCGGTCGGCCCCCGGGCGTCGATCTGTATGGCCTGCATGTTTCCGTAGTCGTTGGCGAGCGGTTGGAGTGCGTGTCCCAGCCGGCGCAACCCGGTCTGATCGTGGCCGGTGAAGGCGCCGGGTTCGAATTGTATGACATCCGGCAGGTACTGGTGATGAAAGCGCGGCAACGTCACCCAAGACGCGGGCGGCCGCCGTGCGGCGAAATCGAGCGCCGCCAGCAGCACCATGCTGATGATGCGCGAACCGCCCGGCGTGCCGAGGACGGCCACGCGCCCGTCCATCTCCAGAAAGGCCGGCGTCATGCTCGACAGTGGCCGCTTGCCGGCAGCGATAGCGTTGGCCTCGGCCCCGACCAGTCCGTAAAGATTGGGGGCGCCCGGCTTGAGCGAAAAATCATCCATCTCGTTGTTGAGGAGGATGCCGGTGCCGGAGGCCATGTAGGCACTGCCGAACGGCGCGTTGAGGCTCAACGTGGCGGCGACACGATTGCCTTCGGCATCGACAATCGAGAAGTGGGTCGTATGGCCGGCAGCCTCCGTGGCGGGGCCTGTATCGCCCAGTTCGGCGCTCGGCGTGGCCCGATCGATGGCGATGCTGCGGCCCTGTTGCCGCGCATGATCCGCGCCCGTCAGTTTGCGCATTGGCACCTTGACATGACCAGGATCGCCCAGATAAATGGCCCGATCCCGGTAGGCACGACGCAGGGCCTCGACGATCAGATGGGCGCGGGTGACCACGTCAAGGCCGTCCAGATCGTAGGCTGCAAGCAGGTTCAGGGCCTGGATCAGGACCACGCCACCGGAAGACGGCGGTGGCACCGAGGTCACGCGCATGCCGTGATAACCACCATACAGCGGCGAGCGTTCGATCACCCGGTAAGTGAGCAGGTCACGGGGCTGCCAGATGCCGCCAGCCGCCTGCACGGCTTGCGCCCAGGCAGTGATCCGGCGTTCGTCGAAGAAGGTGCCGACGGCCAGGTCCGCCAGGGCGGTCGCCAGATCGTCCTGGATCAGGCAGTGGCCAAGCGGCGGCGCCTCGTCATCGACGAGGAACGTGCGCGCGGCGGCGGGGTCGGCGCGCAGGGCCGCCAGCCGCCCCTGCGCGCGCTCCCGGTAGATGGGGGACACGGGAAAACCGTGGCGCGCCGCCCGAATCGCCGGCGCCAGCGACAGGCGCAGCGGTAACCTGCCGTAATGGCTCGCCAGATACACCAGGGCCGCCGGCAGTCCCGGTATCGCCGCGGCCAGCGCCCCGTCCAGCGATGCCCGCGCAATGACCTCGCCCTTGGCGTCCAAGTACATATCCCGGTGCGCGGCGGCGGGTGCGGTCTCGCGCGCATCGATCACCGTCTCGTGGCCGTCGGCGACCCGGTGCAGCAGAAAGAAGCCGCCGCCGCCCAGGCCCGAGTTGTAGGGCTCGACGACGCCCAGCGTCGCGGCAACCGCGATTGCGGCATCGAAGGCATTGCCGCCCCGATCGAGGATCTCGGCACCGGCGGCGGTGGCCAGCGGTTGGGCGCTGGCGATCGCCGCCCCGGCGGCTGCCGACGGTTCGCCGGCGAAGGCAAAGACCGCGACCAGCAGCAGCCGCAGGGCCTTCATCAATTCGAATTCGCGGCGCCGGCCGCCTGCGTCAGCTCCTGGAACTTCGCCTCCAGCGTCGCGCGGCTCTCGACGTGGTCCGGATCCGGAACGATGCATTCGACCGGACAGACGGTGACGCAGCGCGGCCGTTCGTGGTGTCCGACGCATTCGGTACAGCGTTCCGGCGCAATCACATAATATTCGGCGCCCTCGGCGATGGCGCCGTTCGGGCACTCCGGCTCGCAGACGTCACAGTTGATGCAGCGGTCGGTGATCAGCAGCGCCATGCCGCCCCGTCCGGATTCAGCGCCGCTCGCCGAGTGCCTTGAGCACGATGGGATGGACGAATTCCGCGACGTCGCCGCCGAGGGCGGCGATCTCGCGCACCAGGCTGGACGAGATGTAGCTGTACTGCTCGGCCGGGGTGAGGAAGACGGTATCGGCCTCCGGGATCAGCTTGCGGTTCATACCCGCCATCTGGAATTCGTATTCGAAGTCCGAGATCGCGCGCAGGCCCCTCAGGATCAGGCGGATGCCGCGGTCGCGGGCAAAGTCGGCCAGCAGCCCGTCGAACCGCACGACCTCGGCATTGTCGATGTCGGCGAGTACCTGGCGCGCCAGTTGCACCCGCTCGTCGGTCGAGAACCGCGTGCTCTTCACCGTGCCGGCGGCCACGGCCACGATTACACGATCGAAGATCCGCGAGGCGCGCAGGACGATGTCGCTGTGGCCGTTGGTGATTGGGTCGAAGGTTCCCGGATAGATCACTGCGCCGCTCATGTCTTAACCCCCCGCTGCTGGTCACCGGCGCGGACGAGCAGGTAGCGCACCTCGCCCGCCTCCCGCGCGCGCACCACCGTCCATACCGGCGGCAATTGTGGCACAACCGCCCGCCGCGCGGTTTCGAGATAGACGAGCGCCCCGGCCGCAAGCCAGCCGCCGCTCGCGAGCGCCGCGCAGCAACCCGCCGTCAGCCCGGCCTGAAATGGTGGATCGACAAAGACCAGGTCGAACTGCCCCGGTGCCGGCGACGCCAGCCAGTCGAGGGCGTCGGCCGCGACGACCTCGACGGTTTCCGCTTGCAGCCGGTCGCGGGCCTCGACCAGAAGCCGGATCTGCGCCGGGTTGCTGTCGACGAGCACGACCCGCGCCGCACCGCGCGACGCCGCCTCGAAACCGAGGGCGCCACTGCCCGCGAACAGATCGAGGCAACGGGCACCTTCGACTACCGGCGCGAGCCAGTTGAACAGCGTCTCGCGGATGCGGTTGCCGGTGGGGCGCAGGCCCGGCTGCGCCGGGACCTCCAGCCAGCGTCCACGGTAACGGCCGGCGATGATGCGCACCCTGCCGGGCGGGCTTGGCGGGTCACGTCGATGGCTGCGATTCACGGGCGCGTCACCGTCGCGGAACGGCGTTCGATTCAGAGGGGAGGTGATAGGATAGCGCAAACCCGGGAGCCCCCCGACCACAGTCCCCTGACCATCGCGATGTTCGGTTTCCTGAGCAAACGCAAGACCGCGGCGCCGGAAGAAAGGCGCGGCCTGTTCCAATCCTTCAGGTCCGGTCTGCGCCGCACCCGCGATTCGCTGCTGGGGGGGCTGTCGCGACTCCTGCCCGGCGGCCGCGCGATTGATGCCGGCGCCATCGACGCGGTCGAGGAATGCCTGCTCCTCGCCGATGTCGGCGTCGAGGCGACCGGCGAGCTGATCGAACGGCTCCGCGAGCGACACCGGCAGCAGCGCCTTGCCGACGGCGAGGCGCTGCGCGACGCCCTGCGCGAAGAAATGGTGGCGTTGCTCAGTCCGGTGGAGGTGACGCTGGAGCTGCCCGCCGCCATGCCCGGGCCTTACGTCGTCCTGGTGGTGGGCGTCAACGGCGCCGGCAAGACCACCACCATCGGCAAGATCGCCCGCCTCCTGCGCGACGACGGGCGCAGCGTGATGCTCGCCGCCGGCGACACCTTCCGCGCCGCCGCGGTGGAGCAGCTCAGGACCTGGGGCGATCGCCTCGGCATCCCGGTCGTCGCCCAGGGCGCGGGTGCGGACTCGGCGTCCGTGATCTACGACGCGCTGGCCGCCGCCAGGGCGCGCGGTGTCGACGTGCTGATCGCCGACACCGCCGGCCGGCTGCACACCCGCTCCAACCTGATGGACGAGCTGAAGAAGATACGGCGTGTGCTCGGCAAGCTCGACCCCACGGCCCCGCACGAGACGCTGATCGTCATCGACGCCACTGTCGGCGGCAACGGGCTGGCGCAGGCACGCGAGTTTCACAATGCCGTCGGCGTCACCGGCATCGCCCTGACCAAGATGGACGGCACCGCCCGCGGCGGGATCATCTTCGCCATCGCCAGGAGCCTCAAACTGCCGATCCGTTTCGTCGGCGTCGGTGAACAGGCAGACGATCTGCGGGTTTTCGAAGCGACAACCTTCGTCGACGCCCTGCTCGCCCGCGACGATGCGGGCCCGTCATGATCCGCTTCACCGACGTCTGCAAGACCTATCCCGGCGGCCAGGAGGCGCTGCGGCAGCTGAGTCTGGAGTTCGCCAGCGGCGAATTCGTTTTCGTCACCGGCCGTTCCGGGGCCGGCAAGAGCACGCTGCTCAAGCTCATCGCCCTCATCGAACGGCCGACGCGCGGACAGATCCTCGTCCAGGGCCAGAATCTCGAACGCATCGGGCCATCGAAGATTCCGCATTACCGGCGGCGGATTGGATACATCTTCCAGGACCACCGCCTGCTGTTCGACCGCACGGTGTTCGACAATGTCGCCCTCCCGCTCGCCATCGCCGGCCTCGCCAACCAGGAGACGGCCAAGCGGGTGCGCGCGGCCCTCGACCGCGTCGGCCTGCTCGGCAAGGAGCGCCGCCGGCCACTGGCACTGTCGGCCGGTGAGCAGCAGCGGGTCGGCATCGCCCGCGCCGTGGTCCACAAACCCGACATCCTGCTTGCCGACGAACCCACCGGCAATCTCGACGCCGAGCTGGCGGTGGAAATCATGCGGCTGTTCGAGCGCTTCAACCAGATCGGCGTCACGGTGGTGATCGCGACCCACAATCACGATCTGCTGCGGTTCGGTCATCGCGTCCTGACCCTCGATGGCGGCGAGTTGATCGGCGACGAACGCACGGGCCTGGCCGCGTGAGCGCGGCGCGCGCCAGGCGCCGTGGCGGCGCCCGATCGGCGCCCGCGGCCCTGCGGGCCTGGTTCAGTGCGCATCGGCGCGCGCTCGGCACCATGGCGACGCAGGTACGGGCGGCACCGGTTGCCCATCTCCTCACCGTGGCGGTAATCGCCGTGGCCCTGGCGCTGCCGCTCGGGCTGTTCGTGGTCGTAGACAATCTGCGCGCCTTGCCCGAGCAATGGGGCAGCCGCGCCCAGCAGATCTCCCTATACATGAAGCCGGCCATCGACGACGCGCGGGCGGTGGAGTTCGCCGCCGGTCTGAACGGTTTGCCCGGGATCGGGGCGGTCGAATTGATCACCCGCCAGGAGGCCTGGAACGAATACCGTGAACTGTCAGGCTTCGCGGAGGCGCTGGCCGCTCTCGACACGAATCCGCTGCCGGCCCTGGTCGTGATCGATCCGGCCGCCGGCGCCGATGCGCAGGCGTTGCTGGACGACCTGCGGCGGCGGCCGGAGGTGGAAGTCGCCAGGCTCGATACGGAATGGATCGAACGCCTGGGGGCGCTGATGTCGATCGCCCGCCGCGCGATCCTGCTTCTGGCGGGCGTCCTCGGGCTGACGGTCGCCCTGATTGCCTCCCATACGATCCGGCTGGCCGTGCTGCAGCGGCGGGAGGAGATGGAGATCGCCAAGCTCTTCGGCGCCACCGATGCCTACATCCGCCGCCCGTTTGTGTATCTCGGTCTCGGCTTCGGGGCGGCGGGCGGGGCCCTGGCCTGCGCCATCGTCGCCATCGCACTGGCACTGATGGCGGCGCCCGTGCGGGCGCTGTTAACGCTCTATCCGGGCGAGTTCACCGTGACCCCGATCGGCGGGTTGCTGGCGGCGGCCGTAACTGCCGGGGCTGGACTGCTGGGGATGATCGGCGCCTGGGTCAGCGCCGCGCAGGTCATCCGCGCGGTCGAGGTCCGCTGAAGTCAGCGCCGCTTTTTCTTCCTGTCCCGGTCCTCCGCTGCTGGCGGATTGAGCACCTGCGGCGACTGCACCAGGCAGATATTGTCAGTCTTGATCAGATGCAGACAAGCGGCGATGGCGTCGTTCTGCCCGAGGCCGACCAGCAGCGCCTTCCAGCTGGTCACGTCTTCGACCTGCCGCTTGACCACCGCCGGTTGACCGCCGGCCAGGACCGGCTTCAGGCGCGCCCGCATCTTGTCGACGTAGCGCCGGGCCTCGGCCTGATCCGGAAAGACCCCGAACAGCAGACCCCAACCCGACAGCCGCATCTTGCCTGACGCATCCCGGATGCCGGTCCCGAGATTGCATTCCGAGGCCTTGAGTCGGAAAGGCGGCGGCGCATCGCGGAATTCCGCCGGCGGTTCGAGCGCGGCGAGGGCGGCGATGGCGTCGGCACCGGCCATCTTGAAGCCGTTGTTGAGCAGGCGCGTCATCATCGCGGTGCGCTCGGCGCCGTTGGCGGCACCGAGCACGACACCTATCAGGCGCCGTTCCTCGCGCCGCGCCGAGGCCACGAGGTTGTAGCCGGAGCCGCAGGTAAACCCGGTCTTGAGGCCGTCGGCCCCCGGGTAAGCGCCCAGGATGCGATTGATGCTGGTGTAGGTGATCCCCTTGTACTTGAAATGCCGCTCGCCGAAGAAGTGGTAGTGTCCGGGGAAATCGCGCTGCAGGGCCAGGGCCAGAATGGCCATGTCGCGGGCGGTGGTGACCTGGTCATTGTGCGGCAAGCCGGTGGCGTTGCGGAACACGGTGCGGTGCATGCCCAGGGTCCGGGCCTGATCGGTCATCCGCGTGGCGAACGCGGCCTCGCTGCCGGCGAGTTTCTCGGCCAGGGCCACCGCGGCATCGTTGGCCGACTGGGCGATCACGGCCATCACTGCCTCGCGCACGGAGAGGATGTCGCCCTGGCGCAGGCCGAGGCGCGAGTCGGGCTGGGCGGCGACGTGGGCGGAGGCCTTGATCTTGTCGTCGAGGCCCAGGGTTCCGGCCTCGATGTCCGCGAAGGTCAGGTACAGTGTCATCATCTTGGTCAGCGACGCCGGGTACCACAACCGGGTGGCGTCCTGCGCAAAAAGGACGCGCTCGGTCGCTGCATCCACGACCAGCGCCGCCGACTTGATTGCGGCCAGGGATACTCCGGGAGCGAGGGCCAGAAGGAACAGCAGCGGGGCCGAAAACTTCATGGACACATGATGCCAGACCGGTGACAGACCGCAAAAGTATCGCCCGCTCAAGGCGATACAGCTCCCGGCGGGGTCCGCCCACAGCGCGGGAACCCGGGACCACTTAGCACTCTCTAACGGCGAGTGCTAAAATGATTCTTCATAGGGGGATCGCACATGACAGGTTCATTTGAGTTGCAGCTCGCCTTGCCGGCCGGCGCCGCGCCGCTGGGATCGATAGACGCCTATATCCAGGCGGTGGGTCGGGTGCCGATGCTGATGCCCGGGGAGGAACTGGCGCTCGCCGGCCGCTTCCGGAACACGAACGACCTCGAAGCCGCCCGCCGGCTCGTGCTTTCGCACCTGCGCTTCGTCGTCAAGGTGGCGCGGGGTTACCTCGGTTACGGCCTGCCGTTCTCCGATCTCATTCAGGAGGGGAACATCGGCCTGATGAAGGCAGTGAAGCGCTTCGACCCCACGGTCGGCGTGCGCCTGGTGTCGTTCGCGGTCCACTGGATCAAGGCGGAGATCCACGAGTTCATCCTGCGCAACTGGCGCATCGTCAAGGTCGCCACGACCAAGGCGCAGCGCAAGCTGTTCTTCAACCTGCGCCGTACCCGGCAGCGGCTCGGCTGGCTGGGACGCGACGAGGTCGAAGACGTCGCCCGCGAATTGGGTGTGAGCCCGGAAGAGGTCGTCGAGATGGAGCAGCGGCTGAACGCCCATGACGATTCATTCGATGTCCTCCCGGAAAATGACGACGACATATCCGCGCCGGCCAACCGGATCGAGGATCTGCGGTTCGAACCGGAACGGCAGCTCGCCGAACACCAGGATGCCGCCCTGCGGTCGCGGGCGCTGGCGCGATCGCTCGCGGAGCTCGATGCGCGCAGCCGCGACATCGTCACCCGCCGCTGGTTGTCCGAGGACAGCGCCAAGGCGACGCTGCAGGAACTCGCCGACCGTTACGGCGTTTCGGCCGAACGCATCCGGCAGTTGGAGAAAACCGCGCTGGAAAAACTGCGCGCCGCGCTCGGTCCGCGCCTGTTACCCGCCGCAGCGGCCTGACAGGCGCGCGTTGGCCGCGGCCAGCCGATCCAGCCGGTGCCGGATCGATGCGAAGTAGAGCAGCAGGAACCAGGCGTAGTAGAGTTCCGTCGTCTCGCTGTAGCGGATGTAGGACAGCACCTCGCCAGCGTGATGCAGGACCCGGCTGTGATCCAGCAGGTGTATGCCGAGCGCGAGCACGCCGGTCGGCAGACATGCCATCGTGGGCCACAGCCAATACTGCCAGCTTGCGGGCTGCGGCGGCCGGCGCCGGCCCCAGGTCAACGGGTAGATGATGCCACCCGCCAGGATCCCGATCTGCAGCAGCAGCCGTGGCTTCTGATCCAGCCAGCTCGAGGTGTTGTGCAGGTTGGTCTCGTGCTGATCGTTGACCGCGTTCCAGGCCTCCGGGGTCTGCCAGCGGAACAGTTGCTGGCCCCAGGACAACTCCTCGCCGGCGAAGTAGAAACAGGCCAGGGCCCCGAGTCCGAACCAGATCCCGAGCCAGGCCCCCGGCAGACGGACTCGCCGCCGCAGAACGCCAATGCCACTCACCATGGCAACGAGCGCCATGGCGGGTGTGGCCAGTTCGATGAAGCCGAGCTCGCTTTCGAACAGGCGCCGGTAGAGCGGCGCGTCGTAAAGATAGAACCCGTGCTGCAGCAGTACGAACCCGACCGGTAACCACAGCCACGACCAGGACGGCAGATCGGCGCCGGCGCCGCGCGTATCATTCATGCGGAACCGGACCTGCCCATCACGGGGCGAGTGTGCCTGCGACCAGCGGCGCGTAGTGATCGATGAACAGCATCAGGAACAGCGCCATCAGATACACGATCGAGTAGGCGAAGGTCTGCATCGCCCGGCGGTCGTCATGGTCGAACTGCATGCGAACGGCATGGTAGAGAAAAATGCCGTTCAGGATCAGCGCGCCGACGAGGTAGATCGGCCCGCACATGTAGGTCGCGAACGGCAGCAGGCTGACCACGAACAGCAGGACGGTGTAGAGCAGGATCTGCTGGCGCGTGAAATCGACGCCGTGGGTGATCGGCAGCATGGGGATGTCGGCATTGGCGTAGTCCTTGCGGCGGTAGATGGCCAAGGCCCAGAAATGCGGCGGCGTCCAGGCGAAGATGATCAGGAACAACAGCAGCGCGTGCGGGTCGATGTCGCCGGTCATCGCGGTCCAGCCGAGGACGGGCGGAGCGGCGCCGGCGGCGCCGCCGATGACGATGTTCTGCGGCGTCGCCCGCTTCAGATAGAGCGTGTAAATCACCGCGTAGCCGACCAGGGTCAGGACCGTCAGCACCGCGGTCAGGACGTTGACGTAGCGGATCAGCAGGATCGTCCCGGCGATCCCGATCACGGCGGCGAAGGCCAGCGCCTGTGCCTTCGTGACCTCGCCCTGCGGCAGCGGCCGATGACGGGTGCGGATCATGAGGGCATCGATACGGTGGTCGGCGACGTGGTTGATGGCGGCGGCGGCGGCGGCGAGCAGGCCGATACCGAGCGTCGCCGCCAGAAACTTCTGCGGCGGCACCATGCCGGGGATGGCCAGGAACATCCCGACCACGGCGGTGAACACGATCAGCATCACCACCCGGGGCTTGCAGAGTTCGAGGTACTCGCGCCAGGCGAACCCGGCCGCCGGTGACGAAACGCGCTGCACGGCCTCAGCCCCGGGCCAGACGGACGCGCGTCTGCAGATGCAGCAGCGTCACCACGGTCAACAGCAGCACGCCGGCCACGCCGTTGTGGGCCGTCGCCACGGCAAGTGGCAGGCCGAGGACGACATTGCCGACACCGAGCGCGATCTGAACGAGCAGTACGGTCGCCAGCACCGCGCCGGCGCGGGCATAGGTGGCAACCCCGCTTGCCAGGCACCGGAGCGCCAGCATTGCGATCATGGCGAAGGTCAGCAGCGCCCCGAGACGATGGGCCATGTGGATGGCGGTGCGCGCCGGCGAATCGAGGACGCCGAACTCGTAGTTGACACCCAGACCGCGCCAGAGCACGAAACCCTCGCCGAAGTCCATCTGCGGCCACCACAAACCGTTGCAGGCCGGGAATCCGATGCAGGCGACGGCGGCGTAGTTCGAGCTGGTCCAGCCGCCGAGCGCGATCTGCACGATCGTCACGACGAGGGCGGTCACCGTCAACGTCTTCAGCGCCGGCCGCCGGGCGATCGCCTCGGTCCGCCATGTTCCGCGCAGGGTCAGCCACCACAACAGCGACAACGTGGCCATGCCGCCCAGCAAATGCAGGGTGACGATGAGCGGCTTGAGCAGGAGGGTGACCGTCCACATGCCGAGCAGACCCTGGAATATCACCAGTACCGCGAGCAGCAACGGCAAGGCCAGTGGCTGATCCGGTTGACGTCGGCGGGTAACGGCAATCGCCGCCAGGACGAGGATCAGCATGCCGAGTGAACTCGCCGCGTAGCGGTGGATCATCTCCTTCCACGCCTTGGCGGCCTCGACCGGGCGCTGCGGATAGGCGGCATTCGCCTGATCGATGGCGCCGGCGGTCTCCGGTACGACGAGCCGGCCGTAGCATCCGGGCCAGTCCGGGCAACCGAGGCCGGCGTCCGAGAGACGCGTGTAGGCGCCGAGCACGATGACGAACAGGGCCACGCCGGTGGCCGCCAGTGACAAGGCGAAGAAACCTTTCGGGCGGGGCATGGTGCGTTCCTCGTTACGGGTCGTCACTGGCGCTGGCGGCCGACGCCCGGGGATCGCCCATGCCGATCAGCGCCCGCGCCGCCGGATAGGCCAGCACGGCCAGGATGACGAGCGGCACCACCGCCCACAGGATCTCCTGCATAAGACTCGGATGGAAGTGCCCGGCGTCGGCGCCGCGGCTGCGGCGATAGTGGATAATCGACCAGAACATCGCGCAGTAGGTCAGCAGCCCGGCGGCGGCGCAAATCCAGAGGATGGCGAGGTGCCAGCGGTATCCGGGGTCGTCGCGTTCCGGCAAGGTCATCGACCACCAGCCGCAGGCCGCGCCGCTCCACAACACGAGGGGCGGCAGCACGCAGGCAATGGTGATGTAGGTTCGATGGCATTTCATCGTGGCGGCAACGGACAACAATCCTTCACCGGGGTACGGTCCGACGGCGGTGCCCGGCGGGTGCAGAACCTTATCATCCCCCACCGCTTTTCACCATCGCAGCGGCCGCGGCCAGGCGCTCAATGGCCGGGCGGATCGCGGCCAGTGCCGCTGCCGGCGTCGGCGGCTCGAGGGCGGGAACGACGGCGAGCGGCGGACCGATGATTTCGGCAAGCGCGGCAACGATCTCCGCGGCCTCGGCAACCGGGCCGGCCATGAGGTTCGCGACCCAGCCGGCGCTGGCAATGCCATCGCGTGCGATCGCCTCGGCCGACAGCAGCGCGTGGTTGATGCAGCCGAGCCTGATACCCACGACCAGGATGACGGGCGTGGCCAGCAACCGGACCAGTTCGACCAGTGTGCTGCCACGACCCAGGGGAACCCGCCATCCGCCCACACCTTCCACGACCACGCAGTCCGATCGTTCGCGCAGCCATTCCCAGGCCCGCAGGATCGTGCCAAGGTCGATATCCTGACCGCAGCGCATGGCCGCGAGATGCGGCGCGATCGCCGGCGCGAAGGCCACCGGGTTCACGCGATCGTAGGGCGCCGCGACGCTCGCGACCCGGGCAAGCAGAACGGCATCGTCACTGCGCAGGCCATTGGGGGTTTGCATGCAGCCACTCGCGATCGGCTTCATGCCCGCGACCCGCAGGCCTGATTGACGTAAACCGAGAATGAGCGCCGCCGTAATCAGGCTCTTGCCAATGCCCGTGTCGGTGCCGGTCACGAACCAGCCGGCGGTCGTCATGGGCCTGGCCGCCGCAGCTTGTGGAGCGGGAAGGTGGCCACGGTGCTGCCGTCCTGCCGGCGGGCCGTCGGCGCCGGCCGCCAGGCGTGTCCATAGACGATCTCGTGCGTCGCCGGTATCCGGCCGTCGATCCGGTAGGTCTCGTAGGCCTCGATCATCGCCCGCATCGCGCGGCGTCCGGTCAGGGTCCGCTGCCGGCCGACGGTGGCGTTATGGGCGCCCAGGCCCTTGAGCTCGCGCATCAACGCCGGCACATCCGCATAGGTCGTCGTAACCCGCTCGACGTCCAGCACCGGCGCCGAAAGCCCTGCCCGGATCAGGGCGTCGCCGACATCGTGCATGTCCGGGAACGCGCTGACATGGGTTCCGGCATCGACTCGTCCCCAACTCGCCCGCAGTTCCCCGAGGGTGTCCGGCCCCAGCGTCGCAAAAATCAGGAGGCCGTCGACCGTGAGGACCCGCCGGCACTCGGCGAACACCGCGTCGAGGTCGTTGCACCACTGCAACGACAGGCTGCTGAAGATCAGATCCACCGACCCCGGACCGAGCGGCAGCCGCTCGGCGTCGGCGCACAGGTAGCGCTCGCGCGTGAACCACCGCCGGCCGCCGTCCCGCGCCACCTTGAGCATCCCCGCCGCTAGATCGCAGGCGATCACGCGCGCCGTCCGATACCGCCGTGTGAGCAGACGGGTTCCGTTGCCGCAACCCGAACCCAGATCGAGGACCCATCGCGGCGCCATGCGGAAATACTGCAACCGTTCGTCGAGACGGGCGGCGATCAGGTCCTGGAGGGCGGCGTGACGGCAATAACCCGGAGCGGCGCGGTCGAAGGCGCGCGCGACGGCCTTCTTGTCGAACTGGGGGTCGCACCGATCGTTCATATCAGGCCGCGGTCGACAGGAAACCGGACAGGTGGTCCGAAAACGCCCGGGGTTGCGACAGGAACGGTGCGTGCGCGGCACCGGCGATGACCTGCACCCTGAGGCCCGGATTGAGCGCGCTCATGGCCGCTGCCGCGCCGATCGGCAGCAATGGATCGCGGTCACCCATGATCAAGGCGAGTGGACAGGTCAGGCGCGTGAACTCCCGGCGCAGATCGGCTTGCGCGAGCATGGCCAGGCCGGCGCGCAGGGTCGTGATCGCCGGCCGCGGCGGCGTGCGCGCAATCTGTTCGAGGACCGCGCGGACTTCCGGTTCGCTGGCGTCGGCACGGGCCGTCAGCATCGCAAAACGCCGCTGCACGGACTCGATATCGCCGGCGAGTCGCTGAGCCATGCGGTTGTGGTCCGACGCCGGCACTGCGTGTGGCCAATCTCCCGCGGTCAGGAATCGCGGTGTTGCCGCCACCAGGACCAGTGCGGCGACGCGTTCGGGGACGGCGGCGGCGATACGCAAGGCAATCAGCCCGCCCAGCGACCACGCTACCCAGACCGCGGGGCCAGTCACCGCGCGTTGCATCGCGGCAGCCGTGCCGGCGAGATCGGCCATGCTGTCGTTCACCTTGCTGCCGTAGCCCGGGAGATCGATGGTCGCCGCCGCGCGGGTCGGCGCGCACCGCCCGGCGCTGGCGGCCCAGACCCTGGCATCGAACATCCAGCCGTGGACGAATACCACCGGCAGGTCGGCGGGGATCATGCGAGGGCGGCCAGCGCGGCCACCAGCCCCTCAATCTCGGCCACCGTTCGCGCCGCCGAAATGGTGATGCGCAGTCGTTCGGTACCGGCCGGTACGGTCGGCGGACGGATGGCCGCAACCCGGTAGCCCTTGTCCCGCAGGGTCCGGGCAGCATGGAGGGTCGCCGCCGCGTTGCCCAGAAACACGGGTTGGATGGCGGTCGTCGATGCGCCGACAGGAAGGCCGCGCAACTCGGCGCATTGGCGGAAACAGGCGATGTTGGCGCGCAGGCGGTCACGGCGTTCGGGCTCGCTGACGATGATCCGCAGGCTTGCCGTCATGGCGCCCATCAGGGCCGGTGGCGGTGCGGTGGTGTAGATGTAAGTTCTGCCGAACTGGATCAAGGCATCGATGATCGCCTCGTCGCCGGCCACGAAGGCACCGGCGCCGCCAAAGGCTTTGCCGAAGGTCCCGATCAGGATCGGCACCTCGTCCATGCCCAGCCCGTGATACTCGGCGGAACCGCCGCCATGGGCGCCCAGGACACCGAAACCATGCGCGTCGTCGACCACGAACGGCGACTGATGTCCGGAGCAGAGCGCCGCCAGGGCCGGCAGCGGTGCCAGATCGCCGTCCATGCTGAACACGCCATCGGTCACGACCAGCGCCCGGCCGGGCTCGACTCGCTGCAGACAGGTGGCGAGGGCAGCGGGATTCGCGTGCGCATACCGAAGCAGCCGGGCGCGGGACAGTATGGCGGCATCGATTAACGACGCGTGATTGAGGCGATCCTGGATCACCGTCTCGTTACGCCCGGCGAAGGTGGTAACGACCGCCAGATTGGCAAGGTAGCCGCTACCAAATACAAGGGCGCGTGGCCGCCCGGTGAATGCGGCCAGCGCCGATTCGAGTTCTGCGTGCGCGTCCGTGTGGCCGCTGATCAGGGCCGAGCCGGTGGCGCCGACGCCATACCGTTCGGCGGCGCGGGCACAGGCCGCGATCACCCGCGGCTCCCGGGCAAGGCCGAGATAATCATTGCCGGCGAAATCGATGGTCTCAACGGCCCCCCGCAAGGCCGGGCGCACGCGGACACGATCGCTCCGGTGCCAGCGCTCGAGTCGTGCGGCGGTTCGCTGGCGGAACCCGATCACTCCCCCGCCACCGCCACGCGCATGCCCAGCCTGGCGAGCAAGGCCCGGTCGGCATCGGTGTCTGGATTGCCGGTCGTCAGCAGACGTTCGCCGTAGAAGATGGAATTGGCGCCGGCAAGGAAACAAAGGGCCTGCCAGGCGTCCGCCAGGCGCAGCCGACCGGCTGAAAGACGCACGACGGAGGCGGGCATCATGATCCGGGCCGCCGCGATGGTGCGCACCAAATCGAAGTTGTCGGCATCGGCCATGGCTGCCAGGGGGATGTCGGGCGTTTTGACCAGCATATTGATCGGCACGCTCTGCGGGTGTTCGGGCTGGCAAGCGAGAGTCGCCAGCATCGAGGCCCGATCGCGCACCGTTTCACCCATGCCGATGATTCCGCCGCAGCAGACCTTGATGCCCGCGTCGCGCACCGTGCGCAAGGTATCGAGGCGATCGTCCAGGCGCCGCGTGGTGATGATCGTGCCGTAGAACTCCGGCGAGGTGTCGATGTTGTGATTGTAGTAATCCAGGCCCGCCTGCTTGAGCGTGCGCGCCTGCGCGTCGGTGAGCATGCCCAGGGTCACACAGGTTTCCATGCCGAGCGCTTTCACGGCCCTGACCATTGCCGTCACCCGCTGCAGGTCTCGGTCCCTGGGCGAGCGCCAGGCCGCGCCCATGCAGAACCGGGTGGCCCCGGACGCCTGCGCGGCGCGGGCGGCGCCGAGGACTTCTTCCAGTGACGCCAGCGCCTGCCCGCTCGCACCGTGGTGGGCGCTCTGCGGGCAATAGGCACAATCCTCCGGACAACCACCGCTCTTGATATTCATCAGTGTCGCGAGTTGTACGGTGTTGCCCGGGAAGTGCTCGCGGTGCAGTGTCTGCGCGCGATGCACGAGATCGGCGAAGGGTGCGGCGAGAAGCGTTTCCGCCTCGTCGGTGGTCCAGTCGTGGCGTGGCGTCGATGCACCGCATCGCGGGTTGGTCATGGTTGCAGCTGGCGAATTCACGTATCTTGGACGGTGCCCACGGTTGCCGTCGAATCTTAGGGGCGCGCGCCGGGCTGTCAAGTTGGCGCTGGTGTGCAGGTTGACAATGGAGGTCGACGTTGACGAGGGTCTGTGTCGTCTGTGGCGGGGCCGCGACGGGTCGGGCCGTGCCGGGGCTGTGCGCCGGCTGCCTGGACGATCTGCCGCGCATCCGTTCGTCGTGCGGGCGCTGCGGGCTGCCGGCCCCTGCCGAAATTGCTCAATGCGCGGCGTGCCTCCGGCAACCACCGGTCTTCGACGCCTGTGTGGCGCCTTTCCCTTACCGCTTTCCGATCGACGCCATGATCTGCCGCTTCAAGTTCCATGGCGACCTCGCCTCGGCGGCGATGCTCGGCAGCCTTTTCACCCGGGCGCAGGAGTCACGTGGATCGGTCGAATGCCTGTTTCCCGTGCCGTTGCACTGGCGCCGCCTAGTTGGCCGCGGGTACAACCAGTCGGCCGAGCTGGCGCGGGTTATCGGTCGCGAATTCGGCGTACCCGTGGAGGTACTCAACCAGCGACGCCCCAAAAACACCGCGCCGCAGATGCTCCTGTCGGGCAAGGAACGCAGACAGAACCTGCGGCGGGCCTTCGAACTGGCCCGCCCCGTCCCTTACCGTCACGTTGCCATCGTCGACGACGTGGTGACTACGGCCCATACTGCCAATATGCTGGCGGCGGTCCTGAAGTCAGCGGGCGCCGTGCGCGTCGACGTATGGGCCATCGCCCGCGCCGAACCGCCAGGATCGCGTTGAATACCCCGGCGTTCAGGTGTCGAGGTTGGTTACGGCAAGGGCGTGCACCTCGATGAATTCGCGCCGCGGTTCGACCTGGTCACCCATCAAGGTCGAGAAAATTTCGTCGGCGGCCACTGCATCCTCGATGCGCACCTGTAGCAGGTTGCGCACCGCCGGGTCCATGGTTGTCTCCCATAACTGCTCCGGATTCATCTCGCCCAGCCCCTTGTAGCGCTGGATGTGAACGCCGCGCTGCGCGTCCTTGAGCAGGCATTCAATCGCCTGGGTGAGATTGGTCACCGGGACGACCGCGTCACCGCACCGCACGTTAGCGTCAGGTGGCAGGGTTTCCGTCAGCCGGTTCCCGATTTCGGTCAACCGCTTGTACTCTGCGGACGCAAAGAATCCATCGTCAAATAATCCGTAAGATTCAACACCTTGGTAAAATATCGAGAGGTCAGCGGACAGTGGCTCCCCCGCCGGCGACAAGCGCGTCTTGACCCGCATGCCGGCGAATTCGCGTGTCAGCCGTTTCTCGATTTCCGCCAGCCAGCCGCCCAACGCCTCGCGGCTCACCGGGGCGCCGGCTTCCGGACGTGCGAGTGGTGGCAGCGTATGCATGGCCTCCAATACCGCCGGGTGGTAACGCTTGCCCAGACGCTTCATGACGCCCTTGAGCGCCAGCCAGTCTTTGCCCAAACGCACCAGATCATCGCCCGTCAGTGCATGGTCTGAAGCCAGGTTGATCGAACCGGCGGTCAGCGCCACTTCCAGAAAATAACCGTCCAGCTCCGCATCGTCCTTTACATATCGCTCCTGTTTCCCGCGCTTGACCTTGTAGAGCGGCGGCTGGGCGATATAGATATGCCCGCGCTCGATGAGCTCCATCATCTGCCGGTAGAAAAAGGTCAGTAGCAGCGTACGGATGTGCGATCCGTCGACATCGGCATCGGTCATGATGACGATGCGGTGATATCGCAATTTGCCGGGGTCATATTCCTCCTTGCCTATCCCGCAACCCAGGGCGGTGATCAGGGTGCCGACCTCTGCGGAAGATAACATCTTGTCAAATCTGGCTTTTTCGACGTTCAAGATCTTGCCCTTGAGTGGCAGAATGGCTTGAAATCGCCGATCCCGCGCCTGCTTGGCCGATCCACCGGCCGAGTCCCCTTCCACGATGAACAGTTCAGACTGGGCGGGATCCTTCTCCTGACAATCCGCAAGCTTTCCGGGCAGGCCCGCGACGTCGAGTGCCGTTTTCCGCCGCGTCAGTTCGCGGGCCTTGCGCGCTGCTTCGCGCGCGCGCGCCGAGTCGATGACTTTTTCCGTGATCTGTCGTGCTTCGTTGGGACGTTCGAGCAAAAAGCTCTGCAGGTTGTCGGCGACGATGGTTTCGACAATGCCTTTTACCTCGCTCGATACCAGCTTGTCCTTGGTCTGCGACGAAAACTTCGGGTCCGGAACCTTCACGGACAGCACCGCGGTCAGGCCCTCGCGAACGTCCTCACCAGCGACTTCGATCTTGGCCCGGCTGAGCAGACCTTCCTTTTCCATGTACTGGTTGAGCGTACGGGTCAGGGCTGTACGAAACCCCTGCAAGTGCGTACCGCCGTCCTTTTGCGGTATGTTATTGGTGAAACAGAAAATATTTTCCTGATAGGCGTCGTTCCACTGCATCGCCAGATCGACCTGAACACCATCCCTGTCCGCCGAAAAGGAAATCACGCTGTCATGCAACGGGGTCTTCTTGCGATTGAGCAGTTCCACGAACGACGCTATCCCGCCCACATAATGAAAATCGTCGGAGCGTCCGGATTTTTCATCGCATAGGTGGATCTGTAGTCCGGAATTCAGGAAGGACAGCTCCCGCAGCCGTTTTGCCAGGATGTCGTAGTGAAACTCCGTGATTTTGAAAATGGATTTGCTTGGCAGGAAACGGACTTCCGTGCCCCGCTGTCCGGTCGTGCCGAGTACCTTCAGCGGCTCGACGGGACAGCCGAGACGGTATTCCTGGTGGTGGCAATGGCCGTTGCGGTAGATTTTGAGCCAGAGCGTCTCGGACAGCGCGTTGACGACGGACACACCGACTCCATGCAGGCCGCCGGCGATCTTATAGCTGTTGTCGTCGAACTTGCCGCCAGCATGCAATTCCGTCATGACGATCTCGGCCGCCGATCGTCGCATTTCATCTTCTTCCTTGATCTCTGTCGGAATCCCGCGCCCGTTATCCAATACCGATACGGAATCATCCGCGTGGAGTGTCACGAAGATTTCTGTGCAGTGACCGGCCAAAGCCTCATCGACGCTGTTGTCGACAACCTCGAACACCATGTGATGCAGGCCGGTGCCGTCATCCGTGTCACCGATATACATCCCCGGTCGCTTACGGACGGCATCCAGCCCCTTTAGCACCTTGATGCTGTTGGCATCATAATTTGCGCTGTCGCCAGCACCGTTGTTCCCGTACTTCGGAGTTGAATCACTCAAGATCGATTACCCTTTCCAGATAACTATTTCGTCAGGCGGCCTGCTTGAACCGACCTTGTTCCACGTGAAACGTCGTCACCTTCGCACCATGGACAGGAATCACCGATGGTTCTATGGCGGTAATGAACAACTGCAATTCGGTTTCTTCCATAACCCGCAATAACGCCGACCTGGATTCCCCGTCCAAATCGGAAATGAGATCGTCGACCAGGATCAGCGGTGAACGGCCGGTTGCGTCGCGAATTAGCATTGCCTGCGCTATATAAAGTGCCGCAACCACCAGCTTGGTTTGACCGCGAGAGCAGCGTTCCTTGGCCGAGATCCCGTCCAACTTTACCTCCAGGTCCGCCCGATGCGGCCCGCTTCGTGTGAAACCAACCTCCTGATCGCCACCAATTGACACCTCGAGGGCTTGCGCGTAACTCCCATGCACCGAGGGCCACCCTTGGAGATATCGGATGTCCAAGGATCGCCCGAGCAGTGCGTCCGCCATTCGTCCCGCAACTTCCTCCAACCGGCTGAGACATCCCGTTCGCAGTTGGTCAATGCGGGTGGCAGATTCCAACAACTTGGGGTCCCAACAGGTTACCTCCGCCGCGCATCGACCCTGCCTCAGCATTGCATTCCGGTTTTTGATGCAGCGCAAAAATTTTCGGTAGCAATCCAGATACGAAGGTTCCACGTGGAACAGAAGAAAATCCAAAAGCCTTCTACGCGTCCGTGGACAGCTAAAAAATTCCATTGGCGTGTCCGGAGACAGAAACACGATCGGCAGGATCCTCGCCAATTGCGAGATGTTCCCGACGACAGTGCCGTTGCATTGCATCTTGAGGACTGTCCCTGTTCGCTCCAAGCCTATTCGGACCAGGCCACTCGTATCCTTATACTGTACCGCAACACAGGCCCTTTCCCGTCCCGCCTTGATCAAGTCGCGAGGCCGCGCTCCACGGAAAGACTTGGCCATCGCGGTCATATAGATGGCTTCAATAAGGCTGGTCTTTCCGCTGCCATTGTTACCGTAGAAGATATTGATTCTATTGAACGAGTCGATGCGTTCCGATGCGATGCAGCGAAAATCCTCTATATCCAGGCGCTCTAGATACATCAAGCATCCTTACAATCGCATCGGCATCACGACATACTTACTGGCAGCGTCACCTTCCGGCTGGATCAGGCAGCTCCGATCCGATCCCGTGAATTCCAGATGAACCTTTTCGGTTCGAATGACGGAAAGCACATCCAGCAGGTAAACAACGTTGAATCCTATCTCCAAGTCCGGCCCTTCATAGGTTACGGCTATTTCCTCTTCGGCCTCTTCGTGCTCCGGGTTGTGAGCCAGTGCGCGGACTATCCCGTTCGCAAGATTGATCCGCACGCCTCGGAATTTTTCATTGGACAGGATGGATGTCCTTGCAAGGCCCTGCTTGAGTGCTTCTCTCTCGGCAATGACAATCTTGTCGCCCTTTATGGGCAACACCCGCAGATAGTCCGGAAACTTGCCATCGACAAGCCGCGTCGTGATGGCCCTGTCTTCGACAACCACACGCAGGTGGTTATGACTGACCTGCAAGGTGGCTTCCTGTTCGCTGTCACCGAGCAACCGGGAGAGTTCTCCAACGCCCTTTCTTGGAACTATGATCTGCAGGACTTCCGCTGCCCCTGTCTTCCATTCAACATCACTCAACGCCAGCCGATGACCATCTGTCGCCACCGCCCGGATATGCTGATCGGAAAACTCCAATAGCAGCCCGTTCAAGTAATACCTGATGTCCTGGTAAGCCATCGCAAACTGCGTACTGCCAATCAGATTGCGTAGCTGGAGCGCAGGTATCTTTACCTCCAGGAAGGGCTGCGTGTCCCCAACAACGGGAAACTCACCGGATGGTAGCGTCGCCAATACAAATCGGCTTCTACCACTCTTGATGGTCGCCTTCCCCTCCTTGGTTTCCACGATGACCTCGCTCCCTTCCGGCAACGATCTGCAGATGTCTATGAGTTTTCTCGCTGGCAGGGTCGTCGTACCACCTTCTTTGACCGGTACCTTGATACGCGCTACCGCTTCAACCTCCATATCCGTCGCCGTTATCGTGAGTCCTTCCCCATCTGCAATGACAAGCAGATTGCTGAGTATCGGCAATGCCTGTTTACGCTCGACAACACCGGTGACTGCCTGCAGGGGATTGAGCAGCGTTTCTCTGTTTGTTGTTAGTTTCATAAGCTACCTATTTAGAACATAGAATAAATAATTAGTGCCCGTCATACCTATGGATAAGTATTATTTATATAGTGTTTTAAATAACTTACATAATTCTCTACTAGTAGGATAAAGACGCCGATATGTGTGTGTTTCCTGTTTACAATTAGCATCCAACGAATAATCCTTCCGATATCCACACCTTGCGCCAGTCATGTTGATAGGATCCGCCCGAGATTCGTGTAATCCTCATTGATGCGCTGGTCGCTGCGTTTCAGGTCGGCAATCTTCCGGCAGGCGTGAAGAACCGTGGTGTGATCTCGCCCACCGAAGGCATCCCCTATTTCCGGCAGGCTGTGATTTGTGAACTCTTTGGCGAGGGCCATGGCCAGTTGACGGGGACGGGCTACAGAGCGATTACGCCGCTTTGAAAGCAGATCAACGACCCGAATCTTGTAGTACTCGGCGACGGCCTTCTGGATGTAATCCATCGTGACCAGTTTTTCCTGAGCGGCGAGGAGGTCCTTCAGGGCTTCCTTCGAGAATTCGAGTGTGATCGGGCGACTCCTGAAATTCGCGTGCGCGATGACACGGTGCAAGGCCCCTTCGAGTTCGCGGACATTTGAGCGGAAACGCTTGGCGATGAAGAAGGCCACGTCATCGGGCAGGTTGGTTTCCTTGGCGGCGGCCTTGCTCATCAGGATGGCGACCCGCGTTTCGAGTTCAGGCGGTTCGATGGCAACGGTGAGACCCCAACCGAAGCGCGACTTGAGGCGCTCCTCGACCCCGGCTACCTCCCGCGGATATCGATCGCAGGTAAGCACAATCTGCTGCTGCCCTTCGAGCAAGGCGTTGAAGGTGTGGAAAAACTCTTCTTGGGAACGCTCCTTGCCCGCAAAGAACTGGATGTCATCGATGAGCAAGGCATCGACGGAACGGTAGAACCGCTTGAAATCATTGATGATATTATGCTGAAGGGCCTTGACCATGTCTCCGACGAATTGCTCGGACCGCAGGTACACGACCTTGGCGCCGGGCTTCACTTGCGCGATAGCGTTACCTACGGCGTGCATGAGGTGGGTCTTGCCAAGACCAACCCCACCGCAGATGAAGAGGGGATTGTAGGCCTTGCCGGTGCCGAAATTCTCCGCGACCTGCATCGAGGCAGCGCGCGCCAACTGGTTGGATTTGCCCTCGACGAAAGTGTCGAAGGTATTCCCGGAATTGAGCGCTGGTGAATGCCAGGTCTTCCCGGGATCGGGGCCTGCCCGGGCCGGTCGTGAAGCAAAGGGCGACTTCGCGGCAGGCGCAGGTACTTCCTTCGGCTGCATAGGGACATGGCTCCCAACCGCGAGGTCTACCTGCAGATCGTCGCCGGTATGGAGATTTCTCAGAATATCCCGGATAGTTGCCAGGTACTTGTCTTTGATCCAGTCGGCAACGAAGCGGTTCGGCGCGAGCAGGCGCAAACGGTCGCCTTCAACAACCGCCTGGAGAGGCAGTATCCACGTGTTGAACTGCTGTACCGGAAGTTCGCCTTGAAGGCGTTCAAGGCATTGTTTCCAAAGGGCAACAGCCACCTGCTCTGCCTCCGTAGCGGGTAGTCTCCGCGGCGTTGTAGTTATGCCGGCAGTATACCGCAGAGCGAAACTTATCCACATCGATTTCGTTTACCACCTCGCAACTGGCGATTGACACCTGTTTGCGGCAGGCCGTAGCATGCCCCGTTTTTTCAAGCCATTGAAGTAAAGGACAGAAACACCATGAAGCGCACCTACCAACCGAGCAAGATTAAACGCAAGCGAAACCACGGATTCCGCGCCCGCATGAAATCCCGTGGCGGCCGCAAGGTATTGAGTTCCCGGCGGGCCAAGGGCCGTGCACGCCTGAGTGCCTGAGCAGGGGTTCGGCCGGTACACGCCGCCGGCAATGGCTGTAACGTAAGTTCACAAGGCGGACGGTGCAGAATCAGGGCTTCGGGCGCCGTAACCGCCTGCGTGTTTCCAGGGTTTTCGCGCGTGCCCGGGAGCTGGCCAGCCGCACGGCGCGCGGCCCCATCACGATTCATGCCATAGAAAATGGCCTCGACCATGCGAGATTGGGTTTGTCCATCGGCCGGCGATCACTGCCTCGTGCGGTCGATCGCAACCGTTTGAAGCGCCTGGCGCGCGAGGTCTTCCGCAAAGGCAAAGGCCGCTACGCCGGTTACGACATCGTGATCACGCTGCGCGGCCTTGTCTCATTGTCGGCGCACACCCTGAATCAGATAGAAGGGCAACTTCGAAAGATCTTCCCATGAAAGCCTTGTTGTTATTCCTGATTCGCATGTACGCCCGTTACGTCAGCCCCTTATTGACCCCTTCCTGCCGCTATGTCCCGACCTGCTCGGCGTATGCCTTCGAGGCCATCGAACATCACGGTCCGCTGCATGGTGGTTGGTTTGCGGTGAAGCGCATCTGCCGGTGCCATCCCTTCGGTCCGCACGGTTTCGATCCGGTTCCGGGCGCCTCCAACCATGGATAACAACCTGCGCCTTTTCCTCGTCGCCTCGCTTTGCTTCGTCGGCCTGCTGCTCTGGCAGGCGTGGCAGCGGGATTACAGCCCCGGCAATGCGACGACCGTTCCGGAGAAGACCGTGGACGATGCGGTCGCCACAGGCGATGCCCCGGTACCGGTGCCGGACCCGGCCTCGCCCGCGACCACCATGCCGACTATGGCCGTACCGGATGCGGTAACCGTGTCGGTACGGACCGACGTATTCGACGTCGTCATCGATACCCAGGGTGGTGACCTCGCGCGCGTCGCGCTGCGCGATTACCCGGTCGCGATCGACAAGCCGCAAGAGCCTTTCGTCTTTCTCGACCGATCCGATGCCCTGACCTTCATTGCCCAGGGCGGCCTGATCAGCGATGCCGCCTCGCCGACGCACAAGGCGAGATTCCAGGCCGATAAGGCGACTTATGAACTGGGCCCGACCGAGGATGAGCTTCGGGTGCCACTGCGCTGGAGATCGCCAGACGGTCTGGAGGTCACCAGGAATTACGTCTTCAGGCGGGGCAGTCATCTGGTGGGCATCGAATTCACGGTCGACAACAAGGGCGCCGCCGCCTGGAACGGCCGTTACTACGCGCAATTGCAGCGCCAGTTCGAGGGAGGAAAGACGGATGTGGTGTACACCTACACCGGCGCCGCGGTATCGAGTCCCGAGAAGCGCTACGAGAAGCTGCCCTTCGACGAGATGCAGGATCAGCCGCTCAACCGCGACATTGCCGAAGGATGGGCGGCGATACTCCAGCATTATTTCGTGGCCGCCATTGTTCCCGGCACGGCCGCCAGCCATCACTACTACACGAAAGTCATTGACGGCGATCGGCACATCATCGGTCTGTATGGCACGCCGACCACCGTCGAGCCGGGCACCAGCGCCGTCATCACCCACCGCTTTTACTTCGGGCCCAAGATCCAGGATACGCTCGCGGAGATCGCGCCGGGCCTCGATCTGACCGTCGATTACGGCGCCTTGTGGTTCATCGCCAAGCCGCTGTTCTGGCTCATGCAGCATATTCACGGCATGACCGGCAACTGGGGCTGGTCGATCGTGCTGCTCACCCTGCTGGTGAAGGTGCTCTTCTACCGGCTGGCGGCAGCCAGTTACCGCTCGATGGCCAAGATGCGCAAGGTGCAGCCGCGCCTGCTGGCCCTCCGCGAACGCTACGGCAGCGATCGGGCACGGATGAACCAGGCGATGATGGACCTGTATCGCGAGGAAAAGATCAATCCCCTGGGCGGCTGCCTGCCGATCCTGATACAAATCCCGGTCTTCCTGGCGCTGTATTGGGTTCTGCTCGAAAGTGTCGAATTGCGTCAGGCCGATTTCATCTTCTGGATTCGCGATCTGGCGACCAAGGACCCCTATTTCGTCCTGCCGCTGGCAATGGGGGTGACGATGGTGCTGCAGCAGCGGCTGAGCCCGACACCCATGGACCCGGTGCAGCAGAAGGTGATGCAGATCATGCCGATCATCTTCACCGTGTTTTTCGCCTTCTTCCCGGCCGGCCTGGTCCTGTACTGGTTCGTCAACAACCTCCTGTCCATCGGCCAGCAATGGCTGATCACGCGATCCATCGAGGAAGCCAAGCCGGCCCGCGCCTGAGTGTCGCGCGCGGCGGCGACACGATCGCGGCCGCAGCCACGGCCCCCGGTCGCGGCGCCATCGGCATCATCCGTATTTCCGGCCCCGAGGCAGCCGCCATCGGCCGCGCGATCGGCGGCCGTGAACTCACCCCGCGTCATGCGCACCATGCCCCGTTCATCGATGCCACGGGCCGGATTATCGACCGCGGCCTCGTGATCTTCTTTCCGGCGCCGGGCTCCTTCACCGGCGAGGATGTCGTCGAATTGCAGGGGCACGGCGGGCGTTGGGTCATGGACCTGCTGCTGGGGCGCGTGCTCGAACTCGGGGCGCGTCCGGCCCGCCCGGGGGAGTTTTCCGAACGCGCTTTCCGCAATGGCCGCATCGACCTGGCGCAAGCCGAGGCCATCGCCGATCTGATCGATGCCGGGACCGCCACCGCCGCACGCTCCGCCGCCGCGGCGCTGCAGGGCGAGTTTTCGGCGCGGGTTACGGCGTTGGCCGCAGCCATCGACCGATTGCGCGCGGAGTGCGAGGCGGCGATCGACTTTGCCGATGATGATTTGCCGCCCGATCTCTGTGAGGACCACCGCCACCGCGCGCTGCTGCTGACCGAAGCCGCGGACCGGCTGCTCAACGGCGCCCGGCACGGCGCCCTGCTCCGTGATGGCCTGCGCGTGGTCATCGCCGGGCGTTCGAACGCGGGCAAATCAAGCCTGCTCAATCACCTCGTTGGCAGGGAACGGGCGATTGTCAGCCCGATTGCAGGCACTACCCGCGACACGGTGGAAGTCGAAGCGGATATCGGTGGCGTGCCGGTGCACCTGACCGACACCGCCGGCCTGCGCGACGCTGGTGAAGAAATCGAGCGCGAAGGGATGCGAAGGGCCCGAACCGCAGTCGCTGCGGCGGACGAAGTGCTGCTGGTCGTGCCCGACGGGGAGCCGCTCGGCGACGAGGATCTGTCGCTGATCGGCGAGCTGAAGGGCGATACGCGGTGCATCATCGTGCGCAACAAGATCGACCTGACGGGAACGCCCGCGGGCGTCGCAGCGGGCGCGCACGGAACAGAGGTTTGCATTTCGGCGACCGAAGGGCTCGGTACCGATCTCCTGCGGGCAGAATTGCTCCGCGCCGCCGGCGTCGCGACGGAAGCAACCGGCGGAGAATTCGCCGCGCGCCGCCGGCATCTCGAGGCACTGCGGCTGGTTCGTGCCTGCGTCGCCGAGGCCGGGCTCGAGGCGGGCACCGCCGAGTTGATGGCCGAATGGCTGCGCCAGGCGCGGAGTCACCTCGACACGATAACCGGCGCCACGACGACCGAGGACCTACTGGCCGAGATCTTCGCCGGGTTCTGCATCGGCAAGTAGGTCCGCTTCCAGAGAAATCCGGCACGATCCGGCAGCTATCCTTAACTTATTGTCGATAAACACTATTTCTATCTGAGGCGACCGAAACCGCGCCGAGTACGCGCCGCAGCGGCGCGAGATGCTGTACGAGAGCCTGCTGGCCCAGGTGTCCTGAGTCGGCCGCGGATCCGGGAAGAGCGCGTCTTGCAATAACGCTTCGCTCGCTTCGTCGATCAGGCACGGGCGACTTCCGATCGCAGGACGTCGATCAGGCGCGGCAGCGTGATGGCGGTGATCGATTCGTCCAGCGGGAATTCGTGCTCGCCGGGGTGGACGATGTAGAGATGGTCGAGCGCCAAGTCCGCCAGGGCGATGCGCATCGACCGGGTGGTCGCGGGCCGGTCCGAGAACTTGAATTCGAAACCGAGACGGTGGCCTGCGTGCAGCAGGCCCGAGTCGCGGATGTATACCTTGGGCGAGCGGACCTGCCGCTTCTTGAGGTTTTCGAACCACGGCGGCAACTGGCATACCACGTACGTGCCGCTCAAGATGTTCAGATAGCGGCGGGCGGGCGGCTCGGAAGAGCCCAGCGCGCGCGCCAGTTCCGCCAGGTTGAGGACCTGCCCGTGATAGTGCGCCACCATCGTCCAGAAGCGGCCCAGCGTCGCTGCGGGCACCTGGACGCCCAGTTGGGGAATGTCGCGCTCCAGGAAGGTCCGGCGGAAGCCGTCGAGCCACTGGCGCGCGGAGTCCAGTGTTCGCCGGCTTCTTCGTTGTTCTCTTCGTTGAAGCGCCGGACCAGTTCCTCGAACACCGTGCCCATGCCGTGGTTGTCGAGGCCCGGTTGCTTCACCGAGCCGTCGCCGTCGAGCACGGCGTTCGGGCTGAGGTTGATGTCCGGCGAGAGGAACTTTTCGATCAGCGTGCCCAGCGCGTCGGCCTTCGACAGCCGCGGGATCTGGTTGCGGAACTCGAAGTTCTCGAGGATGTCCTGCACGTTCGGCGAGAAACCGTCGAGGTAGGCCTCGAAGTCCGCCTTGAGCTGCTGCTGGCTGGCGCGGGCCTTGAGGTCGCGCAGGGTGAAGCGGGAGGTGTTGTAGAAGGCCTGGCCGGCAGCCTGGCGAAGAGCCTGGTCCTGGTTGGTGATCTTAGCCTTGTCGAGTGAGGCCTTCATGTCGAGCAAGGAGGGCTTTGTCGGCTCGAGGACGGCGTCGAGGCGCCGCAGGACGGTCATCGGCAGGATGACATCGCGGTACTTGCCGCGGACGTACAGGTCCCGCAGGACGTCGTCGGCGATGCCCCAGATGAAGTTGGCGATCCAGTTGAGTTGGCTCGGTTCCATGTGCTACAGCACTTTCCACCACGGCACGGCCAGCACGTCCGGGGTGAGCCATTCGACCGTGCGACCAGTATGCAGCAGGAGCCCGGTGCGCGCCTTGCGCCCGTACTCCTGCCGGAAGGTGCGCAGGTGCGCGCAGTCGGCGAGGCGCGGCTTCGAGGTGGCCTTCACCTCGATGGGCAGCAGCTTACCGCCGGCCTCAATCACGAAGTCCACTTCCTCGCCGATCGTGGTGCGCCAGTAGGCGAGTTCCACGCGATCCAAGCGCGCATCGCGCCAGGCGATCAGGTCGTGCAGCACCAGGTTCTCCAGGTGCGCGCCCGCGGGCGCTGATGAGCCGAGGTGCAGCGCGACGCCGGTATCGCCCCAGAAGACCCTGGGCGACTTGACGAGCCGCTTGGCGCGGTTCACCGCATAGGCCGGCAGGCGCACGAGCAGATACGAGGTCTCCAGCAGGTTGAGCCAGCGGTGCACCGTCGGCTGTGGCAGGCCGACATCGCGGCCCAGCTCGGTCTGGTTGAGGAGCTGCCCCACGCGCAGGCAGGCAGCCTGCATCAGGCGGCGGAAGTCCGGCAGCGCGCTGATCGAGGCGAGGTCCTGCAGGTCGCGTTCGAGATACGTGCGCACGTAGCCGTCGAACCAGATGGCGCGGTCGGCCGGCGTCGTCAGTTCCAGCGCCGGCGTGGGGAAGCCGCCGCGCAGCGCAAGCGCCTGCCAGTCTTCCTCGGGGTCGTCGCCGGCCGCAAGGAGGTCGCGCCACTGCGCGTCGGGCGCCGCCAGCAGCTCGTCCCAGCGCCCCGCGCGAGCCAGCCCGAGCTGCTCGCGCCGGGTCATGGGCCAGAGCGTGAGGTAGCTCGCGCGGCCCGCCAGCGACTCCGACACCTGCCGCATCAGGAGCAGGTTGGCCGAGCCGGTGAGGAGGTACCGCCCGGGCCGGCGGTCGCGGTCGATGGCCCGCTTTACCGCGGGCAGCAGCCCTGGTTCGCGCTGGACCTCGTCGAGCGTCAGCGGATCGTCGCCTCCCAACAGGGCCTCAGGATCGCGGCGCGCCGCGTCGCGCACGTCGAAGTCGTCGAGCGAGCGGTAGCGCCGTTCGCCCGGGACGAGCTTCTCGACCAGGGTGCTCTTGCCGGTCTGCCGGGCGCCGGTGAGCACCACGGCCGGCATCACGCGCAGGCGTGCGGCGAGCGCTTCATCGACCAGGCGGGGCAGGGCTTTCACGGCATGAATGATATTCATTCACGGCGCGGATTGGCAAGCGTGGCGCGCTTTCGGGTCGCCACCGTCGGCGGACTCATCCGCTCGTCTCCAGCTCGACCGTCAGCTCCGCGACGTACCTGCGATAGCTGAACACGCGGCCACGCTGCCGGTTCGTGACTTCACCCACGACACCGATGCGCTCCAGATGCGCCAGCGACTTGTTGACCGTGGCCGGCGTGAGCCGCGTCGCCCTGACCAGCGCGGCCGACGTGGCGATCGGCTGGCGCTGCAGCGCCTGGTGTACCGCCAACGCCGACGCTGCCGCGCGTCCCAGGCCGGCGATGCGGTCGCGATCCGCGTTGACCAGCGCGAGCAAGGCATTTGCCGTCCCCACGCCCTGCGTCGCGCTCGCCTCGATGCCCTCGGCGAAGAAGTCGAGCCAGCGCTCCCAGTCCCCGCGCAGGCGCACCTCGTTGAGCAGCTCGTAGTAGAGCGCGCGATGCGTCTTGAAGAACAGGCTCGGGTACAGCATCGGCTCGCGCAGGACGCCGTCGGCCACCAGTTGCAGCACGATCAGCAGCCGCCCGAGGCGCCCGTTGCCGTCGAGAAACGGATGGATGGTCTCGAACTGCACATGGGCGAGCGCCGCCTTGAGCAGTGGCGGCACGGGCTCGGGCTGGTCGTTGAGGAAGCGCTCGAGCGACGCCAGGCACTCCGGCACCGCATCGGCCGGCGGCGGCACGAACACGGCGTTGCCGGGCCGCGTGCCGCCGATCCACACCTGCGAACGGCGCAGTTCACCGGGCGTCTTGCCGCGGCCGCCGGGATGCGCCAGCAGCACCTTGTGCATCTCGCACAGCAGGCGGGTACACAGCGGCAGCCCGCCGCGCAGCTTCTTCAGGCCACGTTCGAGCGCTGCCACGCAGCGGCTGACCTCGCGCGCATCGTTCACCGACACGCCCGGCTGCTCGTCGATCTCGTACAGCAGCAGGTCCGCCAGCGAGGACTGGGTGCCCTCGATCTGCGACGACAGCACCGCCTCCTTGCGCACGAAGCTGTAGAGCAGCAGCGCCGCGTTGGGCAGCAGCGCGGTGACCGCGTCCAGCCTTCCTAAGGCGACCAGCGCCGCGTCGAAGCGCCGCCGCAGTGCGGCCGACCACACGATCGGCGGCTCGGGCGGCAGCGGCACGGGCACGAAGGCCTGGAACGGTTCTCCGGCCGTCGTGACGGTGACGTAGCGGCCGGGTGAGGGTCGGTGCATCGGGCGGGGAACCTATAACAAGACCCGGTGTAATTTTAGGTTCGACTTCTAACGTAAATCAATGGTCAGGCTTGTTGTAGGGTGGGGCGCCTGCCCGAGGGTCGTCGAATCGGGGTGGAATTGCTCGGGGATTGCAACCAGCGACCCGTCGGTTGCAATCGCGCTGTCGAGAGACGCTTGCAGATCAGACCGTTGCGTAGCTCTGGCCACTTCCCGATTGCAACCCCACGGCAACGGCATCGCGAAGTTGCAATTCGCCCGACCCGCGCCCGGGGGCAGCTCGCAGAAGATGTCCTCCGGGACGTCTTCATGGTCGATCAGCGGCAGCCGGATCTCGCGCCAGGGCTCGGACCACACGCCGATGAACTCGCCGCGCATGGCTACAGCTCTCCCTGGAATGCGCGGTGCTGAATGGAGGTGAATAGCGCGTCGCACTCCGTCAGTGCGCGGTTGTAGGTTGATGCGCGGCCCTCGATCGAGGCGACGATCGCAGCGAACTTCTTCTGCGCCGGCAATGGAGGCACCGGCACCGTGACACCGCGCACCAGGTCAATGTTGAGATTCTTCACGGCGGCGCCCGGGGCTCGCCGGGCGAACTCGGCGTACACAGCTTGGGTGCCGAGGAGAGCGTAGAAGTAGATGTAGTCATCGATCGGCCTCGGACTGCCGCCACGCGCTATCTCGAAGAGCTCCTCGAGTGATGCCTGCGGCCACCCCTTCGGATTCGTGGCGGGGTCGCCGAACATGTCGAGGAAGATGGATTGGGTGAGGGTGTCGAGCTGGGCGAGGGCGGCGCGGCGCTTGGCCCGCAGCGCGTCCGCCTTGTCCAGGATCTCCGCAATCCGCCGCTGCTCGGGGAGGGGCGGCAGCGGGACGCGGAGCGCCTTCAGTGTTGTCGCGTTGACCCCAGGTTGCGCCAGCCCTCTCGCGCTCTTCGTGATCTGTGCCCAGTAGTCCTGGGTTTGGAAGTAGTGGCTGACGAAGCTCGGTTCGACCGCATCGCTAAGCCGGACGCGAATTAGATAGGACGCGAAGACC
>Ga0233425_10000889_pt1 | contig 72023 bp, 61 predicted proteins | sample Watercolumn_Towu_2_FD_181712 | JGI IMG/M metagenome (GOLD analysis project Ga0233425, IMG submission 181712) | Freshwater microbial communities from Lake Towuti, South Sulawesi, Indonesia - Watercolumn_Towuti2014_140_MG | ecosystem: Environmental > Aquatic > Freshwater > Lake | place... | reverse complement strand
CGGCAGGATGGTAGCCGACGGGCAGAACCAACCGCACACCGGCATCCGGTCAACTGGATGTCGCCCATGGCGATGCAAGGAAGGGACACGAGCACACTGGTGCGACGCAACCGCCATCGCGATTCGCGCGCAAAAACGAGCGCCGCACTTGCACGCACAATGGAATCGCGCGCCGGGCGACAATAACGGCCAGCCCCTCACTTGCGTGCGCCGCCCTTGGCGCACACCGGTCGCGAAGGCCCATCAAAATGCATGCGGCCCGCCGAGGCGGGCCGTTGGCAGCGTCAGTGCTTGGTCTCGGAGGACAACCGCGAAATCTCGTCCTTCAGTTTCAGTTTTTCCTGCTTCATCCGGCGGATCACGAGATCGTCCGACCCCGGCCTTGACATCTCCTCTTCGATCCGGCGTTCGAGTTGCCGGTGCTTCTCTGAGAGTTCCTGGAGATGAGCCGATAACGCCATCCTGGCCTCCTTGTCAGAGTTGGAGAAACGGTCACATGGTGACAGATATGCTGCGTCTTGTCCAATGCAAGCAACGCGTTCGCCAACAACCTCTCAACCGGAAAACCAAAACTGGACAGGCGGCGAGCCTGCGAAAGGAGGCCTGTTTCTCCAACATTTTCAAGGACCGGGCACGAGGCGCGACTTGCCTTCGCGGCGAAAAAGGATGATAGTCCGCCGGGCACCGGCTGGGGTGTGTGACGTTTGGCCGGGGTAGGCGGGGGCTCGCGTTCGGCGATCGGCGGCATGACGCGTCAAGACGAAAGAGAGCTGCGCGACGAGCTCGTGCGCCTCAGGGCCGAGCACCGCCAGCTTGACGAGGAGATCGCGAGCCTCGAGGCCGACGGCGCCGTCGATCAGCTCGTCATCCGGCGCCTCAAGAAGCGAAAGCTCGTCCTCAAGGACCGCATTACGGCCATCGAGGACCAGCTCACCCCCGACATCATCGCCTGACGCCGCAATGCGCCCGCCCGGGCGGCGCACCACGATTTGCGCAAGCGTGTTGGCACTTGGGAAAAAACCGGTATCTTCGGATAGAGATTTCCGCTCGTCGCCCTGCCCCGACAGGACCCCATGCCGAAGACCGCCATCCGCAAGGAACGTGAGGCCGCCATCGATCTCATCCGCCGCGCCATGGTGGAGAAGAAGCTCACGCAGGCCGAGATCGCCGACGCAGCCGACTGCCACGAGAAGACGATCCAGAACATGCTGCACGGCAAGTCCGTGCGCGACCAGACGCTGTTCGATGTGGCGATGGTCCTGGGGCTCGACTTCGAGCGGCTCAAAGAGGCCTGGTCGGGCACCATGTCCGCGTCGCAGCCGATGGAGCTCAAAGGCGACGGCGGCATCATGGCCCCGGTCTACATGGGTGCCTATACCAAGGCCGCCGTCGACCACTACATCGGCAGCTATCTGACGCTGCGGCCCTCGTTCACCAAACCCGAGACCATCGTTGCCTACCGCACCGATATCGTCTGGGACCCCGAATGGCCGAGCCTCCTGTTCGAGGAACGCGATCGCCCGGACGCCGCGTTCTCTCACCGCGGCCGGCTCTATATCCCGGCCTCTTCCATGTTCATCCACCTCGTCTCGCTGACCAAGGGCGCGATGCGCATGATCCTGGTTTCCCAGCTCGACCGGGCGGGCGAGATGCGGGGGCTCATCACGACCCTCAACAAGCAGAAGGCCATGTTCGTGCCGGTGGCGGCGCCGATCGTCTATGTCAAGACGCAGACGTTCAGGGCGTCCGCACTCGGCGAGATCACGCCGAGGAGCGCGGACTACAAGGACTACAAGTCGATGCTCGATCAGACGGTGGCCGATGGCTACGCGAGCCTGGTCGGAAGCTGAACGGAATGCTGCGCGGCCCCCGTTGCGGCCCTCTCCACCGTCGAGCGAGCCGGCCGATGATGGTTGACGCAGTATTAGGGAAATATATACTATTTTACGTTGTAATACTTCCAGCGCCATTTACCTTAGCGTGCGCCGACGCGCCACTCGGCCCGTCGACCAGAGATCGCACATGGCCGCGCTCGCCGGCAGGAGCCTCGTTCGATGCTTATCGTTCCCCGGCCTCCCTTTAGGAGGCCCGATGGCAACCGGCCATGTGCTGATCGCCCGAGCTTTCTCAAGGCCATTCCGAGCCGCACCGGCAGCGCGGCTCACTGTTCACCCGCACGCATAGGCTCACTCAACGAAACGACCGGCGAGCGCGTCGGACAGCAATTGACCTGGCAATAACGACAACAAGGGCCAGGTCCAGCGGGGGAGGCCGCGCGAGGGAGCTTGCGCGGGCCTTTCCTCTCAGGAGCCCGCCGCTCCCGATGCCCGCTTGACGGACGGCGGCTCGGTGGCGGGCGCCTCGGCCGCAACAACAGGCTCCGGTCGTCCGGGCTCAGGCCTAGCCCGCAGGAACTTGCCCGCGAGATCGGCGGTCTCTTTTCGCCCGATCTTGCTGCGGTGAAGATCGAGCCACTTGCCGGCCTCGGTCCGCCCCGCAGCGTGAAGGTAGGTGAGCAGGCCCAGGTCAGGCTTGAGCTTGCTGTCGTCGCTCAAGGTTGCCGTGTAGCGCGCCGCCTCGATCAGATGGAAGCGATGCCGGGCGATGCTGGCAACGCGCCCGCGCCGCGGCGCGAACCAGCCCCGCGTGGCGGCCCGCGCCGTTTCGATGACCTCCACCTCGCGCAGGAGCGGAGCATTGAATGTGAGCCGGTTCGCGTGTCCGGAAATTTCGCGCGCTCCCGTCGGCAGCCCGTGCTTCACGAACGGATTGATGAGCACGATCAGCGTATCCGCAATCGGGCTCGCCGCCGCAAGGTCGACCAGATCCGGATTGGCCGAGAAGCCGCCGTCCCAATAGGCGACACCGGCGATCTCGACGGCATGATGCAAGGTCGGCAAGCAGCAGGAGGCGAGCACGGCGTCGATGGTGAGCTCGGCACGCCTGAAGATACGCGCACGCCCCGTCGCCACCTCGGTCGCGGCGATCAGAAGCTCGGGGCCTGCGCCCTTGCGCAACGCCTCGAAGTCGATGGTCTCGCCGAGGAGGCGGCGCAGCGGATCGAAACCAAGAGGGTTGAAATCATAGGGCGAGAACAGGCTGGCCACCTGCTGCAGCGAGCTCGTGCGCGACAGGCTGTAAAGGAACGGATTGAGCCGCAGGAGATCGGGAACGCCCGCCTTGTGAACGCCCTCCCACACAGCTTTGAGCTTGGCGCGTGCGCCCGCTCGTCCGCCCTCGCGCAGGCCGGCGGCGAGCGCCACCGCGTTGACCGCTCCTGCGCTCGCAGCCGAGATCCAGCCGATGTCCAGATCGGAATCCTCGAGCAGCCGGTCGAGCACGCCCCAAGTGAACGCCCCGTGCGCCCCGCCGCCTTGCAGGGCGAGATTGATCCGGTGATGCCGTCGAAAAAGCCTCAAGTGTGGTGTCCCTCTCGAGCGCAAAAGGCGTTCGCCGAAAAGCCGGCAGCCAAGTGCAGCGCACCCGCTTCTATCACACGAGCGGGCTCACGGGGAGCACCACAGGCAGCCCATCCACGCGGCCAAGGGTTGCACGAATGCCATAGACAGCGGCCAAATGTTGCTCCGTCACAACGTCGCCCGGTGCGCCGCACGCCACGACTTTGCCGTCTTTCAGGAGGGCGACGCGATGGCAGAATCGGACCGCGAGCGAAAGGTCGTGCAGCGCGACGGCCACGCCCTTTCCCGCCTGGGCGAGCGCGACGAGATGCTGGAAGAGCTGGAGTCCGTGCGCCGGATCGAGTCCGGCCGCGGGCTCGTCGGCAACAAGGTAGCGCGTTTCCTGAGCGAGGGCGCGCGCAAGCAGGACACGGGCGCGCTCGCCGCCCGAGAGCTCGGTGACGGAGCGCTCCGCGAAGCGGGTGATGTCCATCGCCGTCATGGCCGCCTCGACGGCGGCGCGATCCGCCGCGCTCTCGGCGGCAGAGGCCGATCGATACGGAAGACGGCCGAGGCCGACCAGCGTGCGTACGCTGACGGGCCAGTGAACGGTCCGATCCTGCGGCAGATAGGCAATCTCCCGGGCCAGCGACCGGCGGTCCCGGGTATCCGTTCCGGCGCCGTCGATCTCCACCCGGCCCTGCTCGGCCCGGCACAGGCCGGCGAGCGCGCGCAAGAGCGTCGACTTGCCCGCTCCATTTGCGCCGACAACGGCCACCACCTCGCCCGGCTGCACCGCAAGGCTCGCCCCGTCGAGAACGGGGCGCCCGCCGAGCCGGACCCGGATCGCGTGCGCTTCGAGGCTCATGGTCCGAGCTCCCGCCGGGTGCGGAGCACCAGCCACAGGAAGAACGGCGCGCCGATCAAGGCCGTGACGACGCCCAGCCGCAGGTCTCCCGCCGGTGAGACGAGCCGCAACGCCACATCGGCCAGGAGAACGAGTGCCGCCCCGCCGAGGAAGCTCGGCACGAGCAGGCGGCCCGGCTCGTGCCGGGCGCTGGCCCTCAGGAGATGCGGCACGACGAGTCCGACGAAGCCGATGGCTCCTGCGACCGCCGTTGCGGCACCGACGGCAAGCGCGGTCCCCGCAATCACCCGGGTGCGCAACGCGCCGAGATCGACACCGACATTCTCTGCCGCCTCCTCGCCAAGCGTCAGCGCATCGAGCGCCCGGCCGGTCGAGAAGAGGACGAAGGAGCCCGCCACGATGAGCGGTGACGCCAGCCAGACGTGAACGAGGCTGCGGTCCGTCAGCGAGCCCATCAGCCAGTAGAGCATCTCAGACGCAGCGAATGGATTGGGAGCGAGATTGAGCGCGAGAGAGGTGAGCGCGGCAGCGAGGCTCGACACGGCGACGCCGGCCAGGATCAGGGTCAGCGGCCCCGCCAACTCTCCGGCCAGCACCATGACGGCGAATGTCGCAGCCGCGCCGCCCAGGAGCCCGCCCAGCGGCAACGCGAACGGAACGGCCGCCGCCAGCCCCGAATGAATTGCGGTCACCGCGCCCAGCGCAGCGCCGCCCGAGACACCCATGAGACCCGGCTCCGCCAAGGGATTTCTGAGGTATCCCTGCAGCACAGCTCCCGCCAGACCCAAGGCGCCACCGATCAGAAAACCCAACGCCGCGCGCGGCAGCCTGATCTCGAAGAGGACTAGGAGCGCTGCGTCGGACCCCAAAGGAAGACCGATTCCCTGTGGGCCAACCAGCAGAGACGCGGCGAAACCAATGGCAGCCGCCAATCCGACCCAAACCAGCGCTGGCACGTATCTCATGGTCCGCGCTTCCCGGCTCCGAGATCGCGGCGCGCGGCCGCGAGACGCTCGACGGCCTCGACGGCGCGCGGCGTGCCGCACAGCCAGAGCGGCATCGGCAGGTGAAGGCTCGCCTGATGCCCGGCTATGTAGCGTACGGCCGGATGACGCAGGTTGTCGCCAAGCACGGTGCGGAAATCGCCGGGCGCGTTGGCAAAGATCAGAAGGTCGGGCGGGTCCAGCACCAGCGATTCCAACGGCAGACGTCCGCCCGGGCCGAGCGTGCGATCGGCGGCGAGATTGCGAAAGCCCGCCGCCTCGATCATCTCATGGAGCAGGCTGCCGGGACCCGACGCGAGACTGTTCACCTGATAGGCGAGCGCGAACGGCCGATTTTCCGTCCGAGGCGCACGAGCCGCCTCGAGACGCCTGTCGAAGTCCACGATGAGGGCCTCGCCTTCTGCCTCGTCGCCCGTCTCGTGCGCGATCTGGCGCACGACGGCACGGATCTCCTCGAAGCTCGAGGCCATCGGAATGCCTGCGACCCGCACACCGAGCCGGCGCAAAAGGCTCTGCGTAGCGGGTGTCGAATAGGAGCCCACCAGCACGAGATCGGGACCGAGGGCCAGCACCTCCTCTGCGGAGCCCTGCACGGCTGGAATGCCGCGGGCCCCTTCGACGTTGGTCGACATAGTGGGATCGCGTGCAAGAAAGCTCAGGCCGGCGATGCGCTCGCGGGCCACGAGATCGAGCAGGATCTGGTCCGCGCAGAGGTTGAGCGAGACGATCCGCCGGGCCGATGCCGCGAGAGAGCACTCGATGTTTAATGCCCCGCCCAGCAACAGGCCCGCGCAGGCGAGCGTCCATGCAGCGGCCCAACCAAGGCAGGGCGCTACCGGACGACGCGCGGGGCGGTGGCTGACCGGTACCCGAGGATCGCGGGCTGAGACCTCCTCGCCCCAACCCGCTTCACAGTGGGAGACAGGGCCACAGCCCCAGCACCTCGTTCGATGCTGCCGAATGCCGGGCACAAGCGTCCTTTCAGCGGCCCTCCGCCCAGGCCCTGGTATTCGGGTCCTCGAGCGAGATGCGCACCCCGGCGAACGCGGCGGCCTCTTGTGTCTCGAAGCCGAAAATCTCCTGATAGTCCTCATCCAACAGGTTCTCGACGCGTCCGAACAGCTCTATCCCTGGCGACACCTTATAGGATAGCGCCGCATTGACGAGCCAGTACTCCTCGAGGGTGACGAAGTCCGATCCGAAGGGAAAGCCGGACTGGAAGACGATGTCCTGCATCTTGCCGTTGTACACTGCGGCAACGCTGAGACGGCCACGACCTCCGTCGAACGCGACGTCGAGATCGGCACGGCCGGAATGCCTGGCACGGCGGACCTCCTCGGTTCCGTCGTCGTTCCTCGCATCGAGATAGGTATAGGCACCGCCGAGCGTCACGCCGGGAGCGATTGCAATCCGGGCGCTCACCTCGACGCCCTCTCGTGTGCTCTCCCCGGTCCGGTTGAACGGCTGGAACAGGAACACCGGGAGAGTGCGAAAATCGATCTCGTTCTCGAGGTTCTGCTCGAAATACGTGACGTCGATGATCGCCTTGCCACCGAGCAGGGAAGCCTCCGCGCCGGCGTCCCAGCCGAAACTCTCCTCGGGCACGAGATCGGGGTTGGGCACGAAGCCGAAGAAGAAGCCGAACTGCTCGGAGAAGCTCGGGTTCTTGACCGCGGTGCCGGCGCTGCCGTGAACGCGCAAGGGCGTCCCGGGCACTTTGAGCGAGGCTGCCGTGCGCCACGTCGTCGTGTCCTCGAAGTCCTCGTTGTCGTCACGCCGGACCGTGCCAGTGAGATTGAGGATATTGAAATACTCACCGCGGATCTCAGCCGCATAGCCGAGCTGTTTGCGCTCCTTCTTGCCGAAACCGGAGGTCGGCTGCTCGAATGTCTCGCGCTCCTCCTCGACAAGGCCGGTGACAAGGTGCCTGACGCCGGGCACGAGGTCGATGCGCACCGTGGACGTGTACGCAAGCTTCGTGGTGTCGCTCAGCGATTGCGTGGTGAAGTCGCCGAAAGCCGTTCGCGAGGTATCCTCGAGGTCCGTCTCCGATCCGGAGAAGCTCACATTGTGAACCCACATGCCGCCGAAGGTGTCGAGCGTGGCCTCGACCCGGCCGAGGAAGATCGAGTTGTCGAACGACGACAGGTCGTCGGCAGGCTTGGCGAACGGACCGGTCAAGTCGCCGAAGCCATCGTCGCGCTCGCCGAAGAGATGCGTCTTGCGCAGGGTGGCATCGAACCGCAGATTATCGAGCACCTGCGCCCCGCCGCGAAACGTGAACCCTCCGAGCTCTGAGCCGTCCTCCTCGTTGCCCCGCTCGGAGATGTTGAAGCCTTCGGTGCGCCGGCCGCTCAGAGTGAACGAGCCGTGGAGGCGATCGTTGCCGCCCGAAAGCTGCACCGAGCCGGCCTGGGTCTCGAAAGAGCCGCCCTCGGCGGTCGCCCTCATCCGGATCGGACCCTTGCCGGATTTGGTAATGACATTGATGACGCCGCCCAGAGCGCTCGATCCGTAAAGCCCGCTCTGCGGACCGCGCAGCACCTCGATGCGCTCGATGTCCTCGGTGCCGAGATTGGCGAAATCGAAGATGCCGTCGGTGCCGGAGTTCACCTCCACACCGTCGATCAAGACGAGCGTGTGATTGCTCTCGGCGCCGCGCAGCCGTACGACCGTGAGATTGCCGGTAGCCCCCTGGCGGGACACGGAGACGCCCGGCAGGCTGCGCAGTGCATCGGCGGCATTCCTGATCTGGCGCTCGCTGAGCTCTCGTCCCGTCACCACGGAAACGGCCGTGCCCTGCCCTGAAACGGCTTGCGCGCCAGACGCATCCTCGGACGCCTCCGATTGAGACGAGCCGGTTCCGCTGCCAGCTACTGCGCCCGCCTCGCCTGCTCCCCCTTCGGCCGCCTGGCCGCCGGAGGCCTCGCCCACATCCCCGGCGCCAGCCGGAGTCTGCGACGCAGCCTTCTTCTTCTGCTTGGCCGGCGCAACCGCGAGGCTCGCGCCCTCGACCACGATCTCGGGCAGCTCAGCCTCGGCTGCACCGGCGGCCGATTGAGCAGCGCATGGGCTGCACCAAGCCATCGACGTCGCCATCACGACGAGACGGCTCAAGCGTTGAATTCGGAATTGATACCACGCATGCGACATAGGACCCCCGGCGGCGAGCTTGTGGGCGGGGAGCCGGACGTCGGACTGCGGGACTAGGAACGCTGACACGAACACAATGCAGCGCACACAAACGCACCGCGCTCACCGCGCGGCACGAACACCATTCGCAACTAGAGACGAACAGCGACCCTCGGCATTCCTGACGTTGCTCCCAGCCGGTTGCACATCAGCCGCCACTACGGGTGATCCGTTCCTTCGCGCGCCCCGCACGAGGGATGGGCAGCTTGTGCCGGCAGGTCTCCTGGCTCGCGGCTCGGGCGCCCTCTTCAGCCTTCCCGAAGCGCCCAACCGGGCTTTCAGTGGCAATTGCGAAGGAGGCTCGCCGCTTACAGTTGCGGGGGCAGCCGTGGCGTTGATCCCGTCGAGATCGCACCACGTTCCCTTTTCACCCGTGGGATGGACCCCCGGGAACCGTCACGGGCGCCAAGGAAGCGTGCCGGGCTCGTCCTGTCAAGTCGCAAGACGCCGCCATCGCACGATTGCCTGCGAAGCGCGTTGCCGCGGCAGCACCGGAAAGATAGCGTGCGATCTCGAAAGCGCACAAATCCTCATGATGCTTCGCATTCTCGATCGACTGAGCCGGGGGGCTGGTCCCGTCAATGAGGACCGTTGCGGCGCTGCCGGCCCCTTGGCCTGGGTCATCGACGGGGCAACGGATGTGCTTGCGGCCCCGATCGTCGGCGAGACGACAGATGCGGCCTGGTTTGCGGAGGAGCTCGATCGGGCGCTCGCGCGCCACGCCCTCGCCCCGCCTGCCGACCTCTTCGAGCTGCCCGCTCGCCTCGCGAGCGAGATCGGCACTGAATTCCGCCGCACGGCCCGCCGTCCTCCCGGGGCCCGCCACGAGCAGCCCTCCGCCGCCGCGATCGTCCTCTGCGCCGGCCGTGATGCAATCTCGGTGTTGAGCCTCGGCGACTGCGCGCTTGTCGCCGAGACGGAAAACGGCCTCGTCGAGATCGGCATCGGCGGACCGGAGGCCGGCGACCGCTGGGTGGCAGCGTCTCTCGCTTCCCACAGCGCCTCGGCAGCAGCGGCGACCTACGGAGAGGCACGCGCCGCTCTTTGGCCCAAGCTTCGCGCCGCACGCAATCTCATGAATATGGAGGAGGGTTACGGCATCTTCTCGATCACACCGCCGCCCGCTTGCTTCGTTCGCGTCGAGCATCTGCCGCTGGCACGGGGCCAGCGCGTGCTCCTCGCCAGCGACGGCCTAGCGCGTCTCGTCGACGTCTTTCGTCGCTACTCGTCCGCCTCGCTGCTCGATGCCGTGCTCGAGCGCAGCCTTGCCTCTCTCGTGGCCGAGCTCCGCGCTCTCGAGCAGAGCGATGCCGAGTGCCGCATGTTTCCGCGCGCGAAGGTCACCGACGATGCGACCGGCATGGTGTTGGAGATCGCGTGAGCGGCAGCCCCCGCCTCGAGGCTCACTCGAAATCTCAGAGACAGAGAAAGGCGTGGCCGGCAGCAGCGGCCGCTATGATCCAAAACGGCAATTGCGCGCCAGCTCGCGTCTCGCTCATGCGCCGCTCCGGTTAGCGAGCCTTCTCCGCGATAGCTCGGCAATCACCGACCCGCGTCCGTCGAGCCCCCGCGTCACGCAGTCGATCTCGAAGCCCGCGCCGTTCCTGGCGATGCGGATCAGGTTGTAGCGGGCGAGATACTCGTCCTTATGGGCGCGCGCGACCGATCCGGACGCGATGCCGATGACGGGGATGTGCCCCGCCGCCCATTGGCGCCACGCCAGCATGTCGCGGTGATTGTGTCCGTGCAGGACGAGCTCGGCACCCGCCCGCTCGAGCACGCGTGTAAAGTCCTCCGCATCCTCGAGGCCGCGGCGCGGCGGGTTTTGACCTGGCAGCGGCGGGTGATGAATGAGGACGACGCGCGCCAGTCCCTCTGCCGCCACTCTTTCGAGCAACGGAGCCACGCTCTCGATCTGCTCGCGCCCGAGCCGTCCCGAGGCGACGAACGGCGGCGTCGGCACCGCCGAGTTGAGACCTATGATCGCCATCGGCCCCCTGCGACGTACGTAAGGAAAGCCCCGCCGGGCAGCGCCGATGCCCGCTCCCCAGGCATCGCTCGTCATGAAGGGAGCCCAGCGCTCGAGGCACGAGGCGCCATGCATGCGTGCCGTGTAGATGTCGTGATTGCCGGGCACCACCGAAACCCGGTCGGCCGAGCCGAGCGCCGCCAGCCAGGCAAAGGCCAAGTCGTACTCGCCCGGAAGCCCGAGGTTGGCGAGGTCGCCCGTGACCGCGATGTGATCCGGCTCCTGTGCCAGCGCATCTCGTGCAATGGCATCGGCCACCTCGCGCCGGTGCACGAAGCGGCGTCCCTGATGCCAGTTGAGGAAGCCCAAGCCCCGCTTCACGTTCCAATAGCGGGGATGAAAGCCGGCGAGTGGTGCGAGGTGCACGTCCGAAATGTGCGCGAGCGTAATGGTCTCTGACATGAGTCCCCGGGCAAGGCCGAATACCATTGGGCCGTTGTAGCGCGCTCCGCCGCAGTTGCCAAAGGCCACGAACAGTCGGAAACATGGCGGTCCATGAAGGGGGTGGACAGAAAGCACTCATGCCGATCGAGCGGCTCATCACCAAGGCGTTCCAGCGCTACTGGCGCTTCTCGCGCGGACTGACGCTCGGCGCGCAGGGCATGGTGCTGACAGGAGACAACCGCGTGCTTCTCATTCGCCATACCTATCGCCCCGGCTGGCATTTCCCGGGTGGAGGAGTAGAGCGGGGCGAGACAGTGCTCGACGCGCTCGTGCGCGAGCTCGAGGAGGAGGCGGGTGTCGTGATCGAGGGCGAGCCGGAGCTGTTCGGCCTCTATACAAACACACGTCATTTTCCAGGCGACCACATTGCCCTCTTTGTCGTGCGTGCCTGGAGTCAGCCATCCGTCCCGCCGCCAAATGCAGAGATCGCCGAGCAACGCCTGTTCGCCCCCGGCGAGCTTCCTGCCGACACCTACGGGCCCGCACGCGCGCGCATCGGTGAGGTTCTGGAGAATGTGCCGCGTGCCCGCACGTGGTAAATGACCCGCTGGACTGGACCCTCGCGCATTTCCCGTGCTAAGCGCTCAGCGCATCGCACTGCTTTTTGCTTCGAGACGACGAGAGATGTCCGACAAGGTGACGACACGGGAAATGACCGCCGCCGACCTGCCGCAGGTCGCCCGGTTGCACGCCCGCGTCATGGGACCGGGGCGCTTTGCGCGCACTGCCTATCGCGTGCGCGAGAAGCGGCCGGGCGGCGCCGGACAGGTCTCGGGCCTCTCCCGCGCGGCGTTCCTCGGGCATCGGATGATCGCATCCGTCACATTCACCGACATCACCGTCGGCGGAAAAGCCGGTGCAGCGTTGCTGGGACCGCTCGCCGTCGATCCCGAATTTACCGGTCAAGGCTATGGCCGCCGCCTCGTCGCCGAATCACTCGAGAAGGCCAAAGCGCTCGGACTGAAGCTCATCGTGTTGGTCGGCGACGAGCCCTATTACGGCCGCCTCGGCTTCAAGCGCGTGCCTCCCGGCCAAATCCTGCTCCCGGGCCCCGTCGATCCCGCGCGCATCCTCGCGACCGCGCTCGAGCCTGGAGCAGAGGACGCGTTCAGCGGCACGGTGAGTGCCGCGTAGCGCCCCACCAAACTCCAGCAGCAACGCGCCGGACGCGCCTCTTGCTCACACAGGCTCGTTGAGCCCGAAGCGCGCCTTGATCTTGGCAAAGAGCTCGTCGCGCACGACGCGGTAGCGGGCGGCCGTTTCGCTGCGGCTCGCGGAGGACCCCCCGACCGTGGCGTCGTGCGTAGGCCAGTACTCAACCTCAGCCGGCATGATACGGGTCAGCTCGACGGCATTGTGGTGTGCCTCTGGCGAGAGCGTCACGATGAGATCGAACACCTCGTCCGTCACGGCAGAGAACGTCTGCGGCTCATGCTCCGAGATATCGATGCCGATCTCGTCCATGACGGCGATGGCATAAGGATCCGGCCGGCCGGCCTTCACTCCCGCCGAGACGGCGCGCACGCGATGGCCTGAGAGCTGCGCCAGGATGCCGGCCGCCATCGGACTTCTCACCGCATTCATCGTGCAGGCGAACAGCACGGCGCCCGGCAACTCTCTCCGTCTCCCCGCTGCCACAGCGCTACCCCTTCCAGTGCAGCGCGGCGATCAGCGTGAACAGCCGCCTCGCCGTGTCGAAGTCGAGCGTGACCTTGCCGGAAAGACGCTCGATCAGCACGCGGCTTCCGTCATCGTGGAGCCCGCGACGGCCCATGTCGATTGCCTGGATCCTGGAAGGAGGCGCCGTGCGCACAGCCTGATAGTAGCTGTCGAGCACCAGGAAGTAATCCTTCAAGATGCGCTTGAAGGGCGTCAGCGAGAGATAATGCGTGACGAGCGCATCGGCCTCCTCGTTGCCGATGGCGAGCATCAACTTCTCGTCGACGAGGCCGATCTTGAGCCGGTAGGGTCCCTCATCGCGCCCCTCGAGCGCGAACGTGTTGCCGTCGAGAATGTCATAAATCGCCACCTCCCGCTCATGCTCGATGTTCGCATTGACACGCGAGATCGAGGCCCCGTCGAGCACGATCTCATAGAGGCGGTTGCGGGACTGCGGTTCCGGCGTGCCGGCGTCGCTCATGTGCGGGCTAGCCCGATCTATGCATCAGAACACGGCCGCGATCGCATGAACGTGAGTCGATCCGCGGCGACGAGCGGCGCAAAGCGTAGCACTGCTTACGGTTAAGCCGCTCGTCGCCGTGGGCGACCACGGGCATGCGACCCGTCATGTCGAAGACATGCCTCCGGCATGACGGGCGGGGTGAATTTGACGCCACGCGGCGTCGAGACGCTTGTCCGATGGGATGGCATCGAACGGCGCGTCTCTCCTGGCGTACCGTCAAATTCACCTCCGTCGCGGTCGTGTTGTGATGCATAGGTCGGGCTAGCCCTTCGAGCCGAGACGGATTTCGACGGAGCGCCGGTGCGCCTCGAGCCCTTCCGCGCGCGCAAGCGTCATGGCGGGACCGGCGACCCGGTTGAGGGCCGCCGCGTCGAGCTTCAGCACCGATGTACGCTTCATGAAATCGAGAACGCCGAGCCCCGAGGAGAAGCGCGCGCTGCGCGCCGTCGGCAGAACGTGGTTCGAGCCGGCGACGTAGTCCCCGATCACCTCCGGCGTGTGCGCGCCGATGAAGATGGCTCCCGCATTGCGGATGCGGCTCGAAAGCCCCTCCGCATCCCGGGTCGCGATCTCGAGATGCTCGGCCGCGATGCGGTCGGCGAGCGCCGGCGCCTCGTCGAGCGAGCGGAGCACGATGATGGCGCCGAACAGGTTCCAGCTTTCGCCGGCGATGTTGCCGCGGGGCAGCGAGGCGAGCTGACGGGCCACGGCACTCTCGACGGCACGGCCGAAATCCGCGTCGTCCGTCATCAGGATCGACTGCGCGGCGGTGTCGTGCTCGGCCTGTGCCAGGAGGTCGGCAGCGATCCACTCGGGGTCATTGTTGTTGTCGGCGACGACGAGCACCTCGGAGGGGCCCGCGATGCTGTCGATGCCGACCGTGCCGAACACCTGGCGCTTGGCAGCCGCCACATAGGCATTGCCTGGTCCGACGATTTTCACCACCGGCGCAATCGTACGGGTGCCGTAGGCCAGGGCGGCAACGGCCTGTGCGCCGCCGACACGGTAGATCTCCTCGACGCCGGCAAGCCTGGCCGCCGCCAGCACGAGCGGATTGAGCTCGCCCCGCGGAGCGGGAACGGCCATGACGATGCGCGGCACTCCGGCGACCCTGGCCGGGACCGCGTTCATGAGCACCGAGCTCGGATAGGACGCCGTGCCGCCCGGTACGTAGAGGCCCGCGCTCTCGACGGCCGTCCAGCGGTCGCCGAGCTCGACGCCGGCGCTATCCGTATAGCGATGGCTCTCCGGAAGCTGGCGCCCGTGGTGATCGGCGATGCGGTCGCGGGCAAAGGCGAGCGCATCGAGCGCCTCCTTCGCGCAGCAGGCAACGGCAGCATCGATCTCGGAAGCAGGAATGCGAATACCGCTTGCTTCGAGATCGACACGATCGAATTTTTTCGAAAGCTCGATGAGCGCCGCATCGCCCCTGGTGCGGACCGCGGCGATGATGTCGCGAACGGCGCTGTCGACGTCGGCAGAGACCTCGCGCTTTTCCGAAAGGAAGGCAGCGAAGGCCTTGTCGAAATCGCGATCCGCCGTGTGAAGGGTCTTGGCCATGTCTCGTCGTCACGGGCAGAATGCCCTTCCTTCGCTAACTCGAGCTCAGTCCTTGTCCGGCGAGATGATGTCGTGCACGGGTCTGCGCTTGGTGGTCCATGCCGCTCCCAGATCCTTGAGCTCCGCCTCGATGCACTCGACATGGAGGCGAACGGCACCCCCTCCCGAGAACGACAGCGTCACGAATCCTTCAGGCGCGCTCTCGGGCTCGAAGCTCACGGCCAGAAGCGACAGCACCGTGTCCGTGCTCCTCTGGTCGATCCCCGAGACCTGGGCGCCAAGCACGCGCTCGAACCTCAGGCCTGCGCGGCGGCGCACGAAGTCGCTGGCCCCGGCCGCGGACGGCGTCACCGTCCCGCCCCAGTCGAATCGATTGAGGACGGCCGCAAACCGCTTCTCGCCCTTCAAGAACGTCATGTCGGCGACCCGCACGACCGCATCCTGAAGATGCGCCGAGAGCGCGGCCAGGTCCTCGGCATCGAGCGCGATCAGCTTGAGGTCCTGCATCGAGACGGGTTTCCCCCGAGAGCCAGTAGCCGCGACGTGGGCCGCCCCGGCCCACGGGCGACGCCGACACATAGCGAGCGGCGCACGCCTGCGCAATGCGCGCCCGGCCGCCCCAGGAACTGTGCATCAGAACGCGGCGCCGTGAGGACATGTCACGGCTCTTTACAATTCGCCCCGCCGGCGGCCTTCGGCTCCGCGCCGGTGCTGGCCCGGTACCGATGATCGGGCGTGTCCGGGTTTATGCGATTGGCCCTGGTTTTGACCATCCCGGCCCGGGCGAGCGCCGGATTGTCCGTCGATTCGGCCATGGGCTCGATGTCCCCCCTCATGGGAACGATGGACACGAGACTGAGCGCCGTTGTGGCCGCGCGGCCCTGGATGGCGGAACCCGCCCCCGTGGCTCTGGTCCCGAGCCCGGTCATGGGCGCGATCCCGGCTCTGGTGTCCCCCGCCGGCATCCTGCGACCGGCCGTCGCCACCGCGTGCGCCTGCGAGGAAACGCACGTGCCCGAGACCGTTGCCCTCGCCGGCGGGGGCCCGTTCTCTCTGCTCGTCATGATGAGCACGCGGCGGGCGACGCTGATCGTGCCGGCGGCCCCCCTGCTCACGCTGGCGGCGGGCATCTGACCCCCGGTCGCGCCCGTCACCGCCGCGCTCGCGAGGCTGCGCGCTTCGCTGCTCGGCCGCGAGCGTCGTATCTCCACGCCGGTCCTCGGAGGGAATGTCCTGACGCGTCAATCGCTGAATGTCGCGCAGGTAGGCCCGCTCCTCGCCGTCGCAGAATGAGATGGCGATGCCTTCGGCACCCGCACGCGCCGTGCGCCCGATCCGATGCACGTAGCTCTCCGGGATGTTCGGCAACTCGAAATTGACGACGTGGGTGACGAGGTCGATGTCGATGCCGCGCGCGGCGATGTCGGTGGCGATGAGCCCGCGTATCCGGCCCGACTTGAAATCGTCGAGCGCCCGCTCACGCTGGCTCTGGCTTTTGTTGCCGTGAATGGCGGCGACGCCGACGCCCGCCGTCTCCAGATAGCGGGCGACACGATCGGCCCCACGCTTGGTGCGCGTGAATACGAGCGTGCGGCTCATGGCGGGATCGGCGAACAGCTCGGCAAGCAGCGCCTTCTTCCTCGGCGCCTCGACGAAGATCACCTTCTGGGCGACGCGGTCGGCGGTTTTCGCGACCGGCGTCACCGACACGTTCAAGGGCTCGCGCAGCATCTCGGCAGCGAGCGCGCCGATCTCGTGCGGCATGGTCGCCGAGAAGAAAAGGCTCTGCCGGCGGGCCGGCAGCTTCGCCAGGATCTGCCGGATGGGACGGATGAAGCCCATGTCCAGCATCTGATCTGCCTCGTCGAGCACCAGGATTTCCGTCGTCTCGATCGATGCATTGCGCTCCGACAGGTGGTCGAGAAGCCGGCCCGGCGTGGCAATGAGGACGTCGAGGCCGCGGGCGAGTGCGTCGCGCTGCGGCTTGTGTGCGACGCCGCCGAACACGACGGCGACCGAGAAGCCGAGATGGCGGCCGTAGGTCCTGAAGCTCTCGCCGATCTGGGTCGCGAGCTCGCGCGTGGGCGAGAGGATGAGCGCGCGGGCGCCACGGCGGGGAGCAGGCCGGCGGTCCTTGTTGAGGCGGTGCAGGATCGGCAGCGCGAAGGCGGCGGTCTTGCCGGTTCCGGTCTGCGCGATGCCCAGGAGGTCGCGCCCCGCCATCACGCCGGGAATGGCCTTGGCCTGAATGGGCGTGGGCGATGCATAGCCTTCGCTTTCCAGCGCTTTCAAGAGCGCCGGGTCGAGGCCAAGTTCTAAGAAGGTGGTCAAAGGAATGTCTTTCATGGTGAGGGGCCGCGTGTGGACCAGGCCCCCTCCTCCCGGAACCGGGAATCGGAGAAAGGCCCCGGTGATGGGCGGCCGTGGATTGAGCTCGCGTCAGGCGCCGGTGCCGCCGGACGGACCGGGGCAGTGGGCGCACAACGAGACGCTCGGAAGGCGCCCTGCGTGCCCGGGAGCCGGATTTTCTGGAGGATCAGAGGCGGGAGCTGGAGGACAAACGGGCGGCCAACGCGTCGCGGCCACACACCCAAGTCCCGTCACGCAGCAATCGCGCCGATGGGCCGCGCCGGATCGCGCGGATGGCGGCTTATGTCATATTGCAGCGCACAATGTCAAGCGACCTTCCGTTACTTGTCGACCTTCCGTCACTCTGCCGGCAGGACCCCAGTTGGAACGAGGCGGCTTCGAGGACCTCGTAGCAGAAGCCCAGCGCCGGTCCAGCAATAGGGTTCTCTGGTGCCTCAGGCGGTCTGGCCGCCGCATGAGCTTCCTGCGCCAGCCGTGCACCCGAAACAGTGTCGCGCCGTAACAATCCGACGCTTCAGCCAGCTCGTCTCGTCGAACGTCGAGATGTGCGCGCCCTCCCCGAGAGACAGCTCAAGATCGAGCATCTGATTGAAGTCGCAATCGTAGAGGCGGCCGTCCCAGCCGACCGACAAGGTATTGCGGCACATGAGACCGTTGACCGCGCCCGGATTGAAGGCCCCCACGAGCAGCTCCATGTAGGCGTCGAGGTTGCCGCTCTCCTGCAGCCAATCGAGGAATCGCGAGATCGGCATGTTGTTGAGCACGAGCAGACGATCGAACGTGACCTGATGCTCTCGCGAAAGCCCCTCGCGCCACTCCCCCTCCACGCTCGCCTGAGAGGCACCGAGAAACGCCCCTGCGGGATTGGAAACGAGGGTCAGCCGCCGGCACGGGTCTCCCTTGCCATAGCCTCTGGCGTTCAAGAGCCGCATGGCCTCGATCGACCGTTCGTAGACGCCCTGCCCCCGCTGTGCGTCGGTATTGGGGCGGCGGTAATGGGGCAGCGAAGCGACGATCTCCACGCCCCGCTCACCGAGCCAGTCGACGAGCCCGGCATTGCGCGGCAGGAGCAAGACCGTGAGATTGCAGCGGTCCATGACGTGCTTGCTGGCCCGAACGGCAGCTTCGATGAGGTCTCGAAAGCGCGGGTGCAGCTCCGGCGCGCCGCCAGTCAGATCGATGGTGTGGGCTGACGTTCTTCCAATGGCCGCAATAACCTCCTCGACCACCTCGTCCGACATCATTGCGTCCCAGCGGTCTGGTCCCGCATCGACGTGACAGTGCCGGCACGTCATGTTGCAGAGCTTGCCGAGATTGACCTGGAAGACCTCCAAGGCCGACGGCGCCAATGCCCCGCCGATCAAGCTCTCGAATTCGACGCGCGTACCGCCGCGCTCGAGCGGCACCGCGTCGAGCATCCGCAGCTGCTCGGCGCTGGAGGCGAGCGGCGAATGACGCTTCTGCAGCGAGGTCGCCGGACGGGGCGAGCTCCTGTCGGCGGCAAGATCGGCGGCGACGCCTTGAATGTCGTGCTCAATCGACTCTTGCGTCATTCACATCCCCAGCTTCCTGGCCCGATCCCGCATCTGCATGCCGTGCACGAGAGACGCGCCGCCCCGAATGGCGACCGCGACGTGAAGAGCCTCCATCATCTGCTCCACATCGGCTCCCTTCTGCTGGCAATCCTGCGTGTAGGCGTCGATGCAGTAGGGGCATTGCACGGCGTGCGCGACGGCAAGCGCTATGAGGCTTTTCTCGCGGGCCGTCAGCGCGCCGTCGGCGAACACGCTGCCGTAGTAGTCAAAGAACTTCTTGCCTAGCTCTGGCTTGTCATCGGCGATCTTGGCAAATTCTGCCAGGTGCTTGGTGTCGTAGTAGCCAGGCATGAGCTTGCTCCTCTATACGGGAGACGCAGTATGCAGGCTACTCTCTCCCTTGTCACGCGGGGGAGGTCTTGCTGGCCGGATTCATCCGGACGCCGGCGGCTCAGGCCTTCTGAGCCAGATGCTTCTCGAGCCAGTGAATGTCATACATGCCGTTCACGACATCGGGCTGGCGCACGAGATCGTTGAACAGCGGGATCGTCGTCTCGATGCCATCGATGACGAACTCGGAGAGAGCGCGACGCAGGCGCATCATGCACTCGTCGCGGTTTTTGCCGTGCACGATGAGCTTGCCGATGAGGCTGTCGTAGTAGGGCGGGATGCGGTAGCCCTGATAGACGCCTGAATCGACGCGCACGCCGAGGCCGCCCGGCGGATGCCAGTAGGTGATCTGGCCGGGAGAAGGACGGAATGTCTTCGGGTTCTCGGCATTGATGCGGCATTCGATGGCGTGACCCGAGAACGTGATCTCCTCCTGCTTGAAGGCGAGCGGCGCGCCCGAGGCGACACGGATCTGCTCGAGCACGAGGTCGATGCCGGTGACCGCCTCGGTGACAGGGTGCTCCACCTGGATGCGGGTGTTCATCTCGATGAAATAGAACTCGCCGTCCTCGAACAGGAACTCGACCGTGCCGGCGCCGCGATACTTGAGCGTGCGCATGGCGTTGGCGACGATCTCACCGATCTTCTGGCGGGAGGCGGCATTGAGCGCCGGCGACGGACTTTCCTCGAACACCTTCTGATGGCGCCGCTGCAGCGAGCAGTCGCGCTCGCCGAGATGCACGGCATTTCCCTTGCCGTCGCCCAGAACCTGGATTTCGATGTGGCGCGGCTTGGTGAGATACTTCTCGATATAGACGCTGTCGTTGCCGAATGCGGCCTTGGCCTCGGCGCGGGCCGTCGACATGGCGAGCGGCAGCTCCGCGGCCGTGTGGGCAACCTTCATGCCGCGCCCGCCGCCCCCGGCCGTCGCCTTGATGAGCACGGGAAAGCCCATGTCATTGCCGATGCGGAGCGCCTCCGCCTCGCTCTCGACCGCGCCGTCCGAGCCCGGCACGCACGGGATGCCGAGCTTCCTCGCCGTCACCTTGGCCTCGATCTTGTCGCCCATGATGCGGATGTGCTCCGACGTGGGACCGATGAAGGTGATCGAGTGCTCCTCGAGAATCTCGGCAAAGCGCGCGTTCTCTGAAAGGAATCCGTATCCGGGATGCACGGCGTCAGCGCCCGTGATCTCGCAGGCGGCGAGCAGGCGCGGAATGTTGAGATAGCTGTCGGACGCCGGCGGCGAGCCGATGCAGACGCTCTCGTCCGCAAGCTTCACGTGCATCGCATCGGCATCGGCCGTCGAATGCACGGCCACCGTTGCGATGCCGAGCTCCTTGCACGCGCGCTGGATTCTGAGCGCGATCTCACCCCTGTTGGCGATCAGGACTTTGTCGAACATTCTCTTTTCCTTGTTCCCTCTCCCCACGCTGCGCGCAGAGTATGGGGCGAGGGCCACTCACCCCAACCCTCTCGCAGCCAGCGGGGAGAGGGGGCTTACTCCAAGATAACCAGCGTCTCGCCGAACTCGACAGGCTGGCCGTTCTCAACGAGGATCGCGGTGACAGTGCCGGCGCGCGGGGCTGGAATCTGATTCATCGTCTTCATCGCCTCGATGATCAGCAGGGGATCGCCCTGGGCGACCTTGGAGCCGACCTCGATGAAATTCGGCGCACCGGGTTCGGGGGCCCGATAGGTGGTGCCGACCATCGGCGATTTGACGGCGCCGGGATGCTTCGAGAGATCGGCACCTGCCGCAGAGGCGGCCGCCGGCGCAGCCACGGCGACTGTCTGGGCGGCGGGAGCGGCGCCCTGCTGTGGAGCATAAGCGGCCGCCGGCGGTGCCATCGCCGCGACCGACACGGTCTTGGCGACACGGATTTTGAGCCCGCTCTTCTCGAGCTCGATCTCGGAAAGACCCGTCTTGTTCAGGATCTCGGCCAGGTCGCGGATGAGCTTCTGCTCGGGTCCCGGCTTCTCCGCCTCGTCGTTCGCCGTCATGCGCGGTCGCCCCTTCTTGCTCGGCCCCGGTTTCTTCTTTTGAATGACCTGTCGTTTACGCTGAGCCACGGTTCTTCTTCATCACGAGTTCGGCCATGCCTTCGAGCGCCAGCTCATAGCCTTTGGCGCCCAACCCGCAGATGACACCATCTGCGCCGAGCGAAACATAAGAGTGCTGGCGGAAACTCTCACGGCGAAAAATATTGGAAAGGTGAACTTCGATGACCGGCAGCTCGGCCGCCTGCAAGGCATCGAGGAGCGCGATCGAGGTGTGGGTGTAGGCGCCCGCGTTGACGATGATGCCGGAAGAGCGGGAGCGCGCCTCCTGCACCCAATTCACCATCTCGCCCTCAGTGTTGGACTGGCGGAAGTCGATCGCGAGACCCAGGCTCTTGGCGCGGGCCTCGGCGAGCTTCCGGATGTCCTCGAGCGTGTCGCGTCCGTAGATGGCGGGCTCGCGGGTGCCCAACATGTTGAGATTGGGCCCATTGAGGACGAGGATGGGTTTCACGCGTGCGGTCTGGGCCATCGGAGGTTCGAGCTGGGAGGAGTGGGTAGCGCCGGACTTGGGAAGAGCCCGGCGGCGTCTAGCCCGACCTATGTATCAGAACGCGACCGCGATCGCACGAGCGCGAGCTGATCTGCGGCAGGAAATGGCGAAAAGCGTAGCTTTGCATACGGTTGAGCCATTTCCTGCCGCAGGCGGCCGCGGGCGTGCGACCCGGAGGGCGGGGTGAATTTGACGCCACGCGGCGTCGAGCCGCCCGGCCCGAATGGGCCAAAAGCCGGCGGAGCCGGCTCGTGCGCCTTCGGCGCGGGTGTCCGATGCAAAGGCATCGAACTGCGCGTCTCTCCTGGCGTACCGTCAAATTCACCTCCGTCGCGGCCGTGTTCTGATGCATAGGTCGGGCCAGCCCGTGTACCAGCTTTTCCGCACCTGCGAAAGAGCGGCAGGAGCGCGGTGACCGCTGTCCGCAACAAGACCTAACGCCCTGTCCCGCCTTAACAATAAGCACAGCCGGTCTTGCGCAGCTCGGCGACGTGCTCCTCGAGGATCTCGAAGAGGTTCTCGGGTGCTCCGCCAATGGCCTTGTCGCCAACGAGGAAATGCGGGGTGCCATTGATGCCCATCTTCTGTGCCAGCGCCTTGACGCCTTCGATCTCGCTCTTGACCTCGGCCGAAGCCGTGTCGGCCTTGAGCTTCGCCATGTCGAGCCCGAGTTTTTCGGCGGCCTTCAAGGCCTCGGCCTCGTTGACAGTGCCCTTGGACTTGATCAAGGCCTGATGCACCTCCCAGTACTTGCCCTGGCGCTTAGCGGCGAGAGCGACGCGCGAAGCGCCCTCGGACTCGTCGCGGATGATCGGCAAATCCTTGAATACGAAGCGCACGTTCTTGTCGCTCTCGATCAGCTTGGCGATGCCCCCGAAGCCGCGCTTGCAATAGCCGCAGTTGTAATCGAAGAACTCGACCACGGTGATGTCGCCGTTGGGGTTCCCGGCAACCGGGTCGTCTGCCTTGCGGTAGAGCTCCTTGGCATAGCTTTGCACCAGCCCTTTCGTCTTCTCCGCCTCCTCCCTGGCCATCTTCGCTTCGAGCGCACCCTGCATCTCAAGCAGAAGCTCCGGATGGGCGACGAGATAGTCCTTCACGATCCTCTCGATCGCCCTCGTCTGATCGCCAGAGAAAGTGCCTCCGCCTGAAGACTGAGCGATCGGAACGCCGCTGTCGCCGCCGCTTCTGTCGTTGTCGTTCCTCCAAAGAACGACGCCGAGCCCAAGCGCGAGGAGGAGGAGAGCGGTCAACAGGAGGCCCGAGCGGCCTGGAGTGGGTTTTCCCGAGTTGCCGGGCTCTATTGCGGACATCTTGTCTCCGATGGTTTGGGCGTGAAGGAATGGCAGCCGCGCGGGCGATCAGCGCTTCGGCTCCTCGGGCTTGATATTGACGATATCGTCGGCTCTGAGCCAGTCAACCGATCCCGGTTTCAAGGCCCGCTGGGCGATCATAGCGCGTTCGCGAGCGAGCTTGAAATTGCCGATCCGCACCTCGGCCTCCGCCTGTGCCAGTGCCGCTTCGGCATTGAGCTTCTTGGCGCCGTAGGCCTGGGACAGGAGCCGCCAGGTCTCGATATATGTGCCGGCGAGCTTCTCCGAGTCGTCCTCGCCGCGCAGCGCGCTCTTCAGGCGGCGTACAGCCTCGTCGGCGAGGTTTGGCTCACCCGATTCGATGATGGCCTTGGCGAGCTGGGTTTCGATCTGCGGGGCGCCCTTGGAGAGCTCGGTCGCCTTGCGGAAGGCGCCGACAGCCCGAGCGGCCTGTCCGTGCTTCATCAGGAAGTCGCCTTTGACCTCGTAGAAGTAAGGGCTCGCCGGCTGGTCGCGAATGAGGCTGTCGATGTCGGCGAGTGCACCCTCGAAATTACCGGTCTGTCCCTGCTTCAGCCGCGCGATGGCGCGCGCGTACCGGGCCGGCAGGCTCTTGTCGGCCGCAGGATACATGTTGAAGACGGTCTGGGGCACATTGAGATAGCCCGCGAGCTTCGCTTTCACCATGTCGTGGCGGAGCTGAAGCTCGGCCGGATCCGCCTTGTTGAAGAACTCCGACTGCTGGGCCCGCTCGCGCAGCAGCGCAATGCGCGTGCGCTCGAGCGGATGCGTGCGCTTGTAGGTGTCACCCAGGCTGAAGCGATTGTCCTCGGCAAGCCGCTCGAACGTCTCGAGCATGCCCCGCCCCGACTGGCCGGTCTTGCGCAGAAGATCGAGCCCGGCCTGATCGGCGGAGGCTTCCTGGGCCTGCCGTTCGCGCAGGAAGGCGCGCAACAGCGTCTCCGAGCCACCCGCCATGACGGCTTGTCCTGCCCCGCCTGCTCCGCTGGCCGCGTCACCCCCCGCGAGTGCTCCGGCCACCATGAGGCCGATGCCGAGCAACTGAAGGAGCAGCGAGCGGTTCTGAAGCGACGTCACCTGGTTGCGCAGGTCGGAGATGTGGGCCGCCGTGATGTGCCCCGTCTCGTGGGCGAGCACGCCGATCACCTGGTTGGGAGTCGCAGCGGCCGTCAGGACGCCGGTATGCATATAGATGTTGCGGCCGTCGATGACGAAAGCGTTGAAGGTCGGGTTGTTGAGGATGCGTACGCGGATACGTCCCGAGCCCTGTCCGGCACGCTCGAGGATGGGGCGCGCGTAGTCGGCAAGGAGCGCCTCCATCTCGGTATCGAAAAGCTGGCCGGGAATGCGCTGCGCCGAGGCCGGCGAGGCTGCCAATGCCGTCGTCACCGCCAAGAGGCCCGCCAGCGTGTTGCGTGCCGGTCTCGCGAGGGCTCTGGTCATGCGCGTGAAATCGCTCGACTGATTCCGTGGACTTGGCAGGTACACACGCGTCCGGCCCGGCGTGTCGCCATGTGATTCGAGATCATTTTCCCTTTCCATCGAGCCGGACCGTATCCATCGGCCAGGGCGCCGTCAACGCGCGAGCCGAAGAGACCTCGCATCCTGCAATTCTGTCATAATGGCGCCTATTGCAAGTGAGTTGCCGCCGGTCCGGACTTTGACAAAAAGGCGGCAAAGTGGCGGATGCGTCGCATGGCGTTCTGTCGTCGGCTCGGCGGAGCGCGAGCAAGAAAGGCGGAAGAGGATGAGCGGCCGGCAATCACGGACGGGTCTGCGGCAGGCGTCCCGGCGCAGCGAGGTCGAGAGCTTCATCGTCATGGACGTGATGCGGGCTGCCGCGGCGCGTGAGGCCCTGGGACAGCGGGTGATCCACATGGAGGTCGGCCAGCCGGCGACGCCCGCCCCCGCCCAAGCCCGCGAGGCGGTGCGCCGCGCGCTCGAGCGTGATCCCTTGGGCTATACGCTCGCGCTCGGCACGGGCGCCCTGCGCTCACGCATCGCGCGCCATTACCGCGAATGGTACGGCGTCGAGCTGTCGCCGGAGCGCGTGGTGGTGACGACGGGCTCGTCGGGCGCGTTTCTGTTGGCCTTCCTCGCGCTCTTCGACGCCGGGGCTCGCGTCGCGCTGCCTTCGCCAGGCTACCCCTGCTACCGGCACATCCTGACGGCGCTCGACTGCACGCCGGTCATGATGGAAACGGGGCCCGAGACGCGCTGGATGCCAGACGCCGCCGCCGTGCGTGTGCTCGCCGCAGCGGGCCGGCTCGACGGCCTGTTGGTTGCCAGCCCGAACAACCCAACGGGCACGATGCTGACGCCCGGCGCACTGGCCGGCATTTGCGAGGCCTGTGCAGAAGCAGGGATGTGGCTCAACTCGGACGAGATCTATCACGGCCTCACCTATGGCACCCCGGCAACCACGGCGCTCGAGGTCTCGGACGACGCCATCGTCATCAACAGCTTCTCGAAGTACTTCTCGATGACAGGCTGGCGCATCGGCTGGATGGTGGTGCCCGAGCGGCTCGTGCGCACGGTTGAGCGTCTCCAGCAGAACCTCTTCATTTCTCCACCGGCCGTGGCCCAGGCTGCGGCGCTCGGAGCGTTCGAGGCCTTCGACGAGCTGGAGGCCAATCGGCGCATCTACGAGCAGAACCGCGCCGTGTTGCTCGCCGGGCTGCCCGCGGCGGGCTTTACCGACATCGCGCCCGCCGATGGAGCCTTCTATTTCTATTGCGACGTCGGACGCATGACGGACGACAGCATCGCCTTTGCGAGGCGCCTCCTCGATGAAACGGGCATTGCCGCCACTCCCGGCGTCGACTTCGACGCCCTGCGCGGGCGGCGCTTCCTCCGCCTCTCCTACTCGGGTGCGACCGTAGACATGGAGGAGGCGGTGCGACGGCTCAAGTCGTGGGCAAAAGCATGACCGCGCGTCGACAGAACAGACGGCCCGCTGCTGGAGCTGTCCCGCCTCACCGTTTCGTCAAGAGGCCGGGCACGACGCTCCCCGACGGCCCATAGGCCTCGAGGGCCCGAGCACAGTAAGCCTCGCCTTCGGCCTGGCGTTCCTGCAACGCCTGATTCATGGCGCCGGCTACCACCGCTGACGCGCCATCGATTGCGCCAATATCGTCGGGATCGAGCCGGAAGGGCGCACCCAGCGCCTGCAACCTCTTGATGTCGAGCTCCATGTCGCAGTCCATGCGCGCAACCCCTGCCTCACCGGCGATCCTGGCGTACTCGGCGAGCGACTTCGGCGCTCCGCCCGCCCAAGCCGGAGCCGAGATGGAGGTGAAGGTCATGACCGAGAGCGCGACAGGGCGCAGGCGGATGGAAACGTTTGCGAGCGACATGTCGGGCTCCAGGGTCGGGTTTGCTTTGCCGGCTTCCGTTTTCAATCTCTGCTAATCCGGAAAGAGAGTGTGTGCGGCACGCATGTCGAAGGCTGCGGCCGCGTCGACCGCCGCCTCGCGGGTCTGGCGAAGCTCGGAGCCCGTCACCTCGCCGAGCCTGAAGCGGCGCGCGAACTGCAAGGCGACGAGCCCCTTGCCCGAAGGGTGGCGCGCATACTTGAAGGCATTGAGCTCGACCGTCTCCTCGCCGGAGCCCGGCGGGGCCAGAAAGTCGATGATGGCTTCGCCGGTTGCCGGGTTCTCGACAATCCCGAAACGAGTCTCAGGATCGATCTTCCTCAGGATGCCTGCGAAGGTCAGCACGGCCTCCCTGGGCGTTTCCGCGTTGTCGGGAAACCGGTGCACGGCGAGCAGTTGCCGCCACGATTCCAGCGCATCACCGGCCCGGATGAGCTCGATCAGCGAATTCCCGCTCTCGCGCACGTCCCGGTGCGCGACAGCGTACGTCTCGCCAAGGAACGTCAGGTGTCGAGGCTCGTCTGCAAGCGTCGCCGTCGATATCAAAGTAGCGAGCAGAGCGCCCACAGCCACCATGATGCTTGTCAGTTTCAACTGCATTTCACGTCGCTCCGATCCAAAGTATTCGCTTCATTATCGCCCCTCACATCGCCACCAGCTCGACGCGGCGGTTTTTGGCGCGACCCTCTTCGGTCTCGTTGGTGGCAATGGGTGCGAGCATGCCGACGCCGTTGCCCTTGAGGCGCTCGGGCGCGATGGCGTAGCTCCCCACCAGCTCGGCCACGACCGCGCCGGCGCGCGCCTGGCTCAGTCTCACGTTGAAGTCGAAGCCTCCAACTCCATCCGTGTGTCCAACCACATGCAGCCGGCGGGCGGGATCGGCTTTGAGATAGCGCGCGATCTCGTCGAGCGCCGGCCGGGATTGCGGCTTGATGTCGGCCTTGTTGAAGTCGAAATGGATGCCGTAGAGCGTGACGCGGCCCGTTTCGGCGATGCTCTTTTCCATCTCGCTCGCGGTTACGACGACCATCCGATCCTCGAGCGCGCCCGCCACGATCGTGTCGAGCCGCACGAGCACTTGCCCCACTTCGGGCTTGAAGCGCGTGTGCACGCCGCCTTGGTAGGCGATGACGTAGAGCGAGACGTAGGACTTGCGACCGCCCTCATCCTTGACGGCTGAAACGTAACGCGAGGTGTCTGCGCTGTAGCCGAACAGCTGATCGCCAGGCCCGTTCGTCTCGAAAATGCGGCCCTGATCGGTACCGAGCTCCGCGCCCTTCGCCTCGTAGAGCACCGAGTAGCCCTTCTCCTCGAGATCGAGCCTGTAGTTGCGCGCCACCTCCGCAGGGGATGGGCCCTTTGGAACGAAATAGATGTTGAACGAGGACCGGCCCTCGACATCGATCTTGGAGGCGAAGCTCCCGCGCTTTGCACCATAGTCCCAGTTGAGGAGCTTGCCGGTTGGAAGCTCGTACTCGGCAAAGTCGCGCCGCTCGCATAGCACGAGCGAGGAACCCTCGAACCGCTTGAGGCCAGCAGGATCACTGCAGCCCGGCGCGTCTCCTGCTACGGCCGAGCCGGCAGCGGCGCAGGCCGCAAGCCCGGCGACGAAGGTTGCCAAGAACCGGTCGAGCATGTCGTGCTGCAACGAAACTCTCATGGCGCTGGCCTTTCCTTTCCGCGCGAGATCGAGCCACGTTGGCCCGCCGTCTCGCTCGCAGATAGGCTCGCATGAGGGCGGAAACGGGGGCTGTTCCCCTGGGCACAGAGAACTAAATTAATCCTTGGTATTCAATATGTTACCACTTGTCTCAAATCGCATAGGTCGGGTCAACCCGAGCTCAGGCGCTCGATATTGGCGTTGCAGCGCGACAGCTTCTGCTCGAGGCGCTCGAACCCGCGATCGAGATGATAGACGCGATTGATGATGGTTTCGCCTTCGGCCATCAGCCCGGCGATGACGAGCGAGACGGAGGCGCGCAGATCCGTTGCCATGACCGGCGCGCCGCGCAGATGCTTGACGCCCTTGATGGTCGCCGTGTCGCCATGCAGCTGGATGTCGGCGCCGAGACGGGCCAGCTCCTGGACGTGCATGAAGCGGTTCTCGAAGATCGTCTCGCGAATGACGCTCGTCCCTTCTGCGCGGGCCATGAGCGCCATGAGCTGGGCTTGAAGATCGGTCGGGAAGCCCGGGAACGGCTGCGTCTCGACGGTCACAGGCTCGATATTGCCGCTGTTTCGCACGATGCGAAGCCCCCCCGCCGTGTCGGCAACCTCGGTGCCGGTCCTCTCGAGCGCATCGAGCGCGGTCGCCAAGAGATCGCGGCGCGTCCCCTCGAGGGTCACGTCGCCGCCGGTGCCCGCGACCACCATCGCGAAGGTTCCCGTCTCGATGCGGTCCGGCAGCACCGTGTGAATAGCGCCATCGAGGCGCTCGCATCCCTGAATGCGGAGCGTGGACGTGCCAATGCCCTCGATGAGCACACCCATCTTCACGAGACAGTGTGCCACATCGCCGACCTCCGGCTCGCGAGCCGCGTTCTCAATCAGCGTCTCCCCCTTGGCGAGAGCGGCCGCTAGCAGCACGTTATGGGTGGCGCCGACCGAGACCTTGGGAAAAATGATGTGGGCGCCGTGCAGTCCTTTTGGAGCCCGCGCCACCACATAGCCGGCATCGATGTCCATCTCGGCGCCGAGCGCCTTGAGGCCCATGAGATGGAAATCCACGGGCCGCGTGCCGATCGCGCAACCGCCGGGAAGCGAGACGCGGGCCTGACGCATCCGCGCGACCAAGGGCCCCAGCACCCAGAAGCTCGCGCGCATGCGCGACACCATCTCGTAGGGTGCGGTGGTATCGACGATATCGCGCGCCGTGAGGTGGATCGTCTCGCCCTGGAGATTGGGTCCCGAGCGCTTGCCATCGACAGCAAGGTCGACGCCATGGTTGCGCAGAATGCGCGTGAGCAGATTGACGTCGGCAAGGTTCGGCACGTTCTTCAACGTCAACCGGTCCTCGGTCAGGAGGCTCGCAATCATCAACGGCAACGCCGCGTTCTTCGCGCCCGAGATCGGGATCGTCCCGTGCAATGGCCCACCGCCCACGATTTTGATGCGATCCATCGCGATTCCTCTTTGGCGTGTTCCGGGATTCCTCCGGACAGGCTCTTAGTCTGCTGACGCCCTTTTCAGCAAGGTAGTTCCGATCCGCCAGTGCCAGTTGGCCACGGTGACCGCGGTTCAGGAACGGTCTCTCCCTTCGAGGTCACGGCCGGCCGGCTCGGCCTCGGAAGCGCCGCCCGTCTCTGCGCGCCCAGACCGCGTTCGCGCCTGGTCCTTGCGGCGCTTGAGATTGGCGCGAAGCTCGGCCGCGAGCCGCTCGCGCTTGTCGTCCTTGGGCTTCTCCCCCATCTGGCTCTCCGCAGCCTTCCTTCTCCAAGTCGCTTGCCTCTGAATGACCACGAAAGCGAGGTCAAGCCTCGCTTGTATGGGCGCCGCGATCAGAAGGAGCCGCCAAACCCTGTGCAAAAGCCTGCGCTCATCCTCAGGTCACCGGCCGCCTCACAGCCGGGGCCGGCTCCCATACGGTAAAGCTCGCGTTGCCCGTCGATCCCATCGCTTCTATCACAGTCATGTTGTCGAAGCCCTGAAGGCGCTCTTGCATGGCGTGCAACAGCTCATGCTCGCCCTCCGCCCCCATCGGAACGACCAGAGTGCGCGCCCGGTCCCTGCCGTGGAGAACCCAATAGAGATCGTTCTCGATGGGACCGGCATCGGAGGTGATGACTGTCACTGCGGCGATTTCACTCCAATCGAGACGGCTCTCGCGCCCCTCGCGCTCGCTGAGCGAAATCGTCGTGTCGTCAAATCTGACGCGAACACCGACCGGGCCCGCTCGGACCGGAGCGGCAGGCTTCCAGAAAGTCTCGAGGCGTTTGCGAAACCAGCTCAGCATGGCGAGCGGCCCATCGTCTGTTGTCGCGGTTGTGAGTGGACCGTATGTCGTCACCTCGTGTATCTTACTGGAACCGCACGCCTTTCGCACGATGCGCGCGAAAAAAACCCGGGAGGATCACCCTCCCGGGCCTTCTCGAGGCTCGGACCACGGCGCCGCCCCCCGCAACGGGCGCACCTCAGCCGAGGCGCTGCTCGAGAGCGGAAAGCTCGTCCACGAGACCCTTGGGAAGCTTGGAGCCGAACGAAGCGAAGTGCTCCTTGATGGATGGAATCTCGGCCTTCCATCCGTCCTTATCGACTTTCAGGAGCTCGCTCATGGCGGCGGTGTCGACTTTGACGCCATTCAAGTCGAGCGAGCCTTCGGCCGGCAGCCGGCCGATCGGCGTGTCGACGGCCTGGGCCGTGCCATCGCAGCGCTCGAAGATCCACTTCAAGACGCGGCTGTTCTCGGCATAGCCCGGCCACAGGAACTTGCCTTCAGCGCTCTTCCTGAACCAGTTGACGTAGAACACCTTCGGCATCTTGGCGCCGCCCTTCTCGCCGATCCTCAACCAGTGAGCGAAGTAGTCGCCCATGTGGTAGCCGCAGAACGGCAGCATGGCCATGGGATCGCGGCGCAGCTCACCGAGCTTGCCGGCGGCGGCGGCCGTCTTCTCGGACGCCATGATGGAGCCGAGGAAGGTGCCGTGCTGCCAAGTGAGCGCCTCGGAGACCAGGGGAACGGTGCTGGCGCGGCGGCCGCCGAACAAGATGGCGTCGATCGGCACGCCGTTCGGATCCTCCCACTCCTTGGCAATGACGGGGCATTGGCCGGCAGGCGCGGTGAAGCGCGCGTTGGCATGCGCTGCGGGGCGGCCCGATTGAGGGGTCCACGGACGTCGCATCCAGTCGACGGCGTGGGCCGGCGGCGGACCCATCTGCTCCCACCAGACGTCACCGTCGTCGGAGAGCGCGACGTTCGAGTAGATGCAGTTCGCGGTCAGCGTCCGCATGGCATTGAAATTCGATTCATCCGACGTGCCCGGGGCGACGCCGAAGAAGCCCGTCTCCGGGTTGATGGCATAAAGCCGCCCGTCGGCACCGAGCTTCATCCAGCAAATATCGTCGCCGACGGTCTCGGCCTTCCAGCCCGCAATGGTGGGCGTCAGCATCGCGAGGTTGGTCTTGCCGCAGGCCGACGGAAAGGCCGCCGCGATGAACTTCGATCTCCCCTCCGGATTGGTGAGCTTCAGAATGAGCATGTGCTCGGCCATCCAGCCCTCGTCGCGGGCCTGAACGGAGGCGATGCGCAGCGCATGACATTTCTTGCCCAAGAGCGCGTTGCCGCCGTAGCCCGAGCCGTAGGACCAGATCTCGCGCGTCTCCGGGAAGTGCGAGATGTACTTGGTCTTGTTGCACGGCCAGGGAACGTCGGCGCTGGCAGGCGTCGACAGCGGCGCGCCCACCGTGTGCATGCCGCGCACGAAATCCTCGCTGTTACCGAGCGCCTGCAGCACCTTCGAGCCGACTCGGGTCATGATATGCATGTTGGCGACGGCGTAGGCGCTGTCCGTCACCATCACGCCGATGCGGGCGATGGGCGAGCCGACCGGGCCCATCGAGTAGGAGACCACGAACATCGTGCGCCCAGCCATCGCGCCGTCGTAGAGCTTGGTGAGCGTTGCCTTCATCTCGGCCGGGTCGGCCCAGTTGTTGGTGGGGCCGGCGTCGTCCCTGCTCTTCGAGCAGATGTAGGTCTGGTCCTCGACACGCGCGACGTCGGCAGGGTCCGAGCGGACCAGAATGGAGTTCGGCCGCTTCGCGGGGTTCAGCCACTGTGCGGTGCCGCCGTCGACCAGCGCCTTCAACATTCGCTGGTACTCGGCCTTCGAGCCGTCGCACCAGACGACGCTCTCCGGCTTGAACAGGGCCTTGGCCTCTTCGACAAAGGCCAACACTTTGGGATTCGAGGTCGGGGCACTCATCGAGGACGTTCTCCCTGAAAGACGCAACAGGCGTATTGTTCTGGTTGTTGGCTGAGGACAGCAGTCGAGCAAGCTAACATCGCGCACGCGGGAGTTTCAACGTGGCTTTCTTGGCAGCTCCGTCCTCCACCCCCCATTCGGGTTAACCTTGAGCAGCCCGGCCGCGCGCGAGGGCGGCGAGACGCACGAATTCCTGGCGGGCGGCCTCCGGCGTCGAAACCGGCGCGGCAAACCCAAGCCTCAATCCGGCACCTTCGCACACAATGTCGCACCCCTCGGGATCAATGCCCGTCACGCGCCATGGCCGCGCCGGCGCGCCGAGAAGAGCGGTGGCGTAAAGAACGACCGTCTCCGAGTGGTCGACATTCATATGGGCGACAATGTCGGCCTCGGCCTCGATGAGGCTCCGAGCCTCGCCGAGCGGTGTCAGCAGATCGGCACGCGGAAGCGACACGATCCGGCCGAACCCGCCGACATAATGCGCACGCTCGACCTCGAGCCGGTAGAAGGCGAAATCGGCGAAATCCGCATAGCCTGCCGCCTCCGGATGGCGCGCGAGAAACCGCCTCCGTAACGCCGGATCCTCGGTGCGCTTCAAAGCTCCACTGACCGAGACGCGACCCCCCGCGAGCGGGTTGCCGTCCCCTCCCGTGCCGTCGAACAGCATGGAAGCCCTGGCGTCGGCCAGGAGGTTTTGCGTGTGGATCGCCAGCCGCGAAATGAGCGTCACCGGAGCCCCGTCCGTGCCGGTCGCGAGCGCCAGAAGCGATGCGTAAGGCGCACCAGTCCCCGCGTCGAGCGTGGCGAGTGCGCCTTTGAGCGCGCTTCGGACAAGGCGCTTGGCCTCCTCGGACGGAGTTGTCGACGGCTCCGGCCCCTGCCGGCTGGTTGCCTTGTTCACAGTCATCGTGGCTTGCTCCGCTGGCGCCCCTCGCCTATGGAGTGCCATTCAGGCGAGGTTCAGGCGCCATCCGCAAGTGTCAACTTGCCACAATTGATCCACCTTGGGGCCATAAATGCCTCACACGGTGGAATGAGCCGCAGAGGTCCGACGTTCATGAAGGAAAAATCCACGATTGCGCTGGTCGATGACGAACGCAACATCCTGACCTCGCTCGGCATGGCGCTCGAGGCGGAAGGCTACAAGGTGCGTACCTATACCGACGGCGAGGCGGCGCTCCAAGGGCTCACCGACAATCCGGCCGATCTCGGAATCTTCGACATCAAGATGCCGCGCATGGACGGAATGGAGCTCCTTCGCCGCGTGCGCAAGCAGTCGGATATGCCGGTCATCTTTCTCACCTCGAAAGACGAGGAGATCGACGAGCTGTTCGGCCTCAAGATGGGGGCGGACGACTACATCACGAAGCCGTTCTCACAGCGCCTCATCATCGAGCGTGTGCGCTCGATCCTGCGCCGCGTACAACCCAAGGACGGCACGCAGGCCCCTGTCGAGGTCGCCAACATTCTCGAGCGCGGCAAGCTGAAGCTCGATCCCGAGCGCCATACATGCCACTGGGACGGCAAGCCGGTCACGCTCACGGTCACCGAGTTTCTGATCCTGCAGGCGCTCGCACTGCGCCCCGGCGTGGTCAAGACGCGCGATTCGCTGATGGATGCCGCCTATGACGATCAGGTCTATGTCGACGACCGGACGATCGATAGCCACATCAAGCGCCTGCGCAAGAAGTTCAAGCAGGTCGATGACGATTTCGATGTCATCGAGACGCTCTACGGCGTAGGCTACCGCTTCAAGGAAACCTGAGGCGGACAGCCGGACCGCCGAGCTGGTTCAATTGGGAGGACGGATGGCGCTCGAGACGGAGCGTGCTCCGGCTAAGGGCGGCCCGGTCGAGGCCGTATTGCCGGGCTTGAAGTGGCTTGCCCGCCTGGCGGGGCGGGTTGGGCTAAGCCTGCTCGCCGCTGCCCAATGGCTCGGGCGCCTGCCCCCGGCCCGGCTCATCTCAGCCTCGCTCCTGCGGCGCATCCTCGCCACCAATCTCATCGGCCTCCTGTTCGTCATCGGCGGCATCCTCTACCTTGGCCAGTATCACGCGTGGCTGATCGATGCGAAGCGCGATTCCCTCAAAGTGCAGGGCGAGATCCTGTCGGCTGCCATCGCCAGCGACGCCCGTGTCGAGGGCGGCAACATCCAGCTGCAGGCCGACCGGCTCGGCACCAGCCCCAACGCCAAGGCCCCTTACAGGGACGACGGCTTCGCCGCGCTCGAGCTGTCGATCCGGCCGGAGCGCGTGACGCCGCTCCTGCGCAAGCTCGTGCAGCCGGGCAAAACGAGGGCGAGGATCTACGGCCAGGACGGAACGCTGATCGTCGATTCGGCGCGCCTTCTGACGCGCGGACAACTCACGCGCACCGAGCCCTCTGGCACGGGCGGGCAGCGAATCAAGACCAAGAACTTCTGGACCCGCCTCAAACAGTGGCGGATCGACAAGGATCTCCCGGTCTACAAGGAGATCGGGAACGCCAATGGCATGTCCTATCCCGAGGTGAAGGTCGCTCTTACGGGAACCTCGACGGCGATGCTCCTGCTCGACGACGACGGCGAGCAGATCGTCTCGGTCGCGGTGCCGATCCGCCGGATGAATGCCATTCTCGGCGTTCTCATGCTGTCGACGCCCCCCGGTGAGATCGACGATGTGCTCGATGAGGAGCAGCGCCTCGTGCTGACACTGGCCGCCGTCGCGCTCCTCGCCTCGATCGGGACCTCGATCCTGCTCGCGCGCACGGTCGCCGGGCCGATGCGGCGGCTTTCAGACGTCGCCGAGCAGGTGAGCCGCAATCTCGCCTCGCCCGAGGATCTGCCGAGGTTCGAGGACCGGAGCGACGAGGTCGGCCAGATGGCGCGGGCCTTCCGCACCATGACCGCGGCGCTCTACCGCCGCGTCGAGGGCAGCGAGCGCTTCGCGGCCGACGTGGCGCACGAGCTCAAGAACCCGCTCACCGCCGCACGCTCGACGGCCGAGTCGCTCGCCTATGCAAAGTCTGACGAGCAGCGCGCCCACCTCGTCCAACAGATCCAGAACGAGTTGAAACGCCTCAACCGCCTGATCACCGACGTCTCCAATGCCTCGCGCCTCGATGCCGAGCTTGCGCGCCAGCAGATGAAACCGCTCGATGCGACCGCGGTCGTCGGCTCCGTCGTGCAGATCTTCAAGGACATCCTGTCCGAGGACGGCCGCAAGGTCGTGGCCGTGATCGAGCCAGCGCCGTTCGAAGGCGCCTACGTCGTGCGCGGCGACGAGGGCCGGCTCGCACAGGTGCTGACGAACCTCACCGACAATGCCGTGTCGTTCTCGCCCCCGGGCGGCGTCGTGACCATCCGCGCCCGCCACGCCGCACAGAACGTGGTGCTCGCGGTCGAGGATCAGGGACCCGGCATTCCCGAAGGCCGGCTCGATGTCGTCTTCGATCGCTTCTACAGCGACCGGCCCGCGACGGAAGCGAAGCGCGGCAAGAACTCGGGCCTCGGCCTCTCCATCTCGCGGGAGATCATCAAGGCCCACGGCGGGGAGATCCGAGCCGAGAACATCAGGTCCGCCGGCGCGAAGGAGGACGGAAAGCCCAGGGGCGCCCGCTTCGTCTTGGAGCTGCCGGCACTCAACACGAGCCCGCGCACGGGTTTGACGGGCGGACGCCGTGCCTGAGCGCTTCCACGCCACCGCCATCGCGCTGGCCGGCAAGGCCGCGCTGATCCGCGGGGCATCGGGATCGGGAAAGTCCGATCTGGCGCTGCGCTGCCTCGCCATCGCCCCCACGCCGCTCATTCCGCACCAGGCCCGGCTCATCTCTGACGATTACGTCGAGCTCGAGCGGCGAGGACGTGTGTTGATCGCAGTGGCCCCGCCGGCGATCCGGGGCCGCGTCGAGGTTCGAGGCCTCGGCATCGTCACCGTCGAGCCCAGCGCCGAAGCCGAGGTCGCGCTTCTCGTGGACCTCGTCCCCGGCGCCGAGGTCAGCCGCTATCCGGACCCCATGCCGCACGAGACGGTCCAGGGGATGGCGCTTCCCATCCTTCGCCTGTCGCCCTTCGAGGCCTCGGCACCCGTCAAGCTGTTGCTGGCGCTCGCGGAGCGGATCGCCGGAAGCCCGCCCGGACAAGACTGACGCGAATCAGCCGGCAGGCGGAGAAGAAATGGAAACCACTTGCGTCCGGCACGAACCCTTGTAAGTCTCCCGCCCCGCAACACGTTCCTGGCCGGCCCGGTAAGACCGGGCCCACGAGCCACGCTCCTCATGAGGTCTGCATTGCGTCCTCGCAGCGGAAAACCTCGAAAGAACGGCGATCCAACTCCATGATCGGGCTCGTTATCGTCACCCACGGCGGCTTGGCAGTCGAGTTCAGGCAGGCGCTCGAGCACATTGTCGGCAAGCAGCCCCAGCTCGAAACGATCTCGATCGGTGCCGAGGACGACATGACCCAGCGGCGCGCCGAGATTCTCGAGGCCGTGCGGCGGACGGACACCGGCGAGGGCGTCATCGTGCTGACCGACATGTTCGGCGGCACGCCCTCCAATCTTTCCATTTCGGTCATGAACGAGGCGAACGTCGAGGTGATCGCCGGCATCAATCTGCCGATCCTCGTCAAGCTTGCGAGTCTGAGGACCGAGGTCGGGCTCCCGGAAGCGGTCGCGCTCGCACGCGAGGCCGGCCGCAAATACATCAAGGTGGCAAGCCAAGAGCTGTCCGGCGAGACCTGAGAGCGCGCGGCATGCCGGAGATCACCAACAGCAAGCGGCCCGAGGCGCTGGTGACGATCGTCAACCGCAAGGGGCTGCACGCGCGCGCTTCGGCGAAGTTCGTGCGCACGGCCGAGGATTTCGATGCCAAGATCACCGTGACGCGCGACGGACAAACGGTCGGCGGCACATCGATCATGGGACTCATGATGCTGGCAGCCGGTCCCGGCAGCCAGCTCTTCATCACGGCCGAGGGACGCGAGGGCCCCGAGGCGCTCGAAGCGCTCGTCACCCTGGTCGAGACCGGCTTCGGCGAGGAGCTCGCCGAGGAAGACTGATACCGGTGTGCGTCTGGTTCGACTCGTCGGCCACTTGACTGCCGTCATCGCCGCGAAGGCGGCGACCCGTCCAAACATGCCCGGGAGAAATCTGCGACTGGGACAGGCCGCCGCCTACGCGGCGGTGACGAGGGGGGTAGGGGCGGTCAATCAGTTTGCACAGCCGCATGAGCTTTCTCTCCTACAGAAAGAATTCGGGGGCGCCGGATGGCGCCCCCGCTTCGTTCCGTGCCGTACCCGTCTCTCCTACTTGGCGAGATAGAGCGAGGAGATCTTCAAGGCGATGTCGCGGAAGGCTTGCTTCAGCTGCTCACCGTCGACGGCGTTGTAGAAGTGGCCCGGGGTCGTCGCACAGTAGTTCAGCGTGTTGATCGCGGTCTGGTTGCCGCCGAGGTCGAAGCCCACCGTGTAGACCGTGATGCCCCTAGCCTTCATGCCGTCGCAGAGGGCCTTGGCTTGGACGATCGACGAGCCGTTGACCGCCGCGCCTGCACCCGTGCTTCCGGTCCTGATGCCTTGCGAGTCGTACTGGGTGTTGTACTCGCCGTCGGTCATCAGGATGGCGATCTTCTGCAGGTTCGGCGTGCCATAGGCCGCAGGCGCGCTCTCGGCCGGGAAGGCAGACGCCCAGTTCGGCGCCAGGAAGTACCACGCCCAGGCCGTTCCGAGATGTCCGGCCGTGCCACCACCCACCGGCATGCCCTGCACCTTGGCGATCAGCTGCTGCTTGTTGTTGGTGAGCGCCATCGCCTCGTCTGCCGCCGGCTGGCTGCACGATGCGCTGTTGCCATTGGCCGGGGCCGCTGCGTAGACCGGCAGAACATAGTTGCCCGGGCCGGGCGCGACGTCGGTGTAGCGGTTGTTGCCCGGACGCTCGGCCACGCAGTCCGTCAGGTGATAGTCCCTGGTGCAGATCGTCCACTGTCCCTGATTGTTCCTGCAGGGATAGGAGACCGGCTTCAAGCGCAGATGACCGGTGCCGCGCGCGGCATCACGGATCGATGCCGGCAGCCGCATGTCGGCCGAGAACGGCGCGATGGCGACTTTCGAGGTGTACTGGCTCTGGTCCTCCCACACGACGATGTTGATCAGGTCCTCGGCAGCGTCCTTGAGATCGCGGATCTTGGTGCCGCTCATCGAGCCCGAGGTATCGAGCATGAGCGAGATCTCGAGGTTGAGCTCCGCATTGCCGCCAACCGCGAGTGCGGCCTTCGAGTAGTCGGTCCCGGTCGTGTTGAGTAGCGGCAGCTGCTGGATGCTGGCCAGGCTCAGGAGCGGCGTCGAGATGTACGCATTGCCCGTCGCCGTGAACGCGGTGTTGTTGTCGGCGGGCGTGAACTGAATGGTGTCGCTCTTGAGCGCCAGGCGAGTCTTGGTGTTCTCGACGTAGAACCGCTGAGCGGCCGCCTTGGCGCCGTTCACGTCCTTGGTGTCGAGCTGCAGCGCGCGTCCGCCGGCGAGCACCGCTGCGTCCATCGCGTAGATCGTCTGCTGCCTGGCATGCAGCCAGCGCCCGATATCGACCGCTCCGCCGATGGCCAACATCATCACGACGGCCATCAAGCCAAACATCATGGCGACGTCACCCCTGCGATCGCCTTTGAATGCGGCCAGCCCTGCTCTGCAGCGGCTACCAATTCGCCATGTCATGTCACGCTCCATGGGTGTCCATGAACGTCCATCGCGACCCGACGCGAACAGAGCAGACATAGTACACCTCCTGATTACAAACACTGCACTGACTACACAGTATAAGTCAGTAGTTTAAGAGAAGTAAAAATGGAGAAGGCATCTTGAACTTGATCCAAGTCAGTAAATTATGCGTCAAATATTCAATTTTATTCAAATTGTATCGATGTCGTTATCTAGTTATTAGCAGATAATATTCGGACAGCACGCACATGCGGCGCATTATTTCATGCATGTTCTTTGCCAGCGACGCCATGAATCGAGACTGAAATGAGAGATAAAGAGTTGCTTATATCTTGTTGCGCTGCTCTCGGAGGCAGGCTATCAAGCCGTCCTGGACGGGCCCGTTGGCCGAGGAGGCTGGCTGACCCGCCAAGCGGATCCGTCCCCTCCCGTTCCATAAGTGGACCCGGGCTCGGCTGACGCCATAGGCCCGGAGGTCGGCCGGGCGCTGCCACTCGCTCCACCACCCCAGGGATCGTTCATGACCAAAGCTCGCGACTACATCGTCAAGGACATCAGCCTCGCCGACTGGGGCCGCAAGGAGATTGCCATCGCCGAGACCGAGATGCCGGGCCTCATGGCGACGCGTGCCGAATTCGGGCCGAAGCAGCCCTTGAAGGGCGCCCGTATTGCCGGCTCGTTGCATATGACGATCCAGACAGCGGTCCTGATCGAGACCTTGAAGGCTCTCGGCGCCGACATCCGCTGGGTGTCGTGCAACATCTATTCGACCCAGGACCACGCCGCTGCCGCGATCGCCGCGGCCGGTATCCCCGTCTTCGCCTGGAAAGGCGAGAGCCTCGCCGACTACTGGGACTACACGCTGAAGCTGTTCGAGTGGGGCGACGGCGAAATGCCCAACATGATCCTCGACGACGGCGGCGACGCCACGCTGCTCATTCATCTCGGCGTACGCGCCGAGGGCGGGGACACGTCTTTCCTCGATCGCGCCGGCTCCGAGGAGGAGACAATCCTGTTCGCCCTCATCAAGCGCATCCTGAAGGAGAAGCCGAAAGGCTGGTTCGGCGAGGTCGCCAAGAGCATCCGCGGCGTCTCGGAGGAGACGACAACGGGCGTGCACCGGCTCTACGAGATGCAGAAGAAGGGAACGCTTCTGTTCCCCGCCATCAATGTCAACGACTCGGTGACCAAGTCGAAGTTCGACAACCTCTATGGCTGCCGCGAATCGCTCGTCGACGGCATCCGCCGCGGCACCGACGTGATGATGGCCGGCAAGGTGGCGTTCGTCGCCGGTTTCGGTGACGTCGGCAAGGGCTCGGCCGCCTCGCTGCGCCAGGCCGGCTGCCGCGTCATGGTGTCGGAGATCGATCCCATCTGCGCGCTGCAAGCCGCGATGGAGGGCTATGAGGTGACGACGATGGAGGATGCGGCGCCTCGCGCCGACATCTTCGTCACGGCGACCGGCAACAAGGACGTGATCACCGTCGATCACATGCGCGCCATGAAGGACCGCGCCATTGTCGCCAACATCGGCCACTTCGACAACGAGATCCAGGTCGCTGGCCTCAAGAACCTCAAGTGGGTCAACATCAAGCCGCAGGTCGACGAGATCGAGTTCCCGGACGGCAAGCGCATCATCCTGTTGTCCGAGGGACGGCTCGTGAACCTCGGCAACGCCATGGGCCACCCCTCGTTCGTGATGAGCGCCTCCTTCACTAACCAGACGCTCGCCCAGATCGAGCTCTGGACCAACCCCGGCAAGTACGAGCGCAAGGTCTATACGTTGCCGAAGCACCTCGACGAGAAGGTCGCCATGCTGCACCTCTCGAAGATTGGCGCCAAGCTCACCAAGCTGCGTCCCGATCAGGCGACTTACATCGGCGTAGCCCAGGAAGGCCCGTTCAAGAGCTGTCACTACCGCTACTGAGCCGGCGCAGGTTGCAGACGCATTCTCGCGCGGCGCCCAGTCATTTCCGGACGCCGCGCACTACTTTTTATGGCCGCGTCTATGGCGCCGCTGCTCTGGCAAGCCCTCGCCCGGGACCGCATAATCGGCGATGATTCGCCTATCGCCGGGTGGAAGGCCGCAACCGCGGCATCCGCTCCTTGATGTTTTTCGTCGCGGCGTCTGGCGTGCCGTCAAAAACCAACGCCCCGGACCCGATGACGACCAGAGCCCTAAGGCAGAGGCTGGAGAACCCGAGAATAGAGCTGGCGCTCCTGCTCGTGGCGAGCCTTGCCTGCGTCGTCGTGCTGACGTCGGGCATCGCCACGAGCGAGGGTGGCGGACGAAGCGGAATTGGCGCCGGCCCCCTGCTCGTCGCGGCCGTGGTCGCGGGAGCGGCCTTGCTCGCCATCTTCTCACTGATCAGCACCGTGCGCGTGCTGCGCAGAAAGTCGCACGCCGCCGAGACCCAGGCCCGCGATCTGCAGCGCAATCTGGTTACGGCCGAAGCGCTGGTGAAGGCCGAGCCGCAGATATTGATCTACTGGGAGCAGGGCAAGGCCCTCAAGATCGTGACCCAGACGCTTTCCGGAGTGCCGGGACTGCCGTCCAGTCAACCTGAGCTGTTGCGGTTCGGACTTTGGCTCGATCAGCGCTCCTCGCAAGGGTTGAAGTCGGCGCTCGACACGCTGTTTCAGCACGGGCGCCCCTTCAACATGATTCTCAAGACCGCCGCGGGCGGTCACCTCGAAGCCGATGGACGCGCCGCCGGCGGGCGCGCGGTGCTGCGCCTCAGGGATGTCGCGGGCTACAAGCGCGACCTCTCGACCATCCTCGATCAGCACGCCAATCTCGCGCGCGATATCCGCGCGGGCCGGGCCCTGCTCGACGCCTTGCCGAGCCCATCCTGGCTCCGAAGCCAGGATGGGCGCCTCGCATGGGTCAACGAAGCCTACGTCAAGGCCGTGGAGGCGAAGAGTGCGACCGAGGTTCTGCAAAAGCAGATCGAGCTCATGGAATCGCGCCAGCGCAAGGCCGCCGACAAGGTGCTCAAGAAGAGCTCGGGCTATCGCGATCGCCTCCCGCTCGTGGTCGGCGGCGAGCGCAAGCCCCACGACATCGTCATCCTCGCGACGGGCGAGGCGACGGCAGGCGCTGCGGTCGACGTCGCTGCCATCGAAAGCGCCAAAGGCGAGCTCGACCGGCAGGTCGCCTCCTACGACCGAACGCTCGACCGCGTGGCAACGGCCGTTGCCATCTACAGCGCCGAGCAGCGACTCGTCTTTTTCAACGAGGCCTTTCAGAAGCTCTGGCAGATCGACAGCAACTGGCTCGAGACGCGTCCCTCTGAGGGTGATGTGCTCGACAGGCTGCGCGACCTGGGCCGCCTGCCCGAGGTCGTTCACTATCGCGAATGGAAAACCCGCATCTTGGCCGGATATCGGGCAAGCAGCGCCCTGGAGGACTGGTGGCATCTGCCGGACGGGCGCGTCCTGCATGTCATGACCGAGCAGCGCCCCGACGGCGGGGTTACCTGCCTTTATGACGACGAGACCGAGCGCCTCGCGCTCGAAAGCCGCTTCAACGCCCTCATTGGGGTACAGCGAGAGACGCTGAACAGTCTCAAGGAAGGCGTTGCGGTGTTCGGCACCGACGGACAGTTGAAGCTGTTCAACACCGCTTTCGCCTCGATCTGGAAGCTCTCGCGCCGCCAGCTCATGGAGGGACCGCACATCGACGGGTTCATCCGCGACGCAGGCGTCCTGTTCGAGGACAAGAGCGTCTGGACTGCCTTGAGCCGTGCTGTCACGGCGCTCTCGGACGAGCGCAATCCGTTGGCTGGACAGATGGTGCGGCCCGACAGCAGCGTGATCGATTATGCCGCGACGCCGCTGCCCGACGGCGGAATGCTTCTTACATTCGCCGACGTCACCGACTCGAAGCGTTACGAGCGCATCCTGCTCGAGCGCAATGAGGCCCTCGAAGCGGCGGACCGTCTCAAAGATCAGTTCATCGGGCACGTCTCCTACGAACTGCGCTCGCCGCTGCAGAACATCATCGGCTACTCGGACCTCCTCGCCGAGCCGCACGTCGGCCCGCTGAACGAGCGCCAGCGCGAATACCTGGAGGCCGTCTCCTCGTCGTCCAAAACGCTTCTCTCGCTGATCGACGAGATTCTCGACCTCGCCACAATCGATGCCGGTGCTCTGTCGCTGAAGGCCGGCCAGGTGAACGTCCGCGCCGTGATCGACGAGGCCATCGCGGGCATCCGCGAGCGTGCGGCGAGCGCCGAGCTCACTCTCGACATCGCCATTGCCGACGACGCGGGCGAGTTCGAGGGTGACGAGGCGCGCGTCCGTCAGATCCTCTACAATCTGCTTTCTAATGCTGCCGGATTCTCGCCACACGGCGGAACCATCCACGTGACCTCGTGGCGGGAGGCGGGATATATGGTGTTCGCCATCGAGGATCACGGACCCGGTATTCCCAAGGAGCAGCTCCCGCGCGTGTTCGATCGCTTCGAAAGCCGGAGCCGAGGCTCCAGCCATCGCGGTGCCGGGCTGGGTCTCTCCATCGTCAAGAGCCTTGTCGAGCTGCACAGCGGCCACATGACGCTCGACAGCGAGGTTGGACGCGGCACGCGTGTCACTGTACGCTTGCCAGAGCGGGGATTGACCCGCTCCGACGAGGATCCCGCCGTCGCACATGACCCCATCCTGGAACGTTCCGCAGGTTGACGAGGCCCAACTTGCGCGGCTTGCCGAGTGCATCGCGCTGAAGCTCCGCCCCGGCGACATGATCGCGCTGTCCGGAGGTCTCGGCGCCGGAAAGACCACATTTGCGCGTGCCCTCGTCCGTGCCCTCCTCGACGACGGGATGGCCGAGGTGCCGAGCCCGACGTTCTCGCTCGTGCAGACTTACGGCGCGGCACGCTTCCCGCTCGCGCACCTCGATCTCTACCGCATCGGCCACGAGGACGAGGTCGTGGAGCTGGGGCTCGACGAGATCGAGAGCAAGGGCGTTCTGATCGTGGAATGGGCCGAGCGCGCTCCATCGCTTGGCGGACCAAACCGGCTCGACGTGCGTCTTTCCGAAGAGCGCTCTGCCGAGACACGCGAGGTCGCCTTGACCGGCTCGGGGTCGTGGGCGAGCCGCCTTCAACGGGTCAAGAGCATATTGGGCTTTCTCGATGGCGTGTCGGGTTGGCGCAGCGCTGAGGTCCGCTATTTTCAAGGCGATGCTTCCGTCCGGACCTATGCCCGTCTCAGGCAGAGCAATGAATCGGCCCTGCTCATGGACTGGCCGCGCCAGCCGGACGGCCCCCCACTACGCAATGGTCTCTCCTACAGTCGCATTGCTCACATTGCCGAGGACGTCTCGGCCTTCGTCGGCGTCGCGCAGATCCTGCGCCGGGCCGGCTTCCGGGCGCCCGCCATTCTTGCGGCCGACCTCGACCAGGGACTCTTGCTGACAGAAGATTTCGGCGATCGGGTCTATGGACGTGAGATCGCGGAAGGGCGCGACATGCGTCTACTGTGGCAGGCGGCCGTGACGGTGCTCGTGCGACTGCGCGCTGTGGCCGGCGATCGCGCGGCCATGATCGACCTTGGTGGCGGACGCGTGCACCGCGTTCCACGCTACGATATCGGCGCACTTACCATCGAGACCGAGTTGCTTCCCGACTGGTATTGGCCGATGACAAAAGGCGGCGCGATCCCCGAGGAGACCCGTGCGCAGCTCATGGACCTGTGGCGCCCGCTGCTCGAGGAGGTCGGCGACGGCGCTTTGCAGCTCGTGCTGCGCGATTATCATTCGCCCAATCTCATCTGGTGCCCTGACGCAGTGCGAGAGGCCACGGATTGTGTCGGTCTCATCGACTTCCAGGACGCGGTGCTCGGACATCCCGCCTACGATCTCGTATCGCTTTTGCAGGATGCGCGCCTCGACGTCCCGGCCGACGTGGAGCGCGACATGCTCGAGCACTACATCGCAGAAACCATGAAGAGCCAGCCGGACTTCGATGCGGACCGGTTTTTGCGCGCCTATGCCATTCTCGGCGCCCAGCGCAACACCAAGATTCTCGGCATCTTCGCCCGCCTGGCCAAACGAGACGGCAAGAGCGCCTATTTGGCACACATCCCCCGCATCTGGCGCTATCTCGAGCGTGATTTTTCCCACCCCACTCTTGCCCGCCTCGAGGCGTGGTACGATACGCACTTCCCCCCGGGCATGCGCAGCGAGGCTCCACGGTTATGACGAAGGGATGGCGACCCCGATCGGCGATGGTGCTGGCGGCGGGTCTCGGCACGCGCATGCGTCCTTTGACCGACGCGCTGCCGAAGCCCCTCGTGCCGCTCAAGGGCCGCGCGCTCATCGATCACGTGCTGGATCGGATCGCCGAAGCGGACATTTCTCGCGCGGTCGTCAACGTTCACTACCTGGCTGACAAGATCCAGGCACATCTGCGGACGCGGACACGGCCCGAAATCGTCATCTCGGATGAGCGTGACGCACTCCTCGATACGGGCGGCGGCGTGGTACGCGCTCTGCCCCTGCTCGGCCCGGAGCCGTTCCTCATCCACAATTCCGATTCGGTTTGGATCGAGAAGGGGACGTCGAACATCGCACGCCTCGCAGACCACTGGGACACCATACGCATGGACGGACTGTTGCTTCTCGCCCGGCGCGCCTCGAGCCTCGGCTACGAAGGGCGCGGCGACTTCGAATTGCATGCGGACGGGCGGGTGTCGCGCCGACCCCGAGAGCGCGAATCGGACTACGTCTTCACGGGCGTATCGATTGCCGACTCGCGACTTTTCAGAGGGGCGCCCGCGGACCGGTTCTCGCTCAACGAGCCCTGGAACTCTGCCATTGCCTCGGGGCGGCTTTTCGGGCTCGTCCTCGAGGGAACCTGGATGCACATTGGAACGGCGGACGCGCTAGCGGATGCCGCAAAACAGATCGATCTCGAGAATGCAGCCGGATGAGACGAGACCGGAGGGCGGCGCACCATGAGAACGCCGACCCGTGTCTACACCGTGCCGGCCGGCAAGCCGTTTCTCGATGCGCTGGCGCAGGCCATCCTGACTGGCAACCTCCCAGCACCGGGTGGGACCGCGCCCAGTCTCATCGATCTCCCTGCCATTACGCTTATGATGCCGACCCGGCGCGCCGCGCGTACGCTGCAGGAGGCCTTTCTCCGTGCCTCCGGCGGCCGCGCCATGCTGCTGCCGGCCATCCGCCCCATCTCGGAAGGCGATGAGGACGCCTCGCTCCTCGCCGAAGCCGCCGGTTCTTCTGCCGGCAGCTCCTCGATCGCGGACGTGGCGCCATCGATCAGCGAGCTGCAGCGCCGCCTCGCGCTCACCACACTGGTGCTGCGCTGGTCCGAGGCCGAGCGCACCGCCGGCAGAGACGGCGCGCCGGTTTGGTCGACCGGCACCGGCACGCCCGCACAGGCGGCACAGCTTGCCAAAGAGCTCGGCCGCCTCATGGACATGGTGGAGACGGAAGGCGCGAGCTTCGATCGCATCGCAGAATTGGTGCCGGAGGCCTTTTCCGAGCACTGGCAGAAGACACTGCGCTTCCTCGAGATCGTCACTCGAAGCTGGCCGCACTATCTAAATGAGCAGGGGCTCCTCTCGCCTGCCGACCGGCGTAACCGGCTCATCCTGGCCGAGGCAGCACGGCTGCGAAGCGCGCCCCCACAGGGACCCGTCATCGTAGCCGGCGTCACGGGCTCCATTCCCGCGACAGTCGAGCTCATGCGCACCGTCCAAGAGCTGCCGAACGGTGCGATCGTGCTTCCCGCCCTCGATACCACTCTCGACGAGGAGAGCTGGCAGGCGATTGTGCCAGCTCATCCCGAGCATCCTCAATTCGGCTTGAAAAAGCTTCTCGATGCCTTGTCCGTCACGCGGAGCGACGTGAGTGTGCTGCCAGGGGCGGAGGCTCAAGCCCGCGAGGCGGCGCGCCTCGAGCTCGTCTCCGAGACCATGCGCCCGGCGGCGACGACGGAGCGCTGGCACGGCTATGCCAAGCGCGCGGCCGCAGACGACAAGACCCGTGAAGCCCTCGAGGGACTTTCTCTCGTCGAGGCGCCGGGCGCACAGGACGAGGCGGAGGCGATCGCGCTCATCCTACGCGAGGCGGCCGAAACCCCCGGACGCACGGCGGCGCTCGTCTCACCGGATCGTCTGCTCGCGCGCCGCGTCGCGGTTCGCCTCGAGAGCTGGGGCATCCGGGTGGACGATTCCGCAGGACGCCCGTTCGGCAAGACCGTGCCCGGCGCCTTTCTCAATCTCGTGATCGAGACGATCGGGAAGGGCTTTGCCCCGCCGGTGCTGATGGCGCTCTTGAAGCATCCTCTGACGCGTCTCGGGCTCAATCCCTTCGAGGTGCGCCGGGCGGCGCGTGCGCTCGAGATCGGAGCCTTGCGCGCCCCCTATCTCGGCAGCGGGCTCGACGGCGTCGAGGCGGCTCTCGAGCGGGCCATTCGCGAAGCAAAGCCGGACGGCGGCGCGCGCCGCCACATGGCCGTACGACGGCTCTGGGAGGCGGACTGGGCGGGAGCCCGCGATCTCGTCCTTCGATTGAAGGCGGCCTTCACGCCGCTTGTCGAGGCCTTTAATGCGAAGGGCTCGCGTCCCCTTCGCGAGTTTGCCAGAGCCCATGCAGAGACGGGGCTGGCACTCTCACGCCTGCCAGAAACAGAAGAGGGTGTGGCGGGAGCTGCCTCCCAGCTCTGGCGCGGCGAAGCGGGAGAGGCCGCCAGCCGCTTCTTCCAGAGCCTCGAGGATGCTGCCCTGCCGGACCTCCCCATCTCCCGGCACGACTACCCCGATCTCTATCGCAGCCTCATTCACAGCGAGAGCATCCGCCCGCGGCTTCCCGTGCATCCCCGCCTCTCGATCTGGGGTCCGTTCGAGGCGCGCCTGCAGCAGCCAGACGTCGTCGTTCTCGGCTCGCTCAACGACGGAACCTGGCCCCAATCCGCAGAGCCTGGACCGTGGCTCAACCGCCCCATGCGCCAAGGCCTCGGCCTCCCCTCACCCGAGGAGAGGATCGGACACGCCGCCCATGACTTCGCAACCCTCCTCGCAGCGCCCCAGGTGATCCTCACGCGCGCGGAGAAGATCGACGGCGTCCCGGCCGTGCCCTCGCGCTGGCTCCTCCGGCTCGAGGCGCTGCTTGCCGGCATGGGCCAGCTCGAAGCTCTGAAACCGAAGCAACCCTGGCTTGGCTGGGCGCGCCATCGCGATCACATTGCGAAAGAGAAGGCGACGCGGATCCGGAGGCCGGAGCCACGGCCGCCCGTCGACCTCCGCCCCCGGAAGCTCTCCGTCTCCCGCATCGAGACCTGGATCGGAAATCCCTACGCCATCTTCGCCCGCGAGATCCTCGATCTCGAGCCGCTCGATGCTCTCGGCCTGCCGCCACAACCGAGCCTGCGCGGCAGCATCATCCACGAGGCCCTGTCGCGCTTTGCTAAAGCCTACCCCGCGAGCCTTCCCTCCGATATCGAGAGCGAGCTGGTGCGCTTTGCGCGAGGCATCCTCGACGAGTATGCGGCCCACCCCCGTATCGCTGCGTTCTGGGTGCCGCGCTTCGAGCGCTTCGCGGCGTGGTTTGCCGCAACCGAGCCCACGCGACGCACCGGCATCGAGAAAATCGTGTCCGAGACCAACGGATCCCTCACATTCGGCGCTCCCGGCGGCCCCTTCAAACTGACGGCAAGAGCCGACCGCATCGACGTGGCGCCCGACGGAATAATCATCACAGACTACAAGACCGGAAAGCCTCCGGAATCGAAGCGTCTCATCGAAGGGACGGCGCCGCAGCTGCCGCTCGAGGCGGCCATCGCGCTCGGGCTCGAGGACAAGGCCGGATTCGAGAATGTTCCGCCAGGCCCGGTCTCTGCGTTGCGCTTCATCCGGGCCTCAGGCGCCGAGCCGCCCGGTGAGGAGCAGCCGGTCAAAGTCCCCGACATCGCGGCGCTCGCAAGCGAGCAGCTCGGCAAGCTCAAAAAGCTCGTCGCCGCGTTCGACCAAGTAGCCACACCCTACGCCCCGTTGCGGCGCCGGCGTTTCTCATACCAGCACGACTCCTACGCTCATCTCGCCCGCGTCGCCGAATGGTCCCAAGGCTGGGGCCAGGGAGAGGATAGCTAGCGATGGCGCCTCCCTCTGCAAATCGCTCCATCGAGGCCGAGCTCGAGCGCACGCGCCGCGCCCAAGGCGAAGCGGCTGATCCAACGGCATCCGTCTGGGTGAGTGCCAACGCGGGAACCGGCAAGACGCATGTGCTCACCATGCGGGTGCTGCGTCTTCTCCTGGCCGGCACGCCGCCGGAGCGCATTCTGTGCCTCACCTACACCAAGGCCGCGGCCGCCGAGATGTCGAAGCGCGTGTTCGCCGAGCTTGCCGAATGGGTGACGGCTTCGAGCGAGGTGCTCTCGGACACACTGTCAAAGCTCCTGGGACGAAAGCCCGGCGCCGGAGAGATGGCGCGCGCCCGCACGCTCTTCACCCACGCGGTCGAGGCCCCGGGCGGCCTCAAGGTGCAGACCATTCATGCCTTCGCCGAGCGGCTCCTGCAGCGCTTCCCGCTCGAGGCGGGCGTACCGCCGGGCTTCGCGATCCTCGACGAGGAGACGGCGGCGCGCATGAAGCGCGAGGCGATCGACGAGATTTTGACCCGCGCCACGCGCGACCGGACGGCAGGTCTCGGCGAGGCGCTGACGACGGCCATTGCCTATGCGGCGGAAGATCATTTCGACGAAGTCCTGTCGGATGCGCTCGGCTACCGGACCTGGCTTGAAGCGTTGCCGAGGCTCGCGCTTGGCGACCTGTCGGGTCTGGCCGCATTCGAGGCGATGCTCAAGACGCACCTCGGCGTCCGCGCCTCGGCGTCGCGCTCGTCAATCGTAAAGGAGCAAGCGGCAGTCCTTGGCGCAGCCGAGATCAGGCGGGTGCGAAGCGTCCTTGCCGAAGGAACAAAGACGGACGCGGCCGCCGCCGCGACGCTGGCCGGGGCCCTCACGGCGGCGAGCGAAAGTGCGAAAGCGGAGGCGCTTGCAGATTTCTTCCTCACCTCCACAGGCGAGTCTCGCAAGAGCCTCATGACGAAGGCCCTGCGAGAGGCAAACGCCGATCTCGGCTCGCTCCTCGACCGTGCACGGGATCGCTTTTTTGCGCTCAACCGGGAGCGCCTCGGCGCCGACGCAGTTGCCGCGACGCTTGCCCTCTCCCGACTCGCCGAAGCGGTCATGCAGAGCTACACCGAGGCGAAGGGCCGGCGCGCCGCACTCGACTTCGACGACCTCATCTCCAAGACGGCAAGCCTCCTCCGGGTGAGCGGCTCCACCCAGTGGGTGCTCTACAAGCTCGACGGCGGGCTCGATCACATCCTGGTCGACGAATCGCAGGACACGAGCCCCGACCAGTGGCGCATCATCTCGGCCCTTGCCGAGGAGTTCTTTTCGGGACGTGGCGCGCGCGACGAGCCCCGCTCCCTGTTCGCAGTTGGCGACGAGAAGCAGTCGATCTACTCGTTTCAGGGCGCCGCGCCCCGCATGTTCGCGGAGATGGGCGATCACTTTGCGAAGTGCGCCGCAAGCGCGGGGATCCCCTGGCGGCGCATACCGCTCAACCTCTCATTCCGCTCCGTCGCTCCCGTGCTCGAGGCCGTCGATTGGGTGTTCGAGAACAGCAGTCGCACAGCGGGCGTCCCCGCCGGCCCCGACGGCATCCACCACATTGCCAAACGCATCGGTCAGGCAGGTCTCATCGAGGTCTGGCCCACATTTGCGCACGAGGAGGCCGCACCCTCCGATGCCTGGTCTCCCCTCGAGGAGACCACGGTCGAGGCCCCCGCCCTGCGCCTCGCCAACCGGATCGCCGATACGATCAGGGACTGGCTCGACAAGGGAGAATGGCTCTCCTCCGAGAACCGCAGGATCGACGCCGGTGACATTCTCATTCTGGTGCGCAAGCGCAATCCGTTCGCGGCGCCGATGGTGGCGGCGCTCAAGGCCCGCGGCATCGCGGTCGCGGGCGCCGATCGCATCGCGCTCACCGAGCAGATCGCCGTCGAGGACCTGATGGCGCTCGGCGATTTCCTGACGTTGCCGGAGGACGACCTCGCCCTCGCTACAGTCTTGAAGAGCCCCCTCTTCGGGCTCGACGACGATGCGCTATTGACCCTTGCCACGGGGCGCAAAGGCACGCTGTGGAAGGCCCTTCTCGAGCACGCAAAGGAGGATTCCCGCTTCGCCGCGCCACTCGACACGCTGCTTCGCTGGCGGCGGGCGGCGGATTTCTCGCCGCCCTACGAGTTCTTCGCCACGCTCCTCGACAAAGATGGAGGACGCGAGAGGCTGCTCGCGCGCCTTGGTCCCGACGCTGCGGACCCGCTCGACGAGCTCCTCAATCTCGCGCTCAAGTACGACGACAGCGAGCCGCCCTCCCTCACCGGCTTCCTGGCCTCGCTCAGAGCGTCGGCCCGCGAGATCAAGCGCGACATGGAGCATGGCCGCAATCAGGTGCGCGTCATGACCGTGCACGGCGCCAAGGGTCTCGAGGCCCCGATCGTGTTTCTGCCGGATACCTGCAGCGCCACCTCGGCCAGCGCACAAAGAGGCCGGCCGATGAAACTCGCCGATCTGCCGCGTCCGCTGCACACGCCCGAGCCCTTCGTCTGGCCCGTCAAGGGCGCCTCTGGCCTCGAGCCCATTCAGCGAGCCAAGTCGGACATCGCCGCCGCCGGCGCCGAGGAGCGCGACCGCTTGCTTTACGTTGCCATGACACGCGCCCGCGACCGTCTCTACATCGCCGGCTTCGAGGGCAAGCGCGGACGCGAGGCCGGATGCTGGTATGAGTGCATCGAGACGGCTCTCCGCGACCGGCTCGAGACCGCAAGCTTGGCAGACGGAACGGCGGTGCGGCGCATGACGTCCGCGCAGAGCGCAGAGCCGGAGACGCCCACGTCCGAGCATGCCTCTGTTGAGGCCGCTGCCGCGCTTCCTCCGTGGGCGCTCCTCCCCGTGCGCCGGGAAGTCCAACTGACGGTGCCGCTCGCACCCTCTCGGCTCGCTCCCTACGAGATCGACGAGACGGGGGAGCCGTCCGCCAGGCCGGCACCTCGCGAGACGCTCGCCGAGCCCGCCGCCCTCTCCCCAGGCGGTTCCTCTGACCAGAGCCGGTTTCTGCGCGGCACGCTCACGCACGCGCTGCTCGAGCATCTCCCCGCCTTCGATCGCGGAGCCTGGGCTAAAGCGGCAAAGGCCTTCGTCGCGAGGCGCGGGCACGGACTGTCGCAACGGACGCAGGCCAGCATCGTCTCGGAGACCCTGGCCGTCCTGGACGACCCGGCGCTCGCACCTCTGTTCGGAAAAGAGAGCCGCGCCGAGGTTCCGATCGTCGCGGTGATTCCACGCCCCAAGGGTGCCGGTCCGGCACTGCGGCTCACGGGTCAGATCGACCGCCTCGCCATCAGTGGCCAGACAGTGCTCATCATCGATTACAAGACCAACCGGCCGCCACCCGCCGAGCCCGCTGCGGTTGCAGATGTTTACCTCTACCAGCTCGCCGCCTACGCGCTGGCACTCGAGCAGATGTTCCCGCGACACACGGTCCGCGCCGCCCTGCTGTGGACAGATGGTCCGCGGCTCATGGAAATCCCGATCGATTTACTCAATAGTTTCAAAAGCGGCATCTGGGACCTCGACCCGGCCCGCCTTGACGCCTGAGGAGGGCGTTCCTACGTTCCGCAGTTCAGATTCGCACGAACCGGGTCGATCCCCGTCTGCCGGCCCGCAAACACAACCAGGAGATGAGTGATCATGGCCACGCCGCAAGTTTCCGACAGCACCTTCGAGGCCGAGGTCTTGAAGTCGAAGGAGCCGGTGCTCGTCGACTTCTTCGCCGAATGGTGCCAGCCCTGCAAGGCGATGGCCCCCGCCCTGGATCAGGTCGCAGCCGAGATGAAGGGAAAGCTCAAGGTCGTCAAGGTCGATGTCGATCAGAATCCGGGCATCACACAGAAGTACGGCATCCGCGCCATGCCGACTCTGATCGTGTTCAAGGGCGGCAAGGTCGCGGCCCAGCATGTCGGTGCGCTCGTTCAGAAGAAGAAGCTCGAGGACTTCGTGAACGGTTCGATCGTCGCCTGACGTCCGGCCCACCGGTTCTGCAAGCCTTGGCCCCGCGGCGACCCCGCGGGGCTTTGCGTTTCGAATGACCTGGATCGTTCCACTCGGCCCTTCGCTGTGCCAGAATGTGAGCTCGTAGTGCGATCCTGCCGCAACGGCACGGGGAGGGGGCAATGACGACGCAACCGGCTCAAGGACCTGGTCCCAAGCGCATTCTTGCCCTCGATGGCGGAGGCGTGCGCGGGATCGTCACAATCGCTTTCCTGCAACGCATGGAGGCGGTGCTTCGTGATGAGTTGCGCCGGCCCGATCTCGTGCTTGCGGATCATTTCCATCTGATCGGCGGCACCTCTGTCGGCTCGATCCTGGCCACGATGCTCGCGCTCGGTTGGCCGATGGAGCGCGTCCATCAGACGTTCACCGGCTGGTGCCGGGAAATTTTCGGAAGCCGGATCGGGCTCGGTCTCTTATGGCCGAAGTTCCACGCCGGGCCCCTGACGCAGCGCCTCGACGAGACGCTCGGCGACATGCGGCTCGGGGATCCGCGCCTCCTGACCGGGCTCGCCATCGTGACCAAGCGGCTCGACACCGGCAGCCCCTGGTGGATCGTCACCAACAATCCGAGAAGCAAGTACTGGGACGGCGCCGACGAACGGGACAGGAACCGGCTTCTCAGGGTTGCCGATCTGGTGCGCGCGAGCACGGCAGCGCCGACCGTCTTTAATCCCCAGTGGCTGCCGCTCGCGCGCGGCCATTCCGAGGGACTGTTCGTGGATGGCGGCCTGACGCCCTTCAACAATCCGTCGCTGGCGCTTCTGATGCTCGCCCGGATCAGCACGCTCGGCTACGGCTGGCCGCTCGGCCCCGCGAGCCTCACCATGATCTCGATCGGGACGGGCTCCTGGCGCGAGCGGCGCACGGGCGGCTACGGACGCTTCACGCCGGCGGCCCTCATCGGCACCGACGCGCTCGCCGACATGATCGGCACGTCGCAGAAGCTTTCGCTCGCGCTCATGCAGTGGCTCTCCAAGTCGCGCGCGCCCTGGGAGATCAATTCCGAGCTCGGCACTCTCGCCGGAGAGGTTCTGGGACCTGGCAGCAATCCCGGAGAGCCCCTGCTCGCCTTCCAGCGCTACGACGTGGCTCTCGAGGCCGACCGGCTCGAGCCCTATCTCGGCTGGCAGCCGTCGCTGGCCCACGTCGCCAAGATGCGCCGCCTCGACCATCCCGGCCAGCAGGAGACCTTGTACCGGATCGCGACACGGGCTGCCGAGGAGCAGGTGCGAAGCGAGGACTTCGTTTGAAATTTGTGCTTCCCGGAGAACATTCGCATCCAGAACGCGCCATCGCCGACGCTCTGTGTTGCCTCGAAGCCCAAGAGGGGTTTCAATGGGGAGCCAAAGGCCCGCCGCCACAGAGGATTTTCATGAACCGCACACCGCTCGTTCTGTTTCTTGCCGGACTGACGCTCATCGCCGCCCCTGCGCTTGCCGGCGACGAACCAGACGCCTTCGTCTGCTCGTTCAAGAGCGGAGTCTCTTGGAGCTTCGATCGGGGAAAATATTCCGAGAAGCCCCCGGCGGCACTGACGCTCGAGTTCGACAACATCGATCTCGAGCAACAGCGCGCGACTCTCAAGGCGGGCGCCAACAGCCAACCGGGCGCCGTGGCGATCGCACGCGCGATCGGCGCCAACCATTTCCTCGAGGTGGCGACCGAAGGGTTCTGGAACATCACGACCATCTACGAAAAGGACGCCGCCGCCGGCGTCTATCCAGCTGTGCATTCGCGCCATTTGGGGCTCGCGGGAAGCCCGGTCTTCTCGCAATATGCCGGCACCTGCACGGCAAAATAGGGCGCACGGGGCGCGCGCACCCTGGCCGCGGCGCCAAATTGCGCCGGCATGTTTCGATAGCAGCCGCGGAGGCCCGCTTTCAAATGACCCTCCACCTCGTCAAGCTGTGCGTCGGCACGACCTCGATCGAGGACCTCGCAGAGTGGCAGGCCGCCAACCGGCAGTTCAAGCCCAAAGGCGGCGGTCCCCTGCGGGTCTTCCATACGACGTTTCAACGGCCCAAGCGTGAGGCCGAGCTCATCGATGGCGGCTCCTTGTACTGGGTCATCAAGGGGATCATTCAGGCGCGCCAGCGCCTCCTCGGTTTCGAGGACGGGCACAAGAAGGATGGCTCGGCCTGCTGTCTCATCCTGCTCGATCCTAAGATCGTCCCGGTCCGTCCGGTGCCTCGCAAGGCGTTCCAGGGCTGGCGCTACCTCGCCCAGGACGACGCCCCGGCCGATCTCAAGTCGGGACCCCGCGACGGCGTTGCCCTGATGCCGCAGCACCTGCGCAAAGAGCTGGCCTCGTTGGGCTTGATTTGACGGCGGCTTCGGTGTCTCAACCGATGAGCCTAGCCAGAAACCCTCCCGGAGCCATGCGCCGCCCCGTCCTCACCACTGTCGTCAGTGCCCTCCCGGCCCTTGTTCCGTTCGTCGGACCCGAGGCGCAGGAGCGGGCCCGAGGGCGGCCGTTCCGCGCACGCCTCGGTGCCAACGAGAGCCTGTTCGGGCCGAGCCCCAAAGCCATCCGCGCCATGGAGGAGGCAGCGGCCGGCCAGTGGATGTACTCGGACCCGGAGAGCTTCGAGCTGCGCTCGGCGATCGCACGTTTTCACGGCGTCACCGCCGCCAACGTCGTCATCGGCGAAGGCATCGACGGCCTGCTCGGCCTCGCGGTGCGCATGTGCGCCGATCCCGGCACCCCTGTCGTGACCTCGGACGGCGCCTATCCGACCTTCAACTTTCATGTCGCCGCGCAGGGCGCCAGGCTCATCAAGGTGCCGTTTCGCGAGGACAGGGAGGATCTGGCCCGCCTCCTCGACGCGGCCATCGAGTCACGGGCCCGCATCCTCTACGTCTCCAATCCGAACAACCCGATGGGAACGTGGTGGACCGCCCGCGAGATCGGCCGGCTCGTCGAGAAGCTGCCGGAGAACCTGCTCCTCTGCCTCGACGAAGCCTACTGCGACACGGCTCCGGCGGATGCGGTGCCTCAGATCGACGCCTCCAATCCGCAGGTGCTGCGCTTCCGGACCTTCTCCAAGGCCTATGGCCTTGCTGGCGCGCGCATCGGCTACGCTGTGGGAGAGGCAGCGTTGATCAGCGTGTTCGAGAAGGTGCGCAACCATTACGGCATCAACCGTGTCGGCCAGATCGGGGCGCTTTCTGCGCTCGAGGATCAGCCGTATCTCGCCCGCGCGGTCGCGAGAATCGCGCGCTCCCGCGATCGGATCTCGTTCATCGCGCGCCGGAACGGCCTCACGCCACTTCCTTCCGCTGCCAATTTCGTCACCATCGACTGCGGAGGCGACGGGGCCTTCGCCAGGCGCGTGCTCGACGAGGTGCTCTGCCGCGACGTATTCGCCCGAAAGCCGGGCGTCGCTCCTCTGGACCGCTGCATCCGCGTCTCCTGCGGCCGCGACGAGGACCTCGACATCCTCGCCGAGGTCCTGCCTCGAGCGCTCGCGGCAGCGCGGGCGCGATCAGGGTGAGCGCCGTTCCTGCACCAGTGTATCGTTCGGATCGCGGGCAAAGACGACGGGAATGGCCCAGTCGATGTTCTGGGCTCCCTTGTGAGATCCCGAGCCGTAGAGCGTTGCGATCCTGGCCTCTCGCGTGGCTTGAGCAATGGTCTTGCCGTGCGCGATGTAGCTGTAGAACGCCGTGGCGAAGTCGACCGCCGCGCTATCGGCGACAGGGAGCTGATTGGCAATCACATTCGGCACGCCGCGGGAAAAGAAGCTCTGAGCCGTCCCTAAGACGGAGAGGTCCTCGTACTCGTCGCTTCCCTTGCTACGTTTCATGCCCCGACCCGTATCGCAGGCATTGAGGAACAGGACGCGTATCCCCCGGCCCGAGAGAATCTCCCGCAACGGCCGGTCGCCAAGGCGAAGGGCTCCAGATTTTCCATCCTCGAGCACGAGGCCCGACGAGCCCCGTTCCGTGTCCCGGTAGCCGTGACCAATGAAATGCACGATGTCATAGCCTCCAGTCGAGACTTCCTGCTGCAGAAGTGCTGGCGTCATTCCCGTGCGAACCGCGATTTCGAGGAGGTTCTGCCGCTCGATCTCGGACAGTCCACTCTTTATATGGGCGGCCTCTCTTTCCGATTGCAGCAGGGGGTACCCGCCCGTGGTGGGCTCGGCCACGGCAATCAGCATCTTGAGCTTGATCCTGTGACCGAGGCCATCGGCTGGCGTGGGCGTGAAGACGTTGCGAATGAAGTGAACGTCCTCGGTGGCGAAATAGGTGCGGCGCGCTGGATCACGCGCCAATTCCCAGGGCATGTCCGATAGCCAGCCGATCATCGACGTGAATATGACGTAGAGCTTGTCCTTCTCGCGCGAGCGCGCCGCGTCGTAGAGGCGGCGCACGTCTCCCGGCAGCAATGTCTCGAACAGAAGCTCGCCAAACCTTCGAATATCCCGGCTTGCCGGCATGACATTGCCCAGCTCCTGGAAATATTCGCGAATTCGGCGGTGATATCCGAACAGCTCGCCCCACCTCTTGCGAAGCAAGCCGATTTCATATCTGACATCGTCGGCAAGATCGGCTTCCTTCACGACATCGCTATTGCGAATGGCGAACGGAACTAGCACCCTGGCGCCGCCATAAGACGCCAGCATGAACGGAATGCTCTCGTCACGTCGTCCTCGGCCATCTGCCAAGCGGGCAAAGCTCGGCTTCACCACAGTCAACTCGAGCACCGATGAATAGGTTTGCGCTGTGATCGCCTTCGGCACACCTTTTGGCCTGATCGCCGGTTGAAGCCCCGGCACAGCCGCCTCGGTTCCGATCTCGGCCACGCCAGCAACTCCCCGCCGGATCGTCGGCAGGGCGGCGCCGAGATCGATCTTGCCGAGACCCTGCGGCTCGCGATGGAGCGCCTTCACCAGAAAATCCACCGTCTCCGGCCTCGAGAAGAACGAGATATGGGTCGGTGGCCCGTCTCCTAAGCCGATGTTTCCGCCCCGGCCGAAGCAACCGACACGCTCCGCCGGCACGACGGTCTCCGTCGCATCGATCCGCCAGCCGCCGGCCGTCGGCACCACGAGATCGTTCGCGGTCTCGAAAAACGCCGTGAGCCCGAGATCGAAGGCGCGCGCCAGCACGTTCTTGCCGGCCTGAAAATTCGAGACGAGGGCGGCGATCCTGTCGGGAGGCGGCGCCGGCGGCTGCTGCAGGGCCTTGATCGCCTCCCCGCGCATGTCCATGGCTTCGAGCCCTTCGGCGGCGTCCACTCCGATGCGCGCGAGCCAGGCGATCCAGTGGGCGACCATCGCCGCCCCCGACGTCACGGGATTGGGCGGGAAGAGATCGAACAGGTTGGCGAACCAGCCCACTGTCTCGTTCCACCTTTCGGGCGTGACGACGGGCGTCCCCTCGTTCGGCGCCGCCACCAGCACCGCATGCCCGAGCTTGAAGCGGCTCGCGTGCTGAAACGCATTTGCGCGCTCGACGAGCGTGCGCAGCACGAGCCCGCCGCGCGAATGGGTGACGACATCGAAAGTCGTGCTCCCCGACTTCAACAGCGACAGCAGCTCTTCGACGTTCGCTTCGGGCGAGACGCTCACCGAGTGGTGGTTGAAGCCATAGATGGCATCGCCATAGAGAGACTTGACGCGCTCGAAGAAATTGCCCGAGGCGAGATCGGCGAACGCAGCCTCCGTGGTCGAGAACGTGCCGTGCAGGAAGAGGAGCGCCCGGCCGCTGGGTCCGGCCTTGAGCGGCCCCTTCACGGGCTCGAGCCGGCCCGCCGCCAGACCCTCTTTGGTCACGCGAAAAAGGCCGCGCTCACGCCCGGTGAGCTTCCAGATCGCCGCCTCGGCGAGATCGACCACCGTCTCGGCGACGACGGCACCGATCCTGACCAGAATGGCGTCGACGATCGCCTCGACGGCATCGCTGACGACGCCTCGCCGGACGTCCGGAGCTCGCGGGATGGAGAGGGGAACCTTGAACGTCGCCATCCGCTGCCTGCCTGCGGCCCGCGCGGAACGCTTGCGTCTCGCCGCCGCGGCGCCCCGCACAGCGGCAGGAGTAGCCACCTCCGGCGTCTCGGGCGCATGGAACGAAAGTGCCCCCGAGGCATGACGCACGACGAGCAGATAGCTTTCGGTGCCTTCGGCCTCGACCGACACCTCGATGACCGGTGCCGCAGCATGCCGCGCTCTGCCGCGTTGTGGCGCAAATTCGCGCCGTTCGACCGGCACCAGAATGCCGCGCACGCCCGGATCGGATAGAAAACCGGGAAGCGCTCTCAGCCCCTCGGCACTGTCCCGCGCCGTCCGCTCTCGCCCACGTCCGGCTCTTGCCCCGCGCCTCGGCGCAGGGCCGCCTTCCGGCAACTGGCGCAGGCCGCCACCGGCGCGCCACGTCACTCGCGGTGCCATGCAATCTCTCCCCCGGCAATTTGAACATCGAAAAGCGCAGCCGACCGGGCTCGAGCCCGGCTCAAACAAACATCACATGACAATGATATTATTGAATATTCCTCATTCGATCAACCTGATTTCGCCGGCCCGGCTGGAAGGGGGCTCCATCTCCGGTAGCTGTGCGTCTGGCCGGGCTGTTGCGATGGTGACCCCTTCCAGCCCAGGGTCCCTTGTGCCAGCGCGCGAGACGCGGCAGTCTCAGAGGATACCAGAGGACCCGCGCATTTCGGCCTCGATCTCTTCTATCGCTGCGGCCGTCGAAAAGCGGTGTCCCATGCAACACGGGGAGACGACACGACATGCAGCCCTCCTGTGCGGCCGGCCTCAGGCTTCTGCCTTTCGCTCTTGCAGCAGTCCTTCAGCTCCTCGCGTCGACGACCGCCTCGGCGCAGGATCTCATGTCCTACTTGTGGAGCGGCGGAACCCGGTCGGTCGTATCCTTTAATGCCAGATACTCGCCGGGCCAGATCATCGTCAGCTTCGGCGACAGGAAGCTCTACTGGGTCCACAAAAAGGGCGAGGCCATCAGCTACCCGATCGCCATTCCGCGCGAGAAGAGCCGCTGGTCGGGCGTCGCATCGATCACCGACAAGCGCGTCAATCCACCCTGGACGCCAACACCCGAGATGATGCGCGAGAACCCTCGCCTGCCGCCGTGGGTCCCCGGCGGGCATCCCATGAACCCGCTCGGCGTGCGCGCGCTCTATCTCGGCGGCACCAGCTACCGCATCCACGGCACCGATGCGCCGTGGACCATCGGCACCGCGGCCTCGAAGGGTTGCATCCGCATGTACAATGAGGATGTGCTCGACCTCTATCCGCGCGTGCCCATCGGCACCAAGGTGACCGTAACCTGGCAGACCTTCGGCTGAGAGGCCGCCGACCTCGCGCCCCTAAAGCTCCTCCGACCCCAATTGAAGCTGTCCTGAGCTAAGCCCACGCGAGCTCGGCGAATGGGCGGGGACTTGGCGCGATGCGCCGGGGCTCTCGGCTATCGAGCCATGAGGCTGCGGTCTCGGCCGCGCGGTCGATGAGCTCGGCTGTGCGGGAGAAGTCGCAGGGCGAACCGGCGAGGCGCGGCGGAGGCGGCACGATGTGGCAGTCGATGCCGCTCTCGAGCGACGCGATCTCGGCCGACATCTGCCGGGCCAAGACCAGCGTCAGCGCCTGCAGCGCAACCGCTATGGCGCCACGCGGCCGCGACGCGAGGCCCGACGGAAGTCCGGTCGGCAGCACGAAGACGCGCCGCGCACCACGAGCAACGGCGGCCTTGACCGGTGTGTTGGAGGCGATGGCGCCGTCTGCGAGGAGGCGTCCACCGATCTCGAGGGGTGCGAAGGCGGCCGGTATGGCGGCGCTCGCCACGATGGCGTCCTCGGCGGGTCCGCTCGAAAGAACGACCTCCTCACCGGACAGAATGTCGGTCGCGACCACGTGCAGGGGAATGCGAGCGTCGGAGAGGTCGGTGAACGGAACGTGCGTGCGCACGAGCCGGCGCAATCCATCCTGTGTCCAGAGCCCATCGCGACGGAGAGCATAGCCGATGAGACTGCGCCACGTGACGGGAAACACGTCGCTCCGCCTGAGGCTCTTCCAGATGCGTGAGAGCTCGGCGACGCCAGACACCGTGGGATTGCCCGCATAGAACGCAGCATTTATGGCCCCGACGCTCGAGCCGACCACCATGTCCGGGACGATGCCGCGAGCCGTGAGAGCCGCGAGCATGCCGGCCTGCACGGCGCCGAAGCTGCCGCCGCCCGCAAAGACGAAGGCGGTCTTTCTCCGGCATCTGTCGCGCGCGGTGCTCATGCCCGATTCCTTCCCGCGACCCGTCCTCCTGTGAAGCGGGCCGCTCACCATTCCTTGTCCGAGACGCAGGACGTTTCCTCCATCGTCAGGGGCGAGAATGCCGGACTTCCCCGCCAAGCTGAAATACCGGCTGGCTCAAATGTCTATAGCGGCGGGCTATCGCGAATCGGCGTGTCGGGCCGTCAACCCACATGGCCGGGGCTCGAGGATCACCGCGCCGGCGTAGCCGTTGCGAGACTGAACGAAGAACACGGACCCCTTCGAGTCGAGCTTGATCGCGATAGCGATGACAAGCATCAACGGCGCGAGCAGGATTACGGCAATCGTGCTGACGAAGTAGTCCAGGACGGACTTGCAGATAAGCTGGCGGGAATTGAGCGGCGGGCTCTCGACATTCACGAGAAGAAACGAGCCGAGCTGGGACGCTTCCTTGGTCCGGAACGCCAATGTCATTCCGTCGGGACAGAGTTGGACCTTAAAGGGAAGTGCAGTAAGCTCCTGCATCGCGGCATCCAGTTGCGGCACGGGGCGCGCGGGAAGTGCTACGATGATACGGTCGACACGGCCGCTCCGAACCGCCGTCACCAGGTCGCGGATGGTGCCGCTGACGGGGAACGTCGAAAAGACCTGCTCCTTGTAGCAGAAAATGCCGACGATCGATGCGTCTGGCTTCTCGGTGCAAATGCTGCCAACGAGGGGGGGGGCGCAAGGCTCGACTGACCCTTATAGTGCAACGCGCTCCTGCAAGCGCCCTTCGGCGGCAAGCGAGCGGATCAACACTGCTGCAAACTCGCGGCCTATGACAAGCACGACCCCCGCCGCCACGAGCGAGACCGCAGCTTGCACGAGGTCGACACTGTCCGGCCTCCCGGCGGAGGCGAGAATTCCGAGATATACGACAAAGCCCGCTAGAATCGAGGCAGAGAGAACGAGCAGAGACTGCCACAAATCGGTCAGACGCTTGATCTCGCATTGACCTGTGTGCCGCGCGAGCCGGGTCGCTATTCCGCATACAAGCAGCGCCTGACTCAAGTAGCCAAAAGCGACTCGCTTTGCGTTTTGGTTATGGTCAGAAAGCAGAAATGTCGCCAATGCGCATGCCAGACTGATTGCCAGAATGTCGAAAAGAAAAACCAGCTCTCAAATAAAATCGGGGCGGACGTGTTTCTTGTCTTCATTCAGTCCAATTCACGGTCCCCCTGACGAATTTTACGCCTTCAAGGAGTCGAACAACTGCATGCCTTTGCCGAGAGTTAATAATCCATCAAAGATGCAGCCACAGTAGGCAAAATCAAGCCGTTTGCTCCGGGACGGTAAATCTCGCGGTTTGGCGACCGCTTCACAGCCGCGCCGGTGCTCCCGCGCGCCGGTCGGCGTCTCACAGTCGCGCCTCATTCGATAGGATATGCTGACCGGTTGCGCCGCCTCTCCATCTGCAGGGCATGGTCGCGACGGCGGGCGGCGGCGAGCCCCAAATGAAAGCGAAAACCGCCGATCTCAGGCGGACTGATACGACTGCGCACCATTGGACGGCTGCGGCACGATTCTCTCCGGTTGTCTCGCCGCGTCGCCCATCATCCGGCTGCGCCGAGCCAGAATTGCGTCCGTTATGCGAGCCGCAGCTCGACCGTCTCCATAGGGGTTCGTGCAGTCGAGATTGACCTCCGGTCGTCTGAGCCAGCTCAAGGCCGCACGGACGATTGCCGCCCGGTCCGGCCCGACGAGCTGCACGCCGCCGCTCGTCATCGCTTCGGGGCGCTCGGTGACCGTACGGGTTACGAGCACGGGGACGCCGAGCGACGGCGCCTCCTCCTGAATGCCTCCGCTGTCGGTGATGATCAGGCATGCGCGCTTCATTAGGTAGACGAACGACTCGTAATCCTGTGGAGGGATGAGATGGATGTTTGATCGGCCGGCCAGTCGCGCGTGTACGGGCTTTGTCACGTTCGGATTGAGGTGCACTGGATAGACGATCTCAACATCGGGAATTCGTGCAATGTCAGACAGAGCATCGCAGAGATTGTCGATTCCAACGCCGAAGCTTTCCCGTCGGTGACCCGTGACGAGTACAAGACGGGAGCCTGGCCGCATGGCCGGCAACTTGCACTCGAGGCTTGCGCGCATTGTTTGGTCGTTGTCGATACGGCTGCTGACCGCCAACAGGGCGTCGATCACCGTGTTGCCGGTGACGTAGATCTCCTGATTGCTCGTCAAACCGGCCTCGAGATTGCGGGCCGATGACGCCGTTGGTGCGAACAGCAGGTCGGCAACGACATCGATGACGCGGCGGTTCATCTCCTCAGGGAATGGACGGGCGAGATCGCCGGTGCGCAGACCTGCCTCGACATGCCCGACGGCGATGCCGCGGTGGAAGGCAGCCAGCGCAGAGGCCGCGGCAGTGGTGGTGTCGCCATGGACGAGGACGAGGTCGACCGGGTTTTCAGCGAGAAAGGACTCCACGCCAATCATAACGCGCGAAAACACGTCGTTGAGGCTCTGCCCTGGTGTCATGATGGAAAGCGACTTGTCAGCCTTGATGGAGAACAACCCTAAGACCTGGTCCAGCATCTCTCGGTGCTGCCCGGTCGTCAGGACAAGACCTTTCAGCTCCGGGCTCTCTTCGATCCTCCTGATCACGGGAGCCATTTTGATGGCTTCTGGCCTTGTGCCAATTATCGACAGGACGCGCACGAGACGTTATCTTCTTTAATGCTGGTTGGACTGGACACCGCGTATTTCGTCCGGCCATGGATGAGGCGCGATGCAAATGCAGGGCCAGCCCGATCAAGCTGCCGCAATGGCACTGTGGTAAACGCAAGAAGAAGCGCTAGATCACCAAATTCCGTACCAATTCGAACCGCCTTGTTTCGTTCCTGGGCGTTGCATAAGTAACTTTAAGTATTGGTCATCGTTGTAAGTCATTACCAAGTCGCTAACGTTTGCCCTCGGCGAAGAAGCAAGAGGGGACCACCTGATGCCCCAGGCGCGTGTTGAGTTTCTCGATACTCCCATCGATGTCCTCACGATGGAGGAAACGATTGCCGCCGCCGTGTCGGCAATGCGGAGCAGGCGAAAGCTCACTCATGTGGCAATTAACGTTGCCAAGCTTGTCAAGATGCGGACCGACCCCCAGCTCTGCGCGGATGTCAGCGAAGCCGACATTGTCGGGATTGACGGCATGGGGATCGTTTGGGGCGCGCGCCTGCTCGGCATTGCGGTGCCGGAGCGGGTGAGCGGCATCGATCTCATGATGGGCCTGCTCTCTGAGTGCGCAAAGCACGGGCTGAAGCCCTATCTCCTGGGAGCGCGGACCGAAGTGCTTGAAGCAGCGGCAGCTGCGGCAGTGCGAGCCAACCCCGGTCTGGTAATCGCAGGAATGCATCATGGCTATTTTCGCCCGGGCGAGGCCGCGGAGATCGTCGCCAAGATCAATCGAAGCAAGGCCGATTGCCTTTTCATCGGGATGCCGACGCCGCACAAGGAGCGGTTCCTTGCCGCCAACAAGGCAGTGCTATGCCCGCCATTCGTCATGGGCGTTGGCGGCAGCTTCGACGTTCTGTCAGGCAAGGTTTCGCGGGCCCCGCATTGGGCGCAACAGCTCGGCATGGAGTGGCTGTTCCGAACCTTGCAGGAGCCGCGCCGGCTGTTCTGGCGCTACGCGGAAACCAACGCGCGCTTTCTGATGCTCTTAACCAAGGAGCTGCTGGTCAGCATGGGGCACTCATTGGTCAGAAGATGATGCGGCAAAGAGAGCGCCAAACGGCAAATCGGCACATCGGTCGGGCGTACCACGGGCCTGCGAAAGATCACGACCCCGCTTCTATGAGGCATATCGTGCCCGAGCGGGAAACCCTTGCGATTGACTGGAGATGACTTCAATGCCCAATGAATTCGAGACTGTCAGCGTGCACGGCCTTGGCTACATCGGTCTGCCGACGGCGGTGCTGGTCGCGAGCCGCGGCACCAGGGTCGTCGGCGTCGATGTCAACCCGCTTGTCACGTCCTCGATCATGGCCGGCATGGTTGACATGCCTGAGCCCGACCTCGATGGCCTCCTCCAGAAGGTTGTCTCGAACGGCATGCTCATCGCCCAGCTCGAGCCTTCGCCAGCCGATGTGTTCCTGATTGCCGTGCCGACGCCGGTCAACGAGAGGTGCGAACCGGAAATCGCGCTCGTCGACGCAGCAGCACGACGAATTGCAGCGGTCCTCAGGCCCGGCAACCTTGTCATTGTCGAGTCGACGTGCCCAATCGGCACGACAGAGCGGGTGTGCGAGGTCATCCGCAAGGAGCGTCCTGACCTGACAGTTCCGACCGAGGAGGGGCCGCGGGCGGACATCTCGGTCGCCTATTGTCCCGAGCGCGTATTGCCCGGCCGCATTCTTGCCGAGCTGGTGACCAACGACCGCTGCATCGGCGGCATTACCGAACGCTGCACGCGGCGCGCGCAACGCTTCTACAAGACCTTCGTGCGCGGCGCGTGCATCGCCACTACGGCGCGCACTGCCGAGATGGTCAAACTCGCTGAGAATGCGTTCCGCGATACCAACATCGCATTCGCCAACGAGCTGTCGCTCATCGCAGACAAGTTCGATATCGACATCTGGGATGTCATCGATCTCGCCAATCGTCACCCGCGCGTCAATATCCTGCGTCCCGGTCCCGGCGTCGGCGGCCACTGCATTGCGGTCGATCCCTGGTTCCTCGTGCATTCGGCTCCAGAAATTGCCCGACTTATCCGCACGTCGCGGGAGGTGAATGATGGCAAGCTCACCCTCACGCTGGGACGAGCCCACACGCTGCTCGACGAGCAACCATATGCAAAGGTCGCCTGTCTCGGACTCACCTTCAAGGCGAACGTCGACGACTTGCGCGAGAGCCCTGCACTCGAAATCGCGGCTGAGTTGTCGCGCCGGTTTGGCGATCGCATCGTCGTCGTCGAGCCGCACATCAAGGAGCTTCCGCATGAGTTCGAAGGCACCGACGCGAAGCTGGTGTCGCTTGAGGAGGCGCTTCAGTCGTGCGAGATCGCCATCGTCCTCGTCGATCACGATCAGTTCAAGCATGTACCGCCCTTCAACCGGCGCCATATGACCGTGCTCGATACGCGGGGCATCTGGCGCGACTTGGCCACGACCGGTACTCTTTTCGGCCACGAGAGCCAGCGTAGAGAAAAGAAGTCGGTCGTCGTGGATTATCAGATCGGCACTTCTGCCTCGGTTGTCCAGTAGCCGGCCGCGAGGAAGGATTAAGGTGTCGCGCACGTCGTGCGGGGCGGCAAGATATTGGGCCTAGTGTCCCGTTCGCGAAGTTCGTAACCACCTGCGGCACGATCTCGGCGAACTTCGCGAACGATAAGGACACTAGCCAAGTATTTGTTTTCTAGTGTGATTCAGATTCCGAAGTTCGCAACTCGATTTGGCGGCCACATGAATGCGAACTTCGGAATCATCACACTAGTGCACCTCTTGCCACCCTCGTGCAAAGGACAGGCATGGTGGGGGCGCGACACCGGACGGTGGGAAATGCGGCAATTGAAGAACAAGGTCGCGAGTGGGCTCAACTGGATGGCGCTGTCGCCGTCGCAGGCCGCTATTTCGGTCGTGCTGCTGCGCCTCGCGGGCGTCGCCTGTCAGGCGCTCATGATCGGATTGCTGGCCAACTGCCTGTCCGTGGTTGAGATGGGCAAGTTCTCAGCTGTTTATGTGTTCTGGGGTCTGGTCAGGATGCTGGGTCCCATGGGACTCGATCAGGTGGCGCTGCGCGAGATCTCCTTCGCCCGCGCCAGAGGGGATGATGAGCTCGCTGGCGGACTAACCCGGTATGCGAACTTGCTAACTGGCGGTGTGAACTTGGGCGTGGCGGTTCTGAGCGCTGCGATCCTGTTTGTGTTGGCGGACTGGGCATATATCGAGCTGGACCCGCTCGAGGTTCTCTCGATTGCCCTTGCCGTGCCCGCGTTTGCGCTGGTCAGCGTCCTGAGCTCGGCGGTGCGCAGCTACGATCGCAACATTGCTTCCCAGGGCATGGAGTCGATCGGTCTGCATCTCTTGACCGTGGTGATCCTGCTCCTACACTGGTGGTTGGCCCAGCTTTCGCTGGGTGCCGTGCTTGCTTGGCAGACGGTTACCGCGTGGGCGACGGCTGGTGCGTACGCAGCTTTGCTGCACCACGCGGTCGGCGGCCGGGTCGGTCCGGTCTCCTCCGATTTCGCCCGTCGACTCTGGCGTGAAGGGCTCGAGGTCTTCCAGGCGTTGGTTCTTATCGGTCTCGCCTCGCGGGCGCCGACCTACATTTGCATGAGCATGTTCGGGCCGGCCGCCACGGCCATTCTCGAGATTGCGATCCGGTTCGGCACGCTGCCTGCCATATTCACCACGGCCGTCTCGACGACGTTCGCCCCGACAATGGCTGCCCGCTACGCCAAGGGGGATCGCGCCGGGCTAGGCGACACGCTCGCCGTGGCGTCGTGGTTGTCCTTTGTCCCCTCCGCGTTCATTATGCTGGGAGCGATTGTGCTCGGATCTTGGCTTCTCGGCGCATTCCTGCCCCCGATCTATCAGCTCTCGTATGTCCCGTTGCTGTTGGTTGTCGCCTCGACAACGGTGAACGGCGCCTACGGCATGTCAAGCATAGTCCTGTTCGCGACCGGATATCAGCAGGTGGTTCGCGTCTATTCGGTCCTGCAGCTGGTCACGGTGGTCGTGGCGGGTTACGGCCTTGGGTATGCGTTCGGGGTTAGTGGCGTCGCCTTTGCCATATTGCTGGGATTCATCATGTTCGATGTCGGCCTGGCCCTGGAGGTGAAGCCGCACCTCGGAGTGACGGGCATCCTCAGGTCCGACGGACTGGCTCAGCTCTTGCGATCGATCAGGGGGCAGCCTTTGTCCACGTCTGCTATCAGCTCATGATGATCCATTCCCGCACAGTCAAGAGCGACAGGGATGCGCCCGACGGACTGGACGCACTATTCGTCACGGGGTTTCTCCTTGCCGCGGTCGTCTATACGCTGATGTTCAACCTGCTCGAGGATGGCCTTCGGACCAACATTGCGGGCGCTCTCGGCATTCTGGCGCTTGCGCGGTGCATCGCATCGTGGCCCCGGCCGGCGTCTGCGGCCTCCACGTTCCTGCTACTCGGTTTTCTGACCGTCCTTGTTTTCTATTTCGTGTTCTGCATGGATGCCCGTCAGCAGGATGGGGCGATCTACGCGACGCTCGTGGTGAGGGCGGGAACCTGCCTGGCCATCATGATGGTGTTCACGCACGGACCGCGCACCGTCTCTCCGTCGCTGCTGGCGATCTCCATTGTGATCATCGGCATCGCGGCGGCATTCGTTGCCGCAACCGGCGCACCGACGATGCTCGGCGAGACGTTGCGCCCGGCTACCTTCACGGGCGGCAAGGAAGGCGTGCACTCGACTGGCTACGTGTTGGCGGCGGCCCTGCTTGGCTCAATCACGCTTTGGCGGTGTGGATGGCTGTCCCTGCCGCGGCTCTTAATATTGGCCACGCCGCTGGTGGCGCTGATCCTGATGTTCCAGGTCCGCACGACGTGGACGATGATTGCAGTCTACGTAATCGCGACGGGCATTATCGAGCTCAGGTCGCGTGATCGGCGGGGTGGCTGGCTGGCTGTAATGATATTCCTTGCCGCGGTCGGCCTTCTCGCCTACGTGGCCGGCCTCAGCGTCGACTATGCGGAGTTCTCGAGCGGGCGCACCGATGCCTATGCCGAGCGCATTGAGATGATCCTCAATCGGCAGCTTCCAGAGCTGATGTTCGGAACAGGAGCCGGATCAGAGATGCTGACGAACAGCGTCTGGTGGTGGGCGGCCAAGAACTCGCACAATGATTTCATCGACTTCACCATCCAGGCCGGCGTTGTTGGCCTCGCCATGGTCGTGGCAATGCTCCTCATCGCGGCATCGCGTCTCGATCGTCTCCAGTGGCCACTGTTCGCAGCCTTCGTGTCGAGCTCCATGATCAGCAATGGCCTGCTCGGGCGTCCTTTCATCGCCGTTCTCCTGCTTGCCAGCATGCTCATCCCTGTGCGGCAAGGCGACCGAGAGGAGTTTTCGGCGTTTCCCTATGGGCTGAGAACGCAGGAGGCGTGAGTGCGTGTCGCGAATGCCATCATTGCGGTCTGCCTCTTCGGCGCTTGTGCCTTCACGCTCGGAACGATGGCCGGGCCCGACGCCAGCGGAACGACGCCGGCCGAGGCGGCCGGCTCTCCAGTCAAGGGTCTCAAACGGACCTTTCGCTCGAGCTTCGAGGAGCCGATCTCGATCGTCGGCAGGCCGTGGGGGAGCGAGGCGGTATTGAAGGGAGCCGAGCTCGGCGGCGACTCCTGGAACCGCCTCGACCACGTGTTCGAGCTCGTGGCGGGAGGCGCCTTCAGCAAGCACGTCACGCTCGAGCTGACCAGCGACAAGGCCGCCACCGGATCCCGCTCTTTGTATATGCGGCAGAACCTGGCTGAGGATGGCGCGCAGGCGAGACTGCAGTTTTTCGGAAACGACAACAAGTTCGGCACCGAGATCCTGACCCGGCGCGCCTACTTCGTGCCGAGCACCAACCTGAGAAACCTGACGCGCGAGGATGAGTCGGTCTCCATCGCGGGTACGCGGGAGACCAGGAACTCCATAGTGACGATCGGTCATCCGGATGGAGTCGACTTCTCCATGCCGCTGTACCTGGTCCGGCGCGGCCCGGAGCTGGTGTTCGCGCAGGCCATAGTCGACTACTCGGCAGGCCCCAACTGGTCGGATTGGACGAGGCCGCCGAAGGGTCTTCTGACCTACGGCGCCATGACCGCTTGTCCTCTCGATCGCTGGTTCCAACTCGACGTCTACATCCTGCGTAATCCATCCAAAGGCAAGATCAAGGTATGGCTCGACGACAAGCTCATCTTTGACCTGAGCAACGTGCGGACCAAGAACGATGCCGCTCGGTGGTTCACCAAGCTCGCCGATGTCGATACGGAGCCCGCGCCATTCGAGCTATGGGTGGACAATGTCGAGATCTGGTCGAGATGAGCTCGGTCGGGTCCGGCAGGTTGTTTGCGACCTGGACTGGGAAATCGGACGATGTTGACCAAGCGCGCCCTCGATGCCGCTCGCAGCGCCTACGTCGGCTTGCCACCCTCCGTGCGCCGCACCGTGGGACCCATTCTGCAGCTGCTCCCGGTGCGCTTACGGTTCGGCCGCAGCTATTTCGAATGGCGACAGGCAATCGCAGACGCGCGGCGCCATCCCGAGAAGGTGGCGGATCGCCAGCGCAGCGCGCTTATGCGCGTGCTGCAGCTGGCGCGTGACAAGAGCCCCTATTATCGCGGGACCCTGTCGGGGATCGTCAGCGCCGCGGGCGGGCTCGACGCCGTCATCGCCTCGGAGCACTGGAGCCGCATCCCGGTGATCGACGGCAGCGTTGTCCGGCGCGAGGGCGAGCGCATGTGCACGCGCAGCACTGATGAGCTCGACAGCTGCTCGACCGCTGGCTCCTCCGGCCGGCCGCTCACGTTCTTCCTCGACAAGAACCGCAGCCCGATCGAGTATGCGTTTGTCATGGATGCCTGGTCGGCCGCAGGCTGCACGGAGGAGGACTGGCAGGCGACCTTTCGCGGCTTCTATAATCCGGATCCGGCCACCACGCCCTGCGAAGTCGAGAGCGGCCTCAAGGAGCTGCGCTTCTCCGTCTTCCACATGACGGACGATCTCATGCCGCGTTACCTGGCCGAGATCGAGCAGAGGGCGATAGCGTTCCTCAAGGGCTACCCGTCCTCGCTTGCCAATCTGGCCGCCTTCGCCCTGCGAGCGGGACTGGTCAACGAGCGCATCCGCGGCATTCTCCTGCACTCCGAGTATGTGCACAGTCGCTATCGCCAGATTCTCTCGCGCGCGTTCCCGAATGCCCGCATCCTGTCGTTCTATGGCCTGAGCGAGAAGTGCGCCTTTGCCGTCGAGGTCGCCGATCGGCCTGGCGAGTACGACTTCGATCCGATTTACGGATTGACCGAGCTTCTCGACGACAGCGACAGGCCCATCACCACACCGGGCGCGCGCGGGCGCATCGTTTCGACGGGACTGCTTTTCAACGGCATGCCTTTCATCCGCTACGCGACCGGCGACGAGGGCGTGCTGGTCGCTGCGGCATCGGAGGCGAACGGCTGGCGCATGCGACTATCGGGCGTGACGCCGCGGTACACCGACGAGTTCGTGGTCACGCGCTCGGGCAATCTATTCCACGTCGGCGTGCTCTTCATGGCAGACGACGAGCTGTCGGCCATCACGGACCTGCAGTTCGAGCAGTCCGAGCCCGGCGAGTTGCACGTCCGTTGCGTGCTGGCGCCGGGACGCAATCCCCCAGCGACCAGGGATTTCATCCGCATGGTTCGCGATCGAACAGGTGGAGAGATGAACCTCCATGTCACCATCGTCGATCGCATTCCATTGAGTCCGCGCGGCAAGCGTCCGCTCCTCATCCAGCACCTCGACACGCAGCGTTTCGGCGGCGGACTGCTTGAGGAGTGCCGCGAGACGCTCATGACGGAATGAGCCTCGGCTGGTTAACCCGACCTATGCACCACAACGCCAGCGGCATCGCACGAGCGCGAGGCGATCCACGTCATCGGATGGCGAACAGCGTAGCTTTGCATACGGTTGAGCCATCCGATGACGTAGGCGTCCGCGGGCGTGCGACCCGAAGGGCGGGGTGAATTTGACGCCACGCGGCGTCGAAGCGCTTGTCCGATGCAAAGGCATCGAACGGCGCGCTTCTCCTGGCGTA
>Ga0233425_10000888_pt1 | contig 72044 bp, 54 predicted proteins | sample Watercolumn_Towu_2_FD_181712 | JGI IMG/M metagenome (GOLD analysis project Ga0233425, IMG submission 181712) | Freshwater microbial communities from Lake Towuti, South Sulawesi, Indonesia - Watercolumn_Towuti2014_140_MG | ecosystem: Environmental > Aquatic > Freshwater > Lake | place... | reverse complement strand
AGCAGCACTGGCTTTGTCGGCGCCAACTACCTGTCGCACGCCAGCGTCCGCAACCGGACCGGCTGGGACAACGAGATCGCTGTGCTCACGGACCTGCGCGGTAAACCCCGGCTCGACACGTTCTACAAACCGCCGGCGAAGCGCCTCCTGCGCGATGTGCGTCTCGATTTCGATGCACAGCATGTGTTGTTCTCCAGCATTGACGGAAACGGACGCTGGGCCGTCTTTGAGATTCCATCCAGCGGCGGCGAGGCGCGTCAGGTAACGCCGACGAATTATCCGGACGTGGATTTCTTCGACGCCTGTTACCTGCCCGACGGCCGGATCATCGTGGCCTCGACGGCGAACTACCACGGCGTTCCCTGCCTCAATGGCAACGAGCCGGTCGCGACGCTCTATCTATTCGACCGCGCGACGGGCAAGCTCCGTCAACTGACATTCGATCAAGATCACGACAACGACCCGGTCGTGCTCAACGACGGCCGCGTGCTCTACCAACGCTGGGAGTACAGCGAGATCCCGCATTACTTTTCGCGACGGCGTTTCACCATGAATCCCGACGGCACCGGGCAACTCGCGCTCTACGGCAGCGGCTCGTGGTTCCCAACGGCGTTCCGCTTCGCGCAGCCGGTGCCGGATCATCCGACGTTGCTGGCGGGCATAATCAGCGGCCACCACGACCACGGCGATTGCGGACGGCTGGCGTTGCTCGATCCGGGGCTGGCCACCGGCTATCCGTTCCGCTACCGGCCGACTTCGAAGGAATGGGGTATCGAAGGCAAACACGTTGCGTTGACGCCGGACATCTTGCCGGCGGAAAGGTGCGGCTTCGTCCAACTCATCCCCGGTCGCGGCAAGCCGGTGCCGGGCACGGTCTGCGACAACATCGTCAAGGGCGTCTATCTCAAGGAGCGGCCGGAGTTGATGACGCATCCGCACCCGCTCAGCAGCAAATATTTTCTCGTCGCGATGAAACCGACGGAGCGCAGTCTCTGGGGCATTTATCTGGTGGACGTGTTCGACAACATGACGTTGGTCGCCGAGGTCGCGGGTTCGGCGTTGTTCGAGCCGATCCTGTTACAGCCGCGGAAACGTCCGCAGGTGATTCCCGACCGCGTTGATCTCAGCAAGAAAACCGCCACGGTCCACGTCGGCGACATTTATGCCGGACCGGGTTTGAAAGGCGTGCCGCGCGGCACGGTGAAATCGCTGCGCGTGTTCGCCTACCATTTCGGCTATCTCGGCAAGGCGAGCTTCGAGATCATCGGCACGCAGGCCGGGTGGGACGTCAAACGCGTCCTCGGCACCGTGAAGGTGGAAAGCGATGGCTCGGCTGACTTCATTGTCCCGGCGAACACACCAATCTCGGTCCAGCCGCTCGACAGCGAAGGACGGGCCGTGCAACTGATGCGAAGCTGGCTCGTCGGCATGCCCGGCGAACGCGTCTCTTGCGCTGGTTGCCATGAGAATCGCGCCGAGACGTTGCCGGCGAAACGCACACTCGCCAGCCAGCGCACGCCGGCGTCGTTGACTCCGTGGCACGGCCCGGCGCGTCCGTTCGATTTCGCGAACGAAGTCTATCCGGTCCTGCAACGGCACTGCATCGGTTGTCACGACGACAAGGCGACGGTCGGCCCGCGCAGCAAACCATCGTTCGCCCAGCCCGGCGTCGCATACGACACGTTGCACCCGTACATCCACCGGCCGGGGCCTGAGGCCGACATGGCGATGCTCAACCCGATGGAGTATCACGCCTCGACCAGCCCGTTGATCCAGATGTTGGAGAAAGGCCACCACGGCGTCCGGCTCGACAATCTCCCGCGCGAGTCCCGCGAACGCCTGTACTGTTGGATTGACCTCAACGTTCCGCGTCGCGGCTCGTTTGAACTGCCGGCGGACAAACAACACGTCGCCCAGCGCCGGTGCGAATTGAACAAAGCGCTCGCCGGGATCGAGGTTGACCCGGAACAAGAGTTGGCCGACGCTCGCAACAACACGCGGCCAGTCGCCTTCGAGCCGCCGCCGAAACCGTCGTCTGAACCGGCTGACACGCTCCGCGCAAACGGTTTCCCATTCACCGCCGCCGCCGGCGAAAAAAAAGCTGTGGACCTCGGTCGCGGCGTGAAGCTGGTCTTGCGCTGGATTCCCGCCGGCGAGTTCGTGATGGGCAGCCGCGACGGCGCGCCCGACGAACGACCGCGTTCCGTGGTTCGCATCGCGCAACCGTTCTGGATGGCCGAGACCGAGACCAGCAACGCGCAGTACGCGCTGTTCGATCCCGAACACGACACCCGTTACCTCGACATGCACTACATGGACCGCGTGACCCCCGGCTACATCGCCAACCATCCCGACCAGCCGGTCGCGCGCGTTTCGTGGCAGGAAGCGATGCGCTTCTGCGAGTGGCTCAGCCGTAAGACCGGCCTCGTTGCGAAGCTGCCGTCTGAGGCCCAATGGGAATGGGCCGCCCGTGCCGGCACCGACACGCAGTTCTTCTATGGCACGATGGACGCCGATTTCGGCCGATTTGCCAACCTCGCCGACCAATCGTTGCGCTGGTTCAAGATGGGTTACCCCGGCCCCGGCAATTTGCAGACGCGCGCGCCGTATCCTGAAAACAACAACTTCCCGCTGCGCGACGAACGGTTCCGCGACAAGTATCACGTCGTGGACTACGTTGGCCAAACGGAACCCAACCCGTGGGGCTTGAAAGACATGATCGGCAACGTCAGCGAATGGACGCGCTCCAGCTACCGGCCCTATCCGTATCGCGACGACGACAGTCGCTCTGGTCGCAAAGTCGCCCGTGGCGGCAGTTGGGCCGACCGCCCCGCCGACGCCGGCGCCACCGTCCGCTGCGCCTACGAGCCGTGGCAAAAAGTATACAATGTTGGTTTTCGAGTTATTATCGAGCCGTCACCGCTGACAGAAGTCAGGAGACAATAATGAGCACGCGATTCATCATCGTTATCTCGGCGCTTTGCGCCTTCACCAGCTTTGCTGTTGCCGACCAGCCGACGGCGCTCACGTTCCCGGCGCAACAGGCGAAGTTCGTGCGGTTCGTCATTCAAGCCAGCAGTTCGGGCCAGCCGTGCATTGACGAATTGGAAGTGTTCGGCACCGACGGCAAGCGCAACCTCGCGCTCGCCAAGGATGGCGCGAAAGCCACTGCATCATCCTGCCTGTCGGGCCACGCGATTCACCAGATCGCGCACCTCAACGATGGACTCTACGGCAACGCGCACAGTTGGATTGCTGCCTCCGGTCGCGAGGAGTGGGCGCAGATCGAATTGCCGGCGCCGATGCCGGTGGCGAAAGTTGTTTTCTCCCGTGACCGCGAAGGGCATTACAAGGACCGGATACCGGTGTCGTTTGAAGTGCGATTATCGCTCGACGGCCAAAAATGGCAGACGGTGTCGAAGGTGGTCGGTAAAGCCCCACCGACAGCAGTCGCGTCCTACACGCCGCCGGCTCCGTTGCCGGAGCCGATGACGTATCTTGGGCTTGTCGAGTATGCGTTCCTGTGCGAGCGGGCGACGTGGCAGCGGATGAACGCCAACGATCATCTCTCGCCGTTGTTCAAGGAGATCCCGTACTGGAGCCGCATCGCGCGGATGAAACCGACCGAGCGCGCGTTGACGCAGATGGACGAGATGATCGAACGGCTGGCGGCAAAAGGCGTGGACGTTGCGGCGGAGCGAAAAGAACTGGCGGCGTTGCGTCATCGCAACGACGACGAGAATCTTTATCTCGACGCCCGGCTGGCAAAACGCCGGCTGATGTTCCGCGATCCGGACCTCGCGCCGCTTCAGAGGATTCTATTCGTCAAACGCCATCCGTATCTCTCGTCGCACAACTACAGCGATGTGCTCGACTCGAAGTTCACCCCCGGCGGCGGCATTTGCCTCTTGGAAATCCCACGCCGCAACGACCGTCTCTCGCCGGCACACGCAAAGGTAACAACACTCTTCGACGCCACCAGTGGCATCGCGCGCGATCCGATGTTGGATTTCGAGGCACACAAGGTTTACTTCGCGTTCCGTCCCGACAAAGCCCGCAGCGGCGAACAGGAACCGTATTGGCATTTGATGGCGATGAACGCCGACGGCAGCGGTTTGCGCCAACTCACCGACGGGCCGTTCCACGATTATTATCCATGCCCGTTGCCCGACGGCGGGCTGGCGTTCATCTCGACCCGGTGCAAAGCGCGCTTCCTCTGCTGGCGACCGCAAGCGTTCGTGCTGTTTCGCATGGACGGCAACGGCGAGAATATCCGGCCGCTTTCGTTCGCGAATCTCAGCGAGTGGACGCCCGCCGTGATGCGCGACGGGCGGATTCTCTGGACGCGCTCGGAGTACGTGGACAAGGGGGCCGATTTCGGTCACACGCTCTGGGCGGTCCGTCCCGACGGAACACATCCGGAACTTGTCTTCGGCAACAACACACCGAACTGTTACATCAACGCCCGCGAACTGCCCGGCTCGCAGGAGATTCTCTGCACGCTGTTCTCGCACGGCGGCGACCACAACGGGCCGCTCGGCCTGATTAACCTCGCCAACGCCGGGTCGCCGTTCGACACCAACGCCGTCGTCAACCTCACACCCGACACCACGCCGCGCTACAACATGAACTGGCCGCGCCACGAGTGCTGGCGCGATCCCGTGCCCGTCACGCGCGATTATTTCCTCGCCAGCCACGCGCCGGCCGATCGGTTCGGCTTGTACGTGGCGGACCGCTGGGGCAACCGCGAGTTGCTCTACCTCGACCCCGCCATCGGCAGCATGACGCCATCGCTGTTGCGTCCGGAACCAAAACCGCCGGTGCTCAGTGCGCACATCGCGCAAAAGGAGGCATCGTTCACCGTTGCCGATGTCTATCAAGGCATCGAACCCGCGGTGCCGCGCGGCAAGGTCAAATACATCCGCGTCTGCCAGGAAGTGCGCGCCGATCTCGAACAACTGGCCAACGGCGAGTTCCGTCGCGACCATGCCCCGGTGTTCCAGGATTTCTACGCAACGCCGATCCACAAAGTGAACGGCCCGCACGGCTGGCCGAGTTACGTCGCCAAAGCGTCGCTCGGCCTCGCGCCGGTCGAGGCCGACGGCTCAGCAAACTTCTACGCACCATCAAGCAAGGTTCTTTACTTCGAGGCGCTCGACGAAAACCTGAACGAACTCCAACGAATGCGGAGTGTGATCCAGTTGCAGGAGGGCGAACAACGCGGCTGCGTCGGCTGTCACGATCCGCGCCGGGCCGCGCCGCCGCAGAAACAGACGATGGCGACGCGCCGTCCGCCGAGCAAACTGGAACCGCCGCCGTGGGGCACAGGCCCTATTTCCTACGAGCGCGTCGTCCAGCCGGTTTGGGACGCGAAATGCGTTCGCTGTCACGACGCCAAACACAAACTTGGAATCAACCTCACCGGCGAACTCGACGCCGACAAAGTCCCGGCGAGTTATCGCTCGCTCATCAAAGGTGGCTTGGTTCACTACTTCGACATGACCTACCGGCTGCGCCACCACAAAGCCGAGCCGATGACGTTCGGCACGGTGCAGAGCAAGCTCTGGAAAGTGCTCGACGCCGGCCATCACGACGTGAAACTGACGCGCGACGAGATGCACGCGGTGAAATGCTGGATTGACATGAATTGTCCGCTCTGGCCCGACTACACCCCGCGTCCGCTGCGCCCCGGCCCGCAAACCGCCAAGGCGAATTGAGTCCGGAACAGGCCGAGTGAAGCGAGACGCCGCCGTCTGCGGCAAATCGGCTCGCCCACTGTAGCGCCGTGGCAAAGGCGGGAACACAACGGATGCTTGCACTGACCGGCCCGCGTTGGCATATTATGCCCACGCTGACCGGTGATCCTTGGACACCGCAAAGAAATGAAACCTAAACAGACTGAGAAACAGAAGTCTTTCGCGGACTACAAGAGTGACGCGAGGAATTGGATCACGCTCGCAACCGGTGAGTATTATCCAGACATTCTCAAAGACGCCTGTGAACTTTACAAGCCGGTGCTCGTGCTTTTCGGTCAGCTTCTGAAAGCGTCCGAATCTTCGACTCGATTGTTCGGTCAGATTGCCGAGCAATCCGATGGGTGGATGCGAATCCAGCTTTCGCGTGTCTTCCGCAAATATGTAAGCCCCGAAACACCAGTTGAGATGCTGAAACACAAGACGAAAGCCAAGCTCATCTGTGAGCAATTCGGAAAGGGTTTTCGGCCAATCCAGAAGGTTCAAGCGGCCTTCATGTCACGCCCACTACCGGACGAAGCTCTATGCGCCGTTTTGTGGGAATACAAAGACCGCGGCAAGAAGGGTTATGATCTGACGGAACGTTTCTTTGCCCTGATTCGTTCTCAGTTTTCCGACTTGATGGTCGAGGGGCCGGAGCGGGCAGGAAAGGACATTCTGCTTGGACAGGTGTTCCCGAACTACTCCAAACCGAATCGTCCAGTGGATTTCGTCATCTACAACAAGGACAAGAAGCAAGTCTTGGCAATCGGGTTGGCGCGGTACGATTCCGACCGGGGCGGAGCACAGGAAGACGACCGGACGGGCGGTTACCAGAACTGCGCCGATGAGATTCTGAACTACGCCAAGCGACGCCGGCTTCCAACGAAAGTGATTTTCATCAACGATGGACCGGGACTGTTACTTGGTTCAATGTGGAATGATTACGCCCACCTGGAACGCAGCCGACCGGGAAAGATCCTTGTGGCCACTCTCCGCATGGTGCCGGAGCGCATCACCCGTGAGTGGTTGCTATCGTAGCGAGGTCACGATGGCGACTGGCGTTCCAAGAACTCGATGGCAAAGCTCATTGGCGTCGCATCCGGGAAATGGCGAGGACACCAGTAACACGGATGTCCATCTCGCCTACGAAGGCAAGCGCACGAAACAGGAAATACTTGCGACACCACCAGCACTTTGCCAGCGGCTTTGGCCGGTTGAAGAGAGGCAATCCAGTATCAACCGTCTTTACTGCGGCGATAATCTGGCTGTGCTTGCTACCTTGGCGAATGACCGGCTGGTGCGCGGTCATGTCCGGCTGGTGTACATTGACCCGCCGTACGCAACCAAGAGCGTGTTTCAGTCCCGGAACCAGACCGACGCTTACGTCGATCTATTGGAAGGCGCTCATTATCTTGAGTTTCTTCGCGCGCGGTTGATTCTCCTGCACGAACTACTGGCCAATGATGGCTCAATCTACATCCATCTTGACGACAACATGGCCTTCCTCGTGAAGGCGGTAATGGACGAGGTATTTGGACGGGCAAACTTTCGGAATTGGATCACCCGGAAAAAGTGCAATCCAAAAAACTACACACGGAAGGCGTACGGAAACGTAGCCGACTACATTTTGTTCTACAGCAAGACAGCGGACTACGTTTGGCATCGGCCTGTTGATCCTTGGACGGAAGAACGGGCAATGAAAGAGTATCAATATGTCGAATCCGGCACTGGACGTCGTTATAAGAAAGTACCCGTTCACGCCCCCGGCGTGCGAAACGGTGAGACCGGTCAAACATGGCGGGGCGCGAAGCCGCCGCCCGGCAAGCATTGGCAGTATCCACCGCGCACGCTCGATGAAATGGATGCGCGGGGTGAAATCTATTGGTCGCCGACTGGCAATCCTCGTCGGAAAATCTACTTGGACAAAAGCGAGGGCATCCCGGTGCAAGACATCTGGTTGGACTACCGCGACGCGCACAACCAGAATATCCATGTTTCCGGTTATCCAACCGAGAAAAACCCTCACCTGCTTTCTCGCATCATCAGCGCATCTTCCAACGAAGGCGATCTTGTGCTGGATTGCTTCTCCGGCTCCGGCACAACACTGAGCGTGGCCGCGCATCAGGGGCGTCAGTGGATTGGCATTGACAACAGCGCCGAGGCGATTCGCGCAACCCTTCGTCGGTTTGGCAAGGGACTCGAGCCAATGGGTGATTTCGTGAGCCGGCTTGAAGCTACCGAGCGAGAAGAAGCCCGTGAGGCAAATCTGCCTTTGCCTGGATTGGATGACACGGCGAAACCCTTGCCGAAGGCGATAGCTCGTCACCGCATCATCAAAGATTTCAGCCTTCTTGCTGAAGAGCCTTACGCTGGCGACTTGGACAACACGCTTGACCAGTGGAGAGGCTGGGTAGAAACACCGGTAGTTTCCCATGTTCGTGAACACCCGGCCACCTACCGAACTGCGAAGAAAGGCCGGCGGCGAGCTTCCCTGCCCTCTACTCACTAGCTCAAGCCCATAGCAGATGGACTCAATTCCGCAGTTGTCGGCCCCAAACCCGTAGTTTTACGACTCAAGCCGGTGGCTCTACTTCGCCTTCAGCGCGCTGAGGGGAATCACAGCCAACTCGGCGCTGTTGCGATTGCCACCGCGCCCGCCGTTGTTGGAGTAGCCAACGTAGAGTTTGCCGTCGTGCTCGATGGCGCAAGGATACGACAGTCCGATTCGTTCACTTGAATCGGGCGCGCGAATCACAAACACCTTCGACAACGTCCGTTCGCCGGGACGGCTAACGGCAATCGTGAGCGGCGAACGGCGATTGCCGGTGTCGGCGGTCGTGGTGCAAATGAGATAGCGTTGGCCGGCGCTGAGAATGCCCGCGTGCGGTTTGCTGGCGGCCATCGGGAGATTCGACGCGCGCACCGGCGTCCATGTCCGACCGAAATCGGAACTCTCGGAAATCAGGGCTGTGGGATTCGCGCCGGTCCAGCGGGCGATGTTGGTGATGCGCGCCCCCTCGACAATCACCGTGGACTCGCCCCAGACAGACGTGGGCGACACACTGTCGTCGCACGGCAACACCACCAAGTCCCATTTCGTGAAGTCGTCGCCCCGGCTGATGGCGACCGCGGGCAGGTTGCCGGCAGCGTCTTTGTAACCCTTCGCGATCCGCGCCCCGGCCATGATCCTGTTGCCGTCGTCCATTTTCACCGGGTTTTGCAACGGCCAGAAACCATCGCCCAGTTTGATCTCGACCGGCTTCCACGCGCCCGAAGCTTCATCGAGCCGGTACGCGCGGGTGTGGGTGCGTTGGAAGTCGTCGTAGAACGCGCCGTGAAATGACCAGAGCGCATCGTGGTGCGAGAGGAACACGCCGTGGCTGACGCCGAGATGCTCGTCGCCTGACGCGATGGTGAAGACCGCGCCCCACGTCTTGCCGCCGTCGTTGCTGACGCTGCCGCGGGCCTGTTCGCCCCGTGTGTTTTCACGTCCCTTGTTGTGGCCAAACGAGGAATACAACCGGCCTTTGTGCCAGATCAATCCGACGCCGTGCAACCACTGGTAGCCGTCCGTTTCCGGTTCGTGCGGCTTGATCGAAGAGATCCTGACACCGGAGAGAATGGGAATCTCGGCGGCTTTCGGCAACGCGCCGCCACTCCACAGTTTCACCGTCTCGGGCGGCGCGCCGGCCACGGACATGTGGAGGGCAACGAACATCACCACGGCGATAATCGAGTTTGATTGGGTCTTCATAGAGATGTCTCCATCAGGGTACGCAGGTTTTCCACCGGGTTATCGTAGGGCACGAAACAACCCGTGCCCAGAATAAATTCTCCGCCTCGACCCGCTTGCTCGATGCAACGCCAAGACTCACGACAGACATCTTTTGTCGTGCCACGGAGGGTGTTTTGAGCTTGCGCTGGTTGGGCGCGTGGCGAGAATGCCGGCGATGAGTATGAGTAAGACAATGCGACAAGACGGGCACGCTTTGAAACGTCGCAAGCGGCGGAGCCGTTCACTGTCGGTGATGACACTCGTTATTCTCTCCCTTTCGGTCGCCGTGCTCACCTCGCGTGCACAGCAGCGGGTGGAGGTAACGCGTGATACGTGGATCTCCGCTTACTCGAAAGAGGTGGAGGGCAACAACGGCGGTTCGCCAAGGCTGAAGCTCAAAGGTATCCAGGAGTTTTTTCTCATAGATTTCGATCCGGTGCCGCTGCGCGGGAAGAAGATCGTCAAAGCACAACTTCATGTGCATCTGTTGTCGCCGGAGCGCCCGTTGCGGCGCACGACGGTCTCGACGATCACGCAGGAGTGGGTGGAAGGCACGGGCAGCGGCTACGCGAAGGTGCTGGGAGCGAGTTCCTTCAGGTGGGCGAAGACGGGCGAACTGCGCTGGGGCAAAGACGAGCCGGATATCACGAGCGTCGTTTGCGGCGAGGGTGGTTCGGTTTGGAGTTTTGGTGATGCCTCGGTGCCGGATGCGGGGGGCTGGCAGATCATCCCCATCGGGCCGGAAGTGGCGCAGGCGAGGCTCGATGGCCGTTCGCACGGTTTCTTCGTGATTGACGACGTGGGCAATGAATATACGCGCGATGGAAATGCCGTCGTCTTCAACAACTTCGTGAATCGCTACGTTTCCAGCCGCGAGGACAAGAAGACCTCCCGTCCGTATTTCACGCTTTGGGTGGAGGAGGGGACTGTGGCGGTTCCGAAGCCGGTGGCGAAGCCGCGAAATGTCACTGCGGCTGTTTTGCCGGAATCACCGGTCATCAAGCCGGTGAAGCCAAGGGTGCCGGCTCGCGATATTTTTGGCCGTGAACTGGTATCGGCGCATTTTTTCGCCGCGAAGGGTGAATCGGTTGGTTTTTCCGTTCCGGCGAAAATCAGCGAGGTGGCCGTCAACGCGCCCGGCATCAACGTGAAGCTCTACTCGATGTCGAAAGTGGGCGGATTCCACGATCCGCTCGTGCCGGCGGGTTTCGACGCGGGCGCGGCGGAGGGGGACGAGACCTTCATTGATCTGCATGTGCCGAAGAACACGCCGCGCGGCACGCACGGCGGCACGGTGATGGTGAATGGCGTCGCGATGCCGGTGAGCATCACGGTTTGGAACTTCACGTTGCCGGACCGTCTTTCTTTTTTGCCGCAGATGAACGCCTACGGCCTGCCGGGGCACGTGCGCGACTACTACCGGCTCGCGCACGAACATCGCGCGGTGCTGAACCAGCTCCCCTACGGTTGGCGAGGAAACGTTGACGAACCTGCGCCGAAGATCGTCGGCGATGGGAAGTGGGACTGGACGAAATTCGACGCGGAGTTCGGTCCGCTGCTCGATGGCAGCGCCTTTGCCGATCTGCCGCGCGGCGCAGCGCCGGTAGATGCCTTTTACCTGTTGCTGAACGAGAACTGGCCGATGAAACACGACGAGCACTTCAAGGGCGGCTACTGGATCGAGCACGCGTTTGACAACGCCTACTGGACGCAGTTCCGCGCCGCGGCGTCGGAGATCGCGAAGCACTTCGAGGCGAAAGGCTGGACGGAGCCGATGTTCGAGTTCTACCTGAACAACAAGGTCTATTTCAAAAAGAACGACTGGCGGAAATGCAGCGCGGCGTGGATCTTCGACGAGCCGGTGCACACGCAAGACTTCTGGGCCATCCGCCACTACGGGCGCGAATTCTGGAAAGCCGTGTCGCCCTACCCGGACGTGCGCCTCGCTTATCGCGCAGACATTTCCCGCCCGCAATGGCAGCGCGATCTGCTGGATGAATGCGTGAACGTCGAGGTCGTCAGCGGCGTGCTGCGCAGCTACTGGCCGCGTGTGAACCGCAGAGCGAAGCAGTTTGGCAATCTCTATTACATGTATGGCGGCGCGAACGCCATCGGCACGCCGAACGTCGCCAACGCGGCATGGTGTGTCGAGTCGTGGTCGCTGGGCGCTGACGGTGTAGTGCCGTGGAATACCATCGGCGACAAAAAAGCCTGGCAGACGGCCGATGAGACCTCCGTGCTCTACCCCACGTCGAACGGTCCCGTGCCGAGCCTTCGCCTGAAGACATTCCGCGCCGGTCAGCAGCTCGTCGAGTATCTCACGCAATACTGCGCCGTCAGTGGCGAGAGCCGCGAAAGCGTCATGGCCGCGCTCCGCGCCACTCCCGGCCTCAGCGCCACGCTGGTCAAGAGAAACGAGGAAGACGCCGGTAAGTCGAAGTTTGGCGCGGCCACACAGCCCGCGTTTGAATCGCTGCGCCTGGCCATCGGCCGGTATCTTGATGCCAAAGCGCCCGCGCCGAGGGACCGCTGGTTTGATCCGCGCCCGCGCCGGCCTGATCCGGCACAAGCGCCGCCGATCAAGCCCCTGACACAGTGACCCCCGGCGTCAAAGTCAACGGGTGACCGCCGTGCCATTCGATCAACTGCCGGAGGAGTTCCGTAACGGCGTGGACAAGCTCATATTCAAGCCGTTCAAGACCAACGACCTCGTAGCCGCCATTGAGGAACTTGTTCCGCCGTGCGCGCAATCCGATTCTGTTGTGAGCGGTTCCCCTGGAACCGGTGTGCGCTGAGGTCGTTGGCGGAACCGTCGTTGGATCAATGGCGCTTTTCGATCCGGTACAACGCGGTGTCGGTGCGCAAAATGAACGCGTTGTCCACAATCGCCGGCGTGGCCATGATCTTGCCATCAAGTTGATTCGTCACCACCGACTTGAACTGCGGCGACGCGGCCACAACGGTCGTCTTGCCGGTCTCGCTGAAGAAATAAATCCGCCCGCGGTTGTGTAGCGGCGACGCGGCGTGCGCCCCGCGCAACACCTCGCGCCAATGCTCGGCTCCTGTCTTGGCATCAAGGCAGATGGCCACGCCGGTGTCGGTGACAAAATAGACCTCGCCGCCGACCCGTATCGGTGACGGAATTGATGGAGAAGGTTTCTCGTATTTCCATGCGACGGTGGCGTTGTCGGGTCGGATGGCCCAGAGATGCGGACGCCCGAAACCGGTGGAGATGTAGATCAGGTTGTCGCCAATGACCGGGATCGGGACGTTGGAGAATCCCTTGAAACCGCAACGCCAGAGTTCCTTGCCGCTGAGCGGGTCGTAGCCGTAGAGCCAGTCGGCGCCGAGGCTGATGAGTTGGTCCTTGCCGGCGATGGTTGCGATGGCGCAAGTGCTGAACGCTTTGCGACAATCGGGATTGTCGCTGGGCTTGCCGCTGCGCATCGTCTTCCAGGCAATCTTGCCGGTTTGCTTGTCGAGTGCGGCGATGTATTGCGTGTTCGTGCCGTCGCAATTGATGATGAAAAGGTCGCGATACAGGAGCGGCGAACTGCCGGGACCCATGGCGTGTTCGAGTTGAAGTGCGTCGCAGCGCCACAGGATTGCCCCGGTCTTCGTGTCGAGACAAGCCGTGCCGGCCGTGCCGAAGTTGACATAGACGCGCCCCGGCTCAATCACCGGCGTCGGCGACGCGTGGCTGCTCTTGGCGTTCACAAACAACGGCACTGTTCGCTTGAACACCGTCACGTTGTGCAACAGTTTGCCGGTGTCGAGCGCGACACCGAGGGCGTGCAGCGTACGACCGTCATCGGTCGCCGTGGTCATCCACGCTTGGTTGTCACAGAGGACCGGCGACGACCAGCCTTTGCCGGGCAGCAGCGTCTTCCACGTGACGTTCTCGCGTTCGCCCCAAGTCAACGGCAGGCGCGCGTCGCCGGTGTCGCCCTGGCCGTTCGGCCCGCGGAACTGCGTCCACGGCACGGCGGCGGCCAACAAACAAAGTATCGAGACAAACATGCACGCACTTGTAGCCGGGTTTGTCTCGACTGGCAAGACTTGACACTGCCATCAATGGCATCCGTACTATCCAAAAACCTCCTCTCCGTTACGATCTTCGTCTATTCGTCCGAGAAAGGCCGAAACTTATGCCGCTCGACGACGAACGATGGACCACCGAAACCGAAAAAGAACTATTGACGTGGTAGCACAATGACAGGACTTCGAATCGACGCTTATCTTAGCCACCGGGGGGTGGCGCTCAACTTCTGTTGAAGACTCAACCCAATCACAAATAGCAAGGGCCAGCGTCTCGATTGCCGATCAACGTGGGTACTCCGTAAACGCGGTAAATGAGTTGTGATAAGTCGCTGAGAACATCTTCAAGTTCCTCGCCGATCTCGGAAAGAATCAAGCGTTTCGGTCGGATCTCTTCAATAGCTCGGCATAGCCCGTGGACACAAAGGTGCTTGTCGTAGAACACATATCGCCCTTTTGTAAGCGTTCCGACGATCTCTTCCGAGCGGGCGGAACTGACGTGAGCAACCAAGACCACATTTTTCTCTCGGAGTTTGCGATAGGCATTGCTAACGCTTGGCGTCCAAGACGTGTCACCTGTGATGACTAGATGACACCCCCTAGGCAGAATCTCGAAATCCAAGCCCACCCCAGTGCATTCGTCAAGAACAGGGTGCCGCGTAGGAAGGGTGCGCAAGACTATGTCGGCGGTCAGTATGATTGGCTTAGATGATCGTGGCCTGAGAATCACAGGTGGTTTCTCAATGTAGTCCGAGGCGCATAGCAGGGGACCGAACATCCGATGTGTAGTCTCGTCTGCCAAGATGCGTACGGGTCGGCCCTTAGGTCGGGCGCGGACGCGCTGATGCAAGAGTGAGAGCAGGGCTGGCAAGTCCGCGTAGTGGTCATCATGAAAATGCGTGACAATGACGCAGTCGATGTCGTAGAGGGAACGCCTCAGAAGGTAGAAGTTAGCTAAGAAATCGTGTCCCGGATCGACAACACATCCATAGCCTCCGAGGTTTAGGAAGTACCCACCGCCACCAGATGGTTCTGGGGCTAAATCCTGCAATACGGTGAAGGATGCGTATTGCTTTGCACACTCAAGAGTGTAGTGTTCGGGGAGAAGCGTCCTGATTCGGCGCATGCGGCCCTTCAACTGACGCATAGCAATTTGAACACGTTCTCCACAAGTAAGGCTGCCAGCGCCGCCGCCGAAGTAGAATGCTTTGAGAATGTACAATGCCTGTTCTTGATCGATTCTTGGGGCCTCTTTGTCTTTGATTAGCTCCGCCAGCTGAGGATCAAGGCGGCTAGCAACTCGGCTCAGTAACCGCAGTGCTCGGTCGCGATAATTGGAGGGTGCATCCGGCCGATCTCTAAAGAATTCGCGGACAAGTAATCGGTAAGACTCCAGCAGTGCTTGCCGGTCAGATGCGTCGCCTAGGAGTGCCTCGGCAAGCCCGAGGTTCCTCTCCGTTCCAACCCGGCAACGGCGGAACTGAACTATCGCTTCCGGATAACGACCCGCTCTTAACCACTCTTGACCCTTTTTGATGCAGGCTTCTAAAGAGTAGCTCATAGATTGTGATGAGTCCATCCCCCGAGCGACTCGAGAGCCACCCCAGCCTCACTCTTAGCTGACTCGTCGCCGTTTTTGTGGATGCTCTCAAGTGCAGAGCGCAGATCATCGTGAATGGCTTCATCCTTCTTTAGTTGTTTGAAATAGGCAGCAATCTTCCGCGTGATGCTCAACTGCAGGTCAGATAGGGGAGGGCTGTAAACAGCTTTCAGGCGAACAAGTGCGCACAGCAGCGATGCCCCGTCTCGCGCCACGTCGCTGGATTCAGATCTTGCCTCTAAGTATGGCCGAAGGACATCCTCGACGTCATTGGATGTAGAATTCCCTAAGTGTTCGACCAAGATGCCAGCACATACTTGATTAATGATGGGGAATGACTTGTAGGGCGTCATGCAACCGCACAGGATGTGGTTGATCCCGATGGACGAATCCCTCTTCGGATCCGGATAGAACAGACGCTGTGTTGTGTTCACCTCCCAATTGAAGATGGGCGGGTCAGAAGCACAAGGCAGTTCGTTCCATGTTTCCTTGGTCATCAGAATGGCCTTCGCCTGTGCCAGCGTGTCAACGACATACACCGGTGGGTGATTCCGAGATTTCCGAACCGGTTCGCGCGTGGCGTATTCGAGCGAGTTCATGCGAACGGTGAGCACCTTTTCCTTGAGTAACCTGCTAGGCGGCTCAATGTCGTTCAACTGTCGGTCGCCGATCATCACGAACTTCAATTTCCTATCGGACGAGACCGGGTCGAGCAACTCCCCAAACCGAACCAGTCTGGAGCGAGGCGCAGACGGGTTACGGAGAATCGCACGAATTGCGCCCGCATAGAAGGAGAGAAAGTTCTTCCCCCCCATGCGGTCAATCGCAAACCCCACGAATTCGGCGACCTTTCTTCTCTTCAAATTCTCATCGAGATGCCTATCCAAGTCCTGCAGATCTCGAATACCGTTGAGCCTTGTATCCGAGAACACGCCGGCTCCAGCTTCGGTTTGGCTTGACGGCAGCTTTACCAGCAACTTGGTTTCAACTTTGCCTAGTTGGTCAAGCCAAGCTTCGATTCGTTCTCTTTTCTCTTTGATATAGGTGTGCTCCAAGTCCAACGCCCTTTGTTCGGCTTGGAGAGCCTTACGGAAGTCCACAGGTTCGACGGCATCCCCGGTAGTTAGGACATGTTCGCGTTCAAAGAAATCATCTAACCCCATGCTCCTTAACTTCGTCCATTGAGTCTCTGGATCACCTTCTGAGACAATATACAAGCCTAAAGAATCGGTGAGCTTCAACGAGGTAAGAAAGTCCCTTGCTTCCTTAAACGGATGCATCTGTACGCTTTCAAAGGCATCCTGTGCCTTCCGAATGATCCCACCATAGTTGCTCGCGAAGCGGTCGTAGGCGGCGAGAAAACGATTCTTCCACTCAGTCTTCTCCAGTGGTTCATCTTTTGATTCGGCAACCCCGGTCGCCCAGCGCTTCGCGCCTTCTCGAAGCTGACGGTCGTGCGCCAAAACTAGATATGCGACATACCAACCAGAATGGTTCCATTTCTGACGGAAATCACCGAGATCGATTCCTTTCTCCTTATAGAGGTCGTGCAGTTTGTAGATTCTCTCCGTGAAAAACTCTACTGAGTTCTCGGTTTTTTCCTTGTCCTCCTGTTTATTGTTCTTGTGCTCTCCGAGCGCTACCTTGTTCACAGCCTCTGCCAAGTCACGCACCGCCTTGTTCGCGTTTGGTCTATGTGCGGCGTCTGCCAATTCTTTGGTGAGGACTGTTAAGGCCTTGGCCAGACCGCGGTTGCGTTGCTCGGTGGAGTGCATCAACGTGCCATCGAGGTCTATCATTACAGCAGCAACCTTGCATGTTCCATTGGTATGCACGCAAGCTGAGCAACGGGGACTGCTGCTGTCGCAACGAGCAAGGCCATGATCGTGACAGGCCAACACATTATGAGAGCTGTTCAACAGATCCGTCGGGTCGCTGATCCGTCGCCATCCTGCTAGTCTCGCTACACAGCCCACCATAGTTGGATTCTCCAAGATCAGGCGGCGATTATGCCCCGAGGCAGGCGAGGTGTTTGTCAAGCTACGCGGCTCGAAATCGACTCCGGTGGGGAGATGCTCTGTCTTGTAGCCTAATGACCGAAGTAACTCAGGGAATCTTATCTGGATGTCGGGATCAGCTCGTGCCTCCGCCAAGGCCGCTCCGTACTCGAGTATCATCTGCCAGTGCATGTCTAGGTCTTGCGGCCATTCGTGGCATAAGCCCTCCTGAAGCTTCAGATTGGTTTCACTTACCTCCTTGATAGGCGAATACACGCTCCAAGGCAGCAAGGTCGGATCGCAAATTGCCGGCAAACCGGATCCCAGCGCTTGCACAGCTGAATGTACGCTCCAAGCCAGCAGAATTCCGGCCTTAAAGCACTCCGAAACCCCTTCTATTTGGAAATCAGCACGGCACTGAGTGTTGATCTCGTTTCCTCTGCCGCCAATCCAAGTGACCTTCGCACCTTCCCCGTAGTAAATGAGGGGAAGGTGGTGCTTACGCCACACACTCTGCAGTGTTTCGCATTTAAGATCACTCAAAAACTCTGTCTTTTCCTCCGCCTTGAGGAAAAGCCCTGCAACTTTGACTAACTTACTTGCTTCACTCAGTTCGCGCTTGAGAATGGTCGTTCTCTCTGTTCCGATTCGGCGGCAGTCGACGAACAATCCTTGATATGGCTGCTGGACGGTTTGAACCAGATGCTTTAGAAGACCTTGAAAATCTGGGGTTCTCACGGACGCTAAACACACCGCCCGTGCTTGGTGAATAGCTCGGCTAAGCGGGGGAACGGTCAAGTCCACAGCGCCGAGCTCATCTTTGTCCCGCGCCTTCCGAGATCGCGCCGGTCCACCGGGCTCCGTTCGAAGAGCACAGCGAGGTTCAGTTCCGCTCGACAAGATATACTGCAAAAAAGGCACACGAAGAGGTTGCAGCGGTAGCTCTCTGAAAAACTCATTCTGAAGGAGTAAGCCTCCAAGATTTCCTGTCTTGGTCAGGAGGGAGACTTGGAACGTGCCGTCGTGATCACCCGCTAGGTGTTGCAGGACACATGCCATTCGCGTCGCCCGACCACCGACGGCACACACTCGCCCTTCTTTATCCGGAGAAAGGTTATAGCTGCGAAAATCCAGCAAAAGATCTGGCAGCACCACTACAGAAACTAGCAGCCCCTGTCCGCTCGGAACAGGTTTGCCCTCTGCGTCTGTGCAAGTCCCCCCAACGTACTTTAGAAGCTCCAATTGACGATGGATGATATCCACAGCTTTTTGCATAGGTGCTCCTTTGGTAAGGTTCAGCTGACGGTGTTCATGGTGTCTGCTAGGCAATTGCACGTGTGACGACGGTTCCAAGCAAGGGCCACTCTCCTCGATCCGCATCTGCCTCCAACTGATAGGCATTCGATTGTGGAAACAGGGGTAAGAGGTGAAAGCGATCGAGCGACAAAAGCATTGACCCACACTCCGATTCGTCTGCGATCAGCTTTCGATATACCCGCAATTGTCACACGTACTCCGAATGTGGCTCCACTTTGCAAGCCGTTCCTCATTGCGGTGTGAGTTTAGGGTTTACCCGGTTGAAGTCAACACCCATTCTACTCCCACCACACAGGTGGTGCACACCACTGTCGACCGATACAGCCCTTGACGACGGCAAAGACTTGGGGCTACAACACGTCCCACAAACCATGACACCCGCACTTCAGGACAAAGTCGCCATCGTCACCGGCGCCGCGCAAGGTCTCGGCGCGGCCATCTGCCAACGCCTCGCCGCGGAAGGCGCGCGCGTCGTGCCTGCCGACGTCAAAGGACTCGACGTGTCCACCGACGTGACGAAGGAAGACGACGTGAAAGCGTTGTTCGACCGGACGGTGAAACAATTCGGTCGCGTTGACATCGTCGTGGCGAACGCGGCGATCCTGATTGCCGAGCCAATCGCGGAGGCCGACGCGGAGAAATGGCGGGCCGTGATGAATGTGAATTTGTTTGGGAATTTCCTGACGATGAAACACGCCTGCCGGGTGATGAAGCCGCGCAGAAGCGGTGCCATCATCCAGATCAACTCGAAGTCCGGCAAGAAAGGCAGCGCCGCCAACAGCGCCTACGCCGCCAGCAAATTTGGCGGTATCGGCCTCGTGCAGAGCGTCGCGCTGGAAATGGCGCCGCACGGGATTCGCTGCAACGCGATCTGCCCCGGCAACCTGCTCGATTCGCCGCTCTGGACCGACCCGGCGCGCGGCCTGTTCGTCCAGTATCTCAACGCCGGCAAAGTCCCCGGCGCGAAGAACATCGAGGATGTCCACCAAGCCTACGTCAACCAGGTCCCCATGAAACGCGGTTGTGCCTACGACGACATCTGCAACGCCGTCGTTTTTCTCGCCAGCGACGCCAGCAGTTACATCACCGGCATCGCCCTCAGCGTGACTGGCGGCCAGGAAATGAGCTAGATTACAGCATGGGTACCTCCGGTAACTTCATTTTCGATTGCCGCGACTGTAGGCCGCCTCTGCGAGGCGGCGGTCTTGGTAAGGATTTCGCCGACTCGCAGAGTCGGCCTACAACCAATTCCCCGTTCGAGAGAGTTACCGGAAGTGCCTGCATGAGAGTCGCACTGACAGTCAGTTTGCTGGTCCTCGCCGGCGGCTGTGAGCTTTGGGACCCGCGTCCCGGCATGCGTGATTTCTTTTACGGGCTGGGGGACAGTTCCGCACCGGATCCGAATGCGGAAATCCGCAAGAAAGAGTATCCGACCTGGCCGAAGGAAATCCGTGAGGCCGTGGATGAACGTTTGGTGCTGGTCGGGATGACCAAGAACCAGGTGCTGGTGACAATCCGTCTGGCGGAGAATGATATTCCCAAACAGATCGTCGAGACCGCAGACGGCAAGATCGAAAACTGGACCCTGTGGCGGGTGGCCAATGGCTGGACCGGTTGGAAGATGCTCCACAGCCAGATGGTGACGGTGTCCATCCGCAATGACACCGTTTCGCAAATCGAGTTTCACACCGAAGCCAAGGATGCCAAGCGTGTGCCCTCCTTTTCCCCTTCTTCCCCTCCTCCCCCGCAAAAACATACGCCTCCCCCCCTCCGTCAAATCAGATAGCCGTCCGGCACTCGCCCCATACGGATTTTCGGCGCGTCCGCGCCGCCTCAGGCCAGGCATTCGCGAATGAATCGGATGTTCTCCATCGGTGTTTCAAACGGCAGCGCGCCCGTCCCCAACACGCAGTGAGGCCGTCCGCCGGCAAATTCGAGGATCCGGTCAACCTCGCGACGGATTCGCGCGCGGTCGCTGCACACCACGACACCGGGGTCCATGTTCACGCGCACTGTGACCTTCGTCTGTGCCAGATGTTCGACGAATGCGCGCTGGTCGGTTTCGACGTTGCAGATCAGGAAACCGGTTCTGGTGGACAAGAGGTCGTCGAGAATCGGAAACGTGTTGCCGCCCATGATGCACGGCACCGGATGGCCGACACATTCCGACGCGATGGCCAGCACCCGCTTCAACGCCGGCAACTCCAGTTCGTGGAATTGCCGCGGCGAGAGCAACGGCGGCGCTGCCGCTGACTCGAAGAACGCCACGTCCAGCCCCGCCGCCGCAATCGTCTGGCAAAACCCGGCTTGGTTCTCCGCGAGTCGCCACAGGAATCTGGCCGTCAATTCCGGCTCCAGCGCGGCGTCTTCGCAAAGCGCGTTGATGCCGAGTAGATTGAACGCAATCGAGAACGGCCCCGCCACCGGCACCCGCACATCCGCCTCCGGTAGCTCGCGCTTCAACCGCTGCCCGACGGCAATCGTCATCGCGATGCGACCGTCTCGTTGCGGGTCGAACGGCGGCAGGCTTCCGTCGAGACTGTCCAGCAACGGTTGATGAACGGCGGGGATGCCGTTGCCATCGGGTTTCTCGATGACGGCGCCGTAGGCTTCGGCTTCAAGGTTGTAGATGTCAATACCGACGGTCAGAACCTGGTGCCGGTATTCGAGCCACGCAGCGCGGTGCGCCGCGAACAACAACTCCGCGTCGCGCGACACTGCCCACGGCGTGCGCCCGACAAAGCGCGCCGCGTGTTCGTACACCGCCGGCGTGAACGCGATTTTCATGCAAGTGTGGGGCAGGTTTGTAACCTGCCATGCCGTTGATTAAAAGTGGGCAGGTTGCAAACCTGCCCCACATTATTTCGGTCGGGCTTCATAGTGAAGATACTCGTTGGGTTGGAGGTTGGCTTTGTGGGGGTTGTCGGCGATGTACTGCGCGAAATGGTCCAGTTGCACCGGGGTGCGGACAATGTGGTCGAAGTTCTCGTCGAGCCAGAGCGGGTCGCCGATCCTGCCGAGAAGCTGGTTGATCTGGCGGGCGGTGTGACGTTTCCATGAGTGCAGCAGGCCGGAGAGTTCATGTTTGCCGATGGGAGAGACCAACACGTGCACATAGTTCGGCATCACGACAAATGCTTCCACATGGCAACGCTGTCCATCGAAGAACAAAAGCGCCTCGGCGACAACGCGACTGAATTCAGGACGACCCAGAACACAGGAACCGTCGCCGGCATCAAGCAGGGATTGGAGTTCCTCGGTAAAGAGATTGTGGTGCGTGTGTTGAAGTGCTTCTGTTAGCAAGTCGGGTGAGTCCACGCCGTGCTGCTGGAGCCAGGTATCACGCTCGCGCTGCCAAGCGTCGCGTTTCTCACGGGGGAGCGAGTCGGCAAGTCGGAAGGTGACGAAGTAGGTGCGACCAGGCTGAAACCAGTGCGGGAGGCGCCGTCGGGTGCGCGTGGTTTCAGCACCGGGATCGAAGGGAATCAACTCATGTCTGGGCATGTATTGTGGAGCAGGTTTTCAACCTGCTTTTATTTTATGGGATGGCAGGTTACAAACCTGCCCCACATTGTTCATTCAACTTGCGCCACGCGCTCATCGAACCGGTGAGCAGCGTCTTCGGGTCACCCTTGATGTTGTAGCACTGGAGGCCGATGGGGCCTTTGTAGCCCACGGCGTTCAGCTTCTTCAAGACGAGGCCGACATCGTAGCTGCCTTTGTCGAGCGTCTGGATGGCGTTGCCGCCGCCGGTGTCGGCGCCGTTGATGGTGGCGCAGAACATGTATGGCGCGGCTTCCTCGATCAATTTCGGGATGCGATCCTCCGCCTTGTCGAGCAGCGCATGGCAGAGATTGAACGTCACGCCGACATTCTTGCGGTTGACCTTTTTCGCCACGCGCAACGCGTCCTCGACGCGGTGGACCCACATGTTGACGTGCGGGTAAATGGCGATGCGCAGTCCGTTCGCCTCACACAGGTCCGCCAACTCCCGCAGTCCCGCGACCGCGATGTCATCGCCTGCGGGATCGGAGTTCTTGAACTGTTTGCTGGTCATGTTCGGCCAGATCATCGTGTCGGTGCCTTTGCACAACGCGATGATTTCGTTTACCCGCTTGTCGTAAACGCACTTGCCGTCCTTAAGATCGAGATTGACGTAGATGACGAATACCTTCAGCCCGCGCTGCTTCGCGCCATCAAGCGCCTGCTTCACGCGCTCCGGGGAATCAGTTCGCCAGCTCAACCCATCGAAGCCGACTTCCTTCACGAGGTCGAGCTGCGCGTCGATTGTCTTCAAGTTCTCGCCGCGAATCCCGTTGTCGAACACGAAGAACGGGTTTGATGCGGCGAACGTTGTCGCAACCGAAAGCCAGAATACGATCAGAAGTATTGTCATTCCGAGCTTGCGAGGAATCTCTAGAATCCCTCCGGAATAAAGTTTGAGATTCCTCGCAAGCTCGGAATGACATTTCATGGGGTTGCAATTGCGCTGCAGCAGAATGTGTTTCATGGTTACACCAGTTTCCACGGCGCGCGCATCGGGGGACGGTTCACCAGCTTATTAGCGGCGTCGTTGCCGGGGAAGATTTCCTTGTCGGGGTCCCACGCGAGTTTCACGCCGCCGAGTTGGATCGCGATGTGGGCGAGGTGACAGAGCGACGTCGTGCGCTGGCCGACTTCCTCGTCTTCGAGCGTCTGGCCGCGAGTCTTGATGCAATCAATGAAATCCTGCTTCTCATGTTTCAGCGGGAAGTGGATTTCTTCGGGGCCGATCTTCTCCTTCAGAATCTTCGGGTCGCTGGCGGTGAGTTTGTTGGGATAATCAACTTGAATCCAGCCGCGTTCGCCCTCGAACCGGACGTGCGGCGTGCCCATCTGATAGAACATTTCCATCCCGTTGGCGAACTTGTACCACGCGTCGAACGTCTCCAGCACGTTCCAGACTTTGCCGTCGTGGAACTTGCCGGTGGCCTTGATCTCGACGGGACCGGTCCGCTCGGTGCCGGCGCCCCATTGGCCGATGTCGTTGAGGTGCGTGCCCCAGTTGGTGATCATCCCGTCGCAGTAATCGAGGCAGCGCATCCAGCCGGGACGCGATTTGAGGTTCTTCGGCGTGTGAACGCGTTTCTGGATGTAGTCAACCTTCGGCGCGGGGCCGAGCCAGAGATCATAGTCGAGTTCGGGCGGCGGCGCGGTGACGGTTTCGGGTTCATCGGGAAATTGTTCCTTGGGTGAGCCGGTGCGGACGACGAGCACCTTGCCGATGCGACCGTTATGAACAAGCTCGGCAGCCCGGTGCATCGGTTCGAGCGAACGAAACTCACTGTCCACGCGGAACACGCGTTTATGCTTCGCAACGAGGTCAGCGAGGATGCGTCCTTCGTTGATGTAGCGGGTGATTGGTTTTTCCAGCGACACGTCCTTGCCGGCCTTGACGGCGGCGATGGCCATCGGCACGTGCCAATGGTCTTGCGTCGAGATCATCACCGCGTCAACGTTCGGGTCGGCGAGCAGTTCGCGGAAATCGCGGTAGCCCTTGGCGACCTTCTTCTTGTAATGCTTCTCGACGGCCAACAATCCCTGTTCGAGCCGCCACGAATCCACGTCGCAAACGGCGGTCACGGCGCAATCGGGCGATGTGAGAAATGGTTTCAGGTTGGAGTTGTACGCCTGCCGGCCCATGCCGATCATGCCGATGCCGATCTTCTTGCTCGGCGCGTCGGCGCCGAACAGATGGCGCGGCAGAATCAATGGCCCGGCGGCGAGCACGGTGGCGGTTTTGAGGAATTGTCTTCGGTTCATGGTCAGGTCTCCTTTGCAGCGTTGATCATTGCCACGATGTTCTCGCGTGGCGTGTTTTTCTCCAGGTAATCGGAGGTTGAGAAAATGAATCGTCCACCGGGCTTGCCGATGGCGATGATCTCGCGCGTCTTCGCGGCGACCTCGGCGGGCGTGGCGCGTTTGAGAAAGTCCACGTGGTCGAGGTTGCCGAGCAAACAAATCTTGTCGCCGAGCGCAGCCTTGGCCTCGGCGAGATTGTTGTCGCCGCGCGGCGGCTCGCTGACGGTTTCCCAGACGGTCATGCCAAGCTCGCGGTAGTTCGCGTACAGCGGCTTTGCGAAACCACAGTTGTGATAAATGCTGAACTTGCCGGCGGCACGAATCGCCTCAACGACGCGTTTCTCGTACGGCAGCACAAATTCGCGGAAATAATCCGGCCCTGTTGTCGCGCCGCCAGCCATGTGGCCTTGCATCCCGATGCAATCAATCGCCGTCTCGCCGAGCGCGGCGCTGTACGCGCACATCGCGTTGGCCACGCCGTCCATCAACGCCCGATAGCGCGCCTCGTCCTCGTAGGGTGCGACGTAGAAGTTGTCCATGCCGCAGAGGTCAGCACAAAAGTTGAACACCCCAGCGAACCCCCACGGCGCGAGCACGCCGCGGTCACCGATGATCTTGCGCCATGTCGCTGCGATCTCGCGCATCTCGCGACGGTCAGCATCACCGAGCGGCGGCAGGTATTTCAAGAACACCTCGGCATCGTCGGCGTCCTGTAACAACGTCCGCGTGACGTGGAACCGCACGCCGGTCGTGGCCGCGCCGCTATCCGGACCAGTCTCCTCCAACGCGAGCGTCCGCGCCGGCGTGGCAATCTCCAATCGCCGGTGAATCATGCCTTCGCTGCGCGATTCCGTCCGGCGCAGTTCCCAATTCGGGTAGCTGTGGCGGAAGAAGTGCGGCGTCTCGAAGGTGCGGTGCTTGGCCATCAAATCGAAGTCGAGTTCGTTGGCGAGTTCCGTGGCGTCAATCACGCGGTCCACCTTTGTCTTGTGCGGATAGTAGAACGCGAGGTATTCGTCCTGCACAAACGGCGCGACCGGCACGCGGTCGGCGATGTCGCCGCGCAGCGTGATCAGCAATCGTTCACGAGACGTCATGTGGTTGTTTATAGATTCGACAGTCCGGTGTGCCAACGCCATAATGCTAGCCGCATCGGCTATGAACGATTCGGCTACCATGTCACGAGGCTTGTATCTGCCGCCGGAGGGACGGCCGCGCTGGGTCTGCCCGGCGAGCGCTCAGCTCGACCTGCTCTACCTCGGTTGGGGCAAACGCCGGTTCGGCCAAAGCCCGATCCCGCAGTCACGGCACACGGGCTGGGTCTATTTTCTTGTGCAGCGCGGCACACCGTCGTTGTGTCTGGAAACGATCACACTGGAAATGCGTCCCGTCGTCGTGATGATCGTCGGGCCGGATTGCGCGAGCGGCTGGACGGACGCGCCGGGGGCGGTGAGCGAGTTGTTGACGTGGGTGTGGCGGTCGCCGCCGCGCTGCGCGGAACTGGCGACGCCGGCGACCGGCTGGCGCGAGTTCGCGGCGGATGCGGCACTGCAACGGGCGTTGCAGCAGGCGCACGCGCTCTGTCGCAAAGAAGTCGAGCAGCCTTCGCCGCTGACGAAGCCGGCGCTCGAACATGCGCGACTGCACATTGACCTCGCGATTGCCCGCTCGCTGCAATCGCGCCCGGCTGCACCGGAGCCGGCGTTGCGGCTGGAACTGGCGTTGCGCTGGCTGGCGGAGAACTTGGCGACACCGAATCCCGTCGCGGCGTTGTGCGAGTATCTCCAAATATCGCCAGTGACCTTGAACCGGCTGTTTCGCGCGCAGCTTGGCGAATCGGTCGCGGCGCACCACGTGCGGTTGCGGGTGGAACGGGCGCGGCAGTTGCTGGCAGACGGACTGTTGGTGAAGGAGGTTGCATTCGCGCTCGGCTACCGGCACGCCAACGATTTCAGCCGTGCCTTCAAGCGACTCACCGGACAATCCCCTATTGGAATTTTGCGCACTTGACGCACAAGGTGTAACTGAGCACATTCCAACCAGTAACGGCGCGGCGTGCGTCAAACACCGACGGCCGCGAAATGTGGAAGGAGTGTCGTTATGAACTATTTTCGGCTGATCCTGGTCGCTTTGATCGCGTTGCCGTGGATGCTCTTTGCTGGCGATGAACCGGTTACGCCGGAACAACTCCAGACGGTCCATGCGCTCTTCCTCAAGGCCAAGGAGAGAAACTTCGACCGCCCTTCCGTCATTGCGCTTTACTCATCGCCGAACGCGGCCTCGACCGTTAAGAAGTTGATTGACGCATTCGAGTCGAACCCGCAGCAGGCGATCTCGCCGCAGGACAGCATCGCCTTGGCCAGCACCCGACAGGAGATGAACCTGACGATGTTGCGGATCCTGTCCAAGATCACGGGCGGCTCCGTCGAGGTGATGGACGCGGGCAAACAAAACGGCGCCCGCTCCGACAAGGACCAGATGATCTTCGGCGTGACGGACGGAAAACGCGCGTACACCGCAACGGAGATGAAAGGACTGGCGGAGCGGGTGTTCATAAGTGAGTTCGGCATCCCGATGGAGAAGCTGGACATGACGATGTTCGATGCCGACGCCGCGATTCCCGATTGGCGGCGGGCGGACATCAGTTTCGAGGAGTATGTGATGAGGTACGAGGCGGGCCAGGCCAAGCTCGAACAAAACCCCGGTGCCGTCCGCGAGGCCGGCACGTGGCGCAAAGGCGCGGAGTTGCGCTACGCCACCCAATCGCGCGTGACGCTGGTTAAGCACGTTGACCCCGACCGCAAGCTGCCGGCGCCGGACGTGCCGGGGATGCGCGTCGAGACCGTCGAGCGCGGTGGCGAGCCGGAGACGTTTCACGTCATCGAGAACATGCCCACGGCGGAGGCGTCGGAACGGTATAGGAACTGGTCGGCGGACGTCCCCTACCGCAATGCAATGGACGCCGCCCACGAGTGGGCGCAACGCTACGACCACAGCGCTGATTTCATTGACCGGATGAAATACTTCAACCGCACCGTCGGCGACGGCATCAACGCGCTCGCGCTGGAGAACTGGGGCGTCGAGTACATCTTCCACCTGAACAAACTGGCGACGCCGGCGGAGCGGCAGGAGTTCATCCGCAAGATGGTCAACGACGTGTACGTCGTGGACCTGCCGGCGGAGGGGCGCGAGTTGTTCACGCGGATCATCGCAATGTCGGCGGAGATCGAGTTGGACAAGATGAACAAGCGGACCAGGAGCGAAGCCGAGTACATGCAACCGCTCCTCGGCCTCGTCCGCAAGGAAGCTGAGGCGAAAGGCGAGAGGCTTTCCGATGAACAAGCCACCCGGCGCGCGCTCGGCAAGTTCTACGAGCACCAGCAGCGGATCATGAAGCACAACCTCGTCGCGACAGCCCGCCAGAAAATCCGCGGCGACTTCACCCAGAAACGCCTCGACCTCGTTGTCGCCAAGTACGGCCCGGAGCAGGCGAAGAAACTCCAGTGGGAAACCGGCCGTCAAATCCAGCGCATCTTCAGCCAACTCGATGACGACGCCTTGATCCGGCGCATCATCTCCGACGTGCCCGCCGAGTTGCAGCCGAACCTGCGGGCGATGCACGAAGTCGCCAAATCACGCCGCGCCACGCCGGCAGAAGCGCGCGTGAAACTCGCCAAGAGCGACCCCGACGAGGCGCGCCGCACCGGCCCGCAGGAGCAGGAGGCGCTGGCGAAGGTCGAGTCCGATCTCGCCCGGAAGAAATCGGCGACGGAACAGTTGCTGGCGGCGATGCGCCAGCAGTGGACGGATTTCAACGCCGACCTGCGCGCGGGCGAGTATTCGGACGAGGCGATCACGGCGCGGATGAAGGAGCGCGCGCTCGACGCGCTCGGCTTCGAGGAGCGGGCGGTGTTCAACAAGTTGCAGGTCGAGTACGAGACACAGTTCCGCGGCAGCAAGTTGCTCGGCAACCTCGTGAACTGGGGCAACGCGCAGTCGTTGCTCAGCGTCATCCAAGTCTATCAGCAGACCGGCGACATGACGGCGGTGGCGCAGACGGCGTTGTGGGAACTGGTCAGCAACGTGCCCGGCGTCAGCCAGGCGGCGACGCTGAAGCAATCGTGGAACGACGGCGACGCGCAGAGCCTGAGCTGGCTGTTCATCGCATGGAAAATCCCCGCCGCCGGCCACGCGAAGATGGTGTTCGACGTGGCGAAAGGCTCGGTGGAAGTTCTCTACACGCACGCGATGACGCCGCTGAAAGAGGACCGGTTCTCGCAGGTCTATATGGGCTACGTCGAGAAACAGCCCGCGGGCTGGAGTCCGTTCGTGCCGGGGTGGAAGGAGCGGCGCGACGCGGTGGGCCATTCGATCCTGCATTTCGTCCCCGGCGAAACCTTCGAGCAGAAACGCTCCAACCTGTACGTCTTCTTCCACGAGCGGCTCGACAAGAAACTCCGCGCGGCCGGCTTCGACCCGACGAAGGACGCCTACTGGAAGGAACGCGAGACGGTGCTGCCGGCGTTCTTCCGCAAGTACGTGCACGATTATTTCAACGCGCAGGGCGACTGGTCGGAGAACGTGACGGCGGGGTTGTACTGGGTGGGCGAGCAGGAGGAGTTGAAGACGCGCCTCGCGGGCCAACTCCAGCGCGACTTCGAGCGCGGCGAGTTGAATCACCGGCTCGCGGAAGCGGCGAAGGACGACATGGCCAAGGCGATCGCAAGGATTGACGACGCCGCCAGGGAGAACATCCAACTCGAAAGACGCGTCGCGGCCGCCGAGGATTTTGTCGCCCAGAAGGTCGGCGAGGTGTTCGCCAGGGCGATTGACCGGGCGCAGGCGCTCAAAGGCGAGTTGCGGCGCGTGAAAGTGGAAGTCTATCCGTCCGCCGTCGTCGAGGGACAGCAGGCCGTGTTCGCCGTCAAAGTGGCCAGCGCCAAGTCCGGCGACAAAACAAAATACCCCGTCGAAATTCGCCCTGCTGGCGCCAAGGCCGTGGCGACAAACCAGACGGGCATCTGCGTCACCACACTCGACTACGACGTCGTCGTGAAGAAACCCACCGGTGAAATCCTGGCCTCGGAAAGAGTCAGCGTGAACCTGACGGGCACGGACGCGCCGCAGAAAGATGCCGCGGGGGGAGCCGTGGTGAAGATGCTGGTCGAGAAGCGCGTGACGAAAGCCGGCGGCACGGGGATGTTTGCCGGGATGAGTGTCGTGGAAAGCGGGTGGGAAGATCCCAACGCCGAGAACGCGCATCCGTTCGCGTATCCGCGCTCCAAACCGCACCTTTGGATTCGCTGGCCCAATCTGCCGGCGGGCAAGAATTTCGCCGTGACGGGCAAGATCACCGGCGGCATCCCGAAGTTCGAGAAGGACATCTATCACCGGCTCCACGGCTATGAGGATTTCCTTCACAAACCGGCACAGAAGCCGGGCAACGCCTTCCGCTTTGCCGTCCCGATGGAAGGCGGATACGGCGGGCAGTTTGTCATCGAGGGAAAGCTGCTGGCGTTTCCCACGAGCCTGCACGACTCGAAGTTCCGCGAGACCAAACCCGACACGGAGTTTCCCTTCCGCGTCACGCTGACGTACAGCGACCCACCACGCAAGGCGACGGGCACATTGCAGCTTTATCCCGCCGGCGACGGACAGTGCAACCTGAAGATCGAAGGCTGCCAGCGGGGCGCACGGCTCGCCACGATCAAGATCGGCGGGACGACGGTGTACGAGATGTTTCGCGGCGACAACCTGAGCATGCGCCTCCCGCACGCCGACGAGGCGGCCACGACCGCCACGGTCTCCTTCCGCGATTTCGGCAAGGACGTGACCGTGACCGCCGACCTCCAGGTGAAACCCGCGACGCAACGTTTTAAGGCCGACGAGCGGAACGTTCCGAACGACCTCAACTACATCGCCAAGCTGCAAAAGGAAAACGAGGAGGCCAACCTCGACAACATCGCCAGCATTTATGCGCGATTGGCGTCCTATTATTCCGGGGTATCCTTGTCCGGGAAGGATTTCGAGAACTGGACGGCCTACACCGGCAAACATCTCGACTACCTCCAGCGCGCCGCCCAAGCCATGCGCAACCCAGATTGGAAAGGCTACAGCATGTCCACAACCAAAACGTATCAAGGCAAATCCATTTCCAGCTTGCGCGGCACGCCGCAGGCCGCCGCGGGCGCGGCCTACATGAGCGCGAACTACTACAAGTCCCTCGCCGACACCTGCGCCAGCGCCGTGAACCGCGCCTTGCGGGCCGGTAACCTGGAACTGGCACACCAGTTCCTGAAAACCGGCGAGCAAGCCATCGAGCCGACCGCCGGCCAGAAAGACTATCACCGCATGACGCTGCAAGCCCTCCACACCGCCGCCGGCAGCCTTGCGCGGGAAACGTTGCGGCTGACGGGCGATTTCGCCGCTGCGCAAAAAATTTGGCAGACCGCGCAATCGTTGCGCGCCCGCCTCGCCGGAGTCGAAGGGCGCACCCACACCGTTGAACCGTTTCCCATCGTGCCTGACCCGGAGTTTTAATGTAACCTTCACGGGCTGCTTCTGGTATTGATGGTGTAACAATGACCGACGAAACAATCGTCCAACAGGTGTTGCAGGGCGACAGAGCCGCATATCGGCTCATCGTCGAGCGATACCAGAACGTCGTGTTCGCCTGCGCCCGCGCCGTCACCGGCAACGATGCCGACGCGAAGGACGCAGCGCAGGAGGCGTTCATCCGGCTTTATCGGCATCTGGCCCAGTTCGATCCGCGCCGGCCGCTGAAGCCGTACTTGATGCGGATCGCGGTCAATTGCAGCCGGAACATTACCGGAACACGACGCCCTTGGGAGCCGCTGGAGGAAACGAGCGAGATCGTCGCACCGGCGGATGCCACGGAGCCGGAGCGGCACGCGGCGGTGCGGGAACTGGTGGAGCGGTTGCCGCAGACGTTGCGCGAGGTGTGCGCGTTGTTCTATTTCGCAGAGCATTCGTGCAAGGAGGTCGCGGAGATTTTGCAGATGAGCGAGTCGGCGGTGAAAGTGGCGTTGCACCGCGCCCGCAAGAAACTGCTGAACGATTGGAGATGCGCGTATGAATGACCAAGCGAAGCGGCGGGCTAGGACAGCCCGCCCTACCAACAACGACGGTAGGGCGCGGTGTCCCACCGCGCCGCGACCGTCAATTACATGTGAACCTATGAATGAGAGCTGCGAGAAATTTCTGGGGATGTTGCCGGATTACCAGTGGCTGAGTCCATGGGAACGGGCGCCGCTGGACCGGCACGTGGCGGAGTGCGCGCGTTGTCGCGAGGAATGGCGCGAGGCGCAGGCCGCGGACGAGTTGTTCATCGGAGCTTCTGCGTCCGCGCCCGGTGATTTGGCTGACACGGTGATGTCGGCGATTGATCCGAAGCCGCGGCCTACTGCGAGTTGGCTCTGGCTGGCGCTGGCGGCTGTGTTGGCCGTCGAGGTGGCGGTCGCCACAACGTTGGGGATCAATCCGGTAGCGTGGTGGCGCGCGGCGATGGCGTTCGGCGAGCAGATCGTACACGAATGGAGCGCGCCGGTGTCGGTGGCGTGGGATTTGGTGTCTGCGTTCGACGTGACGCTGTGGGGCGGTGCGCTGGTGGTGTTGGTGGCGTTCAGTTGGTTCACACTCAATCATTGGAGGATGGAACATGCATAGTCCGAATCTGTCGAATCTGGTCACGGCGTTGTTGCTGGGGCTGAGTATTGGTGTTGGGCTGTTGGCGGTGATGTTTCTGTTCGGCGTGCTGCGTCCACAACCGGTGCGGCGTGGCAGCGAAACAGTGCGGACATCGCTGGGACGATGTTTCCTGGTCGGGCTGCTGACGTTGCTGGTGTGCGTCGGCGGTTTCGCAGTGTTTCAGGCACTGCGCAAGCTGGGCGTGGTGCCGGGGTTGGCGCTGGCGTTGGCGCTGGCCTATTGGACGCTGAGCGGCTTGGCGATGCTGGCGCACAGCATCGGCGAGCGGGTGCAAACGGCGTTGATGGCCAAGAGCCTCGGCTCTGATGTGATGGCAGTGGTGTATGGTGCAGTGCCGTTGCTGGCGGTCGGGTTTCTGCCCATCGTCGGGCAGTTGATTCAACTGGTGGCGATAGTGATTGGGCTTGGCGCCGCGATGAGCGCGTTGTTTGTGAAGTCGAAACCGCCAGTGGCGCAAACCTAACGAATTATCCGAGTGCAGCGCTGGCCATGGCGCGCATGTTCTCGATGGGCGTGTAGCGCGGCACGGCGCAGGCGGTGCCAAGGACGTAACGCGGACCGCCATCGCGGATGCACGCGAGCGCTTCGTTCCGGACTTGTTCCGGAGTGCCCTGAAGCAATGTCAGGCAACTGACGCCACCGATGAGGCACAACGCATCGCCGATGACTTCCCGCGTGCGCGCCATGACCATGCCGCTGGTTGGATCGAGACCTTCGAGGGCGTCGAGATGATTGCCGGTCATGAGCGGCAACAGCGGGTTGTAGTTGCCGCAGCAGTGTTTGTAAACGAACAGCCCCAGCGCGTGCGCGGCGTCGGCAGCGCGCCGGTAGGCGGGGGCGCAAAACTCACTGTACATCCGCGGCGAGATGACGCTGCCGGAGGCGTAGGAGTCGCCCGTGTAAATGCAGTCCACGCCGACTTGCGCGAAAGCTCTGATCAATTCGATGGAGGCATCGGTGGCCATCCGGAACATGCGGTGAACAAACGGCGGGTCGTCCGCCATCAATATCAAAGCATCCTGCGTACTGCCGACTCTGGCAACGAGCGTGTTGATGGTCTGCGCGCCAGCCATGCCGACGACAAAGAGGCCGCGATCGTGCGCTTCACGGGTCATCTCTCGCGCGGCATCGAGGCAGCCGGTCGCCAACAACTGGTCTGCTGTCGGATATACAATGGCTTCAATCTGTTCGATGGTGAGGACTGGTGGCGGCGGATTGAGCAGCACCAACTGTCCGCCGCCTTGCACGTCGAAGTAACCGTCAATCTGTCCGGTGCGCCGGTCCACTTGGGCGAGTTTGCCGTCGTGGGGGCGCACCTCCTTCTCCTCGAACCACGACCGCTCCGGCGTGGCGCGTACGCGCACCACGTCACATCCGTAGAAGAAGCCCGCTTCCACCATCCAGCGCACGCCGAGCCGCGGATCAATCAGCGCCTCTTCAAACGTGTGGCCCAAGGCGACGCAGGCATGGTCGGTAAAGATGCACGGAAAAAATGGGACACGGTCGGGCTTGCCTCCGCTGAGGATGGCACGCATTCGTTCGCGGGAGGTCATGGTTTGGCAACCCATTGCAGCAAGAGTTGCGCTCCCTTCTCGTATCCAGCCGCCCCCATCGTGTGCCCCTTGTCATCAGTGAGATTGAATTCCACAAGTGACTTTGCTGACACCAGCGCACAATGCAACTCGCGGCAAGCCTCGGTGCTGACGCGCTCGTCAGACTTCCCGATTGCCAGATACACATGTCGTCCCGCCATGCGTTTCGCGAAATTCGCCAGACGCAAGTCTGCCACGTCGGCCCGATCCTTGACCGTTGCGAACTCGGTGAGCATTCGCCAGTCGCTGACCGGCGCGAAGCCGGCGCCGGCGACAACCCGGTCATCTCCCGACAACAATCGCAACGCCATGTAACCGCCGCGCGACGTTCCCGCGACAATAATCTTGCCGGGTTTCGCCAGTCCGCGACGGAGGCACTCGCTGATGACAGCCCGGCCGTCCTCGACGAAGTTTGCAAACACATCGGTGCCCGCCACGAACGCGTTCTTGAAACTGCCGATGCTCTTGCCGAACTGGTCAACCCGGTCGCCGTGGCCGGGCAGATCGAAACTCGCGGCGCGGTGGCCATTCTGCACAAAGGCTTTCGCCGCCTTGCAGTACGGCTCCTTGAGCAACGACGTCTCGCGTTCACCCGCAAACGTCAACAGCAACGCCGGGTCTTTGGCGAGCTTGCCGTCCGCCGGAGACGATACGGCAACCACAAGCTCTTTGACCTTGAAGCTCTCGATGGCTTGCGCCGATATCGCAACGATGACCCACGCGAACAGTGCGGTCTTCATCGCCGCTTCCTCACGCGCTCACGGAGTTTCTGAAACACCACGGCCACTTCCTTATAGACTTCGCGCGCGCCCTCGATGGTCTTCGGTCCGGGGCCGCGCATATAGTCGAGCACAACCTTCTCGCCCGTGATGACTTCGGCGGCGACATCGGGAACTTCGTCAGCGATCTCCAGCGGAATCTTCGTCACACCGTTGGCGTCGCCGTGCAACAGATCGCCGTGATTGATCGTCAGTCCACCCACGCGCACGGTGCTGCCGATCTGAAGAAGGTGACAGTAACCGTGGGCGCAGATGGTCGAGCCGGTGAACACGGGATAATTCAGGGCGCGAACTTGCAGCAGGTCGCGCCCCGCGCCGCTGGTCACGAGGCCGGCTGAGCCGTACGTCTTGTATGCGGTGCACATCACCTCGCCAAACGTCGCCGCGACCGGCGGATCATCGAGGTCCTGAAACACCATCACCGCCGGGCCGGGCAGGCCGGCGTATTTCTCCAGTTGTTGTGGCAGACTGCCGTAGGCGTCGGTGCCGCTTGGCGGCGCGCTGGCGCGAAACGCCGCCGTGCAGGCGAATCCGACCATCGGCGGCAGTTCGGGAAACACGGACTTGATCCGTCCGTCCATGAATCCCGCCGTCGCCGGCTGGACCTCGAACAACTCGATGGCGTTGCAGATGGTGGGTGTGTCGTACTGGGCAAGTTTTTGGATGGTGTCTCGGTTCATGGGGTTATTGTAGCAGGTATTTCTGCAAAAAGAGCGTAGTGACATGGAACTGGAAATCCACGTTGCGTTTCTTGGTGAAGCCGTGGCCCTCGTCAGTGGCCATCAGGTACCAGACTGCGCCGCCGTTCTTGCGGATGGCGTCGCGCATCCGTTCGGCCTCGGTCACCGGCACGCGCGGGTCGTTCTTGCCCTGCACAATCAGCAGCGGCGCGCGAATCTTGTCGGCGTTGTTGGCCGGCGAAATCCTGTCGAGGAACGCGCGCATGTCGGGCTTGCGCTCGTCGCCGTATTCGGCGCGGCGGTTGGTGCGGCGGTAATCGGCGGTATCGCGCAAAAACGTGGCGAGATTGGCAATGCCCACGCTGTCCACGCCGCAACGGAGGAGGCCGTTGTATTTCACCATGCACGCCAGCGTCATGAAACCGCCGTAGCTCCCGCCCATGACGGCGATGCGTTTCGAGTCAAACGACCGGTCGCGCTGGATCCATTCGAGGACGGCGCCGATGTCCTTGATGGAGTCCTCGCGCTTGAAGCCGTTGTCGAGCGCCATGAATTTGCGCCCGTAGCCGGTCGAGCCGCGGACGTTTGGATAGACGATGGCGATGCCGAGTTCGTTGAGGTAATAGTTGGCGTTGCCGCGAAAACCGGGCCGCGATTGACTGGCGGGGCCGCCGTGGATGTTGATGATGACGGGCCGTGGACCAGGAAACTTCGCCGGGTCAGGCCGGTAGACGAGCGCGGAAATGACGAGTCCATCGAAGCTCTTCACCTTCTGCAGTTGGGCTTCGGAATACTTTTGTCGGGGCACGTTCTTACCGGGGCGGTTGGTCCAGCGGATGACAACGCCCTTGTCCAGATCGAGCGAATAAACGTCGTTCGGGGTTTGGGAGCCGTTGAGCGTGAAGCCCAGTTCGCGACGGGTTCGGTGCCACGTGAGATCGCTGATGAGGTCGCCGGGAATGCTCGGCACGCGCAATTCCCGGCGCTTGGCGATGTCGAGCAGGTGCAGACGGCTGAACCCGTCCTCGTTGGTGACGAACGCGATAAGCTTGCCGTCAGGCGAGATTTCAAAATCCTCCACGTCCCACGCGATGTGCGACGTCAGCGATTCGCGTTTGCCGGTCTTGAGGTCGAGTCGGGTGAGCGTGGGGAAATCCGATTCGGCATCGGTCATGGCGTACACTGCCGTGTCATGATCGCCGAAACGCGGGTGTGTGAAATAGACCTTCTCGCCTTTCTTCGTGAGCAGCTTGCGCGCGCCGGTCTTGATGTCGAGTGTCCATAGCTCGGTTTGTTGGTCAGAGACCCCGTGAGACAGCAACAACTTCGTGTCGTCCGACGACCAATCGGAGACAGACCACGCCGGCGACGAATTCGTCATGACGCAACGCGTGGTCCTCGGAACGGAGGGATTGACGATGAAGATGTCGTTGTCCTTGTTGTTGCGCCGCGTGGAAGCGTAGGCAAACCACTGGCCGCTGGGCGACCAACGCGGGCTGGTGTTGCGCGATTTCCCGTCGGTCAGCAGCCGGATCACGCGGTTGGTGGTGCTGGTGTCCAGCGAGTAGAATTGATACTGCTCGTTGCCGCCCTTGTCGCTTTGGAAGATCAGGATGTTTCCGGTCCGCGGTTGGAACCAACCGTAGTTCACCGGCTCGGTGAACCGCGTCAACACGGTGCGTTTGCCCAACGGCTCCGTCATCCGGTGCAGTTGCGTCACGTCGCCAAAACGCGAAGTGAGAAGAATCTCGCGGCGCACCGCGTACCAGCCGCGGAAGTTCGCGCCGCCGAGCGCCAGATACGGCGCGACATTCGACTTCAACATGTCGGGTATCGGCGGAATGCCCTCGACAACGAGGTTGGTCGGAATGACAGCGACAGCAACGCCGTGTCCGAGAACCAGCAGAAGCCCGACGACACGAAGCATGTTCACTTCGGCATCACCTCGCCGCGTTTCATCTTTTCATCCAACTCGGAAAGTTTCAGCCGCACGCTGACGACGTAGGCCAACTCGCCTTCAGTCCAATGTCCGTAGGTCGTCGTCACAATCGTGCCGTCGGGCAACACCTCGACGCCGGGGTAGGTGCAGTCGGCACCCTTCGTGTTGTCCATGAGTCGCACGCGATACTGGCCTTCGCGGCCCTGCACGATGTCGTCGTATGTGCCAACCCACGCGACCCAGTCGCCCTTCGTCGGGCTGACGTGCGTCGTGTCGCGGAACGAAATGAACAGCCGTCCGTCGGGCGCGTACTTCGCCGTGTGCCGGTCGCCGGTGAGCGCGGCAGGCAATTCGCGCGGCTCGGTCCAACTCAGACCCTCGTCGTTACTGAAGATGACAAACGAATTGTACTTGCGGCTGTTCTCCCGCAACAGCACAGCGATCTGTTTGCCGTCGGGCGAACGCAACGCGCCCGGCTCGCACAGGTTCGCATCGGGCAACATCGCAATCGGAACCGGCACACTCCACGTCAAGCCGCCGTCTTTCGAGAGCGTCGTATAGACCCAAAACCGCCACGGTTTCGCCGTCGCCGAGGTGAAATCGCTGTGCGGCGATTTCATGCGGTAACGCTCCTCGCTCCCGCCGCGGATGAACCGCCCGTCGTCGTGGAAGAACGCGAGATAATGTCCCGGCGTCTTGAGGCCAATGACCGTTGCCATCGTGACCACGCCGCCAAAATCGCCGATTGGTTTCAACTCGCTCCAGTTCGCGCCGTCGTCCTCCGTGACCGCCATCCGGATCGGATACAACCCGCTGAACATGATGATCCGTTTCTTCCCCGCCGCGTCCACCACGCGATGCAGCGTCGGCACTTCGAGCGACGTGACCCAGTTCGCCGGCGTCGGAAGCCGCTCGCTCCACGTCAGGCCGGTGTCGTTGCTGCGCTTATAGACAATCGCTCCGCGCCCGTGTCCCTTCGGATACACGATGAGCATTGTCTTGTTGTCTTCGAGCAAGACGGTGGTGGGATGGCCGAGATACTGGCCCGGCTCGCGGTCCACGATCACCTGCCGGTGTTTCTCGCCGGCAAGATCAATGGCGGGGATCGTGTAGCCCGGCGGGAGTTTCGTCTTGAGATTTTTCGGCGGCGCGAGCGTGACGTCCTTCTTTTGCGAACCCGAAGGTTTCGCGGAGGCCGCGAACATGACCGTCGCGCAAAGCGCGACGACGATACAACAGAGCGTGGTTTTCATTGGCCGGCATTGTAGGCAGCGGCACACAGCGCGCAATCGCAAAATCCTCCCGCAATGTTCCGGTAAAAGGAGAAGCGTTTGGTATAGAAGCAGTGTTTCACAAGCAAGTCGCCGAGGCAGGAGATACACGGATGAACGAGACGAGGTTTTTGCAGTTGCGGGAAAGCATCGCAGAGGTGATTCCATTCCATGTGTCTGATAACAGCGTGGATTACACGCAGGCATTAGTTAAACCGCTCCAGCAATTATGAACAGGCCTGAGAGCGATTTCAGGCCTGTTTCTTGGTTCATGCGCCAATCCAACGGGGCTGGTCGCCAGTGTAGAATTCCTTTTTCCAGATCGGCACACGCGTTTTCAATTCATCAATTACATATCGGCATCCCGCAAACGCCGCGGCACGATGCGCCGCCGTCACGCCGATCCACACCGCTGTTTCGCCCACAGCCAAGGACCCAACCCGGTGCGCGACGCGCACGTCAAGCACGCCGAATTTCTCCCGCACCTCCGCAACAATCTTCTCCGCTTCCGCCCGGCACAACCCCTCTGCTGCCTCATAGGTCAATGACGCGACCGCGCGCTGCTCGTTCTCGTTGCGCACCCAGCCCTCGAACACCACCAGCGCGCCGGCATTCGGCTGCGCCAGCGACGCGCGCAGCGCCGTCGTGTCGAGTGGCTTGTCGGAAAGCTCGAACATCGTTTAGCCTCCCGCCACCGGCGGAATGAACGTCACCTCGTCGCCGTCGTGCAGCGCCGTGTTCATCGCTACAAATGCGCCATTGACCGCCGCGCGAAGCGCCGTCTCTGGAATCGTGAATTGATAGGTTCGCGCCAACTCCGCGTACAACGCCGCGATTGTCGCCGCGCTCGTCTCGCGTGTCTCCTCGTCGCGCCGCGCCTGTTCACGCAGCATCGCAAAGTAACAGATCGTGATCTTCATTGTTTTCCCAACGCCTCCTGCGCTTCCTCGAACTCGTGCGGATGATTCACGTTGTCCAACGCCCGCGCCTCCGGCAAATCCCACAACGGCACCGCGAGCTTCATCAACGCCTTGCGCGGACACTGTTCGCCACCCGCCACGAACGCGCGCAGTTTACCGGCAATCGCCGGCTCGTAGATCGCGCAGAGCGGTTCCGGTTTCCCATCGTGTGCGCTCCGGTACGCCGTCGCCCATTGAGTCGGGTCTCGCCGTGCAATCAAGTTGTGCAACGTTGTCTCCGTCAGGAACGGCAGGTCGCACGCCAACACCAACCACGCCTTGTCCGGGTGTGCGCTGAACGCGCTGAGAATGCCGCCTATCGGTCCAAGATTCTCGACGGTGTCATGAATCGCCGGCAAGCGTGAGGTTTGTCCCTGCCGGCAGGACAAGAACACTTTTGCACAGCAGCCACTCAACAACTCATACGCCGCCACCGCTTGCGGTTTGCCGCCGTATTCCAGCGTCGCCTTGTCGCGCCCCATGCGTGTGCTGCGTCCGCCAACCAAAACCAACCCGTAAAGTTCAGGCGCGGTAGTCACTCTTGCCTCCGGTCTTTTTTAACAAACGGATGTCGCGAATCACGATCCCGTGCGACACCGCCTTGCCCATGTCATAGACCGTCAACGCCGCCACGCTCACCGCCGTCAACGCCTCCATCTCCACGCCCGTCTTGTGCGTCGTCCGCACCCGCGCCTCGATGGTGATGCGTCGGCCCTTCGCGCGAATCGTGATCGCGCAACCCTCGACCGGCAACGGATGGCACAACGGCAACAATTCACTTGTTCGTTTCGCCGCCATTGTGCCGGCGACAACCGCCGTCTGGAAAATTGGGCCTTTCGGCGAATGCAGTTCACCGCCACGCAACAACTTCATCAGCGCCGCTGGCGCCTCGACGACACCGCGCGCCACCGCCTCGCGCACCGTTGGTTGTTTCGCCGACACATCCACCATCTTACTCATTTCCATGACCAATACCTCACGCGCCGAACATAACCGGTGCCTTCGGGAATCTCAACAAACCCGTCGCTCTTCGCCAAGTCCGCAAAGTCGCCGCTCGTGTTCAGGTTGACCAGCACGCCGTTGTTGACCGGCAGGAACACGGTCAACGATCCCTGTCGTACCGGCTTCGTCAATACAATGGTAGGGCGCGACCGCCGGGCGCGCCGAGCCGTTTCCCTGCGGACCGCCCGGCGGTCGGTCCCTACCAACAACGGCAACACATACCGGTGCAAACACACCAGACACGACACCGGATTCCCCGGCAATCCAAACACGAGTGTGTTGTAGCCGCCCCGCTCTGTCGGGGCGTCCGCTCCTTCACGGCGACAGAGCGCTGTGGCTACACCAAACCACAACGGCTTCCCCGGCCGTTGCCGGACACGGTGAAACACTTCGCGCACACCCAATCGCTTCAACATCTCCGGCACGACATCAAACCGTCCCTTCGACACGCCGCCGGTCAGCAGGACGATGTCCGCCTTGAGCGTCCTGCGCAACACTTGTTCGGGTGGGGCATCGCCAGTGCGGTGGAATGTCACGTTGCGAAATCCTCGCAGCCGCAACGACGCCGCCAGCGCGTGTGAGTTCGACAGCCGGATCTGATGGGGCAGTGGACGCTCACCAACATCCACCAACTCGTTGCCCGTGCTGACGATCGCAATCGCTGGTCGCTGCGCCACGCGCAGACGCGTCTTGCCAACCGACGCCGCCACGGCAATCGCCGGACCGTCGAGCACTTTGCCCGGCGGTACAAGCACCTTACCGCGTCGCGCATCGCTGCCGGCGCGGTGAATGAACTGACCGCGTGTCACGTCGCCGGTAATGCGCACCCAACCGTCGCGCGTCTCGATTTCCTCGACCGGCACAACGCAATCACAGCCGCGCGGTAACATCGCCCCGGTCATCACCTCGATGCAACCAACCGCAGCGTGCCGGAATAAAGACGGAACACCGGCCGGCTGGATACCTTCGATGCGGAATTCCCGGCAACCGCGTTTCCACGCATCGAACGAGAGCGCGATGCCGTCCATCATCACGCGGTCGAACGGCGGCAGCGGCCTGTCAGCCTTGAGCGGCTCGCGTAGAACTTCGCCGACCGCATCGGCGAGTGGGACGACAACGGTGCGCGCCGGTTTTATGGCACATCGGATAAGCTGTTCAGCTTGAATGACGGAGACGTTTGTCATGTGCGGCTGGCACTGTAGCCACAGATGCAGACGGATGCACGCAGAATAGGAACCGTCACCGCAGCGCCGCAACGATCTCGCTCGCCGCCCGTTCGCCGGACTCGACGGCGCCGTTGAGGTAGCCTTGGAAATCCACCGAGGTGTGTTCGCCGGCAAAATGACAGTTGCCTTCGGCCTGTCGTTCGATGCCGGCGAATTTGGTGTATTGCCCGACCTTCCAGAACGAGTATGAACCATGCGTCCACGGATAACTCGGCCAGTAATCGAGCGTCGCTTTGCCGTTCCAGAGCGCGGAGAGTCCCGGCAGGACCGGCTCGATTTGTTGGAGGAACTGGCGCGCCGCATTGTCGGGCGAGGTATGGAATTCGGCTTCGCGCTTCACCGGTGTCGTTGCTCCATGGCAGGTGAGGCAGTTCTGTGTCGAGCCGCCATAGACAGCGGTGCCGGTGACGCCTCCGGTGTAGTCAACCAGCAGTCCGGGCGTGCCGGCTTGGGCGCGCGAGACTTCCCACGTGTTCTGGTAGCCGGTGTCCGCCAACGTCTCGCCGTTGCAACCGAGCGCGTTCCAGTGCCGGCGAGTAAACTGCAAATGCAGCTTGCTGTTGGCCCCCATGCCTTGTTCGTTGATTGCGGTCTGTTTCAAGGCGCTGAACCCGGCCCGGCGCAGGTCAACGGTGTCGCGCAACATGGCAAATGGTAGCGCGAGCACGACGTGGTCGGCACGTGCGACGCGCGTGGTCGAACCGCTGGTAAGCGTGAGGTCAAACGTCCCGTCGCTGTTGCGCGCGAACGCGACCAACTGCGTCGCTGTCTCAATCTGATTGCCGAGGAACTGCGCCATCTTGGTCGTCACTTGGTCATTGCCGCCGCGGACGTGAAAACGTTCGTCCGATTCGCCGAACGTCTCGAAGTGTTGACGGCTGGAGTAGCCGAGCAGGTAGATGAGGTTAAGCGCGCTCTGCTGGGTGGACTCGGCGCCGAACTCGATGTTGTACGCGATGTCGAGGAGCCGGCCCAACGGTGCGTTGACGCCGCCGGGGACGCTTTCGTTGATCCAATCGGTGACCGACATGTGGTCCAGTTGCCAGCCGCGCACGGTGAACTTGTCGTACAGGGTCGGGTAGCCAGCCTGCTTGAGGTCATCCTGCAACTTCGGATAAATCCGCATGAAATCAGCCTCGGCCTGCGCCGCGGAATACGATGCGCCGTTGAAATAATAGAACGACTCCGTGCCGGCTGCCTCGGCAGCGGTCAGGTCATCGAGCGCGAAACCGAGTTCCTTGGCGAGCGCGCGGATCGCCCTGTGGCCGGTGTCAATCAACTCGCCGCCGCGCTCGGCAATCTGCCCGGCATCGAAGAAGTCGCGACGCGTTCGGCAACGTCCACCGACGTGTGTGGCCGCCTCGTAGAGCTTGGCGGCGTAGCCGGCCTGCCGGAGCCGGTACGCGCACGTCAATCCCGCCAACCCCGCGCCGACGATGGCGATTCGTGGGTTGGTCGTCGGTGCGGCGAACAGCGATGCCGCCGGCCAAGCCATCGCGGCAGCCAATCCTGCGCCGAGAAACTCGCGCCGTGAAATGTTGTTGGAAGACCGTTTTGAGTGTGTGCGCATCGCCAAACGGCGCAGTTCTCGAAGCAAAGGTGTTCGTGCCATGATCTAAATTCCTTTCGCCGGCATTCACCAAGCGGCGGCCACCACTCCGTCATGCCTGCGGGCAACCTGTACATCCAGCCGCTGCGAAAGGCAAGTCTTACGGTCAGGAATCTCCGATCCGGTGTGGTTGCACTAGCCTACCGAACGTTGCTGCGGTATAGTCCGCCAATCTAATGAAGGTGGCTTTGTTTTCATTGTTGTGTGTGGCAATGCTTATCGGTTCGCCGGCTGGACGTGGCGCGCCGGACATTTATACCCGCGACAATCTTGTCGCGTGGTGCATCGTGCCGTTTGACGCGAAGAAACGCGGGCCGGAGGAGCGCGCGGCGATGTTGGAACGGCTCGGCCTCAAGCGGCTGGCTTACGATTGGCGCGCGGAGCACGTGCCGACATTTGAAGCTGAGATCGAGGCGACAAGAAAACACGGAATTGAGTTCACGGCATTCTGGGGCACGCACGAGGAGGCGTTCAAGCTCTTCGAGAAACACGGACTCAAGCCCCAACTCTGGGTGATGCTGCCCAAAGTGGATGCGCCCACACAGGATGAGCGAGTAAAATTGGCCGCGCAACGAATGCTTCCGCTGGTCGAGCGCGCGAAGAAACTCGGTTGCGCTGTCGGCTTCTACAACCACGGCGGTTGGAGCGGCGAGCCAGAGAACATGATCGCCGTGGCAAAGCTGCTCCGCGAGCAGCACGGCGCGACAAATGTCGGCATCGTCTATAATCTCCATCACGGCCACGATCATCTCGATCGGTTCCCGGCGGCGCTCGCCGCGATGAAACCGTATTTGATTTGCCTCAACCTCAACGGCATGACCAAGGACGGCGACAAACACGGCATGAAAATCCTCCCGCTCGGCCAGGGCGATCTCGATTTGCAGTTGCTCAAGACGATCCGTGACAGCGGATATCGCGGTCCCATCGGCATCCTCAATCACACCGGCGAGGACGCCAAGGCGCGCCTCCAAGACAATCTCGAAGGACTCGACTGGCTCGTCGCGCAACTCGACGGCAAGCCCGCCGGCCCGAAGCCGCAGCCGCGCTCGTGGCGTCCGCCGCCACCGCCAAAACAGAAGTAGGAATCATCAACATGAACCATCAACATCACCTGACCCGCCGCCAGTTCATCCGCAACACCACGCTGGCCACCGCCGGCATCGCCATCGGTTTGCAGGCCGCGCCGCGGACCGTGCTGGCCGAAACCGACGCCGACCGCGCCGCGATCAAGAAGACGCGCAGCTACAATCCGCAGATGGAATATCGCCGGCTTGGCCGGACGGGCTTGTGGGTTTCCGCCGTCTGCATGGGTGGCCATTGGAAGCGCGTGGACAAAGTACTTGGCGTCCAAAATACGTTGAACCCGTACAACGCGCCGACCGATGCCAGCATTGTCGGACCGTTCGAACGCAACCGCGCCGAGGTCCTCAACTACGCCATCGAAGCCGGCATCAACTACATTGATTTCGCCGGCGACAGCGAAGGCGAAGTGTACAGCAAGATTCTCCACGACAAACGCGAGGCGGTGTTCATCGGTTACTCGCATCCCGCCAGCGAACTGCGCGTGCCCGCCAACCGCACCACCAAGCGCCTGCTCGAACTCTTCGACGCCGGCCTGAAACGTTGCCGGCTCGACTACGTTGACATCTGGCGCCTGATGGTGCTGGAGCGCGGCGGCCGGCACTCGCCGGCGGAAACCGACGCGATGTTGGAGGCGCTCGCCACCGCGAAGAAACAAGGTAAGTGTCGGTTTACCGGCATGTCCACGCACGATCGCGAATGGGCGAAGACCGTCATTGATGCGCACCCGGACATCATCCAAGTCCTCTGTTTCCCGTACACCGCCGACTCGCGCGAGTTGCCGACGGACAGCCTGTTCGAGTCGTTGCGCCAACACGACGTCGGCACATTCGGCATCAAGCCGTTTGCCAGCAACGCCATTTTCAAGGGCGACGGCTCGCCCGATCACCCCGAAGCCGCCGAGGACAACCGTCGCGCGCAGATCGTCATCCGTCACATCCTTTCCAACCCGCGCATCACCGCGCCGATCCCCGGCCTCATCAGCACGAAGCAGGTGGACAACCTCGTCGCTGCCGTGAAAGAACGCCGACAACTCGACCTTGCCGAGAAGATTGAACTCAACAACATCCGGCAAGAGATGTGGGCGAAGATGGAACCGGATTATCATTGGCTGAAAGACTGGCGGTATGTCTAAATTGGCGTTGGTTGGTTTGATCATTGTCGGCAGCGTTCTGGCCGCCGCTCCGCCCAAGCCGGCTGATAATTCTTTCTGCCTTGTCTGCCACGTGAACTTCAAGATGGAGAAACTTGCCGCCGTTCACCAGAAGATCGGTGTCGGCTGCGCCAACTGCCACGGCGACAGCGACCGTCACAGCGCCGACGAAGATGGCGTGACGCCGCCGGAGATCATGTTCGCCAAGGACAAGATCAATTCCGCCTGCATGATGTGCCACGAGGAACCAAAGATGCGCGCCACTGCCAAGCACGCCGACGCCGCTTTCAAGCAGAAGAACTGCGCCGAGTGTCACGGAGAACATCGGATGGCCACGCGCACACGCGAGTGGGACAAAACCACCGGCAAATTGCTCAAAGCCCAAGGTGTCCGCATGATGGAGAAAAACTCCGGCGCCAACAACGCGCGTTAATCATCAAGCCTCGATCTTATTCCAATGTGGATAATTTGGTGGAACACGCATAGGTCATAGCGATTGCCTGCTCTTGGAACTTGTGATCCATCGGTTGGGCAAGTGTACCGGTTTTGTTCCGGCTGTCCTACTGGACGCAGCGGCCTTGCAGCACAGGACGCTTGTCTTCGGCGTTTGGATTCATGCCAGTGATGCTGTTCAGGAAGGTGATCTGCACTTTGTTGGCGTCGAAACGGCAGGTCACGAGGTCGTGATGCGGGGTTTCGTAGTAGCGCATCATGAACTCGAAGGTGTTCGCGTCCTTCCACGCGCCGCTGGTGGCAATCTTGAACTTGGTGCCGGGTTTGGGCGCGCCGCCGGAGATGAGGCGTGGCGGTGTGCCGGGCAGGCCGGTCTCGCCGCGTTGCCAGCGTGCGAGGCCGGACGCGATGGGATGCTCGGCTTGGGCGTCACGGAATGTGACGAGGCAGGTGTCGTTGCGGAATGCGAATGAAACGGTCTGGAGGCCGAGGTCGTTGGCGTCGAGTTTGAAGGTTCTTGCAGTGAAAGGCGCGGAGTCTTGACCTTTGGGCATGGGAAGCGCCAGCGACGAGAGTCTTTGTTGAAGACGACGGTCGCCCGAGGGCGAGTTTTGTTTCATCGCCGGGAGGATGTGTTCCCAGACGAGATCGAGTTCGCCTTGCATGTTCTTACTTTCACCGGTCATCACCAGCACGGCGTCCTTCTCGGGCATGACGATGGTGAATTGGCCGAAGGCGCCGTCGCCGCGGAAGGCGTTGTGGGTGCTGCGCCAGAATTGGTAGCAGTAACCTTGGAGCCAGTCGTTCTGGGCAATTGGGCGGACCGGTTTCGCGGGCGCAGGCTGCTGAATCTTGAACGTCGTCGCCTCCTGAATCCACGACGCGGGCAGAATTTGGCGGCCTTGCCACCGGCCTTGTTGGAGGTAGAGCTGGCCGAACTTGGCGAGTCCTTCGGTCTGGATGCTGAGACCCCAGCCGCCGGTATTGATGCCGCGCGGGCAGACTTCCCACGTCGGGCCTTCGATGCCGAGCGGATCGAACAACCGGGGTGTGAGGTAATCAAGAATCTTCTGGCCGGTGAGTTTCTGGACGATGGCCGAGCACATGTAGGTGGCGGCGCTGTTGTACATGAACTGGGTGCCCGGCTGGTGCGCGAACGGCACGGCGAGGAATGCGCGAACCCAGTTCTCTTCTTTCACGACACTTTGGGTCGGTTCCTTTGCGCAGCCGGCGGACATCGAGAGAAGATCGCAAACACGGAGCGCGGCGAGGTTGTCGCTGACTTTGTCGGGGAGATCGTTCGGGAAGAATTTTATCACTTTGTCGTTCACGGTGAGCCTGCCCTCGGCGACGGCGAACCCGACCGCCGTTGACGTGAAGCTTTTGCTCATCGAATACATCGTGTGGTTGAACCGCGGCCCATAAGGCGTCCACCAGCCTTCGGCCACGACGCGTCCGTGTCGGACGAGCATGAAGCTGTGCAGTTCGTGTGCGCTGTGGGCGATGGCATCGAGGAATGCGAGAATCCCGGCTGAGGACACGCCCTCTGCTTCCGGCGTGCTTCGCGGGAGGCTATGGGCGTTCAGTGACAGCACGGTCGTTCGGCAGCTGGACGCCAGTGACAGCAGTCCCAACCCTGCGGCACCATAACCAAATTGTTTCAGAAATGTTCGGCGATCCATCATCATGGTATCATTTTCTTTCAGAGGTGTGCTTTAACACATACTTCACGCCGGCGTAAGCAAGAATACTGGAGGCGCGGGTGGATGGTTCTTCGGGCTTGTGAGACGGGGTTGGTCTGCTTATACTGGCGGCGGCCAGAAAGGAATACATGACGCAAGGAAACGCGACAACACAGGATAGCCGGATCGTCAGTTACATCACGGCGACCCAGCAACTGCAGCAGGGCAACTTTCGAATCAGCCTGCCGACGCCAACGACGGATGACGTGGGGCAGTTGGGGAGTGCGTTGGACGAGTTGGCGCGCACATTGGAGAGGCGCTACCGGGAGTTCCAGCGGCTCAACCAAATTACCACGCGCATCAATGCCGGGCTTCTGCTGGAGGAAGTGCTGGAAGGTGTGTACCGGGATTTCCGTGAGGTGATCCCGTATAATCGGATCGGGTTCTCGCTCATCAACAACGAAACCCAGACCGTGCGTGCCGTGTGGACCAAGAGCGAATTACCGGACATCCATCTCGTGGACGGATTCACCGCACGGCTGAAAGGCAGCAGCCTCCAGAAGATCGTCGAGACGCGCCAGCCGCGGATCATCAACGACCTCTGCCGGTACCTCGATACGCACCCGAACTCCGAAGCCACCCAACTGATCGTGTCGGAGGGAATCCGCTCCTCGTTGACCTGCCCGTTGGTCGCCAACGGGGTGCCAGTCGGGTTCGTGTTCTTCTCCAGCACGCAACCCAACACCTACGCCAACGTCCACGCGACCGTTTTCCTCAACATCGCCGAGCAACTGTCCGTCATTGTCGAGAAAGGCCGGCTCGTCTCCGAGTTGTCCGACCGCAACGCCGCCCTGCGCCGGCTCAACGAACAGAAGAACGCCTTCCTCGGCATGGCGGCGCACGATTTGCGCAACCCGATCAGCAACATCTTCATGGCCACCGAGCTTCTCGCCGAGCACTCCAGCGGGCTGCCGGAGTTGGAACGGGTGCGATTGGCCCAAGGCATCCAGCGCGAAGCCGACGCGATGCTGACGTTGCTCAACGACCTGCTTGATGTTGCCCAGATCGAGGCCGCCACGTTCAGCGTGAAACCCGAACCGTTGGCGCTGGCAGAGTTCCTCGCCGGCGTCGCCGAACGTCACGCCCGCCTCGCCACGGCGAAGGGTACACAGGTCATCCTTGATCCAGTGGCCGACGGCCAAGTGATGGCCGATCCCTTGCGGTTGCGGCAGGTGATGGACAACTTGATTTCCAATGCCGTCAAGTTCTCCCCACCCGGTAGTGTCGTGCGTGTGCGGGCCAGCCGTCAGGACGCCGCGTGGCGCATCGAAGTCCAGGACCAAGGCCCCGGCATCACCCCCAAGGACCGGCAGCGGCTCTTTCAGGATTTCGCCCGGCTCTCCGCCGCGCCGACCGGCGGCGAGAAAAGCGTTGGCCTCGGTCTGGCGATCACACGGCGCGTGGTGAAGGCGCACGGCGGTCAGATCGGCGTGGACAGCGAGCCGGGCCGCGGCGCGACCTTCTGGTTCACCGCGCCCACAGCAGGTTGACAATTGGCGGCAGGCTGTTGGTTTTGCCGATTCTTTCTTGCGCCGCCGCTCCGTCCGGTTAGAATGCCCGACACACGACCCATGACGCATCCACAACTCGATGTCCTGCGAAAACAGTTGGATGAGCTGGACGAACATCTCGTCTCGTTGCTGGCGGAGCGTTTCAAAATCACCGACCAGATCGGATTATACAAATGTGAGCATCACATGGCTCCGTCTGACCCGTCGCGAGAACGCACACAAGAAGAGCGAATCAGGAAGCTGGCAGCCAAACATGGTCTCGATGTCAAGATCGCCGAAAAGGTCTTGCGAGTGATCATCAATGAGACTGTCGAACGACATCGGGCGGTTCAGGAACAGTTGTAAGACTCCCCTGTTGCCAGCCGACTACTTTTACTGAATCACGCTGGCTTCCACTCTCGCTACCTCGCGGTTGACGAACTCGTCGGTCAGGAGCCAGTCTTGATAGAGACCCTCGATTTGTTTCAAGTACCACTCGACCGATGACCGGGTCAATGTGCGCTTCACGTCCTTCGGGCGGTCTTCGTCGCGGATCGGCAGGCGAATGCGATCGGCGGGCGGTTGGTAGGAGGAATCGAAGACTAACACCGGCAGGGTTTCCGCGGACAGCAAATGGCGCCAGAGGAATGCTTGCATCTTGTCTTCGGAAGGTGCGGCCTCGCGGACAATCTCCCGGTCCCCGACTTTCATTGTGCCGATGACAGTGAGATTGATAGGCTTCTCTGTCATCGTTAGGGTCGTCTTCAGCCCCAATCCCACGGCATCTTGTTTGGCGGCGAGCGTGGCGCCGGAAGATTCGAACCCTTGGGGAAGATCTTTGAACTTCAGCGTGATCGGCCCGTCGAATCCGTCCTTGCGGATGGCAAAGACAGTCACGTTCGCAGAACCTTTGCTAGGCATGACGATCCGCGAGGGAATCATCCGCAGCACGAAATCAGGTTGTGGCTGGCTGATCCGGAGCCGGTAGGCGTTCTCCTTTCCGCCTTGTCGCCGCGTGCTGCCGATGTGAATGAAGTACTTCCCGTCGGCGGGCAGCTTGACCATGAGATAGGAATCGGCGTGGTCGGTGTTCAATCCCGATGCCGCGTCGAAATGATCGTCGTTCAACGCGATGATCTTCCCGTCCGCGCGGGAGACCTTGAGGAACGAATCAAGCGGAGAACCGAGCCGTCGCGCGGTCACTTCCGCGATGATCGTTTCGTTAGACTTGCCTTCCACTTCAAAGACGTCCCAATCACCCGGACGATCAATGCGTCCGTTGATGATAATGGGCATCTGCACTTTCTGCGCCTTGGACGGCTCGTCGTTGGGTTCTCTCTCCAAACATTCGGGGAGCGTGTCCAAAACGAACGGCGCGTAATTGGAGATGAATTTTCCGTTGTTGGCGGCAACGAGATGGATCCCGGGTTTTGCATCTTTGGGTGGCGGCGCCACCGCGGTCTTTTCCAGATTCCAACCGTCTATTTCGATCTTCACCGGCTCGCCCACGCGAGCACCCAACGGGAAGATGCTGGTCATGAAAGGCAGTTCGCCGATGGTAATGCGATACACGAAACTCTCGCGACCACGGAAGAGCGCCTCGTTGATGCTGAGCAGATATTCGCCGTCCTCCGGGACTTCGAAATAGATCAGCGGGTCAGGGCTGGATCGGAAATCGTCGTTGTACGCCAGTTCCTTGCCGTTGGCGTCGCGAATGCGAAGCACGGCCTGACACCACCCCGGAACGCCGTCGGGAACGTACGGAATCAACTCCCTGGCTCTGGCGGAAATGACAAGACGCTGTCCTTTGTTCGCTTGAAAACGATACCGGTTTATCTCACCCGCCGCGAGCTGGCCGTTCATTGTGCACGGCACAGTGATGCGCAGTTCTTCTTCTTCGCGCGGCCGTTTGCGCTGGGAGATAAACTCCTTGCCGAGCACCGGGAGTTTCATGGTCTTCATCGGCTTGCGGGCAACTTCGGGCACTTGGCCGATGTGGAATAGCAGCGCGTTGGAGACACCCCGTTTAGTGATTACGCGAATCTCGCGCGGGCCGGGTTTTGCGTCGGGCGCGATCGTGACCTCGGCAAAGACAATCTCGGTCTGGGAACGAACAGCCGGATCACGTTCGTCTTCGGCGAACCTTCTCTGAAGCCGATCAACCAACTTCTCCTTGCCAATTTCCTTCTCGGACTTGGGGGCTGTGCTCTTGGGATCCTTTTCGCCCGGTGACGGCTCTTTGGGCTTCTCCAGCTTCACGCGGCACTTGACGCAAAGAGTGGCGTCAATCGGATTGGCCGTGGCACATGACGGACAAATCAGGAACGGCGTGGCGTTGCCCCCGGTATCCGGGCCGATGGGGGCGGGGAACTCGAACGCGACCATCTTGGCGGCCATCTCGTCGCTGAGCGTTGCTTCCTTCTTCCGCAATTCGTTCAGTTGCTGGTTGAGGAGACCCATTTCCTGGTTGTCGTAAACCCGATAGTAGTCCACGAGCCGAACGGTAACTCCTTCTCCGCTCACAACCAGATCAGAAGCGTAGATGAGTCCTTGTCCACCCAACCTGATCGGGAAGGTGGTGCCTTGTTGGCCGCCGGCGGGATAGACGTAACCGATGTACTGATTCTGCGCCCAAGCTGAGGACGCAGAGGCCACGAAGATAGCCAACACTAAACAGCGTTTCATATTTGTTCCTGGCTTCAGCGATTCCATATAGACACGTTCCTCATACCGCTAAAGCTCTGAGACAAGCTCTAACTGGCCGACAAGAATCTCGCGCGGCGGGTGCGCCACAAGTTCCTCCAAGCCCAACACGGCTCCAAACTTGCTGAACACTGACCTGAACCGCTCATGGTCGGTGCCCCAATAAATCATGGCGCACGACATCGGCGCGCCCTTGCCTCCGTTTTCCCCGTTGACCAAGAACTTCAAACGCGTGTCAGCCAGGAAGCAGATAGACCTCGCACAGCCGAACACATACTTCTTCCAATGCCGTGTATTCGTTGCCACCGGCACGAGAGCAAGCACCTCCGAACCGTAAGTCCTGTGCGCGTAGGCGCAGCGGTAGAGCCAGTTCTTGATGCCTGTGCCGCGCTTCCTGTCCAATCCGTAAGGAGGATTGACGTAGATGCGCTCGTAGTTCCAACTGTCCTTCAAGCCGTTATGCTTCGGCAGCCGATATTCGACCCGCGCTTTGACGATGGAGAACTCGTTAGAGCACGGGTCGAGATCAATCGCCCCGCCAAAAAACTCTTTCACAGCCTCGACATATTTTTCGGGAGTGCCCCAGTCCTGGCTCAGTGAGTTGATCTTTCGGCCTGCGCTCATGACGCCCAAACAGCTTTCCAATTTTTCTTCGACAGCACGGCAATTTGCTCCTGGAGCTTCGACATCGCAAGTTTCTTCGGCGTGATGATGTTGAACCACTGTTCGATCCGCGCCCGATTCGCGCGAAAGTAGCCCCGTAACACCCTGTCGGCCTTCAGGTCCATCTGGACTTTCGTGAAGCGGTTCTCTTTCTTCTCAGCCGCGTAGCTCGCCGCAAAGGCTTCCCGCGCCGGCCGCATCTTGGCGTCCGCCGTGGTGATGACATCGTTGACGAACTCGACCAATCCGTCGTCGGTGAGGAACAGCAGCCAGTCGTACGATTGCGCGAGCACCTTCATCTCTTTGTTTGGATTGTCCGACGTGAACCAGTTGCCGTGATTGCTGACCACGCCCACCGTCAGGATGAAATGCCGCAACAACTCCGGATCGTTGCAATGGACGATTTCGTCAATCAGCTTCGCGTAGGGTTTGGAGTAGAGCGTTCCGTCCTTCTTCGCGATGAGGCCGTGCAGTTCGCCGGAGTGCGTGCGAATCTTCTGCAAGGCGGAGACGGTGCGCGCGACGTAGGCGCCTTGCTTGGCCTTCTCGATGGTCTGCGGCCCCTTCTTCTGCCCTTCCTCAACGCCCACACGCTTGCACTCGAACATGGCATACGGCAGCCGATACTGGCCCACCAAATCCAACTCCAGCGTCTTGGCGTTCAACACATCCACAAGACCAACCAGCACGACATCGTCTTGCTCGCCAAGGACGCACGAGTTGCGGAGGATGCCAGACGACGAAAGAAGCGCGTGCCCTTTCTTCTCGTAGTCGCGCAGGTGCGCCAATTCCGGCCCGAAGAATTTCGCAATCTTCGCCGGAGTGATGGGCGCCTCCGTTCGGCTGACCCGCACCTTCTCGACGAACATCACCGGGTGCAGCGAATACTCGACGTTGTGCGTGATGTCCGGATTCTTGTATTCCTGAAGGCCGCGCTCAATCGCGATGCTGCGCCCGAGTCCCCACTCCTTGAGAAGGTAGAACGTGATGATCTCGACCAGCGTGCCCAGAGCGCGGCCCGCAGCCTTCTTCTTGTCCTGCGTGTGCCGAAACACCTCATCCGCCAGCGCATTCTGCAATTCGTTGACAGCCTTGTATGCCATAGGCGCGATTAAACAACGTCAACAGGCCGAAAGCAAGGCCGCTTGCATGGAGGCTCCGTTCGCTGGCTACATGATCTCTTCCAACATCCCGGCGGACTTCATGCCTTCGTTTTCGGTGTCCAACACGTAGGCATCCAGTCCCCACGGATGTGGCAGCTTGACCTTGGCATCAATGCCAGCCAACAGATAAAAGCTCCCCAACAAGTCCGCGGGATACACAGGTCGGACTCCGACCTTCTCACCTTTTTCGTCGGATGAACCGATCACGCGTCCGCCCTTGAACCCACCGCCGGCGACGAGCACGGTAAAGACATCGCCATGATGATGGCGACCGCCGTTCCAAGGTGGCTCCCAGGAAATCTTCGGCGTCCTGCCGAACTCGCCGGTGCACCAGACCAACGTGCTGTCGAGCAAACCGCGTTCTTTCAGGTCGGCGAGCAGCGTCGCCAAGCCTTGATCCAAGCTGGCGCACTGATTTCGCATGGTGGCGAAATGGTTGGAGTGCGTGTCCCAGCCGCCGGGGAAACTGATCGTGATGTAGGGCACACCCGACTCGACCAACCGCCGCGCGACCAAGCATTCCTGCCCAAACGTGTGACGGCCATAACGATCCCTGAGCGCCGTGGATTCGTTGTCGAGATTGAAAACTTCCTTCCCGCTGCCCAGAATCAACCCGTAGGCTTTCTGTCGCGCCTCCTCGGCGGCGATCATCTCCGGGGCATCCGCCAGGCCGTAGCCCATCGTGTTGATCTTGTCCACCAGTTCACGGCGGGCCTTCTGCCGTCCGTCGTCAATTCCCCGGTTGACGATTCCCTGCACCTCGAAGCGGCCTGCGTTTGGATCGCCGCCCGTGGCGAAGGGCTTGTACGCGGGGCCGAGGAAACCTTCTTCGGAAAATCTCCCGGCGGCTTCCAGCATTACGACGTAAGGCGGAATCAATCCTTTGTATTGGTCTTTCTTGAAGAAGGTGAATATGGCGCCGATGCTCGGGTAAGCAAGACGTCCGCCCGGCAGGTGACCGGTTTGCATCAAGTAGGCGGCTGTCTCGTGGCCGTTGTTGCCGTGGGTCATGCTGCGGATCAAGGAATACTTGTCGGCCTGTTGCGCCAGTTTGGGGAACAGCCAGGTAAGTTGCATTCCATCCACGTTGGTGGGGATGACCTTGTCGAAGTCGGCCATGTAAGCGTAGCCCGAACTCGGCTTCGGGTCCCAAGTATCGTTGTGCGACATGCCGCCCCACAAAAAAACTTGGATGACCGATTTGATTTGAGTCTTCTTTTCCTTGGCCTTGGCAATGGCTGCAGCATCGCGGGCTGCCTTCTCTTCGGCGGCTTTCTGTTGGGGCGTCTTCTCGGCCGGGGCCGCGAAGACATGGGAACTCAGACCGCCGGCCGCGACCATGCCCGCAACGCCCAAAGCGCCACGACGCAATGCCTCGCGCCGAGTAACCCGCTCTTGATTATGTTTTGCACTCATGGTGTCCGTCCTTCTTTTGACTTCCTATTATAACACGTTGATTAGACTTAATGCTGCAAAAGAAATTCGGGGCTATTCACCGTAGTTCCTTGGAGGGATGACGGCAGGCTTGCACCGTCCTCACCGCGGGGGCATACTGCACTGCGATGTCTACGAATGCCACGCTAGTCGAGTTGGGTGAAACTGTTGACCTAGCTAGGGTCTCAGTGACTAGTCGCATTGATTCTCGAAGAAAGGCGATGCTCGGACAAGTTTTGACTCCACATCACATTGCGAAATTGATGGCGGAAAGGTTGCTTCTTGATCGCCCTTCCATTCGCTTGCTCGACCCGGGCGCCGGGATCGGGTCATTGACGGTGGCCGTTGTGGATCGAATTCTTCGGATGGACAAGCGACCGTCCGCGCTCCACGTCGACGCATATGAGATTGATGCCGGATTGGCCGGGCACTTGGATGACACGCTTGAGAATTGTGCCAAGAAGCTCGGAGCCATTGGAGTTTATTTTTCCCATGTTGTTCATCGCGCCGACTTCATCGCTACGGCAAGCGCGCTGTTGCAGGACGATCTCTTTGCAAGCGCACGCCAGCCGTATGACGCCGCAATTTTGAATCCGCCTTACCGGAAGATTGCCGCCGACTCCACCGAGCGGGAACACTTGGACGATTTAGGCTTGTCGGTCGTGAACCTCTACACAGCATTCCTTGGGCTAGTCGTAAAACTACTGGCAGAGGATGGAGAAATGGTTGCGATTACGCCCCGCAGTTTCTGCAACGGTCCCTACCATGCGCCATTCCGGAAGTTCTTTCTTGATGAGATGGCTGTGAAGTCGATCCATGTGTTCGAGTCGCGTAAGGCAGCCTTTCGTGAAGCCGAAGTTCTGCAAGAGAACGTTATCATTCACGCGGTAAAGACGCGGATTAAGCCGGTTACCATCACGGTGTTCACATCAAGTGGCCAACCCGACGACATGATTTCATACCACGAGCCGCTTTATGAGAAAGTCATCAACCCGAATGATGCAGAGCGGTTTATTCGTATTGTCGGAGATAACATCAGCGACGAGATACAACAGCGGCTTCACACTTTGCCAACGCGGCTTGAGCATCTGGGCTTAACTGCATCTACAGGTCGGGTTGTTGATTTTCGCTCGGTGGAATTGCTCAAGAAGGAATCCACCGTTGAAACAGTTCCGTTGCTTTATCCTCAGCACCTACAACGATCACAAATTCAGTGGCCGCATCCAAGCGCCAAATTCAATGCCATCACGATAAGCAAGGCTCATCAGGATTTGCTTATCCCGAACGATACCTACGTGCTTGTGAAGCGATTCACCGCAAAAGAAGAAAAGCGAAGAGTAGTTGCCTCTTTACATATTAAGGGTGACACGCCGGGTGAATCGCTGGGCATTGAAAATCATCTGAATTACATTCATCACGACGGGGCTGGCTTGGATACGAATCTAGCCAAAGGTCTCACCTTGTACTTTAACTCAACGCTGCTTGACCGGTATTTTCGACAATTCAGCGGCCATACACAGGTTAACGCAACGGATATTTACTCATTGCCTTTACCGACACGTGAGCAACTTGAAACTCTAGGACGAGAAGCCGGTAATGTTTCGATTGGCCAACAAGAAACCGATGTTTTGGTTGAGCGAGTTGTTTTCCAACAAACAGAAATGTCAAACCACCCACTGAACACCATGAACAAAATAGACGCGGCGTTGGAAGCCCTGAAGGCTCTCGGATTCCCAAGAGCACAACAAAACGAACGGTCGGCTTTGACGTTATTGGCGTTACTTGACCTAACTCCTCGCAAAGCGTGGAGTCAGGCTTCTGCTCCAATGCGAGGGATCACGCAAATGATGGGGTTTTTCGAGGAGCATTACGGAAAGAAATACGCACCCAACACCCGTGAAACCGTGAGACGACAAACGGTACACCAATTCCTTGAAGCCGGTATCATTCTGTACAATCCCGACGACCCAACGCGCCCGATCAACAGCGGGAAGACCGTCTATCAAATCGAACCGACCACTCTGGCGCTCATCCGCACATTCGGGACAACTCACTGGCAACAAGCACTGGCGGATTTCCGGAAACGGGTTGTGACACTCCGGGAAAAATACGCAGAGGAAAGATATGCCCATCGAATTCCGGTCCGAATTGCCAGCAATGTCACGATCACATTATCACCCGGCGGTCAGAATGTTCTCGTGGAGAAGATCCTGAAGGACTTCGGACCAATCTTCACGCCGGGTGGCCGCGTCCTTTATGTCGGCGACACAGACGCGAAATTCGCCTATTTCGACAGCAATGGACTCGGCAAGTTGGGTGTTCGTCTGGAAGAGCACGGCAAAATGCCGGATGTCATAATTCACCACATAAAGAAGAATTGGCTCCTTCTAATCGAAGCTGTCACCTCGCACGGCCCCGTAAGCCCCAAGCGACATGAAGAACTCAAACGTCTTTTCACCAAATCAAAAGCAGGTTTGGTATACGTGACTGCTTTCTTAACACGTAAAGACATGGTGGCACACCTCGGCGAGATTTCTTGGGAAACAGAAGTCTGGGTTGCAGAGTCCCCAACCCACATGATTCATTTTAATGGCGAGCGTTTTCTGGGCCCATATCTATCGTAACAAAGTGATAGGGCTTCTGCCCCACCTTTTCGCTGTTGAACGACGCAAGTCTTTGATAATCGAGCCACTCGATTCTGCGCGGAAGCTGCTCGGCTCGGTGCATCTGGCGCTAGGCTCAATGCCGCAAAAGAAATTCGGGGCTATTTATTAACGCCCAAGTGAGATCAATCCAAGCGTTGTTCCCGCTTGTCGCTCCGCTCTTCGCATATTCCTCTGCCGCCTGTACGTCAGCCTCCGTCGGGAACCGCGAGAGGATTGTCAGGTAAAGTCGCTCGGCGATTTCGTTTGGTTTGCCGCCTTTGGAGAGTATCTCTGCGAGCTTCGGGCCGCCTTGAAGTTTGTTCTGGATTGTCGCCGAGTTCAGCATGTGCAACCACTGCGTCGAAGCCATCTCGTTGACGCGCTCGGCTTCCATCCCGGTGGACCGCGAGGATCGTCCGAACAACGTCAGGAAGGAACTGGTGATGCTGCCGTCGGCCAGCGCCACTGCGGACATGTCTTTGGGAATATACGTGAACGGCTCCGGAACAGCGCTGGTGTACAGGTCTGAACTGCCGGTGATTTCGTTCAGTGCATCAATCAACACCTCGGCCTCGACTCGCCGCAACAGATAGCTGGCGAAGTTGGCGCGTGCCTCTGGCGTTTTGAACCTCGGTATCGAAGAGAACTGGTACGCGGTCGAAGTGAAGATCAGTTGCTTCAGTTGCCTCAGATTGAAGCCGCTGGAGACCAGTTCCTTTTCCAAGCAGGCCAAGAGTTCGGGATTGCTCGGCGGATTGTTCTCCCGGATGTCGTCCGGTTCGTGGATGATGCCGCGTCCCATCGCCCACGCCCAAGTGCGGTTGACGATGGCTTTGGCGAACCACGGGTTCTCCGGTCGAATCAGCCAATCGGCAAACGCCTCGCGCGGGTCGCGGTTCGGCGGGACCGTTGTCTTGGTGCCGTCCGGGAAGGCGGCCGGCAGCGGCCCGTTCTCGCTCAACGGTTCGGCCAACGCCTGCGGAATCTGGTTGGAGGCTTTCACCGCCTTGTCAACGGCGTCAACTCCCGGCGCGGTGCTGAGCGGCACGGCAACCGATTTGAGCGGATCCCAGAACACGATCTCTTCTTTCCACTCGCTGGTGGGTTTGTAACCGACTTGCGAGAAGAACGCCGCCATGCCGGCGCGCCGGTCTTCCGGCCAGACGTGAGTCCGTGTGCCCATGAATGCCAGCGCCACGACCCCCGCGATACCTTCGGGGGTCCGGTTTTGGATCGCGCGATAGAAGTTGACCGGCCCGATGCGGAAATCGCTTCCACTGGACGTGAGCAGTTCCCGGGCAAATTGATCGTATGGTTTGTTCCGGGCGATCGATTCCCACACCCAGCGATAGTAGGCCTGCGCCGCGTTGGGCCAAACCTTGACGGGGAATTCCGCCTTGACTCTCAGGATGTCGCTCCATTTCATCGCCCAGTAATCGGCATGCTCGGAGCGGTCGAGGAGACGACCAATCAGGGCGACGCGTTTGTTCTTCTCGGTGTCTCGGATGAACGCTTTCGCATCTTCGGCGGACGGCAACTTGCCGGTCAGATCCAAGTAGGCGCGTCGGATAAACACCGCGTCGGAGCATAGGACCGGTTGGATGCCGAGCGCCTTCAACTTCGCAAACACGATCTCATCAATCCGGTTCACCGGTGCCGGCGGCTCGTTGCTCTCCGTGATCTTTGCCACTTGCTTGGCGGAGACGAGCCGGTAGAGCGTGGTCTTCGCCTGCTCGGCTAGCACGCGTTTGTCGTCGGCGACCTTCATGGACTCCGTGTACGTCGCACGGGTTTTGTCTGCTTCCACCTTCAACGGAGCGGCGGCGGCTTCCGCCGCTTGCGCGGCTTTTTCGTCCGCGTCGAATGTTTGTTTGGCCGAGGCGATCCGCTTCTTGAGGTTCTCCAACTCTCCTTCGGTTGACTTCTTCCGCGCTTCGGCTCTTGTCAAATCCTGCGCCGCGTTGTTGGCCTGACCCGCCGCTTGATCCAACGCCCTCGCCTTTGGGTTTAAGGTGGCCTTGGCGTCGTTGGCCGCTTTGCGTTTGGCGGCGGCATCGGCGGCGGCTTGCTTACTGGCCGTGTCGAGTCGGATGACTTCCTTGCCGGCTTCCTGAGTCGCTTGGTTCGCGGCGATCGCTTCGGTCAGCTTTTGCGTGGCGGTCGCGGCTTGCGCCGGGGCTTGCTGGATCTGAGCCAACGCGGCTGCGGCATCTGACGCCGCTTTGCGCTTCGCAGCCGCGTCGGCAGCGGCGCGATTCTTGTCCGCAGCCGATTTCTCCGACTCTTGAGCGGCTTGCTCGGCGGCTTGGGAAGCGTTGGTGGCGGTGGCTATCTGTTTCTTGGCGTTCGCCAAGGCAGCAATCGCTTGCTTCTTCTGCGCCTCCGCCCGTGCCAACTTCTGCGCGGCGGTGTTGGCCAGATTCTGCGCGTTTCTCTGGACTGTCTGGACCTGGGTCAGCGATGCTTTGGCTTCATTGGCTGTCTTGCGCTTGGCGGTCGCGTCGGCTGTGGCCCGTTGCTTCTGCGACGGTGACCTGCCGTAACGCTCCGCCATCACTTTGGCATTCGCCTCCGCCGCCAACGCCGCCGGCTCGGTTGTCTGGTAAGTCTTCGTCGTGGCGACCATCTGGCTCTTGGCGTTTGCCAACGCTTCGTCGGCGGACTTCTTCTGCGCCGGGGCGTCCGTCAAGTTCTTGGTGGCGGTGTTGACTTGGGTCTGCGCTTGCTGTTCTTTCTGCTGCGCTTGGGTCAAAGCGGCCTTTGCTGCATCGGCGGCCTTCCGTTTGACGGCGGCTTCGCCCGCAAGTTTCCTGTTCTCCACCTCCGACCTGCCGGCGCGCTCGGCCATCACTTTGGCGACAGCTTCCGCACACTGGACAACCTCTATGGCTGACTGGAAAACAACAGTGGCGGCGGCAACCCGGTTCTTGGCGTTTGCCAACGCATCATCGGCAGCTTTCTTTTGCGCCGGAGCATCGGCAAGATTCTTCGCAGCCGTGTTGACCTGAGTCTGCGCTTGCTGTTCTTTCTGCTGCGCCTGAGTCAGGGCCGCCTTTGCTGCATCGGCGGCCTTGCGCTTGGCGACCGCATCAGCGGCGGCCTGTTGCTTCTCCGCTTCAGAAATCGGTTTGGCGTTGGCTTCCGCTGCCAATGCGGTCTGTTCCGCTGATTGGCAAGCGGTCGTGGCGGCGGCAACCTGATTCTTCGCGTTGGCCAACGCATCATCGGCGGCTTTCTTTTGCGCCGGGGCATCAGCGAGATTTTTGGCGGTGGTGTTGGCTTGAGCTTGTGCTTGCTGTTCGTTCTGTTGTGCCTGAGTCAGCGCCGCCTTTGCTGCGTCCGCGGCCTTGCGCTTGGCGACTGCTTCGTCTGCCAGCTTCTTCTTGTCTTGCTCCAACCTGCCGGCGCGCTCCGCCATCGCCTTGGCGTTGGCCTCCGCCGCGGATGCGGCTGGCTCGGTCGGCTGGTAAGCAGTCGTTACGGCGGCAACTTGGTTCTTGGCGTTGGCCAACGCATCGTCGGCAGTTTTCTTTTGCGCCGGGGCGTCGGCCAAGTTCTTGGTGGTCGTGTTGACCTGAGCCTGCGCTTGCTGCTCGTTCTGTTGAGCCTGAGTCAGAGCCGCCTTTGCGGTGTCAGCAGTCTTTCGCTTGGCTGCGGCTTCGTCCGTGGCCTTCTTTTTCTCTTCCACAGATTTCGCAAGGTTGGCGGAAATCGTCTTGGCCGCTGCTTCCGCTTCCTGGGCCGTCTTTTCGGCTGCTTGGTACGCGGTCGTGGTGGCGGCAACTTGGTTCTTGGCGCTGGCCAACGCATCGTCGGCGGTCTTCTTTTGCGCCGGAGCATCGGCAAGATACTTTGCGGCCGTGTTGGCTTGAGCCTGTGCTTGCTGTTCGTTCTGTTGCGCTTGAGTCAGGGCTGCTTTTGCTGCGTCGGCTGTTTTGCGCTTGGCAGCGGCATCGGCGGCGGCTTGCTGTTTCTCCGCTTCGGAAACCGGTTTGGCGTTGGCCTCCGCTGCCAATGCGGCTTGCTCGGCTGCCTGCAAAGCGGTCGTGGCGGCGACAACTTGGTTTTTGGCATTGGCCAACGCATCGTCGGCAGTCTTCTTTTGCGCCGGGGCGTCAGCCAGATTCTTGGCGGTCGCGTTGACCTTGACCTGCGCTTGCTGTTCGTTCTGTTGTGCCTGAGTCAATGCCGCTTTTGCTGCGTCTGCTGCCTTCCGCTTTGCGGACGCGTCGTCCGCCAGTTTCTTCTTCTCCTCCGCCGACCTGCCGGCACGTTCCGCCATCGCCTTCGCGTTGGCCTCCGCCGCCGAGGCCGCTTGTTCGGCTGACTGATTGGCGGTCGTGGCGGCGGCAACCTGTTTCTTGGCATCGGCCAACGCATCATCGGCGGTCTTCTTCAGTGCCGGGGCGTCGGTCAGATTCTTGGCGGAGGTGTCGGCTTGGGTCTGCGCTTGCTGCTCGTTCTGTTGTGCTTGAGCCAATGCCGTCTTCGCTGCACGGGCTGCTTTGCGCTTGGCAGACAGGTCGTCTTCGGCTTGGTGCTTCTCCTTCTCGGAAACCGGTTTGGCGTTGGCCTCGGCAGCCAACGCGGCTTGCTCGGCTGACTGGTAAGCAGTCGTGGCGGCGGCAACCTCTTTCTTGGCGTTGGCCAACGCATCATCGGCGGCTTTCTTCTGCGCCGGGGCGTCGGCCAGATTCTTGGCGGCTGTGTTGGCTTGGTTCTGGGATTGGTGCTCGTTTCGCCATGCTTGGATCAAGGCTGTCTTCGCCGCGTCCGCTGCCGCGCGCTTGGCGACAGCTTCGTTTGCCGCTTGATTCTTCTCCTTTTCGGAAACCGGTTTCGCGTCGGTCTCGGCAGCCGATGCGGCTTGTTCGGCTGACTGATGAGCGGTTGTGGCGGCGGCAAGTTGTTTGTTGGCGATGACCAAGGCGTCGTCGGCTGTCTTCTTCTGCGCCTCAGCCTCGCTCAACTTTTTAGGGGCGGCGTCAATCTGGCCTTGGAAATTCTGCTCGGCTTGTTGTGATCGTGTCAGGGCGGACTTGGCAGTGTCAGCCGCCCGGCGTTTGGTGGTCGCTTGCGCCGTGGCTTTCTTGGCTTCGTCGTCGAGTTTGTTGGCCGCGTCGGCGGCGACTTTCGCTGCGGCCTCGGCTTCCCTGGCCACTTTCTCGGCGGCATCGTAAGCTTGCTGCAACGGGAGCGCGGCGGCTTTCGCGTCGGCCAATGCCTTGTCGAAGCCGGGCTTGGCATTGGTCGCGTCGGTCAGGGACTTGATCGCAGCGGCCAGGTTGTCCTCGACGCGCTTCAACTCCTTTACGCCCGGTTCACCGGCCAGATTCTTCGCGTCAGTGGCCTGCTGGCGTTTTGCGTCGGCGGTCCTCCTCGCGTTGGCGTAGGCCGCGTCGGCCTTCTGCATCGTATCTTTTAAGGGAGCGACCGCCGCTTCCGCATCTCTGGCGGTCTTCACAGCCGTATCGTATGCAGTCTTCGCCGTGGCCTCATCCGCAGCCGAAGCTGTAGATGCCAGCACAAGCAGGAGAACTGCGATCAGCTTTGTTGTCATCTTTAGGCCCACGCGTCGGGCATAACACAGACGCGAAAAAAGGTAAAGTAATTCACCGGCACAATGACGACTGACAAGAGACAAGAACCTGCTACACTTCCGAACACCATGAAGACACTGAACCTGCTGATTTTTCTGGCTGTCGCTTCCATCGTCACGGCAGCCGATACACACAAATTCCGCGCCGGGGCGGCCACCAGCAACATCACGCCGAACATCGGAGGGGACATCATTGGCGGATTTCATCCGTTCCCGTCAAAACACATCCATGACGATCTGCACGCGCGCTGCCTTGTGCTCGACAATGGCGAGACGCGGGTGGCGTTTGTCGTGTGCGACCTGATTGGCCTCTCGCGCTACGTGTGCGACGAAGCGCGCCGCTTGGTCAACGAAGAAACCAAGCTGCCGACCGCCAACCTGCTGATCTCCGGCACGCACACGCACTCGGCCACGAGCGGGCTCGGCGACCGGTTCTCGACCTCGCCGGAACTGAACGAGTACCAGAAGTTCGTTGCGCGGCGCATCGCGGATGTTGTCCGTTGCGCCATCAACAATCTCGCGCCCGCACGCATCGGCTGGGCCGTCGGCTCAGAGCCGCGTCACGTCTTCAATCGTCGCTGGTTCCTGAAGCCCGGCACGATGCCGGTGAATCCCTTTGGCAATACGAACGACTTGGTGAAGATGAACCCCGGCCGCGCCAACCCAAACCTCCTGAAACCCTCGGGGCCGACCGATCCGGAGATTCCACTCATCGCTGTGCAATCACTCGATGGCCGGCCGATTGGGTTGCTGGCGAATTATTCCCTGCACTACGTCGGCGGCGTGCGCGGCGCGGACATCTCGGCGGACTACTACGGGATGTTCTGCGACCGGATGCAACAGTTGCTCGGCGCGGACCGGCAGGACCCGCCGTTCGTGGCGATGATGAGCAACGGTACCAGCGGCAACATCAACAACATTGACTTCAGCAAGCCCGGCGAGAAGAAGTACGCGCCCTACGAGCGGATGCGGGAAGTGGCCAACGACGTTGCCGCCGCCGCGTTCAAGGCGTACCAGACCATTCAATGGCGCGACAGCGCGCCGCTCGGCGCGGCGTTTCAGGAGTTGGAGATTGGTTTTCGTCATCCGACGCCGGAGCAGTTGGCGCGCGCCAAGAGCGTGCTCGCCAAGATTGCGCCGGGCAAGAAACCAAATACGTTGGAAGAAATCTACGCCGACCGCACCATTCACGTAAGCGACTATCCGCAACGCGGCACAATCCCGCTGCAAACGTTGCGCGTCGGCGATGTCGGCATCGGCACGATTCCCACGGAAGTGTTTGTCGAGATCGGCTTGGAGATGAAGAAGCGCAGCCCGTTCAAGCCGACGTTCGTCGTTTCGCTGGCACACGGTTATTTCGGCTACCTGCCGACCGTCGAGCAACACAAACTCGGCGGCTACGAAACCTGGCTCGGCACCAACCGCCTCGAAACCGAAGCCGCGCCCAAAATCGTCAAGACGCTGTTGGGGATGTTGGACCGGCTGAAGTGAGGCGACAGCGCGCCATCCTTCTCGTCGGTCCGACCGGTTCCGGCAAATCGCCGCTTGGTCAGTGGCTCGAAACGCACGGTCTCCGGGGACACCGGTGCCATCACTTCGATTTCGGGGCGAACCTCCGCGCTGCCAGCGGGCTGACACCGGAGGAGACGCGCTTTCTTCATGACGTGTTGAAACACGGCGCGCTGTTGGAGAATGACACCTTTCACATCGCGCTCAAGATTCTCGACGCCTTCATCGCAGAGCGTCGCGTGCAACCGGACGATCTTCTGGTGATGAACGGCCTGCCGCGTCACGTGGGGCAGGCGGAGGGACTTGATGGCCACTTGGAGTTTGTCGCCGTCATTCATCTGGTCTGCGACGCCAAGACGGTTGCGGAACGGTTACGCAACAACACCGGCGGAGATCGCACAGCGCGCGAAGATGACACGCGAGAGCTTGTGGAAAAGAAGCTGCAAATCTTCAACGAGCGCACAGCGCCGTTGATCGAGCACTACCGTCAGCGCGGCGTGCCGGTCGTCGAAGTCACAGTCGGTGCCGAGACACAACCGTCGGAGATGGCGAAAAGCTTTTTCATTGTCGCCACATAAACAATGCCGTTGGCGGCAGTCGCGGTGGCGTGGATCGGATTGCCCGGTTTTACCGAGCAAAGAACTTTCTTCTCCTTGTCCGCCGCAAGAATCAAAAAATCCCCGCGGCGCGTGCCGATATAGACTTTGCCGTCGGCAACCAACGGCGAGGACCACATGTCGCCACCAGTATCGTGCGTCCAGTGCGGCGTGCCGGTGGCGGCGTCCACGCAGTGCAGTTTTGCCCCGCAATCGGCAACAAACACGAGGCCACCGGCGACGGCGGGCGTGCTCATGCAGTGGCGTTCGAGCGGGTAACTCCACAATTCGACGCCCTTCGCGGCGTCCACGCATTTCAACCACGCCTCGTTCTTGCCCCACCAGACGTCGCCGCCGTGCGTGACATAGAGCCGTCCGTTGTGGAAGACGGGCATGCTCTTGATGTTACTGGGACTGACTTTGCGGTTGCGGATGTAGCTGTGAACGTTCTCTTTTGGCGCGGTCGGATCGGGATCGTACTGCCAGACTTTGTTGAGAGTGACTGGCTCGAAGGCATAGACGATGCCGTTGCCGCCACAGAAAAAGGCCAACGGGCGACCGCCAACTTCGCCCAGTGCTGGCGACGACCATGTGCTGTGGAATGTGTTTGGCCCGATGTTCTCGCGTTCCCGTGCCACGAGTTTACCGGTTGTTTTGTCGAGCACGATGAGGCTCGGCGCGTTGGGTGAGGGAATGGTCTTGTGGGCGTCGTCGAGGCCGTTGGAGGTGTTCACGTAGAGGTAGCGCCCGTGCAGCAGGATCGAGCAGTGAGCGGAGTCGTGCTGGCGGACGCCGCATTCGCCGATGATGTCAAATCGCCAAAAGGCGTCGGCTTCAGTGAGGGTCGTCTTCTTCGCGTAAAGATCGAGGCAAAGAACTTCGCCGCGATTGGTGACCATATAAACGCGGTTGCTCTCGACGGTGGCCGGCGAACACATCCCGTCGTACGGCCAGTCCCAAAACCGGCTGGTGGTGATCTTGTGGCAGACCAACTGCCAACAGAATCGCCCGTCGCGTTCGTCGAAGCACATCAACACACCGCGGTCGCCCGTGTGGTCAATGTCCCGCGGCGCTTCGTTGTTGGTGCCGATGAGGACGCGTCCGCCGGCGATGATGGGCGTGCTGTAGGTTTCGGTGCCGAGCGCGGCGGACCATTTTACGTTCGTGCCAGTGGCGGGATCGAAGCTGTCGGGCAGGCCGGTTTCGGCGGAGACCATGTTGCGGGTGTAACGCTCGCCCCATTGCGGCTGGTCGGCGGCAACCGACAACAGGCAACACAACAACATCATCCGCTGGTCAATACTCATGGGCGCTGTTACACTTTCGGCTCGTGAAATCCGCGACACTCTATCAGCAAGACGACGCGCTGCCAAGTATGCGCTGGGCGTTCGTGCTCGCGGCGCTGGCGTTCCTGCTCTACGCGCGGACGTGGTCGTTCGAGATGTTGTTCTGGGACGACAACGAGAACGTCCTGCTGAATCCGCTCGTTTTGTCTCCGAATCTCGCCGGGCTGAAACGCTTGTTCACCTCGATCTTCTCGACCGACTATTACCCGATCACCTACATCAGCCTCGCGTTCGATCATTTCCTCTGGGGCGGAAGATTTTTCGGCTACCACGTCACACAAACCTTGCTGCACGCGCTCAACGTCTTCCTCGTCGTCCTCCTCGCCCGCCGGTGGACGAACCTGACAGTCGCCGTGATCGCCGGGGCGTGGTTTGCGTTTCATCCCGTGCAAGTCGAAACCGTCGCGTGGATTGCCGAACGCAAGAACGTCCTCGGCACTGCGTTCTTTCTGCTGGCGTGGCTCGCCTACGACCGCAACCGGCTCTGGTCACTGCTGGCGTTCACCGCCGCCGCGCTCTCGCATGCGCTGGTGATTGTGATGCCGGCGCTGCTCATCGCCTATGAACTCATCGTGCAGCGCACGCGCTTCGTCGAGGCGCTGCGTCGGACGTGGTTGTTTTTCGTGCCCGCTGCGTTTGCCGCGGCGATGCGCGTTGTCGGACACGCTGAGAGCGGCCAACTCGCCACGCCATTCCGCAACGCCACCGAAGGCGTCCTCACCATGATCGCGGTCGCCGGGCAATATCTGAACTCGCTCTTCTGTCCGGTGCGCCTTAGCAATCATTACACCGTCACCGCCGTCACCAGCGTCGTCGCCCCCGGCATCCTCATCACCGTCGCGTGGGTGCTTGCGTGGGTGCTCGTGGCGCGACGCGAACCGCGTTGGAGTCTGTTCGCTGCAGTCTGGTTTATCATCGCGCTTGCGCCGGTTTCCCAACTCGTCCCGCATCCGACGCTTCGCGCCGACCGTTACCTCTACATCGCCGTGCTGCCGCTGTTTGTTCTGATTGCGCGACAACGTCTCCTTGCGAGTGCCACGGTCATCGCACTGCTGGTGTTGACGTGGTTGCGGATTCCCGACTGGCGCGACGCGAAGACGCTCTGGTCTGATTGTCTCGCGAAGAATCCGCGCGATGTTGTCGCGCTTTACAGTCTCTCCGGTTGTGCGGTGACTGCAAACGACTGGCCGACGGCGGAGCGTCACCTTCGCGAAGCAGTTCGCGTGAAACCGACATTCGCCGAAGCGCACGAACGGCTCGGCGGCGTGCTCGCCGCCCAAGGCAAACGCGCCGAGGCCCGGCTCGAACTTCAAGAGGCGCTCAAATTGAAGCCGCATCTCACCGAAGCCCGGCACAATCTTCGACTCCTCCAATGAGCGTCTTCATCCCGCTGCCCGCCGACGAATCGTTACGCGCCGTGTGGCCGACGCCGGGGCGCGAGTTTGCCCGCACAAGGGTCAATCCCGACTTCGGCAAGCCGGGTTGGACGCGCGAGTGTGGCCGGCGTTTTCATCGCGGCTGCGACATCGCGCCGGTGAACGTCACGCCGACTGGCGAGACCACGCGCGTCATCTTTACCGACTGCGCCACCAACACCGATTTCGAGAGCGACGAGCCGACATTCGTTCCGCACGACGAAATCTTTTGTGTGTGCGACGGCGTCGTTCACGAACTCGTGACTGACGAGAACGCCTCCGATTTCGGCAGGCACGTTGTGGTTGAGCATCGCTGGCCGCGCAGCGGGGCCGTCTTCTACACGTTGTATGCGCACTTGGCGGAACTGGCGGTCAGCGGTCAGGTAAAAATGGGACAGCGACTAGGACTCATGGGACAAACCAGCCGTAGCGCCGACGCCCGCAATTGGATACTCATCGCGCCGCATCTTCACTTCGAGGTTCGTGACTCCGAGAACCGCGCGCACGATCCTGCTGAGTTTCTATGGCGTTTCTGTTCCCGCTGATGAATTCCGCGCAAGGGTTGTGACAGATTGTTGAGATAGGTGTCTCAATATTTTGTACAACCACGCGGCTTGTCGGTGTGCGGAACAGATCAATTGGCGCCGGCTTCTGAACCTTGCCGGGATCAACAGGACGGAAGCAGCGGGGAACCTTCTTGTGAAAACAAACGCCAGCCGCTATCGTCTGAACCACGTCAATCAAATGACACGAACATTTATCAAACTGGTTCTTATCCTCGGCGCGTTGGGGCCGACGGTGCTGGCGTCGCTCGGCGCTTGGGGCGTCAACCAATGGGTGCTCGTGGGAGCGCTCTTTGTTTATGTGATCGCGCTCGGCGCGACGGCGTGGCAGTTGGAGAAACGGCGGCGCTGGACCGGCGTGGCGCTCTGTTTCGCTGTGTTGGTGCTGGGAATCCTGATCGTCTATCTCACGCACCGCCGGCTTTTGCGATGAGGCGTTGGAGTTCCTTCTCGAACGCAGCGCCGTCCATCGGCAACTCGATGGTCTTGTCCTGAAGCGATGACAGCAACATGGCGTTGGCCAGTTCGACGGAACGGATTCCCTCGGCAGCCGGCGCGATCAACGGCGCGCCATCGAGGATCGCTTCCACGAAATTCCGCACGATGGCCATGTGCTGTCCGGCGAAGCTCGGAATTGCTTCGGTGCTGGTCTGGCCGGGCAGGGTGGGGAACAGTTCTTTCGTCGTGCGGTTGAACTGCGAGGTCGGCGTCTCGTTGCGGGTGAAGGTGAGGGTGTTGTTCTCGACGATGAGGCGGCCGTCGTCGCCGGCGATTTCAAGGCGGTTGGCGCCGGGCGCTTCGCCGGTGGAGGCGATGAAGAGGCCGGTCAGCTTGCTGTCGTATTCGAGGTAGGCGGTGACTTCGTCCTCGACTTCGATGCGATGGTATTTGCCGAGGTGACAGAACGCGCGGATCCGGCGCGGCATGCCGAAAAGCCATTGGAGAAGATCGAGTTGGTGCGGACATTGGTTGAGCAGGACGCCGCCGCCTTCGCCCGCCCACGTGCCGCGCCACGGGGCGCTGGCGTAGTAGGCGTCGGGCCGGAACCAATGGGTGACGGTCCAGTTCAGCCGTTGGAGCCGGCCAAGGTCGCCGGCAAGGATCATCTCGCGGATTTTCAGGAAGAGCGGTTCGGTCCGCATGTTGAACATGACGGCGAAAACAAGGCGCGGATCGGTGTGCGCGGCAACGAGGCGTTCAGCGTCGGCTTTGTGGACGGAGATCGGTTTCTCGACGAGTACATGGAGGCCGTTACGGAGCGCGTCGGCGCCGATGGTGGTGTGGGAGTAATGCGGCGTGGCGATGAGGACGGCATCCACACAACCGGAGCGGATGAGGTCTTCGCTGCGGGCGAATTGTCGCGCCTGTGGGAAGCGCGCGAGTTGTTCCGGTATCTGGCTGCAGACAGCCGTCACTTCGCAACGCGGGACAGCGCCGGCGATAATTTGTTCTGCGTGTCGCGCGCCCATGGCGCCGACACCGATGACTCCGAGACGAACGGTTGTGCTCATGCCGGACTGATACCGCACCCGTCCGGCGCTGCCAACTGTAAATTGCTTGACCCGGCGCATCGTGCGGCTACATTCGCGCCATGAACCAACCGATCAAGAACGGAATGTTGGCGGCCATGTTGGTTTTGACGACACACGCAATGGGGCAGGTCTCTCGCGATGGATTCGTGGAGGCATTGCCCGTGTTCACGAGCGGCGTTCACACCGGCAAACACGCGGTCTATCTGAACGAGAAGTTCACGGCGTGGTTCGACGCCAAGGGAATTCTCCGGGTGCAGACACTCGAGAAGGGAAAACCGGTCGGCAAAGTGTTTACCTGCCTCGCCGTTGAACCGTACTACGTCGCCAAAGACCGTCACTGGCTGCGCGCGATGAAACGATTCCAAGACATCACTCCACCGTCCGTCATCCCCGCCAGTGGCGGAAAAATCCATCTGAGAGGACGGCTGGACGACAACATCCCGTTCAAGGCGGAATACACATTCTCCGGCAACACCATCAAAGCCTCCGGCGGTTGCGCGGATCCACCCAGCGTCAAACCCCCGACGTATTTCCGCTTTCTAACGCGTTTTGCCACGACGCACAGTCTTCCCGACACAACGCCGGTTGACCAGCTCGAACCGCTCATGCGCGGGATGACCTTGGACGTGCGGCCAAAAGCCGAGGGTCTCTCACCAGTGACGTATCCCTATCATCGGAGCATCCAGAATCTGTCGGGGCCGTACACGGTGATGATCACGCGCGGTGCGTTCGGGCCGCGGGTCATCACGCACAGACCGGTTGGCAAAGAAGGAAACCTGCATGGGTACATCTACACGGGGTTCAAGCCATGGCAGGGGTATTGTGCCCAGTACATCACGCAGGGCAAAAAGATCAACCCGGCCCACAACGAAGCCATGGCAGTGATTGACTGATGAATCATCCAACCAACCACCGCACAATGACGGGACTGCTGCTGACGTTGCTGTTCACGTCCGCGCTCGCGACAGCGCAGGGCACTCGCGATGGGTTTGTGGAGACGTTGCCTGTGTTCACGAGCGGAACGAACACCGGCAAACACGCAGTGTACCAGCATGAGAAATTCACGGCGTGGTTCGATGCCAAGGGGATTCTCCGGGTGCAGCCGCTCGACAAGGGAAAACCAGTCGGCAAGGCGTTCACCTGTCTCGCGGTCGAACCATACTACAATGCCAAGGACGCTACGTGGCCACGCTCAATGAAACGATTTCAAGACACGACTCCACCGTCCGTCATCCCGGCCAGCGGCGGAAAGATCTATCTCAGAGGACGGCTGATAGATAACATCCCGTTCAAAGCCGAGTACACATTTTCGGGCAACACCATCAAAGCCTCCGGCGGTTGCGCGGATCCGCCCAGCGTCACCCCCCCGACGTATTTTCGCTTGCTGACGTATTTTTCCGCGACCCATCCTCTTCCCGCCACCACGCCGCTGGCCGAGATTGAAGCCTTGACGCGCGGGATGACAGTGGAAGCCCGGCCCGTGGCGAGCGGATTGCCGGCGGAATTGCATCCGTATTCAAAAAGCATCCGGAGCCTGGCTGGACCGTACACGGTGATGATTACGCGCGGCGCGTTCGGGCCACGGGTCATCACGCACCGGCCGGTCGGCAAGGAAGGACATTTGCGCGGGTATATCTACACCGGCTTCAAGGCGTGGCAGGGCTATTACGCCCAATACATCACGCAAGGCAAAAAGATCAACCTGGCCCACAACGAAGCTATCATGGTGATTGACTAATGGGCACCTCCGATAACTCTCCAAAACCGGGGATTTGTTGTAGGCCGACTCTGCGAGTCGGCGAAATCCTCAACAAAACCGCCGCTTCGCAGAAGCGGCCTACAACCTCGGCAATCGGAAATGGAGTTACCG